>VYME01000043.1_pt1 | contig 82707 bp, 88 predicted proteins | sample 5115281 | NCBI WGS metagenome assembly VYME01 (sample SAMN12291780, study PRJNA351875) | freshwater metagenome | isolation source: freshwater lake | place: USA: Michigan, Wintergreen Lake | collected 2013-08-08
GCTGCATCTCGCGCGCACCGTGGCGCGCCGGGCGGAGCGCGAGATCGTGGCGCTCGCCGCGCGCGAAACGGTCAATCCCGCGGCGATCCGCTATGCCAACCGGCTGTCGGATCATCTGTTCGTGCTGTCGCGCCATTTGAACGACGACGGCGCTTCCGACGTATTGTGGGTGCCGGGCAAGAACCGGTGACGCCGCGCGCTATTGCTCGCGCGTGTTCTCGTCGATCAGGTTGAGGCCTTCGACCAGAGTCTTTTCGGCCTTGTCGGCGCCGACGGCGAGTTCGAGCATGCGTACGCTCGAATAAAGCTCGGCCTCCGCGTCCTGGCGGTTTTCCGCCGTCAGACCGCGCGAACGGATATCGCCGAACAGGCGGCCGGTATGGCCGTCGATCTGGCTTTCGACGCGCTTGATCTCGTCCTTCAATTCCTTGTCGAGCCCCAGATCGCCCGCGTATTTCGCGGCGAGCTGGAGCGCCAAGAGCCGGTCCTCGACCAGCTGCATCTCGCCGATATCGCCCTCGCCGGCAGCCTTGGCGGCTAGGCGGCCGATATCGGCGAGCACGGCGCTGACGTCCTTGCTCGCGTTCTCGATGATGTTCGAGTTGACGACGTCCTTGAGCTTTACCTTCACGCGCTCCAAGCGGCGCGACGCGGCGGCCCCCGACTGGCCCTTCAACTGTTCGCGCCCTTGGGCGATGCCCTTCAGATGGTGCTCGATCTCCTTCGCGAGATCCTCGCGCACCGTGACCTTGCCGTCGTTCGATCCGCTGGCGATGGAGCGGCGCACTTCCTCGAAGCGCTGTTCCATGTCGGTCACCATCACCTCGGTGGTGATGGAGGCGAGTTCGCCCGTCGAGCCCGCCATGCCCTTCTCGGCGACGCGCACGAAGATCGACAGGATTTCGGTCGGCTGGTCGAGACGGGCGACGAGCGCGTAGACCACGACGGGCGCGCGCTGGCGCATGCGCGCGTCGACCGCCATCACCGTCTTGCCGATCGTCTCGATGTCCTCGTCGGCCAGCGCCACGATGGGCTTGGGCGGCAACCCTTCGCGCATCGTCTGGATCTCGACCGCGATCTCCATGACGTCGGTGATGTCCTGGAAATCGAGATACATTTCCGGCCCGCCCAGCTTGGGCGTGATGTCGGCGCGATAGGCGACGTTCTTTTCCGCGCGCGTCACGATGTCGCGCATTTCCTTGGCGCATTGCGGCCACAGCCGCGCGCCCAGCTCCAGCCACGAGTTGTTGCTCTTGGGCATCGCGCGGATCGCGGTTTCGATCTGTTCGACCTCGGTGCGGCCCAGCTTGTCGACCATCATGTCCCAGGCGGGATCGATGACGTTGCGGCTGATTTTGCCGATGATCTTCGACTGCGTCTTGGGCGCGTTGGTCAGCATGTCCTCGAAGGGCATGGCGAACAGGCGCTTGGCGCTCATGCGCCGGCCCGGCCGGACGAGCTGCAGGCGCGGGCGGAACTGACCCAGCAGGCCCAGCGCCGTCTGATCGGTGTGGTTGCCCGCGCGCTTGCCCTCCAGCGCCCACACGATCTCGATCAGCGTCGACTCCGGAATCTGCGAGAGTCGCTGCGACAAGTCGCCCAACGCTTTGGTCACGTCGGTCATGCGGCCTTCGCCTTGTATTTCTCGAGGCGGGTGCGCAGATCGGCGTCGATCGTGCCGGTGACCCAATCCTCCATCGGCTTGACGAGCTTGCGGCGCTGCACGCCGATGTCGCGGATCTTGTCGCGTCGTGCGCCGGTCACCTCCTCCTCGGGAATGATCGGCAGGATGCGCGCGAGTTCCTGCACCACGGCCTGCTGTTCGTGCGGCGCCTTGACGACGGCGTCCTCCCACATCGCGACCAGCAGATCCCAGCCGTCGAGCATCCACGAAATCCGCTCGATCGCATCGGCGATTTCGGTTTGGGTTTTGTCCCAGGCGGCGACGGTCTTATCGATCTTCTCGAGATAGGCGTCGGCGACCGCGAAGGTCTCGGCGGCCAGCGCCGCCGTTTCGCGCGCGACGAGGCTGGCGAGCCCGCCCAGCGGCGAATACTCGGATTTGTCCACTTCCGACCAGCCGCCGATCGAGTTGGCGAATTCCTCGATCCGCTGGCGCATGCGGCGCAAGCGCGGCGCGCGCGTGAGCTTCGGCGTGCCGATCGGCCCGAGCAGATCCGCCCAGGCTTCGATGCGCGCGTAGAGTTCGTTGCCTTCGATATTCACCTTATGCGCGACCCGCGCGAGGATCAGCTTCGCCTGCTGGCGGCCCGTCTCGCTCTGCACATGGGCGAGCGTGATCTGCAACTGGCCGCCCGACAATTGCGCGACCGTTTCCGACAGAAGCGAAAACTGGATCAGCAATTTGAACTCTTCCTGCTCCTTCAGCAGGGCTTTCGCCTGTTTGGCGGCGGCGGGCCCGGCAAGGCCGGTCGCCGCGGTGCGCATCGTAGCCGCGCGCACGGCCTCGGGCGTCGAAGCGCCCGCCTCGTCGAGGGCACGGTGCAGAACCCGATCATGAACGGTGAGCGAGAACACTTCCGGCAGAGACTTCCATCCCAGGATATAATTACCTTTCGCGCCGGAGGGGTTCGGCACGACGAGTTCGAGCACGTCGTAGTGACCCCTGACGCGGCTGCCGACGATGATCGGCGTCGTGAACGGCACCGACGCCCCCCGCTCGGCGAAAGTCGGGGGAGCCCAGAACGATTTCGATACGGCTCCGTCCATCGTTCTTGTGCGTCCAAACCGTCCGTTCGACCGATCACGCGAAAGGGGCCCGAAGCGGCATGGTTGCCGCGCCGTAACCCCGGCAACTTATCCACAGAAGCTAGCAGATCGGCTACTATCAGGCCAGAGATCACCTATTTACGTCAAATCGTTAATATCGCGATTCGCAAAATGAGACGACCGAAAATGTCCCGTCCGGCTTCCCCCCGTTTCGATCCGGCCCGCGAGCGTCAGGCCGTCCTATTCGCCAACGAGATTTTTTACCGGGCGTTCTCGGACCGGGATTTCCCGGCGATGGACCGGATCTGGGCCAGGACGGCTTCGGTTGCCTGTCTCCATCCCGGCTGGCCGATCCTGACGGGGCGCGACGCGGTGATGCAGAGCTGGCGCGGAATCCTGTCCGGCCCGGCTCCGTCCAGCGCGCCGATCGAGCCGGAGGTGGTTTTCGCGGGCGAAACCGCCCTGGTCGTGTGTCTTGAATCGCTCGACGGCGGCAAAGGCTGGTGTGCCGCGACCAACGCCTTCGTTCGGGAAGGCGGCGAATGGCGGATGGTACTGCATCAGGCAGGGCCGGCGCCCAAACCCGCGGCACCCGCGCCCGCGCAGCCGCCGCGCGCGAATTAGCGCCGCCCGAACGCCGCCAGGAACAGCAGCAACCAGCCGGCCAAGAATGCCGTTCCGCCGGCGGGTACGACGGGGCCGAGGTCGATTCCCAGCAACGCGCGCGCGTAAAGCCCGCCCGAGAACATCAAACCGCCCAGCGCGAAGGCGAGGCCCGCGAAGGATAGGCGGAAGGTCAGGCGCTTTTCGCTCAACGCCGCGACGCCGATCAGCGCCAGGGCGTGGATCGCCTGGTAGAGCGACGCGGTGCGCAGCCATTCCTTGCCCGTTTCGTCGAGACCCGGGAAATGCGCGCCCATCGCCCCCATCGCGACCGCAACGAAACCGTAAAATGCGCCCAAAGCCAGCCAGACTCGCATAATGCAAACATGCCATTTTCGCGCGGCGTCGCAAATCGGATAACGTGGGCGTTCTCGAACGGATGGCAGAGGCGGATATGGAGCAAGGGCTGGCGGGCAAAACGGCGATCGTCACGGGCGCGTCGCGCGGTATCGGATTGGCGATCGCGGAGAAGCTCGCGGCCGAGGGCGTCAACGTGCTGCTTGTCGCGCGCTCGGCCGATCTGCTGGACGCCCATGCCGAGCGCCTGTCGCGCGCGACGCCGTGCGCGGCTTTCGCCGTCGATCTGCGCGAAGCGGATGCGGCGGCCCAAGCGGCGGCGGCGGCGACCGCGCGATTCGGGCGGCTCGATTTTTTGGTGAACAACGCGGGTGCCACCAAGCGCGGCGACTTCGCCGCGCTGACCGATGACGATTTCCTCGACGGTTTCGCGCTCAAATTCCACGGCACGGTGCGCATGACGCGGGCTTGCTGGGGCGCGTTGAAACAGTCGCGCGGCGCGATCGTCAACATCATCGGCATCGGCGGGCGCATGGCTGCAGGCGACTTCACGATCGGCGGCACGGTCAATGCCGCGCTGTTCAACTTCACCAAGGCGATCGCGCAACCGGCCACGCGCGACGGCATCCGCGTCAACGGCATCAATCCGGGCTGGATCGAAACCGATCGTCTGAAGGGAAGGCTCGCCCAGGCGGCGAAGGACAAGGGCGTGGACGAAGCGACGGCGCGCGCCCAGGCGCTGGCCGACCTCAGAATCGCGCGTTTCGGCCAGCCGGCGGAAATCGCGGAATTGGCCGCCCAGCTTCTCGGGCCCCGATTCGCCTATGTGCAGGGGGCATTGATCGATTGCGACGGCGGGCTCACGCGAGCGCTGTAGGGGGCTGAAAACGCGGGATTTTCGGGTCCATGCGCGCGCGGCGCCCCGGCAGTTGCATCTTGGGCCCGCGTCCTGTAGTTTCCGCGCCGCTTCGAAAGACCCCACGCGTGCCGCAGTAGCTCAGGGGTAGAGCAGCGCATTCGTAATGCGCGGGTCGGGGGTTCAATTCCCTCCTGCGGCACCATTCTTCGACGATAAAAAAGACCTTCAGCACGCCGCCGCTTTAGGCGCCGGTCTTTGCCGCGTCCTTCATCACGCCGGCGAGCAGACCGTAGGTCGCGGTCCACGCGGATTCCGTGTCCGGCGTGAACTTGTCGCCCAAGCCCTGTTTCAACGTGAACAGAAGGGCGGCACCGACGATGTCGTAGTGCTCGTCTTTCACGCCGTATTTGACGTGGCGCGCGCCCAGCTTCGCCACCGCATCCGCGATCTTGTCGACTTGGTGCAGATTGGTGACGGCCGTGCCGATCATCTGCATCAACTTCTTCTTCTGGTCCTTCATGTCCTGCGGAAACAAAGCGCGGACCTGCGGCGCGGTCGCGAACAGGCGGTCATAGAAAATGTCGGCAGCGGTATCGGCGATCGGCGCCACCAATTTGAAACTCTCTTGGACGAGGTTGACTTGCTCCGGCGTCATCGGCCTTCTCCCGCCAATCCGGGGTTGGGGTCGGCAATCGCGCCGCCCGCAATTTTTGGGGCGCGATTCTCAGAAATCACCGCGATTTATGCGAATAACGTGCCGACCTCAGGTGGCAGCGCCGTGCGCGAATATGCATCGCGCCAGCGCGCCCGCGCCCCGCTCACAACACGTAATAAAGTCCCGCCAGCACCAGCGCGATGGCGCCGTATTTGATGATGTTATAGGCGGTGCGGTTGCGCTTCTTGACGTTCTGCTTGATGTAGGACCGCAGCTTGTAGATCGGCTTGTACGCGGCCGAGATCCACGAGATTTTGCCTTGCGCATCGGCTCCCGTGAACTTGCTGACCACGCCGAAATCCAGCGCGTCGGCCAGCGGCTTGATCGGCCGCCACAGCTGCGTCTTCTCGACGTCGCAGAACAGGATGATGCGCACCGTGTCGGTCTCGTTGATCGCGCTGTGCAGATAGGTCGGGTCGAACAGCAATTCCTCGCCGTCGCGCCACACATGCGGCACGCCGTCCAGCGTCAGCGCGCATTTCTCCGAATTCGGCGTCAGCAGGCCGAGATGATAGCGCAGCGACGAGGCGACCGGATCGTGATGCCGGCCCAGCCGCGCGCCCGGCGGCAGCACGGTGAACAGCGCCGAGCGCACCGAGGGGATCGAATCGACGATCGCGCAGGTTTGCGGGCAGGCGGCCTTCGCGGCGGGATCGCAATCGGGGCTGTACCATTTGAGACGGTAAAGCCGCCAGCCGCCCTTCTCGAACGTGTTGTAGCCGGGCTCGTCCTTCGCGGGCGCGCGATTGAACACACCCGCGTCGCGCAGCGCCTGCGCTTCCGCGCGGATGATCGGGTAGGCGGCCCTCAGCCGGTCGAGCCCCGGCACGATATGGGCCGGGTAGGTCGCCGATTGCTTGCCGCGCGTGAAGAACGTGAACAGGAAATTCAACGGCGCGAACAGCATCACGTGGTTCGCCAGATACCGGTGGAACTCCAGCCGGTCGCTGTAGCGCGAATATGCATAGGCGAACGTGGCGCCGTAGACGCCCAGCACCGCCGCGAATTCCCACTTCATCGGGTTCTCTTCCCCGCGTCGCAACCCTCGCTGACAAAAATACCGAAAGAGATTCGAGGAGGCAAGTTGCGGCGCCTAGCGAATCTCGTCTTTGTTCGAGAAATCGAGCTGGACAGAGGCGACGTTGGAGCCCCATTCCTCGACCAGCGCTTGCTGCCGCTCGCCCAGGCGCCGGTTCTCGCGTTCTTCCTCGACCTTCGCCATATAGCGCACCAGCATCGGCACGCCGTAGTAAAGCGCGGCGCCCAGTGCCGCGCCTAGGAACGGCCAGAGATAGGCGTTCAAGCTCCAGAGCGGCGCGAAGCGCAAATTGCCCAAGATCGACAGCAGCACGAAGGGCAGCGCGCCCGCGAGGTTGAGCGCGCCCACCGCGAACACGCCGCGCTGCTCGGGATCGTCGTCCATCATCAGCATGGCGAGCGTGGGGAGCGCCGCGATCAGCAGATAGACGGCCGTGGTCGGCTGCGTCACCAGCAAGGCGAGGAAAATCAGCGCCGCCCCCGACCAAGCCGCAGGCAGAAGTTTCGTGAGCGTGGAGCGCGGAACGATCGCCATGGCGCGAGGCTAACCCAGATGCAACGCGAGCACGACGAAGAACAACGCCAGCGCCAGCGAGCCCGCCGCCAGCGCCGCCGATTCGCGGCCGCGATAGATCGCTTGGCGCGCGCGGTCGATCATCACGAGATCGGCCTTGGAAAGCTTTTCGGTCGCGTTGGCGTATTCGGTCTTGGCCGAGGCGAAGCCGCGTTGATCGGCTTCGAGTCCGACCTTGTCGTCGACCAGACGCACGAGTTCGCGCAGATCGCCCGCGGCGATCGCCGCCTCCGCCTTTGTGCGGATCAGATCCTTGGTCGCGATGCGCTGATAGCGCTCGAGCGTGGGCCGCACCAGCGCCGCGCATTCGCGCGCCAGATTGGGCAGCGCGCCGACCAGATAGGTCTCCTGCAACTCGGCGAGCAGGCGCAGCGCGGCGAGGCGCGTTTCCTCGTCGGCGGCGCCGCCGGCAAGGCCGCGCAGCGCGGTCTCGTCGGCCGCGACGCGCGCGGCCAGGAAGGCGGGCACATGCCGGTCGAAACCGCGATTGCCCCCTTCCTGGTCTTCGAGCGCGCGGTCGATCTCGGGCAGCAGATCGCCTGCCGTCTCGACCCAGCCGTCGACGCTGAGCGGCGACAGGCACGGCATGCGCGGATCGAGTTCGTAAAGGCAGCGCTCGAGCCCCGCGCCCACGACCGGCTCGTTCGCCCAGCGCCCCAAACGTTCGAAGGCGTTGAGGCGGCGCGTCGCGGATTTCTGGTTGGGATTGGCGGTCTTTTGCGCGTCGGCCCATTCGAGATGGAGGCCCGCCCGGATCGCCGCGTCGATCGCGGGCAGCATCTGGCGGTCGGCGGTGAAAGCGCGGCCCAAGGCGGCGGCCATCCCGTCGGGGCGGAACGCGTAGCCCGAGACGCGCAGCGGGCCCGTGGGATCGAGCGCCAAACACGCGCGCGCGACCAGCGGACCGTCGCCGTCGCGCGCCGCCGGGCTGCCGGGCCCGGACATTGCGTCGATCTTGCGCGCGGCGGCGTCGTCGGGATAGGCGCGGCGCGCCCAGTCGCGAAGCAGGCCGGTGCGCAGGATCGCGGCCGCGGGTTGCGGGTTCTTGCCCATCGCGATGGCGATTTCGCGGCCCGTGCGCAACAGCTTGCCTTCGAACAGGAACGGCTCGCGCGCTTTGGGCGGCATGGTGAAGCGCGGCAATTGGGGCCGCGAGCCCTCGGCCCATTTGGCGAGGGTGGCGAGCGACCAGCGCTCCGCCGGGTCGTCGCACAACAACCCGCGCAACAGATCGTACATTTCGGTCGGGGGATTGTACTTGCCGGCGAGCGCGTCCCAGCTGCCGGCGTCCATCCGCTTTTCCAGGATTTGCTCGTCGGTCTGGTCGGCGAGCGGCCATTCGCCGCGCAGCAAGGCCAGCACCGTGACGCCCAGCGAGAACAGATCGTCGCCGGCACTGCCGAGCCCTTTGCCGTAGGGATCGCAGATCGCCATTTCCAGCGTTTCGCACACGGCGGGCTGCATGGCGCCGGCCGGGCCGACCGTCGCGGGCCCCAGCGTCAGGCGCGACTTGCCGTAATCGTACCAAAACACGTTGTCGGGCCGGATCGCGCGGTGCGACACGCCCCGCCGGTTGTATTCCGTCAGCACTTGGGCGACCGGGATCACGAACATGCGCGCGAGCAGGCGGGCGTCGAGCGGCTCGATCCGTTTGCCTTTGCGCAGCAACGGCGGCCCGGCCGGGGTTTCGTAGACCATCGCGAAACGCTGGGCGCCGTCGGGCCAGGTGACCGGGCCCGCTTCCAGCAGCTTGACCACGCCCGCGTGCTCGTAGGTGCGCAACTGCGCGCATGCGCCCACCCGCGGCAGTTGTTCGGGGCGCGCGACCAGCGCGAAGCACGCGGTGTCGGGACGCGTCGAGTCGCTCGCGGCGAAGGCTTCGGCGAGCGGGCTCGCCATATCCAGCACGGTCTGCGTCGGATGGATCTTGATCCGCTCGCCGAGCGTCACGGATTCGCGGCCGCCGAGCGCCGCGCGCAAGCCCGCCTCGACGGCGCCGACCGTCGCTTCCGCCAATTCGCCGTCGTCGGCCATGAACCCCGAATACCCTTCCCGGCCGCGTAACCACGGCCCCCGGTATGCAGTTTCACGCCTGGGGCGCCGGGGTCAAGGGCCGGATTTAGGACATTGTCAGGCGGTTTCGGCCGTATCGGGCGGTTCGGCGGGAGTCAGTTCCAGGAGAGCGGGCGCTTTGTCGATGATCTGCCGCAGAATTTTCTCCGCGAGGTCCAGATCGTGCCCGGTATCGCCCGGCAATTGGCCCACGAAAGGCGGGCTCGATAGTGTGTTCTTGAGGTTGTAGATCGACCGCAACTCGCGCAGAAAGACGTCCTTGGCGCCCAGCGGCAATTCCTTCTGGTTGGCGACGGCGCCGATCAAATCGATCGACGCCTTCAACATGCGCGTCATCGCATGGATTCGCGCGGTCAGCAGCCGGCTCTCGAAACCGGCGCGTTGGGCGTCGGCGGGCACTTTCTTGATCCGATATTCGATGAGGATGCAGAACCCGTCGAAATCCGACGCTGCGTCCGAGAACGCCTTGTAGGCTGCGAAGGACGAATGCGCCACGCCGCTTTTGGCCTGGGCGATCGCCGAGTCGATGGCGAGCGACTTTTCGTCCAAGGCGCCCAGGAAGCGTTCGACTTCGGCGGCGGGGTTGACAGTACGGGCCATGGCCTCAAAGGTGCGGCGGGAGGAACGGGGTCGTGCACGCGATCCGGAAGCCATTCGAAATTAAACCTTGGCAGATTAAGCGACGATTAAACGCGATGACTCAATTCACCTTGTCCGATCTCGATGCGGCCGCCGAACGCCTGCACCGCGCGATACCGCCGACGCCGCAATATCACTGGCCGCTGCTGAGCGCGCGCGCGGGCGCGGAAATTTGGGTAAAGCACGAGAATCACACGCCCGTCGGCGCCTTCAAGGTCCGCGGCGGCATTCTGCACATGGCCGATCTGGCCGCGGCCAAGCCCGGCCTGCCGGGCGTGATTTCCGCCACGCGCGGCAATCACGGCCAGTCGGTGGCCTTCGGCGCTTCGCGCGCGGGGCTCAAGGCGACGATCGTCGTTCCGCACGGCAACTCGGTCGAGAAGAACGCGGCGATGCGCGCCTTGGGCGCGGAGTTGGTCGAGTACGGCCACGATTTCCAAGCGGCGCTCGAGCACGCGCGCGATTTGGCGGCGGCGCGCGGGCTTCACTTTGTCGGTTCCTTTCTTCCGGATCTGGTGCGCGGCGTGTCGACCTACGCGCTCGAATTCTTCCGCGCGGCGCCGAAACTCGATCGCGTCTATGTGCCGATCGGTTTGGGCTCGGGCATTTGCGGCGTGATCGCCGCACGCGACGCTTTGGGTCTGGCGACCGAGGTGATCGGCGTGGTCGCCGAGAACGCGCCCGCTTATGCGCTGTCGTTCGAAGCGCGCAAGCCCGTCTCGACCAACACCGCCGACACGCTGGCCGACGGCATGGCGTGCCGCGTGCCCGTCGACGGCGCGCTGGAGATCATCTGGAAAGGAGCGGCGCGGATCGTGCGCGTTTCCGACGCGCAGATCGAAGCCGCCATGCGCGCTTACTTCTCCGACACGCACAACGTCGCGGAGGGCGCGGGGGCGGCGGGATTGGCCGCAGCGCTGGCCGAAAAACAGTCCAACGCCGGCAAGCGGATCGGGTTGATCCTGTCCGGCGGCAACGTCGACCGCGCGGTGTTCGCGCGAATTCTTTCGCACAAGGACGAAGCATGACCCGTGAGCTGTTCCGTGAGGACCCGTACCTCAAATCCTGCCGCGCGCGCGTGGTCGCCGCGGGACCCGACGGGGTCGTGCTCGACCGGACGGTTTTCTATCCGATGGGCGGCGGCCAGCCGGGCGACTCGGGCGCGTTGATTTTCGACGACGGCAGACGTCTGGCCGTCGCCGACACGCGCAAGGGCGAAGCCGGAATTCTGCATCTCCTCGCGCCCGGCGGCGAGGCGCCCGCCGTCGGCAGCGAAGTTACGGCCGAAATCGATTGGGCGCGCCGGCATCGCCATATGCGGATGCATACGAGTCTGCATCTGCTGTGCGCCGTCGTCCCGGCGGGCGTCACCGGCGGGCAGATCGGGGCGGAACGCTCGCGGCTGGATTTCGATCCCGGCGAGGTCGTGTTCGACAAAGACAAGATCGAAGCGGAAATCAACCGGCTGATCGCCGAGGACCATCCCGTGGCGCCGCGCTGGATCGAAGAGGCAGAGCTCGATGCCAATCCTGAATTGGTTCGAACGCTGTCGGTACAACCGCCGCGTGGTGCTGGAAAAATCCGGCTTTTGCAAATTGCGAATATCGATCTGCAGCCCTGCGGCGGCACCCATGTCGCCCGGACGGCCGAGATCGGCCGCATCGCGGTCGAAAAAATCGAAAGCAAGGGTAAGCGAAATCGACGGGTGGTCTTGGCGCTTCACGATTAGGTTTTGGAATAGCTTGCGTCGATCCCCCCGCATGCTTAACTAGGATCGATGATTCCCGCCGAAACCCTCAAGACCCTTCTGGTCGGCCATTCCGCTTTCCTGTTCGGCAAGCAGGGCGGTAAGCGCGCCGACATGCGCGGGCTGGATTTGTTGGGTCTGAAACTGAACGGTGTCAATCTTTCGGCGGCATTGCTCGGCGACGCGCGCGTCGCGGAGTGCGAGTTGATCGGCTGCGATCTGTCGGACGCCGACGCGTTCTGCGCCGATTTCGCCACCGCGACGATGGTCGGCTGCGATCTGCGCCGCTTCGACGGGCGCGGCTCGAATTTCGCCAATGCCAAGCTCTCGGCCTGCGATTTGCGAAACGCAGATTTCCGGCCCGGCAAATCGATCAAGATGACCAGCGACGCGGAGCGCAAATCGACTTTCGACGGCGCGACCTTCGACGGCGTCGATATGGGCAAGGCGAAGCTCGACAACGCCAGTTTCGACAACGCCAGTTTCGCGTCGTCCAGCTTCGTCGACGCGGAGATGAACGGGGCGAGTTTCGCGGGCGCGGACCTCACCGGCTGCGACCTGTCGGGCGCGCGCCTCGCCAACGCGAATTTCCGGGGCGCGGCGCTGTGCGGCACCCGTCTGGCCGGCTGCGATCTGCGCGGCGCCACGCTGACCGGTGCCAACGTCGCGGGGGCTTCGTTCGACGGCTCCAATATGGATCAGGCGAAGCTGCCTCAGCCCGCCGACGGCACGGTACCACCCGACTCGTTGAAGGTGATGGTGCGCAATCATGCCGATTGGATACGCTCGGGCGGTCGCGTGGGTGCACGCGCCGCTTTCGCGGGGCTCGGCCTGCAAGGCGCGGATCTGGTCGGCGCCGATCTTTCCGGCGCCGCGTTCGACGGGGCCGATTTGTCCGGTGCCTCGCTGATCGGCGCGCGGCTAGTCCTTGCGACCTTCGTCAAAGTCCGGCTCGACGGCGCCGTTCTCGACAACGCGGATCTCTCCGGCGCGGTGTTGATGGGCGCATCGCTGCGCGGCGCCAAGCTGCGCAAGGCGATCCTGTTCCCGGCCGACATCATCGGCCAAGACGGCAAGCCGTCGGGGCGCAAGATCGCGGCCAACCTCACCGATTGCGATCTGCGCGCGGCCGATTTCTCGGGCGCGGATTTGCGTTTCGCGCGTCTCCTCAACGCCAAGACGACGGCCGCGAAATTCGCGGGCGCTAAGCTCGATCAGGCCGAATTGCCGCCGGGCACGAAGACGTGATTTCCCGCGCGGGGCTTGCCGCCGCGCTGATCCTTTGCGCCGCGAATACGGCCGCGCAGACGCCGCCATCCCTCGTCGAATGGGTCGCGATCCGCCACGCCGATAAGGCGGGCGACTACGAATTCTCGGTCGAGATCGACTATCCGCGCTTTCGCGCCGCGCGCGCCGCCGATTTCGCCGCCGTGAACGAAGCCTATCGGCGCGACGCCGAAGCCGCCGAGCGCGAGGCGCTCGAAGCCTTCGCCGAACAGCGCGACGACGAGTATTTCCGCGGCTGGGAAACACTTCAGCGCGGCGCGGCCGCGCAAGCCGGGGCGCACGCGATCGGCGTTCGTTTGCTCGTCTGGGCCTATACCGGCGGCGCGCATGGCAATGGCGGCACGCTGTGTTCGCTGGTCGATCTGCGGACCGGCGTGTTCGCCGCACCGGGCGAAGTTTTCGCGGGCGAGGATTGGCGCGCGAAGCTGCTGCCGCGCGTCGATAGCGGCTTGCGGCGCCTGTTCAGAACCAGACCCGGCTTCAGCGATACCGTCCCGCGCGACGAGCTGCTCGACGCGCTCAAGGCCGATACGCGCTTCTGCTGGGGCGAAGCCGCGCTGACGATCGTGTTCGATCCCTACGAAGTCGGCCCCTATGCGCACGGCACGTATGAAGTCGTGCTGCCCTACGCCAATCTCGCGGCCCTGTTGCGCAAAGACGGGCCGGTCAAGCTGGGACGCTAGCCGCGGCGCGGTTGCGCCACGTCGATTTCCGCCGCGATGCGCGACGGCGCGCCGCCAAGTTCGAGAATACGATCGGCCATGCTTTCCGCCTCGGCGCGGTCATGCGTAACCAGCAACATCGCGGTGGGCGTCGCGCGCCAAGCCGCAAGCACGAGATCGCGGCTTTGCGCCGCCATATCGGGATCGAGCGAGACGAATGGCTCGTCGAGCAGCACGAGTTCGGGCGCCACGGCGAAGGCGCGGGCGATTGCCACGCGGCGCGCCATGCCCAGCGACAGCGTGCCCGGAAAGGAATCCGCAAACGGCAGCAAGCCCAGCGTGGCGAGCAGCTTATCGGCCAAAGCGGCGTCGGGCGTTTCTTGTGCGAGGCGCAGGTTTTCGCGCACCGTGCGCCACGGCAGCAAGCGCGGCTCCTGGAACACGGTGCCGATGCGCGGGCGCCGGCCGCCGGGCCAGTCGAGCGTACCGTCGAAATCGCGCTCCAACCCGCCGGCGATGCGCAGCAAGGTCGTCTTGCCGCAACCGGACGGGCCGACCAGAGCGACGATTTCGCGCGTGCCGAGTTCGATGTCGATAGCGCCCAGCACTTGCCGCGCGCCGAAGGCCTTGCCCGCGATACGTAGCCGCAGGATCACATCCGCCATTTCGCGACCCGCCTTTCGAGCGGCTGGAACGCCGCCCATTCGATGAGCTGCACGACCAACACGAAGGCGAGCGCGTAGGCGAGGATCGCGGTCACGTCGAAAAGCTGGAAATGGATCTGGATCTGGAAGCCGACACCGTTGCTGCGGCCCAGCAGCTCCACGACCAGCACGATCTTCCAGATCAGCGCCAACCCCGAGCGCGCCGCCGCGACGATATAGGGGGCGAGCTGCGGCAGGATCACGTGGCGCAGCACGCGGGCACGCTTCATGCGGAAGCTGCGCGCCATCTCCATCAAGGCGGGATCGAGCGCGCGGCTGCCCTCGCGCAGCGTGACCGCCGTGTTCGGCAGCTTGTTGAGCGCCACGGCGCCGATCGCCGCGGTCTCGGTCAGGCCGAACCACACATAGATCAGCACGATCAGCACCAAGGCGGGCATGTTCAGCAGCAGCGTCACCGCGCTGTCCAGTGCCGCATCCAAGCGGCGCCAGCGTCCCATCGCGATACCCAAGGCGCTGCCCAGAAAAAGCGTCAGCGTGAAAGCGGCGGCGACGCGCGCAAGCGTGATGCCGAGATGGTATGGTAACGTGCCGTCGGCCGACAGGCGCATCATCTCGGCGGCGACGTCGCCGAAGCTCGGAAACAGCCGGTTGTCGGCGAGCGTCGCGCCGACTTGCCAGAGCGCAAGAAAGCCGAGCGTGGAGGCGAGCCTTGTGGCCAGGCCGTCGGTCACGCGCCGTTCCGCCACTCGACCGGCCAGAACGTGCCCGGCGGTACGGTCGCAGCCGGGCCGACCAAAGCGGGCCCGCCGATACGCGCGAGCAGGGCGTAGAGCTTCGACGCGGCGTCGCGTTCGTCGGCACTCCAGCGGCGCGGCATGCCGGCGCGATACCAGTCGCGCAGCTTGGTCAACTCGGCCTCGTCGCCGGCGCCGGTCAGCGGCCGCAAGCGCCGCCATTCGTCGTCCGACCGCGCGAGTATGTCGCGCGCTTGGCGCGACGCCGCGAGGAATCCGGCAAGCGTTTCGGGATTGCGTTGGGCCCATGCGGTCGAGAAGGTGTAGCCGAGATAGGGCACGCCGGTACCAATACCCATTTCCGCGACCGCGTCCTCCACCGCCATCACGCGGCGCGCGCCCGCCGCTTCGGCGCGCGCGGCGAAAGGCCAGAAGGTCAAGACCGCGTCGAGCCGGCCGAGCTTCATTTGCTCGGCGAGCAGCGACGGTGCGGCGAAGCTGCGCTCGGCCGCGCTGTCGAGATCGATCCCAAGGCGATCCTTGGCGTAGGCGCGCAAAATCAGCCAGCTTTTGTCGAGCGGCGAACCCGCAATACCCAGCCGTTTGCCGGGAAGATCGGCGACGCTGCGCACCGGCGACGCGTCGGGGGCGATCAACGCGCCGACGGCGTTGGAGAAAGGCACGAAGCTCCAATCCGCGCCCGTGGCGCGCTGGCGCGCGACCCACATCCAATCGACGACGATCGCGTCGACTTGGCCGGCTTGCAGCGCGATCTGTGCGGCTTGCGGTGCGGCCAATTCCTGCGACGCGACGCCCGCCAAGCCGTGCGTGCGGATCACGTCGATCTCCCACGACACCGTGCCGAAGCGCAGCACGCCGACCCGGATGACGGGCGCGCTGCCGGCGAAGCTGGGGCGTGAAGCGGCGGTGAGAAGCAGGGCCGAGAAGCGGCGGCGGGCGAGCATGCGGTCGCTATTCCAGAATGATCGTATCAATGGTACCAACCCGTCCCCGCCATTGCCAGCGGGGCCACGAGTCCGGAGAGAGCATAGATGAGCTTTTCGAGCATGTTCGCGCGCGCGGTCGCGCTGATCGGCGGCGGTGCTGTGGCGTTGCGGCGGATGCGCGACGGCGATCCGACTCCGGCTTGGGGCAGCGCGCCCGCGATTCCGGCGGCCAAGCCGCAAGGGGCGGTTCCGACCTTGAAGATGCCGACGGCGCAAGGCTGGGCGCCGGGGCAAGCGCCGATGGCGGCCCCGGGTTTGAAGGTCAACGCCTTCGCGCGCGATCTCGACCACCCGCGCTGGATCTATTGCCTGCCGAACGGCGACGTTCTGATCGCGGAATCGAGCAGCGTGCCGGGGCCGGTCAAAAGCATTTTCGGCCTCGCCACGCGCGCCACGATGCAGCGCGCAGGCGCTATCGTGCCCAGCGCCAACCGCATCACGCGCTTGCGCGACGCCGACGGCGACGGTGTCGCCGAAATCCAAGCGCCGTTCATGGAAGGGCTCAATCAGCCTTTCGGCATGGCGCTGATCGGCGACACGTTCTATGTCGGCAATACCGACGGCGTGATGGCGTTCCCTTACGCGAAGGACGCCACGCGCATCGATGCGCCCGGCAAGCGCGTCACCACTTTCAAGCCCGGCGGGCATTGGACGCGCAGCCTGCTCGTCAGCCAAGACGGCACGAAGCTTTATGCCGGCGTGGGCTCGCTCAGCAATATCGCCGACGACGGCATGGAAGCCGAAGAAGGCCGCGCCGCGATCCATGTGATCGACGTCGCCAGCGGGACGAGCCGCATTTTCGCGGGCGGCTTGCGCAATGCCGTGGGCATGGCGTGGGAGCCGACGACCGGCAAGCTGTGGACCGTGGTCAACGAGCGCGACGGGCTGGGCGACGAAACGCCGCCCGATTATCTGACCTCGGTGGTCGATGGCGGGTTCTATGGCTGGCCCTACTGCTATTGGGACCGGATCGTCGACGAGCGCGCGCCGCAAAATCCCGAACTGGTCGCGCGCTCGATCACGCCGGACTACGCCCTGGGCGGGCACACCGCCTCGCTCGGGCTGTGCTGGATGCCGGCGGGTACGCTGCCGGGTTTCCCCGACGGCATGGTGATCGGCCAGCACGGCTCGTGGAACCGCAGCAAGCTCAGCGGCTACAAGGTCGTATTCGTGCCGTTCGAAAACGGCAAGCCGTCGGGCCCGTCGCGCGACATTCTGTGGGGCTTCCTGGCGCCGGACGAAAGCGTGTCCTACGGACGTCCGGTCGGCGTGACGCTCGGCCCCGACAATTCGCTGCTGATGGCCGACGACGTCGGCAACGTCATCTGGCGCGTGACGGCGGCGTAGGAAGGCGGGCGTCGGCGCACGGCGGACGTCCGCGACCGAGTATTGCCTTTGCGGGGTTGGCTTCTTGCCGATCGCGCGAAACTTCCGCGTGAAAACTTCAGCGTGATTTCCGAACGTTCGCCGATTTCACCGTCAACTCCGACGGGGCTGGCGCGGCGGGAATGCGTCGGCCCATTCCTCTTGGCTCATCTCGAAGATTATCGTTTGGCTTCCGTCCGGGCGGGCGGCCGCTATCCGAGGCGATTTGGTGCATACGAAATTGAGTAGTTCGGGCTCGACTGAAAACGCCTCCCCGTCGGGTCTGTCGTAAACGATCACGGAGATCATTTGGGCGCGACGCAAAACACCTTCTCCAGCTTGCTTCATTCTTGAGATTCGATCGGGTAATCACCCGGTTCGTTGGAGCGTGAAAAGATTTCTACAATAAAACAGCGCTCAAACGCGACAACTAGATATCGTTTTCAAACGCACGTTTGATCCTAAAAATTGGTCTTCGATAGGACTCAGCCTTCGATTTTGGGCCAAAACACAGATGTCGGAGGGCGTCCGTCGCCGACGCACGCAATCGCCCGTTTCCCCACAAAGCACCACGCCCGAGCTCCCGGTTCGGGGGGCTCGGGCGTGGTGGCGGACAGGGTGGGATTCGAACCCACGATACCGTTGCCGGTATTTCAGTTTTCGAGACTGACGCCTTCAGCCACTCGGCCACCTGTCCGCAACGTCTTCACAGGTCTCGAAGGGCCGGGAAACTAACCCCGAACGCCGCCCCGGGCAAGTGTCGTCATTCGCCTTTTGAATCCGGGGCTTCGTCGACCCGGCGGGTCAGGATTCGGGGATTGATCCCGTTCGCCAGCACCCAGATCAGCGCGATGCACAGCCCGAACACGAAGGTCAGCGCGTGGCTGAGGATGGCGAAGGCGAGCGCCGATTCCGCCGGCACGTCGAAGATCGAGAGCGCGAACACCGCCGCCGCATGGAACACGCCGATCCCGCCGGGGGCGGCGGGCACGAGGAATGCCAGGGAAATCACCGCCACGGTGAAGATCGCCATCGTCGGACGCAGATCGGGCAGGATCGCGTCCATGCCGAAATAGAATGAGACGGCGATCAGGCTCCAGATCGCGGATGTCCATAAGACGGCGGCGAGCGCCACGCGCGGCCTTGCCAGCACGCTCAACCCGTCGAGCAAATGGCCGAGCGGCGACACGAGCCGCGCGGGCAGCACGCGCGCCGCCACGCGCAGCGCCAGCCCGCGAAAGCGCAAGCCGATCGCGAACACGACCAGGCTCGCGACCAGCGCGGCCGCGAAAATCGGAACGCCACGCGAAATCGTTTCGGGAATTTGAGACATGCGCGACATCGCGAGCAGCAGCAGGCCCAGCGCGCCGAACAGATCGCAAAGACGGTCGAGCACGATCGCCGACGCGCCGCTGCCCGCGGGCACGTTCGCGCGCTTGTGCAGAAGCCAGATCATCGCGACCTCGCCCGCGCGCATGGGCAGCAGCGAATTGACCGAGTTGCCCACCGCATGCGTGCCGAAAGCGTCGTTGACCGACAGCCGGTCGCCTTGGCCGGTCGCGCGTACGAACATGCGCATGCGCATCGGCCGCACGAACAGCCACAGGCCCCAAATCGCCAGCATGGCGGCAAGCTCGGGCAGCGACGCCCCTGCCAGCTCGCGCCCGACCGTTTGCCAATCGACCAGCAGCGACAGCCCCGCCACGGCGGCCAGCGTCACGGGGATCCAGGCCCAGCGCAGCAGCCGGGCCGCTCCCGAAGGGGCGGTTTGGGTCATCGAGGGCCGGGGTGTAGCAGGGTTTGGCGATTCTGTCCGCAATCGACTATTCTCGCCCGATCAAACGCTTAGCGGCTGGTGACCGAGGCCGCCTTGCGCGCTTGACAGGCCCAAGAACCCGCGTATATTCCGCGCCCTCACGCCGCGAGGGCCCCGTCCGGGCTCGTCGCGGCCGGTTTTTTGCGCGGTTTCGTCGTCCTTGGCCCTTTGGCCGCCCGGATACGCGGAACCTGGAGAACGGCAAGATGTACGCAGTCATCCGCACCGGCGGCAAGCAATACAAAGTCGCCAAGAACGACGTCCTCGTCGTCGAGAAGCTGGCCGGCGAGGCCGGCAAGACGGTCGAATTGAACGACGTTCTGATGGTCGTCGACGGCGCCACCGCCAAGGTCGGCGCGCCGACGCTGGCCGGCGCTTCGGTCACCGCGACCGTTCTCGAGCAAGGCAAGGGCGACAAGGTCCTGGTCTTCAAGAAGCGCCGCCGCAAGAACTCGCGCCGCAAGAACGGCCATCGCCAGTTCGAGACGACGCTGCGCATCGTCGACATCAAGGTCGCCTGAGGGAGTACGGCATATGGCACATAAGAAAGCAGGCGGTTCTTCCCGCAACGGCCGCGATACCGAAGGCCGGCGTCTCGGGTTGAAGCGCGCGGGCGGCCAGACCGTCCTCGCCGGCAACATCCTCGTGCGTCAGCGCGGCACGGTCTACGTCGCCGGCAAGGAAGTCGGCATGGGCCGCGACCACACGCTGTTTGCGTTGAAGCCGGGCAAGGTGAAGTTCCACAAGGCCGGCGGCAAGACGATCGTCTCGATCGACGTGGCTCCGGTGCCGGCCGCCGCCGAATAGGCGCCGCCGACCCTTCGCCACGAACGGATTACGGAAGGGGAGCGGCCGGCAAGGCCGCTCCCCTTCTTGCATTTAGGACCCGCGCACGATGAAGTTTCTCGATCAGTGCAAGATCTTCGTGAAGTCCGGCGACGGCGGTGCGGGCGCCGTCAGCTTCCGGCGCGAGAAATTCATCGAATATGGCGGCCCGGACGGCGGCGACGGCGGGCGCGGCGGTTCGGTCTTCGTCGAAGCGGTCGCCAATCTCAACACGCTGATCGACTATCGCTACCAGCAGCATTTCAAGGCCGAGAAAGGCCATCACGGCGAAGGCCGCCAACGTTCCGGCCTGTCGGGTCAGGACATCACGCTGAAAGTCCCCGTCGGCACGACGATCCTGGAGGACGATCAGGAAACCGTGGTCGCCGATATGGTCGAAGCGGGCCAGCGCGTGATGCTGTGCAGGGGCGGCGACGGCGGCTTCGGCAACACGCATTACAAAAGCTCGACCAACCAGGCGCCGCGCAAAGCCTTGCCGGGCTGGCCCGGCGAAGAGCGCTGGTTGTGGCTGCGCCTGAAGCTGATCGCCGATGTCGGCTTGGTCGGCTTGCCCAACGCGGGCAAGTCGACCTTCCTCGCCGCCACGACCTCGGCCAAGCCCAAGATCGCCGACTATCCTTTCACCACGCTGAAGCCGCAGCTCGGCGTCGTGCGCATCGACGACGAGGAGCTCGTCGTCGCCGATCTGCCGGGGCTGATCGCCGGTGCGGCGGAAGGCAAGGGCTTGGGCCATCGCTTCCTCGGCCATGTCGAGCGTTGCGGCGCCATCCTGCATTTGATCGACGGCACGCAGGACAAAGTCGCCGCCGCCTACAACCAGATCCGCGACGAGCTCGAAGCCTATGGCGCCGGGATCGAAACGAAGCCCGAAATCCTCGGCCTCAACAAGATCGACGCGATCGAGCCCGAGGATCTGAAGAAGAAACTCGCCGCCTTGAAGCGCGCCGCCAAAAAACGCGGCGGCGGACAGGCCGTGCTGGCGCTGTCGGGGGCCGCGGGCAAGGGCGTCAAGGAAGTCTTGCGCGAACTCGTGCCGCCCGTGCTCGCGCGTCGCGTCGAGGACAAGGCCGCGCGCGACGCGATGCGCCGCGACGACGAATACCGATGACCGCCGTCGCCGCCCCCTTCGCCGCGACGAAGCGGATGGTCGTCAAGACCGGCTCGGCGCTGATCGTCGACGAGGCGGGCGCCATCCGCAAGGCTTGGCTCGACAAGCTCGCCGACGATATCGCGGTGCTAGCCAAGCGCGGCATCGAGATCGCTGTGGTGACATCGGGCGCGGTCGCGATCGGGCGCTGGAAGCTCGGCTTCGGCCGGCGCGGTCTGAAGATCGAGGAAAAACAGGCCGCCGCCGCGACCGGTCAGGTGTGGCTCGCCCACGCCTGGGCCGAAGCGTTGGGGGCGCGCGGCATCGTGGGCGCGCAAGTTCTGCTCACGCCCGATGATACCGAAGCGCGCCGCCGGCATTTGAACGCGCGCGCGACGGTCGCGAAGTTGCTCGACGCCAGCGCCGTGCCGATCATCAACGAGAACGACACGATCGCGACCGAGGAAATCCGTTTCGGCGACAACGATCGCTTGGCCGCGCGCGTCGCGCAAATGGCCTCGGCCGATACGCTGATTCTGCTGTCGGATATCGACGGGCTTTACACCGCCGATCCGCATTCCAATCCCGACGCCCAGCACATCCCCGAAGTGCTGGAACTGACGCCCGAGGTCCTCGCGATGGCGGGCGAGGCGCGGCCCGGCTATTCGTCGGGCGGCATGGTCACCAAACTGGGTGCGGCCCGCATCGCCTTGGGGGCGGGTTGCCGCATGGGGATTGCGCTGGGTAAACGCGACAATCCGCTGATGGCATTGGAGCGGGGCGCGCGCGTCACCTGGTTCGTGCCGCAAGGCTCGCCCGCGTCGGCGCGCAAGCGTTGGATCGCATCCACCGTGCAGCCCGCCGGATCCGTCGTCGTCGACGACGGGGCGGCGGCGGCTCTCGCGCGCGGCAAGTCGCTGCTGCCCGCGGGCGTCGTCTCGGTCGACGGCGAGTTCGATCGCGGCGACGCGATCCGCGTGCTCGACAAGGCGGGCCGCGAACTGGCGCGGGGGCTTAGCGCCTATTCCGCCGCCGACGCGCGCGCGATCCAGGGCCGCAAATCGGCGGAGATCGCCGAATTGCTCGGCTATCGCGGGCGCGACGAGCTTATCCATCGCGACGATCTCGCGATGGCCGGGGGGCCGGGACGATGACCGCGCCGCGCCCGGGCCCAAAAAACGCCCGCGATTTGCCGCCGCCCGTCCTTCGCCATAGAGTTGCCGGATAACGATCATGACGCCTGCCGAACCCGCCGCCACGGTCTCCGCCGATCTCGACCTCAAAGCGACGATGCTCGCGATGGGCAAGCGCGCGCGCGAAGCGGCCGCCGCACTCGCGCAAGCGCCGAGCAAGGTCAAGAACGCCGCTTTGCGCGCTGCCGCCGACAAGCTGCGCGCCGCGACGGACGCGATCCTCGCCGCCAACGCGCGCGACATTGCCTTTGCGATGGACAACGGCAATTCGGCCGCGATGGTCGATCGCACGCGCCTCGACCCCAAGCGCGTCGAAGCCATCGCCAAGGGCTTGGAGGACGTCGCGGGCCTGTCCGATCCCGTCGGCTCGATCCAGGCGGGCTGGACGCGGCCCAACGGCCTGCTGATCAGCCGCGTCGCCGTGCCCATCGGCGTCATCGGCATCATTTACGAAGCGCGGCCCAACGTGACCGCCGATGCGGGCGGATTGTGCCTGAAGTCCGGCAATGCCTGCATTCTGCGCGGCGGCCAGGAAAGCTTCGAATCGTCGATGGCGATCGTCGACGCGATGCGCGCCGCGCTCGCCGCCAACGGTCTGCCGCAGGACGCGATCCAGTTCGTGCCGACGCGCGATCGCGCGGCGGTCGGTCATTTGCTGAAGCTCGACGGCTATGTCGATACGATCGTGCCGCGCGGCGGCAAATCGCTGATCGAACGCGTGATGAAGGAAACGCGCATCCCGGTGATCGCGCATCTCGAGGGCCTGTGCCACACCTATGTGCACGAATCGGCGGATATCGAGATGGCGCGCAAGATCGTGATGAACGCGAAGATGCGCCGCGTGTCGGTGTGCGGCGCCACCGAAACGCTGCTGATCGACCGCACCGCCTTGGCGACGCACGGGCCTGCGATTCTCGACGATCTGATTTCGGCGGGCTGCGAGATTCGCGGCGACGACGAGGTGCGCAAACTCGACACGCGCGTCGTGGCCGCGACCGAGGCGGATTGGACGACCGAATATCTCGACGCGATTCTGTCGGTGAAGACCGTCGCCGGGCTCGACGACGCCATCGCGCATGTGAACACGTATGGCTCCCACCATACCGACGCGATCGTCGCGGGCGACAAGGATGCGGCCGACGCGTTCGTCGCCCGTGTCGATTCCGCGATCGTGCTGCATAACGCGTCGACCCAGTTCGCCGACGGCGGCGAGTTCGGCTTCGGCGCGGAGATCGGCATTTCCACCGGGCGCCTGCCGCCGCGCGGGCCCGTCGGGGCGGAGCAGCTCACGACCTACAAATACGTGCTGCGCGGGGCGGGTCAGACGCGGCCGTGACCTTGCCTTCGCCCGGTCTGGTGCTGTCCCTTCCGGCGCTGGGCCGCGTGCCCCGCAAACGCGTGGGCTTGCTCGGCGGATCGTTCAATCCCGCCCATGACGGCCATATACATATCGCGCGCGAAGCGCTGAAGCGCCTGGCGCTCGACGAAGTGTGGCTGCTGGTCAGTCCCCAAAATCCGTTGAAGAGCCCGGCCGAAATGGCGCCGCTCGCGGTGCGTTTGGCGGGCGCGCAAGCGCAATGCGGCGCCGATCCGCGCTTGCGGGCCGTGTCGCTCGAAACGGCGATGGGGACCCGCTACACGGCCGATTCGCTTGCCGTGTTGCGCCGCCGCTTCCCCAAAACGCGCTTCGTCTGGCTGATGGGGGCCGACAATCTCGGACAGATCGACCGCTGGCAGCGCTGGCGGTCCATATTTCACGCGATGGTCATTGCCGTGTTCGCGCGCCCCGCGTATGATGTCAAAGCATTGGCCGGAAAGGCGGCACGGGCGTTATCCACAGCCCGGGTCGCGCCTTCGCGGGCGCGATCCCTGGCGACGTTCGATCCGCCGGCCTGGACGTTCTTCCCCGTCCGGCATCACCCGGCCTCCGCCACGCGGCTTCGCGCGCTGACAAAACGTGCGAAACCGGGGCGGAGCGCTCGGTAGACGGACGTGAAGCATGACCGGCATGGTCGATGCAGAGGATCATCGTCGTCACCCGAGCCTGTCGAGGAGAGCGAAGATAGCCACTGCGAAGCGCAAGACCGTCGGCGCCACAAAGACGGTTCTGAAAGTCGTCGAAAAAACCTTGGACGACGACAAGGCGGCCGATCCGGTCGTCATCGATCTCGCCGGCCGCACGCCCATCGCCGATTACATGGTCGTCGCCAGCGGTCTTTCTGCCCGCCACGTTCAGGCGATGGCCGAACATCTCGTCGAAAAACTCGAAGAGAAAGGCCTGAAAGGGGTGCGCGTCGAGGGTGCCGATCAGGGCGATTGGGTTTTGATCGACGGCGGCGACGTTATCGTCCATCTGTTCCGCCCCGAATTGCGCGATCACTACGGCATCGAAAAGATGTGGGGTGCCGATTGGTCGCGTGCGGAAGCGGCGCGCGCCTGACGGATCGAAAGGCGGCGGCGCAAGACACGCGCCGCCGGAACGACGATGCGCTTGATCATCTGCGCGGCTGGCAAGGCCCGCGGCACGGCGGAAGACGCGCTCGTCGCCGAATATGCGAAGCGATTGAAACCCGCCCCCGCCGGGCTGGGCCCGCTCGACATCCGCGAAATCGAAACCAAGGAACGCGAGCCCGCGCGCCGCAAGGACGACGAAGGGGCGAAGCTGCTCGCCCAGATCCCCGAGGGCGCCGTATTGATCGCGCTCGATCCCAAAGGCAAAGCGATCTCGACCGAGGATTTCGCGGCGTTGCTCGGCCGCATCCGCGACGAAGGCCACGCGCATTTGGCGTTCGCGATCGGCGGGGCGGACGGGCTTGCAGCACCCTTACTGGCGAAGGCGCGCGCGAAGCTCAGCTTCGGCCCGATGGTGTTTCCGCATTTGCTGGCCCGCGCGATGCTGGCCGAACAGCTCTACCGTTCGGCTTCGCTGCTCGCCGGCCACCCCTATCATCGCGGATAGTTAGCCGACCGCTTTGTCCAGCACGCGGCGCAGGGTTTCGATCTGTGCCGTCAGATCGTGCGGATGGTTGCCGACGAAAAAGCCGCGATCGTGGGCGAGCTCCGCGTTCGGCGTGCCGTTCCCGGCGATCGAGTAATCGTAATACTTGATCGTGTCGTGGCGCAGGAAGCAGCCGCCGGTGATGATGCGGAACCCGATATCCGCCTGCTTCAACGCCGCGAAAATCTTCTCGCGGTCGAGATCCTTTTTCGGATTGAGGATCATCGTGAAGCAGAAGGACGAGCTTTTGCCATGCTCGCGCTGGATGATGAAATTCTCGTCGCCCGCGAACAGCTTCTGGAATAGCGCGAGGTTCTTGCGCCGGGCGGCGGTCATCGCGGGCAGTTTCTTGAGCTGCTCGCTGCCCACCGCCGCTTCCATTTCCAGCGGGCGCACATTGTAGCCGGGGAACAGGAAGCGATAGGCCTCGAAATGGTCGCTGGCCCCGCGCTTGTAGAGCGGCGAGTCCGTCGGAATGTCGCGCGTCCAGCCATGGGCGCGCATGCATTTCAGCAAATGGCAAAGCTCCAGATCGTCGGTCAGGACGATCCCGCCTTCCATCGTCGAGATGTGATGCGAGAAGAAGAAGCTGAACGTGTTGAGATCGCCGAGCGTGCCGGCCTTCTGGCCCGACGGCAATTCCGCGTCCATGGACTCGCAATTGTCCTCCATGAACCACAGCCCGTGCTTGTCGCAAAACGCGCGCATGACGTCGAGCCGGCACGGATTGCCGAGGATCGAGACCGCGAGCAGCGCCTTCGTGTCCTTGGTCAACGCCGCTTCCAGCTTCGACACGTCCATGTTCAGCGTGTCGAGCTCGACATCGATGAACCGGCATTTGAGGCCGTATTGCTGCAGCGGATGATAGGTCGTGCTCCACGAAATCGCGGGCACCAAAACTTCGTCGCCGCGCTTCAGGGGCCGCGTCGAGTGATAGGCCAGCGCCGCGATCGAAATCAGATTCGCCGACGAGCCCGAATTCACCATCACGCCGTACTTCTTGCCGTGATAGGCGGCGAATTCGGCTTCGAATTTCGCCACGCGCCCGCCCATCGTGAACCGGCCGGACGCGATCACTGCTTGCAGCGCGTCGATCTCCTCCGGTCCCCAAGAAGGTGCGGCGAGTTCGTAGAACATCAGAAGGGCCCTTTGAACTGAAGCTGATAGGCGAGTTTTGTCGCGGCGGGATCGGGCGCCCAGGCGGGCGCGTCGGGCTTGGCCAGCGCATAGGCCGCCGCCGCGATGGTGCCGGGATTCGGATAGAACGCGTTCTCGAGCTCGGGCGACGGCGGGCAGGGCGTGGGTGCGAAGCCCACGCGCTTGATCTGGATCGGGCCTTCGCCGGCCAGCGCTTCGGCAAGCCGTGCCGCGATCTCGGCGGACGCGCCGCAATTCAGCCAGCCATTATCCGCGATCAGAACTTTGCGCGTGCGCCGCGCGCTTTCGATGATCGTCTCGCTGTCGAGCGGCGCGAGCCAGATCGGGTCGATCACTTCGGCCGACACGCCCGCTTCCGCCAGCAATTCGGCGGCGCGCAAGGCTTCGACGACCATGTTCGACACGCCCACGATCGTCACGTCGCGCCCGAAGCGGCACACGCGGCTGCGCCCCGGCGGCACGACATAGGCGCCTTCGTTGACGACCGCTTCGGTCGGATAGAGCAGGCGATGCTCCATCATCAGCACGGGATTGTCGTCGCGGATCGCGGCGATGGTGCAACCCTTCGCGTCATGCGCGTTGGACGGCGCGGCGACCTTCATGCCGGGCAGATGCATGAACAGCGAATGCAAGGCTTGGCTGTGCTGCGCGCCCTGACCCCAGGATTTGCCGATGATCGACCGCACGACCATCGGTACCTTCACTTGGCCGCCATACATGTAGCGGGCTTTGCTGGCGATATTGACGATCTGGTTCATGCACAGCATCAGGAAATCCATGCGGATATGCACATGGATCGGCCGCATGCCGGCCATCGCGGCCCCGATCGCGACACCGGTCATCGCGTCTTCCGACAGCGGCGTGGTGAATACGCGATCCTTGCCGAAGCGTTCCAGCAATCCGCGCGTCGAGCCTTGGATCGATTTGTGGTCGTCGACGTCCAGGCCGAACAGAAAGACCTTGTCGTCGCGCGTCATTTCCAGCGCCACGGCTTCCGACAGCGCGTCGACATAGCGCAGCACGCGCCGCCCGTCTTCCATGCGGCCGGGCCAGGTCAGCGGCGGCGGAGCGAGTTTCTTACGCGAAGACATCGCTATACAGCTCCTTCGCGTCGGGCCAAGGCGAGGTCTCGGCGAAATTCACGGCCGACGCGAGTTCGGCTTCGACTTCCGCGTCGATCTTCGCTTTCAGCTTCTTGTCGAGTTTCTTGGACAGAACGACGACGGGATCCTTCTTCTGCCATTTGGCGAGATCGGCCTTGCTGCGGAAGCCCGCGTCATAATCCTCGCCGGGACCGACATGCTCGCGCCAGCGCCAGGTCATGCATTCGAGGAAGATCGGTCCGCCGCCCTTGCGCATCGCGGGCAAAGCTTTGGCGACATGGTCGCGGATTTTCACTGTGTCCGAATCGGCGAAGCGCGTCGCCGGAATGCCATAGGTGCGCACGCGCTCGCACAGCTTGTCGGTCGCCCAGCGTTTGGCGAGCGGTTCATGGATCGCGAAACCGTTATTCTCGCAAACGAAGATCACCGGCAGCTTGTGCAGGGCGGCGAAATTCAGCGTCTCGGGAAAGCAGCCTTCTTCGGAGGCGCCATCGCCCAGGAAACATGCGACCACCGCCCCGGTCTTGCGCATCTTCTGCGCCATCGCGAAACCCGCGGCGACCGGCACGGTCGTGCCGACGACGGCCGAACAGCCCAGCACGTTGGCCTTCATATCGACCAGATGCATCGAGCCGCCCTTGCCGCGCGCGCAGCCCGTGTCCTTGCCGAACAACTCGGCCATCATGGCGTTGAGGTCGCCGCCCTTGGCGAGATAAGTCGCGTGCCCGCGATAGGTGCCCGATACGGCGTCGCGCGGCTCAAGCGGATCGCACACGCCGACGGCGATGCCTTCCTGGCCGATCGACAGATGGACGGGGCTTTTGATCTTGTCGGAGGGGTAGATGCGCGCCACCTCCTCCTCGACCCGGCGGATGCGCCGGACGGCGCGGTAGAGCCGGGCGGGATCGGCCTTTTTCGGCTTGGCGGGTTTCGGGGCGGGCATGGCTCTCCCTCGGGTGCCGACTCGACGCCTCGGATCGTACCGGTCCCCCTCGAATCCGCCAAGTTCAGTCCCGAAAAGCGTCGTCGGGCTCGTAGACCACGATCCGGCTGCCGGGCGCGTTGATGCGAATCTCGACCTCGATCAGATGGCCGAGTTTCTCGCGCACCGCTTGGCGTCTCTCGGGCGGCACGACGAAGGCCATGAAGCCGCCGCCGCCCGCCCCCAGCAGCTTGCCGCCGACCGCACCCGCCGAGATCGCGGCGTCGTGGATCGCGTCGATCTCCGGCGTCGACATACCTTCGGCCAATTCGCGTTTCAGGCGCCAAGCTTCCAGCAGCAACGTGCCCAGTTCCAGCATCGGCCGGCGGGGGGCGGTGATGATCGCTTGCGCCTCGTCGACCATTTCGCGCATCCGGTGCAGATTGCGCTCCTTGGCGTCCATATTGGCGATCTGCTTCTTCGCCATCGTCATCGCGAAGCGCGACAAGCCGGTGAAGAACAGCATCAGGCTGCCTTCCAGCTCGTCGCGGCGCTCGCGGCCGAGGATCAGCGGCGTGACGGCGAAAGAGCCGTCGCGCTCGAAATCGATGCGGTTCAAGCCGCCATAGGCGGCCCAAACTTGGTCCTGCGAGCCGACGGGTTCGCGGATGACTTCTTGTTCGATGCGCAGCGCGTCCTTGGCGAGTTCGTCCTTCGAAACCATGCGTCCGCGCATCGCGTGCAGCGCGTTCAGCAGACCGACGGTGAAGGACGAGGACGAGCCGAGGCCCGAGCGCGCGGGCAGGTCGCCGTCATGGTGGATTTCGAGGCCGCGGCGTTCCTTCATGTCCAGCAGGATCGCGCGCACGGCCGGGTGATCGATTTCGAGCAGGTCGTTGACCAGTTCGATCTTGCTCCAGACGATGCGATAGCGATGCTCGAAAAAGGGCGGCAAGCGCCGGACCGAGATATTGCAGTATTTGTCGATCGCCGTGCCGATCACCGCCCCGCCATGTTTCAGATACCATTTCGGGTAATCGGTCCCGCCGCCGAACAGCGACAGGCGATAGGGCGTGCGGCTGATGATCACGGGTTTGGCGACTCCGGCGGGAAATTCTTATCCCGACTATCGCTCGAAGCCCCATCTCTTGCCAAGTGAACGGACCTGACTTAGACCCAAGCGGACTCATCGGGAAGGAACGAAAATGGCGCAGAAAACGCGGATTCTCGTGACCGGCGGTGCGGGCTATTTGGGCTCCACCATGGTGCCCGCAATGCTCGATGCGGGCTATGCGGTGACGGTGCTGGACAATTTCATGTTCCGCCAAGCGCCGCTCGCCCATGTCTGCGCGCATCCGGATTTCGAAATCGTGCGCGGCGACGCGCGCGACGAAGCCACGCTGAAGCCGCTGGCCGCCAAGGCCGATGTGGCGATTCCGCTGGCGGCCCTGGTCGGTGCGCCGCTTTGCAACGCCGACAAGATCGGCGCCGAGACGATCAATCTGGGAGCGGTCAAAACGCTGCTGAGGCTTTTATCCAAAGAGCAGCGCGTGCTGATGCCGATCACCAACTCGGGCTACGGCGTCGGCGAGAAGGGCAAGGAATGCACGGAAGACTCGCCGCTGCGCCCGATCTCGCTTTACGGCACCACGAAGGTCGACGCGGAGAAGGCGGCGCTCGATCGCGGCAACGCGATTTCGTTCCGCCTCGCCACCGTGTTCGGGATGAGTCCCCGCATGCGCATCGACCTGCTGGTCAACGATTTCGTCCATCGCGCCGTCACCGATCGCGCGGTCGTGCTGTTCGAGCCGCATTTCAAGCGCAACTACGTGCATGTGCGCGACGTCGCGCGCGCCTTCCTGCACGGCCTCGCGCGTTTCGACGCGATGAAGGACCGGCCCTACAATGTCGGCCTGTCCGACGCCAATCTTTCGAAATGGGAACTCTGCGAGCGCATCCAGAAACACGTGCCCGGTTTCGTGTTCATGGAAGCGCCGATCGGCGAGGATCCGGACAAGCGCGATTACATCGTGTCGAACGCGCGCATCGAAGCGACCGGCTTCAATCCCGCCCATTCGCTGGACGACGGCATCGTCGAGCTGGTGAAGGGCTACAAGATGATCCGCAACACGGTTTACGGAAACGTATGAACGTCACCGAACTTTCGCTGCCCGGCGTCAAGCTGATCGAGCCGAAGATCTTCAGCGACCATCGCGGTCATTTTCTGGAAACCTGGAACGCGCAGCGTTACGCCGAAATCGGCATCGGCCCTTTCGTGCAGGACAATCTGTCGCGTTCGGTGCGCGGCACGGTGCGCGGGCTTCACCTGCAAAACGATCCCAACGCGCAGGGCAAGCTCGTCCATTGCGTCGCCGGCGCGGTGTGGGATGTGGTTGCGGAAGTGCGCAAGGGCCATCCCAATTTCGGCAAATGGCTGGGGGTCGAACTGACCGCCGATAATCGCCGCCAGTTGTGGGTCCCGCGCGGCTATGCCCATGGCTTCGCGGTGCTCAGCGACGCCGCCGATTTCGCCTACAAGGTCGATGCGCCCTATAGCCCCAAGGACGAGGTGACCGTCCGATGGGACGATCCGGCCCTAAAAATCGACTGGAAGGTAGATCCTGCGACCGTTTTGCTGGCCGCGCGCGACGCGGCCGCGCCTTTTTTGGCCTAAGACTCGCCTTTTTCGCGGTTTTGGGTTGAAATCCGGTGCCCTAGAAGAAATCTGGGGGAAGGGAGTCCGGATGAAACCGATCAAGATCGCGGCCGTCGCGGCGGCCAGCCTGACGCTCGCGGGGTGCTACATGCCCTCGCGCCAGGAAGCCTTTACCGGCGGCGGGGCCCTGGCGGGCGCCGTCATCGGCTATAATTTCGTTGTCGGCGCGCCCGGCGTGACCACGGCGGCGATCGTCGGGGGCGCGGTCGGGGCGGGCGCCGGCTACATGATCGAGCGCTATACCCGTCCCGCCCCGCCGTCGTCGACGCCGTCCGGCGGAACGATGCAGTAAGCGCTTGATAGGCAAGGCCCCTTCGCCTAAACCCGGCGACTATGGGCCGTAAGGGAATCATTCTGGCGGGGGGTGCGGGCACAAGGCTGCACCCGTCGACCTTGGCGGTCAGCAAGCAATTGCTGCCCGTCTACGACAAGCCGATGGTCTACTACCCGCTCAGCACGTTGATGCTGGCGGGCTTGCGCGAGATCCTGCTGATCTCCACGCCGCAGGATTTGCCCGCGTTCAAGCGCGTGCTGGGCGATGGGTCGGCCTATGGCATCGAGCTAACCTACGCCGAACAGCCCAAGCCCGAAGGCCTCGCTCAGGCGCTGATCATCGCCGAGAAATTCCTCGCCGGTGCGCCGTCGGCGCTGATCTTGGGCGATAACGTCTTCTACGGTGAAGGTCTGTCCATCCGCCTTCAGACGATCGCCAAACGCGATGCGAAGGGCGCCACTGTTTTCGCCTATCAGGTGCGCGATCCCGAACGCTACGGCGTGGTCGAGATGGACGCGAACGGCAGGGCGCTGTCGATCGTGGAAAAACCCAAGACGCCGAAAAGCAACCTCGCCGTCACCGGGCTGTATTTCTACGACGGCTCGGCGCCCGCGCGGGCCAAAACGCAAAAGCCTTCGCCGCGCGGCGAATTGGAGATCACCGATCTCAACGCGTCCTACTTGGCCGAGAATACGCTGACGGTCGAAACATTGAGCCGGGGCACGGCGTGGCTCGATACGGGCACGCAGGATTCGCTGCTCGACGCCGCGAATTTCATCGCCGCCGTCGAACGCCGCCAGGGCTTGAAGATCGGCTGCCCCGAGGAAGTCGCTTGGCGCCAAGGCTGGATCGACGCCGATCGCCTCGGCGCACTCGCCGCGCCGCTCCGCAAATCGGGCTACGGCGATTATCTGTTGCGCTTGATCGGGCGCGCTTGACCATGGCCACGATCCTCGTCACCGGCGGTTGCGGTTTCATCGGCTCGGCCTTCATCCGTTTGGCGCTACGTGACGGCGCGACGCGGATCGTCAACGTCGACAAGCTTGGCTACGCCGCCAATCCCGAGGCGCTGGAAGGGGCGGCGCAGAATCCGCGCTACGCCTTCCACAAGGCGGATATCGGGGATCGCGCGGCGATGCGCGATATCCTCGCCAAGCACAAACCGGACGCGGTGATGAATTTCGCAGCCGAAACGCATGTCGATCGCTCGATCGACGGGCCGCTCGCGTTCGTCGAGACCAATGTCGGCGCCACCGCGCGCCTGCTGGTCGAGGCGCTGGCGTATTGGCGCGAGCGCGGTTCGCCCGCCGATTTCCGCTTCCTGCATGTATCGACCGACGAAGTCTTCGGCGCGCTGGAACCCGATGACGAGCCTTTCCGCGAGACGAGTTCCTACGCGCCGAATTCGCCTTACGCGGCCAGCAAGGCGGCATCGGATCATCTCGTGCGCGCCTGGTTCAAGACCTATCGGCTACCCGTGCTGATCACCAATTGCTCGAACAATTACGGGCCTTGGCAGTTCCCGGAGAAATTGATTCCGCTGATGATCGCCAAGGCGAAGGCGGGCGAGAAACTGCCGGTCTATGGCGACGGGCAGCAGGTCCGCGATTGGCTGCATGTCGAAGACCATGCGCGCGGTCTGAAAGCGGCGCTGGAAAAGGGCCGGCCGGGCGAGGTCTACGCGTTCGGCGGTGGGGCCGAACGCGCCAACCTCGCCATCGTGAAAACGATCTGCGCGCATATCGACGGGAAGCTGGGTGTGCCGATCGAAGGGCCGCGCTCGCGGCTGATCGAATATGTCGCGGATCGGCCCGGCCATGACCGCCGCTATGCGATCGATGCGGCCAAAGCCGCGCGGGAATTGGATTGGACCCCCCGGCACGATTTCGAAACGGGTCTCGCCGCGACGATCGACTGGTATCTCGCCGCCGGCGATTGGCTCGCCCGGATCAAGGCGGAGCGCTATTCGCTCGCACGCTTAGGCGCGGGCTGACGATGCGCGTGCTCGTCCTGGGCGGCGCCGGTCAGGTCGGTCGCGCGCTGCGCGAACGGGCCGACAAAGCCGGATATCGGGCGATCGCCTTCGGGCGCGACGCGGTCGACGCGAGCGACGAGAACGCGATCCGTGCCGCGATCGAGACGACGGGCGCCGAAGCGCTGGTCAACGCCGCCGCGTATACGGCGGTCGACAAAGCCGAAAGCGACGAGGCGGCGGCGCGCAAGTTGAACGCCGAGGCGCCGGGTCTGCACGCGCGGCTCGCGGCGCAAGCGAATCTTCCCTATCTCCATATCTCGACCGATTACGTTTTCGCGGGCAACGGAACCGTCCCCCACAAGGAAAGCGATCCTTGCGCGCCGCGATCGGTGTATGGCCGCACCAAGCGCGCGGGGGAGATCGCCGCCTGGCAAGCGGGCGGGCGCGTGGCCATCCTGCGCACGTCGTGGGTATTCGCCCCTTGGGGCAACAATTTCGTGTTCACCATGCTGCGCCTCGCCGCGACGAAACCGGAGTTGCGCGTGGTCGACGATCAGCGCGGCGGGCCGACATCGGCGCTCGATATCGCCGATGCGATCTACCGCATCCTGCCCAAGCTCGCGGACCCTTCGCAGAAGGACGCGACCGGCGTGTTCCATTTCCAAGGCCGCCCGGCGGTGACCTGGGCCGCGTTCGCCGATACGATTTTGGACGAAGGGGCGAAGCACGGCCATAAGCGCCCGCCGGTCGTCAAGATCGCGACGGCCGATTATCCGACGCAAGCCGCGCGGCCCGCCAATTCGGTGCTGGATTGCGCGCGCTATTCGCGCGTGTTCGAAGTCGCCCCGCCGGATTGGCGCGTTGGCCTCGCGGACGCCGTGCCCGCCCTACTCAAACTTCTTTGAATTCGGGCACGAGCTTTTTCAGCATCGCGCGCACGGCTTCGTGATCGCCGTTGCGGGCGACGATCTCCAGATCGGCCAAGGCGGCGCGTAAAGCTTCCAGCGCGTCGAGTTCGGGCCGCGCCAGCAGGATGCCCGGCGTCGCGGTGGGCGTGGGCGCTTCGTCGCCGTGGAACAATTCCTCGTCCAGCTTTTCGCCGGGGCGCAAGCCGGTGAACACGATCTTCACGTCGTGGTCGGGGCGTTTGCCCGCAAGGCGGATCATCCGGCGCGCTAGATCCTGGATGCGTACGGGGGCGCCCATTTCCAGCACCATGATTGCGCCGACCGACGGGCCGTTCGCGGATGTGGCCAGCACGCTGGCTTGCAAGACCAACTCGCACGCCTCGCGGATGGTCATGAAATAGCGGCGCACATCGGGATGCGTGACGGTCAGCGGCCCGCCCGTGGCGAGCTGGCGCTGAAACAGCGGCACGACCGACCCGGACGAGCCGAGCACGTTGCCGAAGCGCACGGTCACGAATTGCGTCGGGCTTTGCGCCGCGTCCAGCGCTTGGCACAGCCTCTCGGCCAGGCGCTTGGTGGCGCCCAGAATATTCGACGGGTTGACCGCCTTGTCGGTCGAAATCATCACGACCGCGCGCGTTCCGGCGGCGATCGCGGCGTCGGCGACGTTGCGCGTGCCGATGGCGTTGGTGAGAGCCCCTTCGGACGGATTGTCCTCCAGGATCGGCACGTGTTTGAGGGCCGCCGCGTGAAACACGATCTCCGGCTTCTCGGCGGCGAACACGCTCGCCAGGCGCAGCGGGTCGCGCACGTCGGCCATGATGCCCACGCGCTTCACCTCGGGCCAAGTTTCGGCAAGTTCGCGGTCGATCGTGTAGAGCGCATGTTCCGCGTTCTCGATCAACGCGAGCTTCGCAGGCCCGCGCTGCGCGATCTGGCGCACGAGTTCGGCGCCGATCGAACCGCCCGCCCCGGTCACCAGCACGCGCTTGCCGCGAATCAGCCCGTCCATCGCCGGGCGGTCGAGCACGCGTTGCGGTCGGCCGAGCAGATCTTCGATCGCGATGGGCGCCGTCGCAGTGGCGTCGGCGTCGCCGGACAGATCGTTGATGCGCGGCAAGCGCACCGCCGTCATGCCCAGGCTGTCGGCCGTGTCGACCAGCGCTTCCAGCGCCGGGCCTTCGATATTGTGTGCCGCGACGACCAGACGCTGCGGCGCGCGCCCCTTTTCCCGAATCGCGCGGACGATTTCCGGCAGGCGGTCGAGCGCGCCGAGAATTTCCACGCCGCCAATGCGCCGCCCGGTGCGGGTTTTGCCCTCGTCGACGATGCCGAGCACGAAATAGGGCGCCCGGCGGCGGCGGCGATTGGCTTGGATGAACAATTCCGCGCCGTCATTGGCGCCGACGATCAGCACGGGCACTTGATCGTCGCGCGGCGCGCCGGCGACGAGGTTCAGATTTCCTTCGCGCAAGCCGCGATAAAGCAGGCGCGATCCCGCGATGAAGGCGAACAGCACCGTCCACACGATGAACAGCGCCGAGCGCGGCATGTCGCCCAAGCGCTGCCACAGGAACATCGCGGGCAGGAACAGCAAGACGGCCAGCGTCACCGCGCGCGCGGCCAGCATAAGATCTTCCACGCCCGCGTAACGCCATACGCCGCGCGGCAAGCCGGTCAGGCTGAAGGCGATTCCGGCGGCGAGTGCAAACACGGCCGCCCCGCCCCAGATGAATTCGCCGGGATAATCCCAAAGATCGTCGCCCAGGCGTAGCCATAGCGCCGCGACGAACGCGACCGCCGCGAGGCCGATATCGATCGCCATCGACAAGCTTACGCGGTCGAACCGCGACAGGAAGGAGCCGGGACCTTTGGCCATGTCGGGCCCTTGCGTAAACAAGCCCGCCCGATTTGCCAAGGGAATTGCCGCACTTGGCGTTTCCGGGCGGGCGATTTAGGGTCCGGATCGTGATGCACAAACGCGCCCTTGGCCGTACGGGCCTTGCCGTCTCCCCCATCGGCTTCGGCGCCTGGGGAATCGGCGGTTTCGTGCCGGGGGCTTCCTACGGCGAAACCGACGACGCGGTGTCCAAGGCCGCTTTGCGCCGCGCGTTCGAACGCGGGATCGATTTCGTCGATACCGCGCCGGCCTATGGCGACGGGCATTCCGAAGCGCTGATCGGGGAAACCCTCGCCGAAATGCCGGCGGCCGACGCCGGGCGGATCGTCGTCGCGACCAAAGCCGGGCAAACCCGCTTCGCCGATCCGACCGATTTTTCGCCGCGCGCGATCAAAGCCTCGGCCGAGGCCTCGTTGAAGCGCCTGCGCCGCGCGGCGATCGATCTGCTGCAGCTCCATAACGCCACGCCCGAGCTCTTGCGTGAACGGCCCGAGATCGTCGGCGCGCTGGAGGATCTGCGCAAAGCGGGCACGATCCGCGCCTGGGGCCTGTCGACCAAGACGCCGGCCGAAGCGAAGATCGGCATCGAGGAGTTCGCGGCACCGGTGGTGCAGGCGAACTACAACGTCATCGACCATCGCGCCGCCGATTGCGGACTGTTCGACGCGGCGGCGAAAGCGGGGGCGAGCGTCATCGCGCGCACGCCGCTCGCCTTCGGGTTTTTGAGCGGCAATCTGACGGCCGACGCGGTGTTCCCCGAAGGCGATCACCGCCGCCAGTGGCCCAGGGAACGCTTGGCGCTGTGGGCGAAGGCGGCGCGCGACTTCATCGGCGACATCGCCGCGCGCGAAGGTCAAAGCCTTGCGCAGATCGCATTGCGTTTTTGCCTGTCGCGGCCGGAAGTCGCCACGACGATCCCGGGCATGTTGCGGCCCGAAGAGGCGGACCTCAACGCCGCGGCGGGCGAGGCGGGCGCGCTAACGCCTGCCGATCTCGACCGGATCGCGCGCGACTACAAGGCTTCCGCGTTCGCCTAACGCGCCAGCGGGACGACCTTGTCTTTCACCGTCGCGATCACCTGTTCGATATCGGCGTCGGGCATCCCCGGCCACAGCGGCAGGGTGATTTCGCCTTCGCCCCATTCGTAGGACACGGGGAACGACGACGGCGTGAAGCCGTATTTCTCGCGATAGTAGGTGAGCGTCGGGACCGAGCGGTAATTCACCGTCACCGGCACGCCCGCCTCGTTCAGCGCCGCGATCGCCGCGTCGCGCTGTGCGGGCTTCACGTGGATCGGGAACAAATGCTCCGCCGACACGCTGCCCTTGTCGAGCTTGGCGAGGCGGATGGGTAGGTTGGCGAAGGCGTCGCGATAGCGATCCGACAGCGCCGTGCGCACGGACAGGCGTTCGCGGATCGTCGCGACTTGATTGGGCAGCAATGCGGCCAGCAAATCGGGCAGGTTCGCCTTCACGCCCAGGCGCGCCATGTCCCAATGCCGATACTGGCCGGACTTGAAACGGTCAGCGGCGATGGCGCTCATGCCGTGAAGGCGCGTCTGCTGGAGCTTGCCGAACAGATCGGGGTCGCTGGTGACGATCGCCCCGCCTTCGCCGCAGGTGACGTTCTTGGTCGCGTAGAACGAGAAGATCGCGAGATCGGAGTGTTTGCCCGGCGGCTCGCCGTCGCGCGTGCCTTCGAAGCAATGCGCGCAATCTTCCAGAATGCGAACGCTCTTGGGCAACGCGGCGCGAAGGCCCCTCATGTCGCACATCTGCCCGTACATGTGGACGGGGATGGCGAGCTTGGTGTTCTTCGTGACCGCCTTGGCCGCCAGCTCTGGCGTCATCAGCAGCGTATCGGGATCGACGTCGACGAACACCGGCTTGGCGCCGGCCAGCTCGACCATGTTCGCCGTGGCGATGAAGGTCTGTGCGGGCACGATCACCTCGTCGCCCGGGCCGATATCCATCGCGAGGATGGCGGCGAGCGCCCCGTTGGTCCAGGAATTGACCAGCAGCGCATGGGTCTGGCCGAAGAATTCGCAAAGCTGCGCTTCGACCTTTTTGCCCACGGCGCCCGAGGTCAGGAACGGCGTGTCGAGAACTTCCGCGATCCCCTTGGCGTCGGCCGAGGACAAGCCGTGACGGTAGAACTGCATGGCGCACTCCGGAAATGACCGCTTCTTGTCGGCAGGATGGGCGCGGAAGTCAACAGAGGCTAGAATCCCGGCGTTTCGATTCGGGAGACGAGGGACAATGGGCATCGCCGATATGGAAGCCGTCATCCTCGCGGGCGGCATGGGGACGCGGCTGCGCGAGGAAACCGATATCCGTCCCAAGCCGATGATCGAGGTCGGCGGCTTGCCGATCCTCGTCCATATCATGCGGATCTATCGCCGTTTCGGGGTGAAGCGCTTCATCGTGTGCCTGGGCTACAAAGGCAACGTGATCCGCGATTACTTCGTGAATTACCGTCTGCACAACGCCGATCTCGAAATCGACCTGTCGACAAGCGCCGTGCGCGTGCTTGGCGACGTGGCGCCGCTCGACTTCACGGTCACGCTGGTCGAGACGGGGGGGGACACGCTGACCGGCAGCCGCATCGCGCGGGCGCTGAAGCACGTGCGCGGCGATACGTTCTTCGCCACCTATGGCGATGGCGTCGCCGATATCGACATCGCTTCGCTGCTCGAGACGCATACGCGTTCGGGCAAGCTCGGCACCGTCACGGCCGTGCATCCGCCGTCGAGGTTCGGCGAGATCGACATCGAAGGCCACGAAGTGCGCACCTTCCGCGAGAAGCCGCAAATCGCCGAGGGTTGGATCAATGGCGGGTTTTTGGTCTTGCGCAAATCGGCGCTCGATTCGATATCGCCGCAAGACGGGACGCGCAGTTTGGAAGTCGACGTATTGCCCAAACTCGCGGCCGGCAATCAGCTCGCCGTGCATCGGCATGGCGGGTTCTGGCAATGCATGGATACGTATCGCGATATGACTCTTCTCAACGAAATGTGGGCATCGGGGAAGGCGCCGTGGGCATGACGATCGAACAATCCGCCGAGAAGCTGATCCGCGACTATTATGCCGCCTTCAACGCGCGCGATTGGGACGGCATGCTGGCGCTGCTGGCCGACGACGTGGCGCACGATATCAGCCAAGGCGGGCGCGAGACCGGACGCGACGCGTTCAAGGCGTTTCTGGCGCATATGGATTCGAGCTATCGCGAGCGCGTGCGCGAGCTGGTCGTCATGGTCGCCGCCGGTGGCACCCGCGCGGCCGCGGAGTTCGAGCTCGACGGCGAATATCTCGCGACCGACGGCAACTTCCCGCCGGCCAAGGGCCAGCGTTATACGCTGCGCGTCGGCGCCTTCTTCGACGTGAGGAACGGCAAAATCGCGCGCGTCTCGAACCACTACAATCTCAAGGATTGGCTGGCGCAGGTCGAATGAGCCTCGCCTTCCAAGTCCTGTCGGGGGCTTCGGTCGAGAGCGTCGTGCCGGACCTCGCGCGGTTGCGCGTGGCCGTGTTCCGCGATTGGCCGTATCTCTACGAGGGCTCTCTCGACTACGAACGAAAATATCTCGCGAAATACGTCAAATTGCCGCGCGCCACGGTCGTGATCGTGAAGGATGGCGATGCGATCGTCGGGGCGTCGACCGCCTTGCCGATGGCCGATGCCGAAGCCGAGTTGCGCAAGCCCTTCGTCACGGCGGGCATCGATCCGGCGGGCGTCTATTACTACGGCGAGTCCGTTTTGCTGTCGGCGTATCGCGGGCAGGGGGCGGGCGTGCGCTTTTTCGCGGAGCGCGAAAAGCGCGCCCGCGAACTCGGCTACAAGCTCGCCGCGTTCTGCGGCGTCGTGCGGCCGAAGGACCACCCCGCTCGGCCGGCCGATTACGTGCCGCTCGATGCGTTCTGGACCAAGCGCGGGTTCACGTCGCGCCCCGATCTGGCCGCGTCTTTCGAATGGCTTGATCTCGGCGATACCGCACCGACGCGCAAGCCGATGGCGTTCTGGACAAAAGACTTGGTGCCCGCCTGACGTCGTCAGCTTCGCAATCGCGATAGGTTTCTCGCAAATGCGGTATGCGGTATTCGGTTGTTGACTCCGGACTGCATACGGGATGATGCTGGCGAAGATCCCCCCATATAACAGAACGATGTTCCGACAGGCAGAATGACCGTTCCGATGTCCTATATTGACGTACCGCCTCCCGCCGCCGCCACTGCCCCGAAACTCAATCGCGATAAGGAAGGCGTCGCCGCCGTCGGCCGGGCTTTGGCCATCGTCGCCGCGTTCGACGAGCGCAGTCCGCGTTTGACATTGGCCGAATTGGCAAAGCGCACGGGACTTTACAAGAGCACCATTCTGCGTTTGTCGGTGTCGCTCGACCGCGCCGGCTTCCTGACCCGCGATCCCGACGGCGCGTTCCGTATCGGGCCGGCGGCGCTGAAGGCGGGCCATCTCTACCAAGCTGCGTTCAAGCTCGGCGACGTGGCGCTGCCCATCCTGCGCAAGCTGGCGGAGGAAACCGGCGAGACGGCGTCGCTCTATGTGCGCGAGAAGGACGCGCGCGTCTGCTTGCATCGGGTCGAATCGGCGCATGTCGTGCGCTCGATCGTGCGCGAGGGCGATCGCCGGCCGCTGGGCAAGGGCGCGACGGGCAAGGCGCTGCTCGCGGCCGAAGGCCAAGGCCCCGATTACGACAAGCTGCGCGCCGACGGCTATGTCACGTCGCTGGGCGAAGTGACCCCGGAAAGCGCCGCGATCGCCGTGCCGGTTTACGGCGGCGACGGCCGCGTCGTCGCCGCGATCGGCCTGTCGGGCCCCACGCAGCGCTTCGCCGCCCCCGCGATCGAAACGATGGCCGCCGCGCTGAAGCGCAGCGTCGGCGAGCTTTCGCGCCTGATGGGCAGGACGGCGCCAAGTTGACGGCGCCGCCGCGATCCCGTCCGACCCAATAAAAAAATACCGGGGAAACGCCATGACGAAGAACATCACGATAAGCGAGGTCGGCCCGCGCGATGGGCTGCAGAACACCAAGATCTTCATGCCGACCGAGGCGAAGAAGCGCTGGATCGCGGCGCTTGCCGCCGCGGGCTTGCGCGAGATCGAAGTCTGTTCCTTCGTCAATCCAAAACTGATCCCGCAATTCGCCGACGCGGCGGAGGTCGCCGCGTTTGCGATGACGATCCCGAACATCCAAGTCGTGGCGCTCGTGCCCAATCTCAAAGGCGCCGAGCGCGCCGCCGAAACGGGCGTGCACAAAATCTCGCTGCCGATTTCGGCGAGTGAAGCGCATTCCAAATCCAATGTTCGCAAGACCGTCGACGAACAGGTCGACGAACTTCGGCGTATCGTCGCCCTGCGCGATGCCCTGCCGGCCGGCCGCAGGATGGAAGTGAATGGCGGCATTTCGACGGCCTTCGGCTGCACGCTGCAAGGCGAAGTGCCGCAAGCCGACGTTCTGCGTCTGGTTGAGCGCATCGCCGCGACCGGGGTCGACACGATCTCGATCGCCGATACCGTGGGTTACGCAAATCCCAACCAGGTCCGCGCGATGTTCGTGGAAGCGCGCAGGATCGCGGGATCGAAGCTCGATGCGGCGCATTTCCACAACACGCGGGGTCTGGGCCTCGCCAATTGTATGGCCGCGCTGGAGGCGGGCGTCACCGCGCTCGACTCGTCGATGGCGGGCTTGGGCGGCTGCCCCTATGCGCCGGGCGCTTCGGGCAACGTCATCACCGAAGACCTCGTCTTCATGCTCGAAGCGATGGGCTATTCGACCGGCGTCGATTTCGACAGATTGATCGCGGCACGCCGCATCCTCGAAGAAGCTTTGCCGGGCGCGGAGTTCCACGGCCATCTCGCCAAAGCGGGTTTGCCCAAGGGCTTCAAGGAAGCGGCGTGAACATGTCGAACGTGCCGAATTCCCAAGCCGGGGCGCCGCAGCCGCTCGCCGGGCTGAAGGTCGTCGAATTCGTCCATATGGTGATGGGGCCGAGCTGCGGTCTGGTCCTCGCCGATCTTGGCGCGGACGTCATCAAGGTCGAACCCGTTCCCGCGGGCGACAACACGCGGCGCCTGGGCGCGTCGGGCGCGGGATTCTTCGCCACGTTCAACCGCAACAAGCGTTCGCTGGCGATCGACATGAAATCGCCCGAGGGCATGGCGATCGTGCGCCAGCTGGTCGCCGACGCCGACGTGGTGACCGAGAATTTCCGCCCCGGCGCGATGGACAAGCTTCGGCTCGGCTACGCGGATTTGTCGAAGACCAACCCGAAGCTCGTCTATTGCTCGCTGAAGGGTTTCCTCGACGGGCCTTACGAGCACCGTACCGCGCTCGACGAAGTCGTGCAGATGATGGCCGGGCTCGCCTATATGACCGGGCCCGCCGGCCGGCCGCTGCGCGCAGGCACATCCGTCAACGACATCATGGGCGGGATGTTCGCGGCGATCGGTATTCTGGCGGCGATCCACGAGCGCCAAACGAGCGGCAAGGGCCGCTACGTGAAGTCGGCGCTGTTCGAGAACTGCGCGTTCCTGATGGCGCAGCACGTCGCGCAGTATTGCGTGACCGGGGCCGCCCCGCCGCCGATGGCGGTGCGCCGCGCCGCCTGGGGCGTCTACGACGTGTTCGACACGGCCGACGGCGATCAGCTTTTCCTCGCCGTCGTGTCGGATACGCAATGGGGCCCGTTCTGCGACGAATTCGGCCTCGCGGAATTGAAGGCGGACCCGGCCCTCGCGACCAACAACCAGCGCTGCGCGGCGCGCGACACGATGCTGCCCGTCATTCAGGCGGCGGCCAAGCGTCACACGAAAGCGGAATTGCTGGCAAAAGCCGAGAAACTCGGCATTCCCTACGCGCCCATCGGCAAGCCGATCGATCTGTTGGACGACCCGCATCTGGTCGCCAGCGGCGGCCTCGCCGAAGTCACCAATCCCGACGGCAAGAAAGTCCGGATTCCCGCTTTGCCGATCAGCTTCGACGGCGAACGCCTGCCCATGCGCCGCGACCTGCCGGGGATCGGCCGCGACGGCCGCGAGATATTGCGCGGGATCGGGATCGCCCCGGCCGAGATCGAGCGTTTGGTCGCGGCGGGCGTCGTTAAAATCGAAACGTCGAATAATCGTTGACGATTCGTCAACGTTATCCTAGCTTCCATCGCAACAAATCAGGGACTAGGCTTTTCGTCATTGGAACCGGCATGCTGGCTGCATGGTCGCGGATCGACCGCATCCATGAACGACGGCACCGGAATCGCAGGGAGTCGTGAAAAGATGAAGAAGACAACCGTATCGCGCCGCAATTTCCTCGCCGGCACGGCCGCCGCCGTTCCGGTCCTCGGCATGCCGATGATCGCCCGCGCCCAAGCGCGCTGGAAGTGGGATCTGCCTGCGGGCTACCCCGCCACCAACTTCCATTCGGTCAATCTGATCCAGTTCGCCAAGGACGTGAAGGACGCGACCGGCGGCCAGCTGGAAATCACCGTCCATGCCGGCGCCTCGCTGTTCAAGGTGCCGGAAATCATGCGCGCGGTCCAAACCGGCCAGGCGCAAATTGGCGAATTGCTGATGGTCGTCATGGAAAACGACGACGCGATGTTCGGCGCCGACAACGTGCCGTTCCTCGCCACGTCGTTCCAGGCGGCGCGCCGTCTCGCCGATCTGCAACTGCCCTATATCGAGAAGCGCCTGGCCGCGCGCGGCGTGCGTCACCTGTTCTCGGTGCCGTGGCCGCCGCAGGGCTTCTACAGCCCCAAGGCGCTCAACGTGCCCGACGATCTCAGGGGACTGTCCTTCCGCTCCTACGGCGCGTCGGCCGGCCGCTTCGCCGAACTCGCGGGCATGCGCGTCACGACGGTGCAGGCCGCCGAACTCGTCCAGGCGCTCGCCTCGGGCCGCGTAAACTCGATGATCTCCTCGGGCGCCACGGGCTTCGATTCGAAGATCTGGGAACACATCAAGTTCTACTACGACGTCCAGGCTTGGCTGCCCAAGAATATGACGATGGTCAACGCACGCGCCTGGGGCACGTTGCCCGCCAGCGTGCAGGCCGCCGTCACCCAAGCGGGCAAGGTCGCCGAAGCGCGCGGCTGGGCGGAATCCCAGCGCCTCGACCGCACCTTCCTCGAAGCCTTCGCCAAGAACGGCATGACGGTGTCCGAACCGTCGCCGGCGTTGCGCGACGGCTTCAAGCGCTGGGGCGAGGATCTGGCGAAGGGCTGGCTGGAACGCGCGGGCGCCGACGGTCAGGCGCTCGTCAACGCCTTCCGCGCCGCGTCCTGACGCGCCCCGCGGAAACCGGGCCGGCGGGGGAACCTGCCGGCCTTTTTCTTTCGACCCGAACGATAACGGACCATGCGCCGCGCTCTCGATCTTCTCTACGAAACATCCGCTTGGCTCGCCGGACTTTCGATGCTGGCGATTTTGGTCGTCACGCTGATCCAGATTCTGGGCGGCGTTTCCGACATCTTCCTGCGCGGCACCGACGCCTATGCCGGCTATGCGATGGCCGCCGCGTCGTTCTTCGCGCTCGCGCACACGCTAAAGCGCGGCGAGCATATCCGCGTGACGCTGATCCTCCAGCGGCTGCCCGCGGCGATGCGGCGTTTCATGGAAATCCTGTGCCTCGGCGTCGCCGTGCTGATGAGCGGCTTCTTCGCCTGGTACGCCTGGGACATGGTCTATTGGTCCTGGGAATTCGAAAGCCGCTCCGACGCGATGGACGCGACGCTGCTGTGGATTCCCCAGCTCGCGATGTCGATCGGCGTGACGACCCTTTGGATCGCCTTCATCGACGAACTCGTCCAAGTGCTCGGCGGGCGCGACATCCGCGAGAGCGATCTTTCCGCCGAACAACAGCACACGGAATAAGGTAAGCGCGCCATGGACAATCTTTGGATCGCGGGGCTGTTGATCGTCCTGCTGTTCGTCATTCTCGGCTCGGGCGTGTGGATCGGCATCGCGTTGCTGGCCGTCGGCTGGGCGGCGATGGAAATGTTCACCAACCGTCCGGTGGGGGCGGCGATGGTGACGACGATCTGGGGCTCGGCCTCGTCCTGGACGCTGACCGCGCTGCCGATGTTCATCTGGATGGGCGAAATCCTGTTCCGCACGCGGCTGTCGGAGGACATGTTCAAGGGCTTGGCGCCGTGGATGCAGCGTTTGCCCGGACGATTGATCCACACCAACGTCATCGGCTGCACGATCTTCGCGGCGATCTCCGGCTCGTCCGCCGCGACCTGCGCGACGATCGGCAAGATGTCGATTCCGGAATTGCGCAAGCGCGGCTATCCCGAAGGGATGATCGTGGGCAGCCTCGCGGGCTCGGGCACGCTCGGTCTGCTGATCCCGCCGTCGCTTATCATGATCGTCTACGGCGTGCAGACGAACACTTCCATCGCGCAGCTTTTCATCGCCGGCGTGATCCCGGGCCTGACGCTGGCCGGACTTTTCATGCTGACAGTGATGATCTGGGCGTTCGTCGAAGGCAAGAACGTCCCCGGCGCGGACATGTCGCTGTCTTTTCTGCAGAAACTCTATGCCGCCCGGCATCTGATCCCATCGGTGGTGCTGATCGTGATCGTGCTGGGCTCGATCTATGCGGGGCTCGCCACGGCGACGGAGGCCGCCGCCGTCGGCGTGGCCGGCGCGCTGATCGTTTCGACGGTCCAGGGCGACATGAATTGGAAGGTTTTCAAGGAAAGCCTGATGGGCGCCACGCGGCTTTCCTGCATGATCGCTTTGATCCTGTCCGGGGCCGCGTTCCTGACCCTCGCGATGGGATTTACAGGCCTGCCGCGCCATTTGGCCGAGTGGATCGATTCGCTCGATCTCTCCTCGGGTATGCTGATCGTCGTCTTGACGGTTTTCTACGTGATCCTCGGCTGCTTCCTCGACGGGATCTCGATGGTCGTGCTGACGATGGCCGTGGTCATGCCGACGATCGAACGCGCCGGTTTCGATCTGCTTTGGTTCGGCATTTTCATCGTCATCGTCGTGGAGATGGCCCAGATCACGCCGCCGGTCGGGTTCAATCTGTTCGTGCTCCAGGGCATGACCGGGCACCAGATCACCTATATCGGCAAGGTCGCCTTTCCCTTCTTCGTCATGATGTGCGTGATGGTTGCGCTGCTGGTGTGGTTCCCCGAACTCGTCACATGGCTGCCCCGGCAAATGGTGGGATGACGGCGCCGCGCCGCTCCGCTAAATAGAACTGGCGGGAGTGCCCGGAGGGCCGGGCGGACTCCCTGTCGGTTCGGGCGGCGGATGTCTTTAAGTCGGCGCCGGTTTTTGGCGGGTGCGGGGGGGGCCGGTTTGGCGGCCCTCGGCGGCGGAGTCTGCCCGAATCCCGCGGCGGCCCAAGACGCCAAATTCTTCCGTATCGCTTCGGGCCCGACGGAATCGAGCCTTTTTCAGGCCGGCACGCTGATCGGCCAGGTCGTGTCCTCGCCGCCCGGCGCGCGCGATTGCGCGCGCGGCGGGTCCTGCGGCGTCCCGGGCATGATCGCGGTCAACCAGACCACGGCCGGCTCGCTCGCCAATCTCGAATTGCTGACGGCGGGCCGGATCGACTCGGTCCTGTGCCAATCGGACCTCGCCTACGCCGCGTTCACCGGCAAAGGGGCATGGCGGGGCAAGGCCGGGACGGCCAATCTGCGCGTGCTCGCCTATCTCTATCCCGAAACGTTGCACGTGATCGTGCGCAAGTCGGCGAATATCGCCGACTTGCGGGGCTTGCGCGGCAGGCCGGTTTCGCTGGGCGAGCGCGAATCGGGCACCGCCAACAACGCGCGCTCGCTGCTCGCCGCCGCCGGCGTGCCCGAACGCGATCTGCGCGCGCAATATCTCAAGACCGCCGAGGCGATCGAGGCGATGAAGGCGGGCAAGCTCGACGCGTTCTTCGAGACGGCCGTCGTGCCGTCGTCCCTGGTGCGCGAACTCGCCGCCGACCAGGACATAACGCTGCTGCCGCTGGGCGGCCTCGTCGCGCGGCTGCGCCAGGAATTGCCGTTCCTGACCGAAACGACGATTCCCGCCGATTCCTATCCCGACACCCGGGAAACCAAGGCCGTGTCCGTCGGCATTCTTTGGGCGGTCAACGAGTCGCTCGACAACGCGATCGCCCAGGGTCTCGTGCGCGCGCTCTGGCACCCGAACAACCGCCGCACGATCGACAACAACGAGCGATTGGGCCGGTTGATCCGCCCGGAATCGGCGGCCGACGGGTTCGGCCTGCCGCTCCATGCCGGCGCCTTGGCGTATTACCAGAACGCCGGGCTTACGCGCTGACGCCCAGCGCCGCGTCGAGCCACGCGGTCAAGCGCGCGCCGTAGTGTTTCCAGGTGAATTCCTCCGCGCGCGCGCGCGCGGCCACGCCCATGCGCGCGCGCAGATCCGGATCGCGGTGCAGTTGGCGCAAACGGTCGACGATCGCGTCGACGTCGCGCGCCGGCACCAGGAAACCTTCCACGCCGTCGCGCACGACCGCGCCCGTGTTCGGCGTACAGACGACCGGCAGGCCCGACGCCAGCGCCTCGTAGCTCGCGAAGGCCGAGCCTTCGTGCAGCGACGGATAGGCGAACACGTCGGCCGTTTGGAACAGCGTGTGAACCTCGTGGAACGGCACATGCGGCACATGCCGGAACACGCCTTGATAGGGCGCGAAGGCCGCCGGGTTGCCCGCCAATTTGCCAACGCAAACGAGTTCGAGGCCGGGTATGTCGGCCCGCTTGGCCGCCTCGAGCAGATACTTGATGCCCTTGCGCTGCGACAGGCCGCCGACGAACAGGACGCGGAACTTGCCGTCCGCGATGCGCGGGGCGGGGCGGAAGCGGCCCGTGTCGACGCCGTAGGGCAGCACGAAAACGCGCGAGGCATCGACGCCGCGCGCGGTCAGCGTATCGCGCACATAGTCGGACGGCACGATCACGCGATCGGCCTCGATCGCTTCCCGGCGGCAAATTTCGATCACGCGTTTGGGCGGCAAGGGCAGCGTCTCGGCGAATTCGGGGGCGGCTTTCGCTTCCTCGGCGAAAATTTCCAGCCCGGCCTCGATATGGCCGATGACTTGGTTGAGGATCGCGAGCGAACCGGCGCTTTGCGCCGCGCGCTGCGCCCGCAACGCGGACGAGTCGTGGCCGATGACGAAGCGCGGGCGTTCCCGGCGGACCCGTTCGGCGAATTGCGCGTCGAACACGTCGTTGCGCCAGGCTATCGCTTCGAGCTGCCGCGCCGCCGAAAGTCTCAATCGGGTCGAGGCGAGATAGACGAGCTCGGGGATGGGCTGAAAGGCGACGCGGGTCGGGTCGACCCCCGGATGCGACCGGCGCTTCAATTCGCGTTCGACCTTGGCGCGGACCGTCCCCGGCAGCATTCCGGTCAGCTTCGGCAGCAGCCCTTGCCCGGTCCAGAAAATCCCGGTTTCGAAGCGCGCGTCGTAACCTTGCGCCTGCAACGCGGCGACGAGCTGATAAGCGAGGTGGTTGGACCCCGGATGGCCGATCAGACCGGTCGCGTCGCCGCGCTTCATTTGCGCAGCAGCCGGCGCATCGCCGACCAATCCTCGTGCGTCGGGCGGAACAGCGGCAGCAGCTTCGCCTCGATCTGTTTGCCCAATGTCGCCGCCATCACGGCCATCGCAACCACGTTGGCGACGACCATCGCCCAAGCCGCTCCCTCCAGGCCCAAGCCCGGCAAGAACAGCGCCAACGCGCCGGCGGCGCCGATCAGGCCGATCAATTCCGCGCGGCCGATCGACAGCGAACGGTCGAACGCGTTCAGCGCCTGGATGAACATCAGCTTCGCCGCGAAGAAGGGCAGCCCGATCAGCATGATCTGGCTGATCGTCGCGCTGCGATAGAAATTTTCACCGAAGATGAGGGGAACGAGGAACTCGGCGAGAATGGCGAGCGACACGGCGCTCGCCGTCGACATGACCATGGCGAGGCGTAAATAGATGCCGAAGATGCGAAGCTTTTCCTCTTTGTCGGGCGCCGCGCTGATTTTCGGGAACGCGATCCCGGCGATCGTGTTGACCAGAATCATCGGCCCGTTGGCGACGGTCAGCGCGACGGCATAAATGCCCAGATCGTGCGCCGACAGGAAAATCGCGACCGCCGCTTGATCGACGCGCTGGCGCGCCGAATTGACGATCTCGCCCACATGCACCCGCAAGCCGTAGCCGAGCAAGCCTTTAGCGGCGCGGAGATCGGGCCTCCACGCGACCCAGCCTTTGCGCCAGAGCCAGGCGAAACCGATCAAACCCGACAGCGCCGTGCCGGCGATGTAGGCGAAGGCGAAACCGTCGACGCCGATACCGCCGGCGGCCCACAGCAGCAGAATGAAGCCGAGATATCCCGTGCCCACGAGCAGACGCACGATGTTCCAGCCTTTGATGTCGAGATGGCCTTGGAACATCGTGGCGACGAACAGCGCGAACAGATAGATCGGGATATAGGCGACGATATAGACGTCGATGGTTCCCGCAAGCCGAGCGGACTCGCCCACCAGTACGAACGGGATGACGAAATAGCCGACGACGATCAGCACCGCCGACAACACGGCGCCCAAGAACATGATCGTCGCGAACAGCGTTTTCGGCGCGGCCGAGCGCGTCGCCGCGCGATAGAGCAGCGCGTCCGACAGCGCCAGAATGCCGAACTCGACCAACAGGCCCGGCCACAGCATGATTTCGGCCAGTTCGCCGCGCCCCTCCGGTCCGAGCAGCCGGGCCGCCAGAAGCCCGGTCAGAATATTCACGACCTGGATGATCGCGGTCGTCACGAAGGACCAGGACATGTCCTTCATGGGGCGATCCGCCCCGGCAGGACATGCGCGAGCGCCGCGCGGATGCCGGCGACGTCTTCGCGATAGCTCCAGCGCTCGACGATTTCCAGCGAGCGGCGGCCATAGGCGGCGAGCTTGTCCGCGTCGCCCAGCACGTCGGTCAAAGCGCGCGCGAGATCGCCGACGTCGTCGCTGCGGAAAATGGCGCCGTTCTCGCCCGGGCGGCAAAGATCCGGCGCCGCGCCGATCATGTCCGAGCAGATCACCGCCTTGCCCGCGCACATCACTTCGTTGACGACCAAGCCCCAGGCCTCCTGGCCCGAGGGCAGCACGAACGCGTCGCAAAGATCGTAGCAGGCGGGCAATTCGTTCTGGCGCTTGAAGCCCAGAAACTTGACCGATCCGTCGGGCAATTCGCGCGCAAGCGTTTCAAGCTCGGCGCGTTGCGGCCCGTCGCCCGCGAAGGCCAGAACCGGATCGCGCAAAGCGGGATTGGCGCGGACCCGGGCGAACGCGTCGAGCAGCAAGCGCGGACGCTTGCGTTCGATCAGCTTGGCGACGAACAGCACGACCGGCCGACCTTCGGCGATGCCAAGTTCGTGCTTGAACGCGGCGCGATCTTTCGCCGCCGCCTGCGCTTGCGCCTTGAAGCGGTCGTTGTCGACCGCATATGGAACGCCGAAGATATCCTTCGGGTCGACGCCATGCTCGATGTAATAGCGCTTGTTGAGTTCGCCGATCGCCAGATAGGCGTCGATGCCCAGTTTTAAGGCCTCGAAGAAAGCGCGCTTGGCGAGGCGCTTGGCGCCCGAGCGCTGCGCCGAGATCGGCGTCGCCTCGTCGCGGATCATCACCTTGATGCCGCGCTTCTTGGCCGACAGAATCGCCGCCCAATGGCTGACATGCGCGTAGCCGTGGATCCACAGCGCGTCGAACCGGCCGCGATCGAGTTCGCGCGCAAAGCCGCGCGACAAAGGCCGCCACAAGGTGAGCGGCTCCAGCACGCCCGCGGGCGGCTGCGGGTCGATGCGCGCGAGCGTCGTCGAGCGATAGCCCTCCAGCAGCGGCACGTCCCAATCGATCATCTGTTTGAACTCGCCCGCGACGAAGGGACGGGTCGTGAAATCCGTACCGAAGAAGGCTTCGAATTCGATATCGGGTTGGGCCGCCATCATGCGCAGCAGCGGCGCCTGGTATGGAATCGGATGCGTGACCAGATAGGCGAGGCGGATCTTCTTGCCCATGGTCAGACGAACGCCCGATGCACTAGATGCGCCCAGCCGCGCAAGCCCCGTTGCGCGGCTTCGGGCGTGCTGTCACCCATCAGCCATTCGCGCACCGGCACGACGAAACCGGTTTTCGGCCGATCGAGGATTTCGGGCGGCAAGGCCGGGCGCGGCGTGCCGCCCAAATCGCGCTTGCCCGGCGCATCGGCGCGGTTCAGCGCGGGCGCGATCTTGGCCAGGAAAACCGGATCGACGAAAGGCACGCGAATTTCTATCGACTGCGCCATACCCGCCCAATCGGAATCGCGTAACAGGCGATCGCGCATGTAGTTGGCGATCTCCAGCGCCGAGACCTTCAACCTGCCCGCGTGCAGACGGTCGAGACCCCGGTCGAGCGACCGGGGCAGGTCGAGGGTTTCCAGCCCTTCGCGGGCAAGCTTGGCGCCCAGGATTCCTTCGATTTCCCAAGGCATGAACAAGGCGCGGCGCAAAAGATACGCCCCGTCGTAAGTCCCGCCATATTCGAGCAGCCCGGCATATTTTGGCGAGGTGACTTTGCCGATCCAACCTTGGGTGAGGGCGCGGAAGGCACCCCCGAACATCGAAAACGGCGCCGTCCGCGCGACCAGCGACGGGATCTGGCCGAACCCCGGATAGCCTGCGAATACTTCGTCGCCGCCCAAGCCCGACAGCGCGACCTTCAAGCCCGCTTGCTTCGCGGCACGCGCGACGAAATAGGTGTTTATGCCGTCGACGCTCGGCTGGTCCATGGCCGCGAACAGATTGTCGCGCTCGGCGGCGAACGCGTCGCGTCCGATCCAGATCGTGCGGTGATTGGTGCCGCGCGCCTTGGCGAAGGCCTCGGCCAGCACCGTCTCGTCGTTCTCGGTCCCGCGATAGGCGTCGAAGCCCAGCGTCACGGTATCGAGACGGCCCGCGACCGTTTCGGCCGCCACACCCGCCAGCACGGTCGAATCGATTCCGGCGGACAGGAAAACGCCGACTTTCACATCGGCGACCATATGGTGAGCGAGCGTGTCGAGGACGGCATCGCGCAAGCTTCCGCCTTCGCCGGCGCCGCGCAACGCTTCGACCAGATCGAAGAATTGGGTCTTGCGGCCTTGGCCGCGCGCATCCACCCACAGCGACGTGCCGGCGGGCAGCGCCACGGCGCCGCGGTAAAGCGTATGGGGGTCGGGCACATGGCCCCAGACGAAGAATCCGGCATGGCCCGCCGGGTTTGGCGTCGTATCGGGCGCGTCTGCGGCGAGCAACGCCTTCACCTGGCTGGCGAAGCGGATCGTACGCCCGTCGTCGGCGAGATAGAGCGGTTTGATCCCGAACGGATCGCGCGCCAAGAACATGCCGCCTTTCTCGGGATCGAAGATCGCGAGCGCGTACATGCCGCGCAATGCGGCGACGGTCTTCTCGGGCCCGCGCCGTGCATAGAGGTGAAGGATCACCTCCGTATCCGACTCGGTCGCGAAGACCGCGCCTTCGGCGATCAACTCGTCGCGCAAAGCGCGGTAGTTGTAGATCTCGCCGTTGAACACGATATGGAGGCCGGTCCCGGCCAAGCGCATCGGCTGATCGGCGATCGATCGCAAGTCGATGATCGACAAGCGGCGATGGCCGAAGCCCACGCGCCCGTCGTCGGAAAACCATTCGCCGGTCCCGTCGGGGCCGCGCGCGGCCATCGCGTCGCGGATGGCGACGAGTTCGCCCCGCCTTACTCTCGGGGCGTCGGGCGCGTAGGCGAAAATGCCGGCGATGCCGCACATGTCACTTGATGGCGACGGCGTAGAGGTTCTGCGTGAGCACCTTGTGCGCGCGCGAGCCGGTCTCGACCGCCAGATAGAAGCGCAATACGGCGCGGATCGCGCGCCACAACGTGCCGCGGATTCTGCTTTTCAGGCCGTGCGCGGCGGGCGGGTCCTCGAAGCTTTCGACCGAACGCCAGCCCGAGGCGAGGAACAATTGCGCCAGGCTTTCCGGCGTGAAGGCGATTTCGTGCGTCAGATCCGAATAGATCATCAGCGTGCCGAAGGGCGAAGCGCCGTTGGGCACATGAAGAATCAGCCTTCCGCCCGGTTTCAGCACGCGATGGATCGCATCGACCGTGTCGAGGATTTCGTCGCGCGTGAGATGTTCGAGCACGTCGAACAGGATCACGGCGTCGAGGCTATCGTTCTGGGTTTCGCGCAAAGCGGTCTGCAGATCGCCTTCGCGAATGCCCTCGATGCCCAGCTTGCGCGCGGCGGCGACCTGGGCGGGCGAGCCGTCCACGCCCTGCATATTCGCGTATCCGGCTTTTCGCGCGAAATGCAGCAACGCGCCGTGGCCGCAGCCCAGCTCCAGAATCTTCGCCGCGCGGTCGGCGGGGAAGTGTTCCGCAATCAGGCGGTTCAAATGCGCGGCGCGCGGGGCCAGACCCGCAACCGTATCTGGCGCCAAAGGCGCATTGGTCGCGGAGGTATAGTGCTGGTAGATGCGCTTGCGCAGACGGTCGCTGGTCATGCCGCTTCCCGCCGCTGCAGGAAGCGTTCCAGCAAACGGCCCTGCTGCTCGACATAGCGTTCGAACGCGAACACCTTCTCGACCGTGCGAATACCGGCTTCGCCCATCTTGCTGCACAGGGCCGGATCGGCGGCGAGTTTGGCGATCGCGGCGGCGATCTCGTCGATATCCAACGGCGGCAGCGCGAAGCCGCAGGGGTCGTCGGCGAGAATCGCTTCGGGCGACCCGTCTTCGTTGCCGCACAGGAAGGCCGTGCCGCAGGACGCGGCTTCGATCAGGCCGAGCGGGACGGCTTCCCCCCAGCCCGGCCCGCCGCGCGCGATCAGCGTGGCGAGATCGGACGCAGCGTAAAGGATCGGCAGATGGTCCTGCGGCGCACGGCCGGTGAAGCGCACCTGGTCGCCCAGTCCCTTCGCGGCGGCATAGGCTTCGAGGTCGGCACGATCGGCCCCCGAACCGACGATGATGTAGACGAGGCGCTTGTCGGCGAGCTTCGCCATCGCGTCCATCGTTTGGCGCTGGCCCTTGTTGGGCGGCAGCAGCATCGCGGCGACGGTCGTCATCACGAACTTGTCGGCGAGATCGGTCCAGCCGTAATGCCTGGCGATCTCGGCGCGCGCGGCCTGCTTGTCCATCGGCTTGAAAAAATGCACGTCGACCGGATCGTAGAGCAGGCCGCTCGGCGGTACCTTGTCGCGATATCTGGGCATCCAGTCGATCGTATAGTTGCAATCGGCGATGACCAGATCGCAGGCCTGGAACGCGGCTTCGCGCAGGCGCGGCAGCTTCGTGAGAATGTCGATGTTGTAGACATTCACGGTGAAGGGCGTGCCCGACAGCTTCTTCACCAGCCAGCCCAGCCCCGCGAGATAGACGTGGTTGAGCATCACCAGATCGTAGCGCCCGCGCGCGGCGATCGCCTCGCGCACCAGCGTCGCGACCGCTTTCAGGCGATTCTCGAAGGGCAGCTTACGATGCGCCAAGCCGGGGGCGAGCAATTTGCCGTCGGTCTGCTTGTCGATCGACACGATGTCGGTGTCGTGGCCCAGGCGCTTGAGCGCTTCGATCTGATAGCGGCTATAGGTCGCGATGCCGCCATAGCCTTCGATGTCGAAGCCGAGAAACAAGATGCGCATGGGACCCGAATTCAAATTGATACTCCGGCTCGTGAAACGGCCGGCGGGAAAGCGATATTCCCTTTGCAGGACGCGAAGATAGCCCTACTTCGTGGCGACCGCCAGGAAGGTCTGGCTGAAAATCGCGTCGCGGCCGGTTTCGCCGGTTTCGGCGGCCAAGGCCAGGCGCAAACCCGCGCGCAGCACGGCCCATAGCACGGCCCGAACGGTGCTTTTCAGCCCGTGGGCGACCGGCTTGTCCTCGTAGCAGCGCACGTCGCGGAAGTCGCAGACCAGCAGCAACTGTTCGATCGATCTGCGGGTGAACGAGCCCGTCGCCATGAAATCCCAATAGCGCACGCGCCCCGCGAACAGCGCTTCGCCGTTGGGCAAATGCAGGATCCAGCGTCCGCCGGGCTTCAGCACGCGGCGCACCTCGTCCGCCAGCTTCATCTGCGTGGCCGGATCGAAATAGTGGTAGAGGTCGAACAGCACGACGACGTCGTAGGCGGCATCCGGCGTGTTCGCCAATTCGGCCATCAGATCGCCTTCGCGCACGCCCTCGATGCCCAAGGTCTTGGACATCGCGACCTGCTCGGGGCTCGCGTCGACGCCGATGAAACTGGCGTAGCCCGCGCGGCGTGCGGCCCATACGACCGCGCCATGGCCGCAGCCAAGATCGATCCCGGTGATCGTTCGGTTCGCCGGGAAGTGCTCGGCGATCAGCTTGTCCAGGAACGGCCGGCGCCGGTCGAGATTGGCGGCGGCGTCGGAAACCGCGCCATGGGTGGAGACGTAGCGTTGCAGAACGCGGCGGCGCCAATCGGTGGCGGGGTTTGTGGAAGTGTCGGACATGTCTACTCCAACGTGCTCAGCCGTTCAGGCATTCCCGGCGGACGACGATCCATTCCGGTTCGCGCATCATGGTGGCAAGGCCGCGCCCGGCATCGTCGCCGCCGCCGGCCGGGTTCACGGCGAATTCGAAACGGTCGGGCAGCGTTCTCGCCCGGCCCTGGTCGCGCACCGTCCATTCGAACCGGGCGATCCGGCGTCGCCGGTCGGTCGGATGGGGCTCGATCGCCAAGCCGCGATAGAACGGGCCCGGACCCTCGACCGCGATCGGATCGACCGCCATTTCGGACGCCCCGTAACTGCCGGCTTCCAGCCGGGTCAGGGGGGCGTTTCGCAGGCATTCGGGGTCGGGGTCGGGCAAGCGCCAGCCGGCAAGTTCCAGGGTCAGGAAATCGCGCGCCAGTTCCAGTTCCAGCGCCGATTGGGCCGTCGCCGGCTGGGCGCCGAGCAAAATGGTCAGGAACGGTAAAATGACGCGCTTCAAGATGCGGGTTCGTAACCCGTCCCAAGTTCCTTCGCAAGCGGGCCTCGGAGCGGCTATTGTGGCGCGATCATGTCGACACACCATCTCGCGGCCGACTTCAAGGCCGGGATGCGCCGGCTCGGGGCCGGCGTCACCATCGTCACCACCTTCGACGGGCAGTCGCGCGCGGGCCTGACCGCCACGGCCGTCTGTTCACTGTCGGCCGAACCGCCGCAGTTGCTGGTCTGCGTCAACCGTCAGGCCTATCCCAACAAGGTCATCGCCCGGGCCAAGCGGTTTTGCGTCAACGTGCTGGCGAGCGGCCAGAAATCGCTGGCGCTTCGCTTCGCGGGTGCCACCGGCCACAAGGGCGAGGATCGCTTCGCCAAAGGCCGCTGGAACGTGCTTGCGACCGGCGCGCCAGCGCTCGACGGCGCGCTGACGAGCTTCGATTGCGAGCTCGCGCGCGCGGTCCGCTCGGGCACGCATACGATCTTCATCGGCCGCGTCGTCGCGGTCGCGACGCGCAAAGGCGGCAAGGCGCTGCTTTACGCCGATGGCGGTTTCGCGGGCGTCGCGCCCGGCCCGGCGACGAAACCGGCCGTTAAAAAAACCAAAAAGTGAGGGCTTTCGCCCCGCTGGCCGATCCGATCGTCGCGCGGCTGTGGACCGCGATGGCGGTGTTCACGACCGGCGACGAGCTGTTCCGCGTCGCGCTGATCTGGCTCGCCGTCGAAACGGTCGGGCGGGATGTGGGCTATCTCGGCGCGCTGCAATCGGGCGCCGTCCTGGCCGGCGCCATGTTCGGCGGCGCATTGACTGCCTTCCTCGATCCCAAGCGCGCGCTGACGACCTATTGCGTCTTCGGCGCGGCGTGCACCATCGTCCCGTTCCTCGTCTGGCAGTTCGGCACGCCCGCTTTCCTGGCGCTGGCCTTCACGGCCGTGGGCGTGGGCTCGCTGCGCGCGCAGATCGAACCGACCGTGCAAGGCAATCTGCCGCTGCTGGTCAAGAACCGAGATCTGCTGTTCGCGAGCAACGCGCTGCTGGAGGGCACGCGGCGCATCGCGCGCGTCACCGGTCCGATGATCGCGGCGGCGCTGGCGCTGGCGCTGGCCGTACACCAGATTTTCCTGATCCACATGCTCGCCTTGCTGCTCGCGGGCTGGCTGCTGCTGGCAGTCGGCGCCAGATTTCCCGAACGCGAGCCGCGCGGCGAGGCCGGCGGCTTCGTGCTGGGCCTGAAAATCCTGCGCGACGATCCGGTGTTGAAGCGTCTGCTGGCGGTTAAAACGGTCACCGACGGCGCCTGGGTCGTCGTCATCTCCTACGCCTTTCCGGTCGTCGTCGAATCGACGGGGGCGAGCTGGTCGGTGTTCGGCTTCCACGTTTCCGGCGTGGCGGCCTACGGGCTGGGGATCGCGATCTATGGCGTGGCGAATTCGGGCTCGACCTTTGCGGTCGGCACCTTGCCCGCGACCTTGTCGCCGCGGCGCATGTTGATGGGATCGACGGTGATGAGTGCGGGGCTCGCCGCGATGGCGGCCGCCCCGCTGCTCGCCCCGCCCGATCAGGTGCTGCCGTATTTCTACCTGGCGCTCGGCTTCTGCGCGCTCGGCTCGCCGTTCTTCGATATTCCGCTCTCGCTCCATGTGCAGATTTCGGGGGGGCCGGGCGCGCCGCGCGCGGCGGCGGCGTCGGTCCATCGCGTGCGCCTGGTGACCGCGTTCGGCGGCATCATGGTCGCAGGGCTCCTCTCGCCGACGCTGTTCGGCTTGTTCGGCCCCGGTTATTCGGTGCTGGGCTCGGGCATATTGGCACTCATCGCCTGCGCCGCCGGTTTCCGGATGCTGGCGCCGTATCAGCGCTCGATCAAATAGGCGGCTTGGGCGTCGCGCGCCTGCCAGCCCGCGCGCTCCAGCTCTGGCACGTCGTCGGCGCGCATGGAATAGCCCACGCACAGATAGGCGACCAGCGACCAGCGCAACGGCACGTCCAAAATCCGCGCGACCTCGTCCGGCGCGACGATAGACACCCAGCCGACACCGATGCCGCGCACGCGCGCGGCCAGCCATAGCGTATGCACGGCGCAGACGACCGAATGGCGCAAGGTTTCCGGCATCGTCGCGCGGCCCAGCCCGTGGCCCTTCGCTTCCGCGTCGTCGCAGAATACGGCGAGTTGTTCGGGTGCGGCGTCGAATCCGGCGAGCTTCAATTCGGCATAGGCTTGGGCGCGCTCGCCGTCGTAACCCGCCAATGCAGCCTTGTTGCAGCGCTCGAATTCCGCGCGCACGGCCGCGCGGCGGGCGGGCTCGCGCACATGGACGAAGCGCCACGGCTGGCTGTTGCCGACCGACGGCGCGAGCCTCGCGCGGGCGATCAGCCCGGCGATCGCGTCCGGTGGCAAGGGATCGGGGCGGAAGCGGCGCACGTCGCGCCGCCAGGTCAGCAGCCGGTCGAACTCGGCGGCGAATGCGGTATCGAAATCTGACATCGCGTCATTCTACAAGCCATCGCCCCCGTTGTGGCGGCGCGCGGAAGGCGTTAATCAGGAAACCTTAAATTCGAACTATAAAACGGGGATCCGAAGCGCCATGAAGCTCGCGTCGTTCAAAGCCGGAAAAACCGAGTCCTACGGGGCGGTCGTCGACGGCGGCATCGTCGATTTGGGCAAAAAATTCGGCAAGAAGTTCCCGACCTTGCGCGCCGCCCTGGCGGGGGTGGGGCTCGCCAAGCTGAAGGCCGCCGCCAAGGGTAAGAAGCCCGACGTGAAGAACGGCAAATTCAGCTGGCTGCCGGTGATCCCCGACGCGACGCGGATCTGGTGCGTGGGCGTGAACTACCGCGAACATCGCGCGGAGACCGGCCGCCCCGACACGGCGCATCCGACGATCTTCATGCGCTACGCCTACACCCAAATCGGCCACGACCAGCCGATGCTGAAGCCCAAGGAAAGCGAGCGCTTGGATTGGGAAGGGGAGCTTGCCGTGATCGTCGGCAAGAAGGGCCGGCGCATCGCGCGCGAAGACGCGATGAAGCATGTGGCGGGCTACGCCTGCTACAACGACGGCTCGGTGCGCGACTTCCAGCGCCATACCTCGCAATTCGGACCGGGCAAAAACTTCGCGGGTACGGGCGGCTTCGGACCGTGGATGGTGACGGCGGACGAGCAGAAGGACATCGTGCGCCAGACGCTGACCACGCGCGTCAACGGCGTCGTGAAACAGCAGGCGACGATCGACATGCTGATCCACGACATTCCGCAGATCGTCGCCTATATCTCGATTTTCTGCCCGCTCGAGCCCGGCGACGTGATCGTGACCGGCACGCCCGGCGGCGTGGGCGCCGCGCGCACGCCGCCCGAATTCATGAAGGCGGGCGATGTGGTGGAAGTCGAAATCACCGGCGTGGGCCTGCTGCGCCATACGATCAAAGAAGCTTAGGACAAAGCCGCCCGATTGCGCGCGGCAAAGCGCGGCGCCTAGGCGTTGCCTTTGGCCTCGCGCCACAGGCCCAGCTTTTCCTGGGCCGGCCGGTCCGACGCGGCGAACAGGATCGCGGCGTCGTCGGCTTCGTGGCGGCGCCAATGCCAGGACGGCACCGCGAAGATATCGCCCGCCCGCCAAGCCACCGTCGCGGGCCTGCCGCCGGGCGCGAAGATATGCGTCTTGCCGCACCCTTCCAAACATACGAACAGCGTCGCGTCGCTCGCCCGGTAGGGCGCGCCCGCGAATCCTTGGTTCAAGGCCAGCAGCCAAGCGCCCAATGTCGGCGTCACCCACGATCCGTCGCGCGGGTCGGCGAAGCGCTGCGCGACGCCGTGCCACGGATCGCCCGCGTTCGCGCGGCGCAGCGCGTCGATCCCTTCGCGCGCGCGCGCGAAGGGAAACGCGAACACGGCGCTGGTGTCGGGCGCGGCGTCCAGCGGCGCCAATCCGCCGGCATAGCGCGCGTCGATCGCGCGCTGCGGCGCCATAACGCGATCGTCGCTCGCGTCGAAGAATGAGGCTATCGGCGCATCGTCGATTTCGAGGGCGCGACCGAGCGGAGGGGCGAGGGCCGCGCCATGCGTCGCCGCGATCAGATCGCCGCGTCGATCGTGCGGCGCGCCGTCGAGCGTCAAACGCAGGACGGCGTTCGCGCGCGGCGCCGGGACGGCGCCGCCATGCACGAGCGTCGCGTTCAGGGTTAGAAGGCCCGCCCCGGCGATCGGCAAGGCGCCGGCCGCGGGCAGCGTTTCGCCGCGCCAAAGCTGCGCCTGCCGGAGCTCCTTTTCGTCATCGTGAATCATGTCCATCCGCCGCGCAGATTAACGCGCGGCAAGCATGTCGCGACGATCAAAACAACCGAACCGCGACTTACGAAGGCACTCGAAGTCCAATTTTACGCTATTGCAACTCATTCGCATTCGCGCTAGTTTGCGATCCTCCGCGTTTGATTGTCGGACGTGTCCTGCGATGTTCATTTGCAATTGCCACGGTATCCGTTCGAGCGAGATCCAAGCCGCATGCGCGCAAGGCTGCCGCACGGTGCGCGAGATTTTCGAGCGCACCGCCGGCGCACAACCGTGCTGCGGAAAATGCGTGCGTGAAATCGCCGATACGTTGAAGTCGCGGACCTATGCGATCGCCGCAGAATGAGTCTCGCGACTGCGTTGCAATTGCTTGTGGCGCTTGCGATTTTCGCGGCGTTCGTCGCCTTGTTCTTGAGAATTCGCCATGCCCGTTTTAGACCTTCCCCAGGGGTCGCAAAAGCGCGACGCCGGATTTTTGGGAGACGGCGATGAAGGGCGACAAAGCGGTTTTGGCAGAGCTGAACAAGCTCCTGACAAACGAGCTGACGGCGATCAATCAATACTTCCTGCATGCGCGCATGTGGAAGCATTGGGGTTTCGTGAAACTCGCCAAGCACGAATACGAAGAATCGATCGAAGAGATGAAGCACGCGGACAAGCTGATCGAGCGAATCCTGATGCTCGACGGCCATCCGAATCTCCAGGACCTCGGCAAGCTCAAAACCGGCGAGACGGTGCCGGAAGGCCTCGGCTGCGATCTGGCGTTGGAACGCGCCGCGCGGCCGATGCTCCAGAACGCAATCAAGATTTGCGAGAGCCACGAGGATTTCGTTTCGCGCGAAATTCTGGTCCATATCCTCGACGACACGGAAGAGCATATCGACTATCTGGAAACCCAATTGTCGCTGATCGAGCAGATCGGCCTGCAGAATTATCTGCAAAGCCAGATCGAACCCGGCTCGGCCAGCTGACGCGCCTGATAGTGCCCGGCGGGCTTAACGGCTCGCCGGGTTTTTTTGGCCTCTAAAATGAGAATGACTCGCACTCGCATAATGGAGATTTGGGAATGCCGACGAAATCCGATGTCAAAGCCGTTTCGGCGGCGCGGGCGCGGCCGATCTCGGCGCTGCGCCGGGCGGAGCAAATCGTCGTCTGGGCGCTGCGCCACACGTCGTCGATGCCGCGCGCGGACGCGCTTCGGCGCGCCGAACTTGCCAATCTCGATGCGCGGCGCGCCGGCGAACTCGAAACCGCTTTCGCTTGCGTTGTCGGGGCGGCTTCGCGCGCCGGGATCGAGCTGACGGCCCCCTTACCTTTGCGCGTCGTTTCGCCCGGCGAAGAAAAGCTGCTCGCCGCCTTGCGCGCTTTCCACGCCAGCGCTCCCGATCTGTTCGATGCGGCGATCGCCGAACTTGCGCCGCACGACGACGGCGCCTTCGCGGGCCATATCGCGACGCTCGCGGCCGTGCTGGAGGCGAGCGGCGCGTCGCTGGCCTGGAAATTCGCGGCGCATGTCATGCCGGCATCGGCCGCCGCCGCCCAATGGCGCCACTGAAAAGGGAACATCGATCATGGGCTATGTCGTTCTGGGGGCGCTCGTTTCGCTGGGGGCGGGGTCGGTGCTGATCGGTCTCGCCCAAGATCGTCTGCGGAAAAAGAGGGCCGCGCGGTGAGCGGCCACGCATGCGACGGTCTGCCGCTGTGCGAACGCGATCCCGGCGAGATCGCGGCGGGCGCCGCGCTGGTGCTGTGGGGCTTTCGCTATCGCGCCGGGTTGATGCGCCAGGACAAGCCGGCCGATGCGCGATATCACGCCGCTTTCATCCGCAACGGCGCGGCGTCCGTCGCCTATACGCTCGAAGCGCTGACCTGGCTGATTGGCACGACGGCGACCCGCTCGGTCGATGTGCGCTGCGTCGCATGCCCGGAAATCTCGCCCGACGAGGCGGCGGTACTGGACGCATGCGCGCGCGCCGTCGAAGGCGACGGGGAAGCGGCCGCGCTCGCCGCCTTTCTGCCTGAAGCGTCGCTGCGTTTCGCGCGCAGCTACGCGATCGGTATCGCCGCCAGCCTTCGCGACGCCGGTTTCGGCTGGAACGCTATCGGCCGCGCGCTGGTGCCGGGCAAACGCCTGGCGCCCGAAAGCGGCCTTTAGTCGATCCCGAAATAGGCGCGCATCCGCGCGAGGAAGGCATCGACCTGGCTGCGCTCGGCTGAACGAAAAAAGAAGAAAAATGTAAAGCGCAAAGATTAAGTATAGGCAGTCTCTTTTTGAAGGATGTATAATTCGTAGAGAATTTCAACCTTATCAACGCGATATCCGTACCAGTTGCCGCTACCCGAGTTTATCGCCCTACAGGAGGCGCGATGGGTTTATCGGAGGTCGGAGATGCCGGAGCGAACTTCAAGTAGATTTAAGGGTATCGCAATTTTCGTAGGCGGATGTATTACGGCCGCCGGTGCTGTGGCGGGCGCATTTGGATTACCAAATGCCGTAAAAGATATAATTCATTGGGTCGACGAAATTTCCTCGGAAAAATTGCCGAATTCCTACGCTGGCGAATTTTGGAGGAAAGCAAAAAATGAAGACTACTACTGGCTAGTATCGGAATGGTGCATTCCCAGTGTGCAAGGGCTCCGGTCACAGTTTCGTATTAGCGCTGGGAATCTTCAGCGTCAGAACTATGGCCCATGGCCTAGCCCATTTCGTACCGAATGGGTAAATACTCAGGTTTTTATTTCCAATAGAAAAACTCTAAGACTGGTTTATTCAAGAGATGGATGGCAGGATAATTTTCTGTCATCGTCTTCGACGAAAACCGAGTTCTGGTCAAATACACGCCAACAAACGGATAGCGGTGCAATAACGTCAAGCTCGAGAATTTTAGCGCTTGATTGCGCTCGCTGCAGAGTTTCGGAAGACGGTTTTACCTACAAATGCCAATGAGGTGACAACAGTCGAACCTCTATATATCGGCCGCGCGCTGGTGCCGGGCAAATGCCTGGCGCCCGAAAGTGGCCTTTAGTCGATCCCGAAATAGGCGCGCATGCGCGCGAGGAAGGCGTCGACCTGGCTGCGTTTGGCGGTTCGCCGCGCGGCGGGCGTCATGGCGCGCAATGTCGCATCGTTCATCTGGCGCCGGTCGAGAACGACCTCGCCCAGGCGGCGGGCGAATTCGGGATCGGACTGCAGCAGCGGCGTCAGCGCTTCGGCCGAAATCTCCAGCGCGAGCGTGTCGCACAGCGCGACGACGTTGGCGCTGCGCGACTCGCCGGTCAGCAGCGACATCTCGCCGAAGAAATCGCCCGTTCCGAGCCGCGCCACCGCGCGCTTCATGCCGTTCGCGCTCAAGCTCACCTCGAACACGCCGCGCGCGACGACGAAGAGCGACCGGTCGTCCTCGCCTTGGCGGACCACTTCGTCGCCCGCGTGGAAAATCTCGCGCCGCGCAGCGGTGGCGACGCGCGCGCGCATTTCGGCGGGCACTTCGCGGAACAGATCGACATGCTCGAGCACGCGCTCGGCCAAACCCGGATCGGTGCGCAACGGCTGGCCGGGCGAAATCCCGGCGGCGTCGAGCGCGTACCAGACCGACGTGGCGACCTCGTCGCGGATCGCGGTGTCGTCGGCGTAGGAATCGAGCCAATAGCGCACTTCGTAGAGCACGCTCGTCTCGCGGATTTCCTTCGTCTCGACGAAGGGCGGCGGGCTCGTCAGAACGCGCATCGACTTGAGCGCCGCCGCCACCAGCGCTTCCTTGGCGTGCCCCGGCGGCACGCGCGCGTCGAGCGGGACTTGCAGCGATGCGCGGTAAAGCGGGGCGGGCTCGTCGAAATTGACGATCTGCGCCGCCGCCAATTTGGAGTTCGGCATGACGACCGTGTTGCCGTCGGCGGTGCGCAGACGCGTGGCGCGCCAATTGATCTCGACGACCTGGCCGGTCAGCGCGTTGTCGATCTGGATCCAATGGCCGACGTGATAGGGGCGCTCCAGATTGATCGCGATGCCGCTGAACAGATCGGCGAGCGTCGACTGCATCGCGAAGCCGATGACGACCGCGATGACGCCCGACGCCGCGAGCATGCCGGTCAGCGGCTGGTCGAACGCCGCCGAGACGATGCCGAACAGCGACAGGATGGCGACGAGCGCGCGTACCACGTCCTTCAGCAATTTCGGCACCTGGACGCCGCGATTGTCGAGCCCGCGCCAGACGAAGCGCTCCAGGCCGACCCAGGCGAGCAGGCCGAGAATCAGCCACCAAGCCACGCCGAAGACGCGCGCGAGATCCTGCACGATGCCTTGCAGGAAGGGGCTGGCGATATGCCGCGCGGCCAGCGGCGCGCCCAGCCACAAGGCCGTCGCGGCGAGCAGCAGGATCGCGAGGCCCGACAGCCGGCGGCGCGTTTGATCGGCGGTGCGCAGGCCTCTCAGGGCGAGCCACGCCATCGCCAGGGTGATGGCGCCCAAATAGACCCAATAATGAAGCGGCAAATTCCCCATGGCGCGGCAGCTAACGGCACGGCTAAAGTTTCCACAAGTGAAACTTGGGGAGAGCGGCGTCATGCGTTTGGCCGATAAAGTCGCGATCGTCACCGGCGGCGGGTCCGGTTTCGGCGAGGGGATCGTTTCGCGTTTCGCCGAAGAAGGCTGCGCCGTGATCGTGGCGGACATCGACGAAGCCGCCGCCCGACGCGTAGCCGATGCCGTATCCAGAACCGGCGGCAAGGCCGCCGCCGTGAAGGTCGACGTCGCCTCCGCCGCCGACACCGCGAAGATGGTGAACGAGGCGGTCGCGAAATTCGGCCGGCTCGACATCATGGTCAACAACGCCGGGGTAACGCACCGCAACGGCCCGCTGACCGGCGTCGACGAAGCGACGTTCGACCGCATCTTCGACGTGAACGTGAAGGCGATCTACCTTGCCACCCAAGCGGTCGTGCCGTTGTTCCGCAAACAAGGCGGCGGCGGCGTTATCCTCACCACCGCCTCGACCGCGGGCTTGCGGCCGCGGCCGGGTCTCGTTTGGTATAACGCCTCGAAGGGCGCAGCGATCACGATGACCAAGGCGCTGGCGATCGAATTGGCGCCGGAAAAGATCCGCGTGAACTGCCTGTGCCCGGTGGCGGGCGAAACGCCGCTCCTTGCGGTCTTCATGGGCGAGGATACGCCCGAGAAACGCGCGCAGTTCCGCGCCTCGGTGCCGATCGGCCGTCTGTCGACGCCGCGCGACATCGCCAACGCGGCGCTCTATCTCTGCTCGGACGAGGCCGAGTTCATCACCGGCGTGGCGTTCGAGGTCGATGGCGGGCGCTGTATCTAGCGGAACCCCACCCGTGAAATAGTTCCATGTTGCACAAATTTTCGCCGCGGCCGTCGCTGGCATGCGGCTTGCTCAATGGCGGGCCCGCTCAACGACATATCGAGGAGCCCCCCGCATGCTACGCCGTAAATTTCTGGCCGGTTCGTTCGCCGGCGCCACCGGCGCCACGCTCGCCGCCCCCGCCGTCGTCACCGCGCAGGCGACCTTCAACTGGCGTATGACCAGTTTCTATGGCCCCAACGCCGCCTTCTACTCGGTGGGGCCGGGCTCGGCGAAGGATCTGATCGAACGCATTCAGGCCATGTCCAACGGCCGGATCAGAATCCAGTTCTTCGGCGCGGGCGAACTGATCCCGGCGGCCGAAGGCTTCGACGCGGTGTCGCAAGGCATCGTGGAGATGAACTACGCGAACGCCTATTTCTGGACCGGCAAAAGCTTCGCCGCCCAATATTTCACCGCCGTGCCATTCGGCCTGAATTTCCAGGGGCTGAACGGGTGGATGTATGACGGCGGCGGATTGGGCTTGTGGCGCGAGGTCTACGACCGCTTCAATGTCGTGCCGTTCCTGTGCGGCAACACCGGCGTCCAGATGACCGGCTGGTTCAAGAAGCCGATCGAGAAGGTCGAGGATTTCCGCGGCCTGAAGATGCGCATTCCCGGTCTCGCGGGCCGCGTCTACCAGCAACTCGGCGTCGACGTGCGCCTGCTGCCCGGCGGCGAAATTTTCCCGGCGCTCGAACGCGGCGTCATCGATGCGGCGGAATTCGTTGGCCCGTTCCTCGACCGGCAGCTCGGCCTGCAACGCGCGGCGAAGTACTACTACACGACCGGCTGGCACGAAACGGCGACGGCGTCGGAGCTTATCGTCAACAAGGCGGCCTGGGCGCGGTTGCCCGCCGATCTGAAGGCGATCGTCGAGAACGCCTGCGCCGCGTGCAACGTGATTTCGGAGGCGTGGTGCCAGAAGAACAACGCGGACGCGATGGAGGACCTGATCAAGAACCAGGGCGTCATCGCCGGGCCGCTGCCCGATTCGGTCGTCGCCGCGATGCGCGCCATCAACGACAAGATCCTCGAGGAAGCAGTCGCGCGCGATCCCGTTGTCAAGCGCGTCCACGATTCCTATACGGCCTACAAGGCCAAGTTCGACGATTGGTCGGGCTATAGCGAAAGCGTCTATCACGCCAAGATCCGGGTCAAATCTTGATCCTGGCCGACGACAAAGACGGCATGCCCGCCGCCGTCCGGTGGATCGACCAAGCGGTCGAGACCATCGGGCGGTGGTCGGCGTGGACGAGTTTCGTCCTGGTCTGCGTGATGGCGGCCAATGTGCTGCTGCGCTACGGCTTCTCGGCCGGCACGGTTTGGGCGCAGGAGCTGGAATGGCACCTGATGGGTCCGATCGCGCTGTTCGGCATGTCCTATGCGCTGGCGCATGGCGAACATGTGCGCGTGGACGTGCTGTTCGCCAAATACACGCCCAAGACCAAACTGGCGATCGAGATCGTGTCGGCGATTCTGGGCTTGCTTGTTTGCGCGGCCGTGGTCTGGTTGTCCTTCGGCTATGTCGCGCAATCCTTCGCGCAGAACGAAACCTCGGCCAATCCCGGCGGCATTCCATGGCGCTGGGCCCTCAAAGGTCTCATCCCCATCGGCTTCGCGGTTCTGGGCGCCCAATACGCCGCCCTGATCGCGCGCTACTGGATCCGTTATCGCGCCGCTTAGGTAATCCCCCATGCCGTTGACCGAAATCTACGCGATCTCGATGCTGGTCGCGTTCTTCGCGCTGCTGATGATCGGCGTTCCCGTCGGCTTGACGCTGGCCGTGTCGGGCTTCGTGTTCGGCTGGCTCGGCTTCGGGCCGTTGCTGTTCAATCTGCTGCCGCACCGCCTGTTCGGCGTGATCACCAACTACTCGCTGCTGGCGATTCCGCTGTTCGTGTTCATGGGCGTGATGCTGGAGAAGTCCAGACTCGCCGAAGATCTGATGCGCGTCGTGGGCCATCTCGCGGGCGATCTGCGCGGCGGGCTCGGCATCGGCATCGTCGCGGTCGGCGTGTTGATGGGAGCGACGACCGGCATCGTCGGCGCCACCGTCGTCACGCTGGGCTTGCTGACGCTGCCCACGCTGCTGCGCTACGGCTACGACAAGGGCCTCGCCTGCGGCGTCATTTGCGCCTCCGGCACGCTGGGCCAGATCATTCCGCCGTCGCTGATCTTGATCCTGCTGGCCGACATCCTGAACGAATCGGTCGGCACGCTGTTCGCCGCCGCCGTCATCCCCGGCTTGATGCTGGCCGCGATCTACTGCGTCTATATCCTGGTCCTGGGCTGGCTTAAGCCCGATGCCGTGCCGCCCGTGCCGCGCGCCGAGCGCGACGCGATGCCGCGCAAGGAATTGCTCGCCAAACTGTTCAAGGTCGTGGCGCCGCCCGTCGGCCTGGTCGTCGCCGTGCTGGGTTCGATCATCGGCGGTGTCGCCGCACCGACGGAAGCCGCGTCGATGGGTGCGCTGGGCGCCATCGTCGTCACGGCGCTGGGACGGCGTTTTTCCTTCGCCGTGCTGCGCGACACGGTGTTCGCCACCGCCAAGATCACGGCGATGATGATGTACATCCTGATGAGCGCGCAGGTCTTCGCGCTCGCCTTTCGCGGCCTTCAGGGCGAAAAGCTGGTCCACGACATGTTCGCCCTGCTGCCCGGCGGCGTGAACTGGGACATCTGGTTCATGATGGCGATCATCTTCGTGCTCGGCTTCTTCATCGAGTGGATCGAGATCAGCTACATCGCCGTGCCGCTGTTCCTGCCGGTTTTCGTGCAGCAGGGCGTCGATCTCGTCTGGCTCGCTATGCTGATCTGCGTGAACCTGCAAACCAGCTTCCTGACGCCGCCCTTCGGCTGGGCGCTGTTCTTCCTGCGCGGCGTCGCCCCGCCGGAGATATCGACCGGCGACATCTATCGCGGCGTGTGGACCTTCATCGGCCTACAGTTGGTCGGGCTCTATCTGGTGTTCCAGTTCCCGGCGCTGGCCCTGTGGCTGCCGAAGGCGATCGGCTGGTAACGCGGCGATGTTGTTCGGCGCCAAACAAAAACCCCCGGGCGGTTTCCCGTCCGGGGGTTTCGTCGTTCAGACGCTGAGCGCGACGGTTATTCGTCGTTGCGCTGGCCGGTCAGGTGCAGGATCGCCTGGAAGATGGCGACGAAGTTGATGTAAAGGCCGAGCGCGTTCATCACCGTCAGCTTGTCTTCGACTTCCGTGCCCGCGTACTCGACATAGGTGTCCTTGATGCGCTGGGTGTCCCAGGCGGTCAGGCCGCAGAACACGAGCACCGTGATCGCCGAGATCGCGAATTGCAGCGCCGTCGAGCCGACGAAGATGTTCACGATCGACGCGATCATCAGGCCGAACACGCCCATGATCAGGAAGGTCGAGAACTTCGTCAGATCGGCCTTCGTCGTGTAGCCGTAAAGGCTCATGCCCGCGAACATCGCGGCCGAAATGAAGAAGGCGCGCGCGACCGAGGCGCCGGTGAACACCAGCAGGAACGCCGCGAAGGACACGCCGATGCACGCGGCATAGGCCCAGAACAGCGCCTGCACCGCCGTCTTCGACATCGACTCGAAGCGGAAGCTGAGCACCAGCACGAAGGCCAGCGGGGCCAGCATGAACGCCCATTTCAGCGGCGTGCCGAAGATCAGCTGCGTGGCGGCCGGCGACGAAGCGACCAAAGCGGCGACGATGCCGCTCAGCGCCACGGCCGAGGCCATGTAGTTGTAGACGCGCAGCATATGTGCGCGCAGGCCCTGATCCAGGGTCGCGGCGTCGATATCGCTGCGGGTCAGAATGCGGTTGCTCGTCTCGAACATGGGGGTCTATCGCTCCCGGTTTATTCGCCACGCGGCCTTTCGCGAAACGCCGAAAGGCATCGCGGCACAACTAAGATATTGGGCGTATCGCACGGCGATTTCAACCGCCAAAGCCCATATAGCGGTTGGCCCTTATATGGAAAAACAACAGTTTAGATGGGTAGAAACGCCGTCCGCGCCGCCGGGAAGCTGAGCGTCACGCGGGTGTAACGGTCCTTCTCGCTTTCCAGGTGCAGCCGCCCGCCCTGGGCCTCGGTCAGCGCCTTCGCTAAGGATAGCCCCAGCCCGAGCCCGCCTTCCTTGCGGGCCAAGCTTTTTTCCACTTGCTCGAACGGCTGGACGCATTTGTCCAGATCCTCGCCGGCGATGCCGATTCCGTCGTCTTCGACCGAAATGGCGATGCCGCCGTCGCCGGCGCGCCGGATGTCGACGCGCGTGCGCCCACCGTCGCGCCCGAATTTGATCGCGTTGGACAGCAGCGCGTCCAAAATGCGGCGCAGCGCCCGGCGATCGACGCACAGGCCTGGCAGGCTGGGTCTGGCGTCGCACAAAATCTCGATCCCGCGCGCGGCGGCGGCGGGTGCGGCGGCCTGCGCGGCTTCGTTCGCGATCTCGGCGGGTGCGATCGCGCGGTCGGGGGCGGGTTGCGGTTCGCCCGACAGATCGGCGATTTCCATCAAGGTTTCGATTTGGACCAGCAGCCGATTGGCGCTGTCGAGAATCGCTTGCGCGTATTCGCCGCCGCGCGCGGGCGCGGCGCGGCCGGCGGCCAGGATCTCGGCGAAGCCGATGACCGCGTTCAGCGGCGTGCGCAATTCGTGGCTCATATTGCGCAGAAACTCCGACTTCGCGCGGTTGGCCGCTTCCGACCGCACGAGTGCCGCCGCCAGCGCGCGTTCCGACGTCTTCTTGTCGGTCACGTCGAGCGAGATCGTGACGACGCCGCGCATGGCGCCGTCGGTCCCGCGCCAGGGCAGCTTGGTCGTCAGCCAGTCGCGCTTCTTGCCGTCGGCGCCGGCGTAGTGCTCGTCGTAATTGGCAAGCGTCAGCCCCGTATCGACCACCATCCTGTCGATGCCGCCGGTATAGGCGCCGTACTCGGCGCCCAACAATTCCGACGCCGATCGCCCGCGCGCCGCTTCTGGCGTCGTGCCGTAGGCCGCGGCCTGATACGCATTCATGAAAACGTAACGGCTGGCGGTATCCTTGACGTTCACGACGGCGGGCAGGGCGTCCAGGATCGCGCGCATCGCGTGTGCGTCGAGCTTGTCGCTATCGTCTTTAGCGTCCGGAGCCGAACCCGCGAACCCCTTGTCGTCCCGATCGAACTCGAACATTCCTCAGCCCCGGCAGCGTTGTCATCGGAGTTTTACCCGCAGAGCGTAGGGGAACAAAGTTGCGAAGATGTGAATGTGCGATCAGGCGTTGCGCAACAGAGGCGCGGCTTTCTGGCCCAGCGCGCGCCATGTCCCGCCCAGACCCAGCAGCATCACGACCAAAGCGGCACCGATCACCGTGCCGAAGATCGTTCCGGGCAGCGGCACGAATTCGACGCGCATATACTCGCTGATCAAGCCCCAGGCGGCCAAGGTACCGACCAGCGCCGCAACGATTGCGGCCGCCGCTCCAAGGAGCGCGAATTCGGCGAGGAACGCACGCATCACGTCGGCGCGCGTCGCACCGAGCGCCTTCAATACGACGGCGTCGTAAACGCGCCGGCGATGCGTGGCGACGATCGCGCCCGCCAGCACCAATACGCCGGCGACCAGCGTGATCGCGGCGGTGACGCGCGCGGCGGCGGCGATGCCTTGCATCGTTTCCTGGGCGGTGGCGAGCGCGCGTTTCACCCGGATCGACGAGACGTTGGAGAAACGCTGCGTGACCGCGCGCTCCAAATCGTCCTCCTGCGCCTCGGCGACTTGCGCCGTGGCGATCCAGGTTTGCGGCGCCCCCTCCAGCGTGCCCGGCGCGAAAGTCAGGGTGAAATTGATGCCCAGGCTCGTCCAGTCGACGGCGCGCAGATTGGCGATCGTCGCCTCGATCTCCACGCCCAGCACGTTCAGCGTCAGCGTATCGCCGACATTCAAGCCCATCCCTTTGGCGATCTGTGCGTCGAACGAGACGAGCGGCGGGCCCGAATAGTTCTCGGGCCACCATTCGCCCGCGACCAGGCGCGTGCCCGGCGGCATTTTGCCCGTGTAGGTCAGACCGCGGTCGTTGCCCACGGCCCATTGCGCGTCGGGCGCGATCGCCGCTTGCTCGACCGGCACGCCGTTGATCCGCGCGATGCGCCCGCGCAACGACGGCACTTCGCGGATTTCGCCCACGCCCGGATGCGCCTTCACGAGTGCGGTGAAGTCCGCGATCTGGTCGGGCTGGATGTCGATGAAGAAGAAGGACGGCGCCATTTGCGGCAATTGTTCGGCGAGCTGCCGGCTGAAATTGCCCTGTACCTGCGCGATCAAGGTCAGCACCGTCAGTCCCAACCCCAGCGACAACACGATGCCGGGCGTCGGGCTGCCGGGGCGGTGCATGTTGGCGAGCGCCAAGCGCAGACCCGGATGGCGTATCCCGGTCGCCGACTTCGCCAATCGCTGCACGCCATAGGCCGCGATGCGGAACAAAACGAAGGTACCCGCGGCGGCCACGCAGAAAGCCGCCCCCAAGCGCTTGTCGATCGACGCGACGACGGCGAGTCCCGCCAGCGCCACGATCGCCGCCGCGACGAAGAACACGTAATGCGCGCGCGGCCAGCGGCGGACGGGCGCCACCAGATCGCGGAACAAGGCGGCGGGGGGCACTTCGCGCGCGCGCGCCAAAGGCCACAGCGAAAACGCCAGCGCCGTCAACAGGCCGAACGCCAAGGCCAGCGCCAGCGGCACGGGATAGAATCCCTGGCGCGCCTCGATCGTCAGCCGGTCGGCGATCAAGGGCGCGATCGCGGCGGGCACCAGAGCGCCGATCAGCAACCCGGCCGCGATACCGATCGCGGCCAGCGCCAGGATTTGCAAAAGATAGACGCGCATGACGAGGGCGCCCGGTGCACCCAGGCATTTCAGCGTCGCGATCGTCGCCGTGCGCCCGTCGAGATAGGCGCGAACGGCATTCGCGACGCCCACGCCGCCGACGAGCAGCGCGGTCAAGCCGACCAGCGTCAGGAACATCGCGATGCGGTCGACCCAGCGCTGCAAGCCAGGGGCCGCTTCGGTGGTCCCGCGAATGCGCCAGCCGGCGTCGGGGAACCGCGCCTTCAGCGCTTCGATCCAGGCGGCGGCGCGCGCGGGCTCGTTCAGCACGATGCGATACTCGTAGCGGATCAAAGCGCCCGGCTGGACGAGCTGCGTTTGCCCGAGCGAGGCGATCGCCACCATCACGCGCGGGCCGAGCGTGAAGATATTGGCCGAGCGATCGGGCTCGCTTTCGACGACCGCCCGCGCTTGATAGGTGCCGTCGCCGACCTGAAAACGATCGCCCAGCGAAAGGCCCAGACGGTTCATCAAGCTGCGCTCGACCGCGGCACCCCATACGCCGTCGGCGCCCTGGGCCAAGGCTTTGCCCAGATCGGCCTCGCCCGAAAGGCCGACCGCGCCGAGCAGCGGGTAAATCGCCGGATCGACGGCTTTGAGTTCGCTCAACAGGCGCTCGTTTTCCGTGCGCGTCATCGCCCGCATCTCGGCGACCACCGTCACGCGCCCGCCCTCGCGGATATACGCCAGCTGTTCGGCCGTGGCTTGGCGGTGGGTGAAAGCGAGTTCGACGTCGCCGCCCAAAATCGTCCGCGCGTCCTGGCGCAAGGCTTCGCGCACGCCCTCGGCCAGCGAGCCCACACCCGCGATGGCGGCGACCCCCAGCATCAGGCACGCCATGAAAACGCGGAAACCCTTCACGCCGCCGCGCAACTCGCGCCGGGCGAGGGCGATGGCCAGGCGCCAGCGCGCCGGATTCGATTCTTGGGTCATGCGCTCAATCCGCCGCGGCGAGATCGGCGTTGAGCGGCGACAAGCGCCCGTCGTCCATCCGCACCGCGCGGTCGCAGCGCCGGGCGAGCGTCGCGTCGTGCGTGATCAGCAGCAGCGCGGTGCCCAGGCGCTTTTTCAGATCGAACATCAGATCGACGATGCCGACCCCGGTTGTCGCGTCGAGATTGCCGGTCGGCTCGTCCGCCAGCAGCAATTTGGGCTCCGCGACGACCGCGCGCGCCAGCGCCGTGCGCTGCTGCTCGCCGCCGGACATCTGGCCGGGATAATGCGTCAGGCGATGGCCGAGGCCGACCGATTCGAGCGCCGCCTTCGCCTTGCCCCAGGCATTGGCGTCGCCCGCGAATTCCAGCGGAATCGCGACGTTCTCCAGCGCCGTCATCGTCGGGATCAGATGGAAAGCTTGGAAAACGATGCCGATGGAACGGCGGCGGAACAACGCCAAACCGTCCTCGTCCAAGCCGGTCAGGTTCTGCCCCGCGACATGCACGTCGCCGCGCGTGGGGCGTTCCAGCCCTGCGACGATCATCATCATCGTCGATTTTCCCGACCCCGACGGGCCGACCACCGCCACACTTTCGCCCGGTGCGACGGATAGATCGACGCCACGCAGGATATTGACCTCGCCCGCTTGGCTCGCCAGCTTCAGATGGACGCCCGCAAGGCGCAGGATCGGATCGACGGTTTGGGACATGAAGGAAGGGTACCCCGGAATGACGCGCGAATGTCAGGGATATGGTCAGACGCGCCGGGCTTTCAACGCGATACTGACCGGATTCGCGCTCGCCGCGGCCGTGCCGGCGGCGGCCCAAACCCCGAATGCGGCGCCGCGTTTGCTGGTTTTGGGCGATTCCCTCTCGGCCGGTTACAATATTCAAGCGCGCGAGGCGTTCCCGCAGCGCCTGGAAGCGGCGTTGCGCGCGCAAGGCGTGTCGGTCCAGGTGATCAATGCGGGCGTGTCGGGCGACACGTCGGCCGGCGGCCTCACGCGCGTCGATTGGGCGCTCGGTCAGCGTCCGCCGGAATTCGCCATCGTGGCGCTGGGCGCCAATGACGGGTTGCGCGGACTCGACCCCGAGGCGATGGAACGCAATATCGACCGTATCCTCGCCAGGATGAAAGAAAAGGGGGTGAAGCCGCTGCTCGCGGGCATGCTGGCGCCGCCGAATATGGGCAGCGACTACCGCGACAGATTCGCCGCCGTTTTTCCGCGCTTGGCCGCCAAGCACGGCGTGCCGCTTCATCCCTTTTTCTTGGAGGGCGTGGCGGCACGTCCCGAGCTCAATCTCGGCGACGGCATCCATCCCAATCCGCAGGGGGTCGAGGTGATGGTTGCCAATATCCTGCCCGCCGTGCGCAAGCTGCTGGCGGGCGGTTAGCCGCCGAAAATCCAGCCGCCGATGATGCGGTTGGGCAGCAGCGTGAAGGCGCCCGCGATCATCACGCCGGCGAATACGCTGATCATCGCGCGTTGATGGGCCTTCACGTCGCCGTGCCGGATCGCGTAGATCGCGCGCGCCAGGCCGATCAGCGTGACGATCGACAGTATATGGATCCAGCTGAAGCCTTCGCCGTGGCGCAGCTCTTGAATCCAGAACGACGTGATCGCCGTGACCGCCGTCGCGGCGGCCCAAATGCGCCCGGCCAGCTTATGCGCGGCCGTGCCCTTGGGCCGCAGCAGCACGGCGATTCCCAGAACCAGCGCCGTCAGCGCGGCGGCGGTGTGGATGGCGATGATCGGCGGCACGCGAGCTCCTGGTTTTTGTGGCGGCACGCCCGGTTCCGCGCAAGGATAGGCGACCATGAAGCAGATCGCCCCGTCAATCGCGTTCGCCCAGGCGTCCGGCTCGGACGCCGAGGAATGGGGCAAGCTCGCCGTCGAACTGGGCGAGAAGCTGGCGCGCGATCTGCCGGGCGGCACGCTCGGGTTTCTTTACGCGACCGGCGAGCTTGCCGGGCAGCTCGAAGAAATTCTCGCCGTCGTCAAACGCATCTCGGGCATCGGCGATTGGACGGGCTCGGTGGGGCTCGGCATCGTCGGGGATACGGAAGTTTTCGGCCGGCCGGCCTTGGCGGCGTTGGCGCTCGATCTGCCGAAAAGTTCCTATCGTCTCGTGCCGAACTTGACCCAGCCCGGCGAAACGCCCGCCGATCTCGAAGCGTGGATCGCGGATAAGCGCCCGACCCTCGGCGTGGTCCATGCCGATCCGCGCTTGTCGGGCGTCGCCGATACGCTCGCCGATCTCGCGGAAACCAGCGGCGCCTATCTCGTCGGCGGCTTGTCGTCGGGCGACGACGGTTTCGCGCAGATCGCGGGCCGCGTCGTCGACGAAGGCCTGTCGGGGGTTTTGATCGCGGGCGACGTCAATGTCTCGGTCGGGCTGAGCCAGGGTTGCGCGGCGCTGGGCCCCGTGCATCGCGTGACCTCGGCCGAAGAAAACGTGATCGAGATGATCGACGGGCGCGACGCGCTCGACCTGTTCCGCGAAGCCGCCGGTGTGCGGCGCGGCGGCGATCTGCGCCAAGCGGCGATGAACACGCTGCTCGCTTTCCCGACGCCGGGCAGCGACACCAACGATTATCTCGTGCGCCATCTGACCGGCATCGATCCCGACAACGGACTGATCGCCGTCGGCCATACGGTGGAGCCGGGCGACCGGCTGTTCTTCGTGCGGCGCGACGAAGAGGCGGCCGCGCAGGATTTGGCGCGCATGCTCGCGCGCGCGAAGTCGCGCCTGGCCAAGCCCAAAGCGGGGCTCTACTTCTCGTGCCTGGCGCGCGGGCCCAACATGTTCGGGCCCGATTCGGCGGAGCGCGCGATCTTGCGCGAAACGCTGGGCGACATCCCCATCGCCGGAATGTTCTGCAACGGCGAGATTTCCAACGCGCGCCTCTACGGATATACCGGCGTCCTCGCGTTGTTCGGATAACTGCACCCATCAGGAAAAAATGAAATACGTCGAACTCGGAACGACCGGCCGCAAGGTCTCGCGCATTTGCTTGGGCACGATGACTTGGGGCCAGCAGAATTCGGAAGAAGAAGCCCACGCGCAGATCGATCTGGCGCTGGAAATGGGCGTCGACTTCATCGACGCGGCGGAAATGTATCCGGTACCGCCAAAGAAGGAGACCTACGGCCGGACCGAGGAATACATCGGCACCTGGATCGCGAAGAACAAAGCCAAGCGCGACAAGATCGTGCTCGCGACCAAGGTTTCCAGCCGTTCGATGGGCAACGACTATATCCGCCCCGGCCAAACGCTGAACGAGGCGTCGATCCGCGCGGCGGTCGAAGCGTCGCTGAAGCGCCTGCAAACCGACCATATCGATCTCTATCAGGCGCATTCGGCCGACCGTCCGGCCAATCGCTTCGGCGTGCTCGACTACGCGCATAAGGAAGGCGCGGATCAGGGCGCCCCGTTGGCCGAAACCGCGGGCGCCATGGAAAAGCTCGTCAAGGAGGGCAAGATCCGCTGGTTCGGCGTGTCGAACGAAACGCCGTGGGGCTTGCTCGATTATCTGCGCGCCGCCGACAAAGGCCGGGGTGCCCGCATCGTGTCGATCCAGAATCCGTATTCGCTGCTCAATCGCAGCTTCGAAATCGGCCTCGCCGAAATCGCGATCAAGGAGAAGGTGGGCCTGCTCGCCTATTCGGTACTCGGCATGGGCGTGCTGACCGGCAAGTATTTCGACGGCGCCAAGCCCGCCAATGCGCGCTTGACGATGTTCGACCGCTTCAAGCGCTATTCCACGCCGCGCGCCGAACCGGCGGCCAAGCAATACGTCGCCGCGGCGCGCGAAGCCGGGCTCGATCCCGCCCAGATGTCGGTCGCGTTCGCCGCGTCGCAGCCTTTCGTCACGTCGGCGATCGTCGGCGCCACCAGCGTGGAACAGCTGAGGGCGAACATCGCGGCGATCGACGTCGCGATCTCGCCAGAGCTGCGCGCCAAGCTCGACGCGATCCACGCGGGCAACCCGAATCCTTGCCCGTGACGTGATCCGTCTGTTCGTCGCTCTCGGCCTGCCCGAGGACATCCGCGCGCGATTGGACGCGATCGCGGCGGGCGTTCCGGGCGCCGATTGGACGGCAAGCGACGATTATCACCTGACCTTGCGCTTCGTCGGCGAAATCCAGGAAGACAAGGCCGAAGACCTCGCCTATGCGTTGATGGCGATCCGCCATAAGCCGTTCGATATCGAACTCGCCGGCGTGGGCCATTTCAAAACCGGCGACGAGGTGCGAACGCTATGGGCGGGCGTGAAATCGTCCGACGCACTCGACATGCTTCATCGCAAGGTGGACGAAGCCTGCCGCAAGGAAGGCTTCGCCAACGAGCCGCGCAAATTCCTGCCGCATGTCACGCTGGCGCGGCTCGACAACGCGCCGCTGGGCAAAGTGCAGGACTTCCTGATCGAGAATGCGTTGTTCAAGGCGGGGCCGATCCGCATCGACAGCTTCGCGCTTTATTCCAGCCTGCGCCGCCCGGGCGGGGCGATCTATACGGAAGAGGCCGCGTTCTTCCTGCGCGACTAAACGAAGCGATTTAAAATCGCGTCGACTTGGCTGCGATAGGACCCGCCGAACAGTTTCAAATGCGCCAGCAGGTGCCATAGACAGTAAAGGTCGCGCCGCGTTTCGCGGAAATCGGGCGAGAGTTTGCGCCGCTCGTCGTAGACCGCGAGGAAGTCGTCTCCGACGTCGCCGAACAGCGTCAGGAAGGCGATCTCGATTTCGGGATCGGCGAAGTAAAGCGACGGATCGACGAAGGCGGCGATGCGCCCGTCGCGGCTAAGAATATTGCCGCCCCACAAATCGCCATGGATCAGGCCCGGCGCTTTCGGCTTGGGCAGCAGATCGGGCAAACGCGCGACGAGCTTCTCCACGCGCAAGGCGAGGCTCGTGTCGAGTTGGCGCGCCATGAACATCAAGCGCTTTTCGCCGTAGAAGCGATGCCAGTCGCGATCCCAATCGTTGGGCTGCAGGAATCCGGCATGCGGCGTCGCGCGCGAAAAGCCGTAGCGCGGCCCCACGATCGTATGGAGTTCGGCCAGCACGCGCGCCAGATCGCGCTGCGCGTCTTTCCCGGCCGCACCCGTCGATCCTTCGACATGCGCCATCAGCAGCAGATCGTCCTCGGCGCACAAAAGCTGGGGCACCGGGCAAACGGTCGCGCGCGCGAGATAGGAAAGGCAGAACCCTTCGGGTTCGAGGCCCGTCCCCGTCTTGGCGACCAAGCGGCGCCCGTCGGCGAGATCGACGGCGATCGACGACGCCCCATGCCCGCCGTCCAACGGCGCCGTCCGCGCGACCGGCGAGCCGGCGGCCGCTTCGATGCGCGCGGTCAGCGCAATTCCCGGATCAATCTGGCGCATTCGCGTTCCACGATATCGAGTACGTCGTCGAAACCTTGCGGCCCCCCGTAATAAGGGTCGGGCACATCGTCCCCGTCCTGACGGAACATCGCAATTCTCGCACCAGTTCCACCCGGGGCGAGCGATTCCAGGATCTCGTAATGCCCCGAATCGCAGGCCAGGATCAGGTCGAATTCGACGAAATCGCGGGTTGCGAGCTTCTTGGCGCGCTGGGGCGAAAGATCATAGCCGCGCGTCGCCGCATGGCGGATGGTGCGCGGATCGGGCGGTTCGCCGATATGGTAGCCATGCGTGGCGCGGGATTCGATGCGCAATGAAAGCCCCGCGTCGCGGGCCATTTTGCGCATCACGCCCTCGGCGGTGGGCGAGCGGCAGATATTTCCCGTGCACACGAACAGCAGGCTGGTAATTTGCGGCGTCATGACGGGTTCGATCGTCGTCCTAACCGGGGCCGGGATTTCGAAGGAGTCGGGCATCGATACGTTCCGCGACGCTGGCGGCCTATGGTCGCAGGTGCGGATCGAGGATGTCGCGACCCCCTCGGCTTTTGTCCGGAATCCGCAGCTCGTGCAAGCTTTCTACAACATGCGCCGGCATGCGCTGCAACAGCCCGCGATCCGGCCCAACGCGGCGCATTCGGCGCTCGTACGGCTCGAAGCCGAGTGGAAGGGCAAGGTGACTCTCGTCACCCAGAACATCGACGATCTGCACCAGCGCGCGGGCTCCAAGAACATCCTCGCGATCCATGGCGAGCTGCTCAAATCGCGCTGCTTCGCCTGCGGCAACGTGGCGGAGGAACGCGGCGACCTGAGCGCGTCCAGCGCCTGTGTCGCCTGCGCCGAGATCGGCACGCTGCGTCCGCATGTCGTTTGGTTCAACGAGATGCCGTTCTTCATGGACGAAGCGACCGCGGCGGTCGAAGCTTGCGATATCTTCGTGTCGATCGGAACGTCGGGCGCGGTCTATCCCGCCGCCGGTTTGGTCGAGCACGCGAACGCCGCCGGCGCGCGCACGATCGAACTCAATCTCGAACCGTCGGACGTCGCCTCCGCCTTCGCCGAGAAACGCTACGGCAAGGCGACAGAGTTGGTGCCCGCTTTCGTATCGGAGTTGCTGGGGAATTGAACGCGCTGCTCGAAACCTATCGCGCGCGGATCGCGGCCGGCGAGATCAAGCCCGATCCCGCCCAGGCCTTGGCCGTGGAAAAGCTCGGCACGCTGCTGCGCGCGCTGGCGGCTTACAAGCCCGATCCGCGCCCCGGATTCTGGCGCGCGTCGCTGGGCTTCGCGCGCAAATTCGGGCTGGAGCAGGCGGGCGCGCCGCCGATGGGGCTTTACATGTTCGGCGGCGTGGGGCGCGGCAAATCCATGCTGATGGATATGTTCTTCGCGGCGGCACCGGTCGAGAAGAAGCGCCGCGTGCATTTCCACGAATTCATGCTGGAAGTGCACGCGCGCATCCATGCCTGGCGCCAATCGGGCGAGGCGAAAAAGGGCGACGGCGATCCGATCCCGCCTTTGGCGACGGCGCTGGCCGACGAAGCGTGGCTGCTGTGCTTCGACGAATTCCAGGTGACCAACATCGCCGACGCGATGATCCTGGGCCGCCTGTTCGGGGCGATGCTGGAAAAAGGCGTCGTGGTCGTCGCGACGTCCAACATCGCGCCCGACGATCTTTACGCCGGCGGTTTGCAGCGCGATTTGTTCCTGCCCGCGATCGCGGTGCTGAAATCGAAACTCGACGTGCTGGAACTCGACGGCGGTCAGGATTACCGGCGTATTCGTATCCGGGGCATGCCGGTCTATCATTGGCCGCTGAACGACCGCTCGACCGCGCAGCTGGAGAAGGCGTTCGCCACGCTGACCGAGGGCGCCAATGTCGGGCCCGTCACGCTCGACGTGTCGGGCCGCGATCTCGACATTCCGCGCGCGGGCGGCGGCGTCGCCTACTGCCAATTCGATCCGCTCTGCGTGAAGGCGCTGGGCGCGGCCGATTACCTGGTGCTGGCCAAGAACTTCCACACGCTGGTGCTCGACGGCGTGCCGCTGCTGCGCCCCGACAACCGCAACGAGGCGCGCCGGTTCGTGACGCTGATCGACGCGCTGTACGAACATCGCTGCAAGCTGGTCATGGCGGCGCAAGACGCGCCCGACCGCTTGCATCCGGCGGGCGATCATGCGTTCGAGTTCCAGCGCACCGCCAGCCGATTGCACGAAATGCAGTCCGAGGATTACCTCGCCGCGCCGCATCTGGGCGCCTGACCCGCGTCAAGATTCCGCCACTTTGCGCGCGCTAGGATTGATGCGGCCGCCGCGAGGAGGAACGCGCCATGCCCGAACCCGCCAAACCCGCCGAGAAATCCTTTTGCGCCATCACCGGCCGGCCGCACGCCCGGCGCGATCTGGTGGCGGTCGACGCGTTGCGCCCCGCCTTGGCCGATCGCATTCGCCAGGACCATCCCGAATTGGCGCCCGACGCGCTGATCGGCCGCGAGCAGGTCGCGCGCTATCGCACGCTTTATGTCGAGGATCTCCTCGCGCGCGAACGCGGCGAATTGACGGATCTCGACCGCCAGGTGGCCGACAGCTTGGCCAATCACGAAACCTTGGCCGAGAATACCGAAGACACCTATGCCGATACGCGCACGCTGGGCGAGCGCCTGGCCGACAAGATCGCCGATTTCGGCGGGTCGTGGACGTTCATCCTGATCTTCCTCGCGATGCTGGGGATCTGGATGGCGATCAACGCGGCCGAAGGCGAAGCGAAGGCCTTCGACCCTTATCCGTTCATCCTGCTCAATCTCGTGCTGTCGTGCGTGGCCGCCTTGCAGGCGCCGGTGATCATGATGAGCCAGAAGCGCCAGGAGGAGAAGGACCGCTTGCGGGCGGAGAACGACTACCGGGTCAACCTCAAAGCCGAGCTCGAAATCCGGCATCTGCACGAAAAGATGGATTACATGATCTCCAAGCAATGGCAGCGCCTGACGGAAATCCAGCAGATCCAGCTCGAAATCATGCAGGAGCGCGGCGCGCGGCGGTGAGGTAACCTTCCGACCGGGGGCCGCGAAGCGGAATCATGAGCCGGTTTTTCGCCCTGATTTTGTTGGTTTTGGCGTGTATGCGGCCCGCCGCGGCCGAGCCGGTGTTCGCCGAAAACGGCGTGGCGGTGCGCGGGACCGATGTCGTCGCTTATTTCATGGCGGGCGACGCGATGCCGGGGAGCCCCGAATTCCGGCACGACTGGAACGGGGCGACATGGCATTTCGCGTCCGCCAAAAACCGCGACGCCTTCGCCGCGGAGCCTTCGCGCTACGCGCCCCAATACGGCGGGTTTTGCGCCTGGGCGGTCGCGAACAACTACACCGCGCCGATCGATCCCGAGGCTTGGCGAATCGTCGACGGCAAGCTCTATCTCAACTTTTCGCGCGCGATCCGCTTGCGCTGGGACATGACGCGCCAATCGAACATCGCCAAAGCCGACGCCAACTGGCCGGAACTATCGCGGCGCTAGCGCGCGCAGCGCGAATTCGACGATCCCCTCGGCGCGCTTGCGCGCTTGCGCCTTGGTGGGCACGGGATCGAGCCCCAGCACGAAGCGCAAATGCGGCTCGCCGATGATCAGGCTGACCAGCCGCCTGGCTTCCGCCCGCGGGTCGCATTCGCGAATTTCGCCGCGCGCGATCGCGCGCTTGAGCGCCGCGGCGACGCGCGGCACGGCGGCACCGGGCCCGGCCGCGTAGAATTTCGCCGCGAGTTCGGGGAATGCCGGCGCCTCGCCGACGACCATCCGGTAGATCGACGCCTTCTGGGGTGTATAGACCGTACGGATCGCGTTGAACGCCGCGTGCGTCAGCATGTCGCGCAGCCGCGGCATCTCGCCCTGCGCGGGCGGATCGAGCGGCGCCAGCGCGATCCGTACGGTCTATACACCCCAGAAGGCGTCGATCTACCGGAT
>VYME01000044.1_pt1 | contig 81916 bp, 85 predicted proteins | sample 5115281 | NCBI WGS metagenome assembly VYME01 (sample SAMN12291780, study PRJNA351875) | freshwater metagenome | isolation source: freshwater lake | place: USA: Michigan, Wintergreen Lake | collected 2013-08-08
AAAACACGAAGCAGCCACGTCTGCCCCGATTAACCCCGCTTACCCATCCCCAACCGGTGTCGCCGCTGCAGCAACAACGCCCTCTCGTCGGAGATGGGCTTAGGTTATGGGCGGTTTGATGGGCGGGGGATAAGTTTTGTTTTGTGCACTCCCCTCTCCCATGGGGAGAGGGGCTTGAATTGCGCATGCCCCACCCCTCACACCCCGTTTACTTGACCTTTTGATCTCGCGCTCATACCTAAGCGACATGACCGCACGTCCTATTCTCACCGTTCCGAACCCTATTCTGAAGCAAATCTCTACCCCGGTTGCGGCGGTGGATGATGCCATCCGCGCTTTGATGGATGAGATGCTGGAAAGCATGTATGAAGCTAAGGGCATTGGCTTGGCCGCTGTACAGATTGGCGAGCCTGTCCGCGTGATCGTGATGGACCTTGAATGGGGCAAGGCTGACGCGCCAGATCACCGTGCACCGCGCTTTTTTGTGAACCCTGAAATCATTTGGCGCAGCGACGATTTGGCCCCCTATGAAGAGGGTTGTTTGTCAGTTCCCGAATATTATGACGATGTAGAGCGCCCCGCCAAAGTGCGCTTGCGCTATCTCAACCGCGACAATGAGCTGGTGGAGGAAGATGCCGAAGGCATGTTCGCGACCTGTATCCAGCATGAGATGGACCATTTGGAAGGCGTTTTGTTCATCGATCATCTCTCGCGCCTGCGCCGGGATCGCGCCTTGGCCAAAGTGAAGAAGATCAAGCGGGCTGCGTGAGCCCAAATTGACCTCTGCTTCGCCCCTTCGCCTCATCTTCATGGGCTCCCCCGATTTTGCGGTGCCCACCTTGGCAGCCTTAGTTGAAGCTGGTCACAAGATTGCTTGTGTTTACTCCCAACCGCCTAAGCCAGCAGGACGCGGCAAAGCGCTGCGGCCTACGGCGGTGCATGCGTGGGCCGAAGCCCGCGGTATCGAGGTGCGCACCCCGTCGAGCTTGAAGGGCGCAGAGGCACAAGCGAAATTTGCCGCTGTGCAGGCCGATGCCGCGATCGTGGTTGCTTACGGTTTGATCCTACCCAAAGCGATTTTGGACGCGACCCGCTTAGGCTGCTTCAATCTGCACGGGTCACTTCTGCCGCGCTGGCGTGGGGCAGCGCCGATGCAGCGGGCCATTGAGGCGGGCGACATTGAGACCGGCGTGCAAGTCATGGCGATGGAAATTGGCCTCGATACTGGCGGCATTTATGCCGCCGCCCGCACGTCAATCAGCGCGCAAGATACCACAGGCACCCTGCATGACCGTCTTGCAAGCCTTGGGGCGGCATTGATGGTTGAGGCTTTGCCGCAGATTGCGGCAAGTGCATTGCCCTGCGTGCCGCAAGCTGAGGACGGTATCACCTATGCGGCCAAGATCGACCGGGCTGAGACCAAGATTGATTGGGCAAAGCCTGCAGACGTCCTAGACCGCGCTATTCGTGCCTTTTCACCCTTTCCCGGCGCTTGGTGCCTTTTGCCCGATGGCGCACGGGCGAAGATCCTCTTTTGCCAAGCAGAAGCAGGCGAGGGTGCTGCGGGGACTGCGTTGGATGACCGCCTCCTCATCGCTTGTGGACAAGGGGCGTTACGCCTTTTGAAAGTCCAACGCGAAGGCAAAGGGGCTTTGGATGCGACCGATTTCCTGCGTGGAAATCCGTTTTCCGTTGGAAATATTTTCTCTTAAAACTACCGCTTAAAAACAAGTTGCAAGATTGAAAAATCGTACTTAGGCTGTGCTGTATTACTGCCCCTAACGGGTGATATTTTTAGAGCAATTTTTATGGGGGTGAATATGCTTTCTCAAGCGACGCGCATTTTTTTAGGCGTCACCTGTTTGGCTTTCAGCGTTGGGCCTGTTTTCGCTGACTCAACCAACTCAACGTCCAATGATCCTATGATTGCCTACCGTGCCTATGATCAGGCGGTGGCTGAGGGCAAGCTGACCGACGCTGCCGCTTATGCCCAAGTGGCGTGGAAAAATGCGGAGACCACTTGGGGTCCCACGAATGCCAATACGGCAGGCTTGGCCTTTAACGCAGCTTGGTCGCTGGCCCTGATCGGAAAGGCGCCGGAAGGGCTGGAGCCTGCAAAGCGTGCGGTTGAACTCGCCGAGGTCGGGGCGAAAGCCTACCAAGCCTCGGAAGCGCAGTTTCTTTTGGCCTATGCTGAGTTTGAGGCCGCAGAGAAAGGCGAGCAGCGCAAGAAACTAGATGTGCTAGATAAGGCAGCGAAAGCCGTCGAAGGCTCATGGGGCGATATGTTGGTAGCAGACGCCCTCATAAAGGCGTCCATTCTTGCCTCTGTAACAGCCCAAAACACCAAAGGCGCAAACTTGGCGGAACGAAGTTTGGCAGAGGTGACGCGTTTAAGTCCCAATCAAAACGACCGCTTGTCTATGGTTTATTTGGCGCGCGCAATTTCTAAGTTGGCCGATAAAAGATCGATGCATGCCGCATATGAGGACATTGTAAAAGCCCGAGTGCTTTACGGGCAAAAGAAAGCTCCCGAGGATCGCACGTGGGGCATGCTGAGTGCTTGGGAAATGGTGGCTCGAGGTCTGATTCAATCGACCTCAGGATCGTCTGAAGTTGTAGGTACGCGAATTGGTCGACCAAGCAGTGAACCAAGGAAATACACAGACGAGGAAAGTGCGAAAGTCTTCACCAAAAGGCCTGCTGAATGTGACGGCATTTCCAAGCTCAAGCGAAAGCCGATTGGGCGCGACATTGAACCGATGCGTGTCTCGTATTTTTCAGTAAACTTGGGTGGCGTCCATGCTGTGATTGATCTTGGCCCGGATGGCCGTGTGCTCAACCCACGCGTGACTGGTGTTGTACCCGACCAATCCTACGCCGAGGCTACCTTGAAAGGCATCTCGACCTGGCAGTATGAATTGCCGGCAAATGCCCCAGCTGCCTGTTTGAAGGACTACAACATCACCGTGGTCTTCTCGATGCCGAATTAGGCTTGCCCCTCAAGCAATAATATCCGGCGTCAATTGGTCTTCCCAGTGCGCGATTTCGTCTTTGAGCGCGAGTTTGCGGCGTTTGAGGCGCATGATGCCAATTTGGTCATAGGGCGCGGTCTCTTGCAGGGCTTGGATCGCACCGTCTAGGGCGCGGTGTTCCTCACGCAGGGCGAAAATTTTGGCCTCGAAGCGTTCTGCATCGGCATCTTCGGAAGGTGAAGTCCAGTCGCTTGCCATAAGGCTTCCTCATTCTGAGCGCGTGCCAAGTTATCAAACCGATTGCCCAGCATGGGCGAGGCGCTTCAACAATGCGTCTAGCGCCGCGTCAAGAGGGACATGGGCTGCACGGACGCATTGGATCAGGCCGTCATAGCCACTTAAGGGCTGCCCCTTAATTTCGCTTAAATGCAAAATCTGCAAAATCGTTTGTTCGGAGGCCAATTCAGCAGCCAATAATTGAACCCGGGTTTCGGCGACCAAAGTAGGCGGCTCGGTCTGGGGTTCGGCTTTCAGGGCGCGTCGACGCTGGCGCAGGGGCGTCACCAGTTGTCGCGTTAGTTTTTGTGCCAAGCGCTGGGTATCGGTGGCCTCAAACCCTTGCCCAAGGCGGGCCCGATAGAGGGCAAAGATCAGATAAGTCACGTCCAGTCCATAGCGGTCTTGCGCTGACAGGCAATCCGCTTCCACCCCGTCTTGGGCGTAGAAGGCCAGCGCAAAGTCCCAGATGGTGAGGCTTGGATCGTGCTTAGACGGGCCCGACATCTTCCCCCCAACGCTTGATGCCTTTGACCTCAAATCCAAGCAAATCGAGGGCACGGCCTACCGATTGGGTGACGACCGCATCAAGGGTTTCCAATTGGGCATAGAAAGCAGGCACAGGCGGGAAGATGATGCCGCCCATTTCGGTGACGGCTGCCATCGTGCGAATATGACCCAAATGATAGGGCGTCTCGCGCAACATCAGCACAACGCGCCGACGTTCCTTTAGTTGAACGTCTGCTGCCCGCGTCAACAAGTTTGAGGTCACGCCGGTGGCAATCTCACCCATGGTACGCACCGAGCAGGGCGCAATCAGCATGCCGTCTGTCTTAAAAGAGCCTGATGCGATCGAGGCCCCCACATCGGCGATCTTGTGCACGTAGGAGGCGCGACTCTTCAATGCGGTGGAGTTGGGCAAGCCCTCTGATGCGAGAGTCAGTTCGGCCGCTTTGGTCAGTACAAGGTGTGTTTCGACCCCAAGCTCGGCCAGCATGTCCAAGGCACGGACACCATAAACAGCGCCCGAAGCTCCACTTATCCCTATTATCAAGCGCTTTGACATGATCGTGATAAACCTTGTTTGGCATGCGACAAAAAAGTACTTGGCGATTCCCCTATCACGTGTTTCCCTACAGGTCTCTGAACGCAAAGGAGGCCGCCACATGGCGATTGAAGCGCATATCCGTGAATTGTCCGATAAACACGCAAAGCTTGATTTAGCGATCCAAAACGAAATGAAAAGCCTAGCCTCAAGTGACGCACAGATTGCCGCTCTAAAACGACAGAAACTCAAGCTGAAGGAAGAACTTGAGAATTTGCGACGACGACACTGACATCTCTCATATCAGGAAGAAAGGGGCCCAGCTGGACCCCTTTTTTGTTGGGGGCTCAGAGGGCGCCTTCTTATGACCCCGGCTTCACCACAATCTGCATTTGCCAGATTTGTTCGGCAGGCTTTCCAGCCTCAAACTCCCATGGCCGCGCATAGCGCAGGACCAAGGCTTGGCCCGCCGTGCCTTGCAAATCGGTCGGGCCAGAGATGGTTTTGAAGTGGAAGCGACTCCAATCATTGCCGCCAACCATGCGCTGTGCCCGCCCTTCAGGGTTCTCGGGCTCTGACGTTTTGTCGACCAAGACCACGCCCGCAGGCAGGGTCTGTACCTCCCATGAATAGCCTGCCGTGGGCGTACCCAGTAATTTCACCTCAAAGCTCTGCCCGGCATTCAGCGTCGTGGTGGTGCCCGTGTCGGCAACGGTAAAAATCATCGCCTTGGACTTTTCGGCTTGAGGCTGATTGGCGCAGCTACTGAGGGCTAAAAGCCCTAGGCTTAGCACAGCCAGTGATTTGATGTTGCTCACGATCAAAACCTTTCAGCCCCATATCTGGGCAATGACAACGGGGACTAAAAGCGAGCCGCCCAAGCCTCAATCGCCTCAGCATGGGCCTGCTTCTCGGCTGAGGTCAAATAGCTGCCGGTGAAGCTGTTATGCGCCAAGCACACCAATTCATCCTTACTGAGGTCCAAAGCCTTGGCGATGGCATGCCAATTGGCGTTGAGATACCCGCCGAAATAGGCCGGATCGTCAGAATTGATCGTGGCTTTTAGGCCCTTTTCCAGCATCGTCCGCAGGGGGTGCTGGGTGAGGTCATGCACTACGCACAAGGAAAGGTTCGACAGCGGGCAGACGGTCAAGGTCAGCCCATCTTGGGCGATGCGCGCCACCAAGGCTTCATCCTCTAAGGCGCGATTGCCATGGTCGATGCGGTCGATTTTGAGAAGATCGAGGGCTTCCCAAACATAGGCGGGTGGGCCTTCTTCTCCGGCATGGGCAAAGAGATGCAGGCCCTTGGCGCGCGCCGCTTCAAAGACGCGCACAAATTTAGACGGTGGGTGCCCGACTTCGCTGGAATCAAGGCCGACGCCAAAGATATGGGCCAGATAAGGCTCTGCCGCTTCTAAAGTGGCAAACGCTGCTTCTTCGTCCAAGTGGCGCAGGAAGCAGAGAATAAGTTTTGAGCTTACGCCCAATTGGGTCTCGCCATCGGCCAAAGCCCGCGCGATCCCACCAATAACCACCCCTATCTCAATGCCGCGATCGGTGTGGGTTTGGGGGTCAAAGAAGACTTCGACATGGCGGCAAGCATCGGCGGCAACCCGCTTTAGATACGCCATGGTTAGATCGTAAAAATCTTGCTCGACCTGGAGCACGCCTGCGCCTTGGTAATAAATGTCGAGAAAGTCTTGTAGATTGGAGAAGCTATAGGCGGCGCGGACTTCTTCGACGCTGTTGAACGGGATGGCGATTTTGTTGCGCTGGGCCAAAGCAAACATCAGTTCGGGTTCCAACGAGCCTTCCAAATGCAAGTGAAGCTCTGCCTTAGGCAGGCCAGCGATAAAGGCGTCACGGTCAAAAGTGGTCATCAGGGTCCCCGGGTGCGTGGTTGGCGCGACAGAGCCAAATGGCCCTAACGGACAGGTCACAGGCCTTCTAAATCATCACGCCTTTTGCGCAACTGCTTTGTGGGGTGATTGGATGTGGCTGAGCCTAGTTTAAGGCGTCCGGCGTTGTGGCATCTGGCTCATCAATCATTGCCGCCACCGCTTCCCAATGATCGGCCATCTCCAAGTCGCCCATGGCGGCGGCTTCGGCAGCCCGCATCACCGCAATCACAGCGCCATCTTCGCCATAGCGCGCCTGCAAGAGGCGGGCGGCATGGGTGATGGCGTCAGGCGCGCTCACAGAGGGGATAGTCCGGCTTCCATCGTTCGGAATGTGTACGTAAGGCCCAGCTTTTCAAGGGCAGTGTGATCGGCGGCCGCAGTTTGATGGGCGCAGACATCGGCAGGAGCCGAGCGTGTTTCAATCGCCAAGGCCTTGCCCGTTGCCACTTCGCTGGCCTTGGCTACGGCGGTAGCAGAGGTCAAGGACCCGCTGCCGACATCAAAGAAGCCTGCATGGCCTTGCAGTATGATCTGGGCGATCACATTGGCTGCATCCTCAACATGCACCCAATCGCGGCTGGCTTCCCAGAGGGTCAAAGGCCGGTCGGCCCCTGCATGTTCAAGGGCCCGGTGCGGCAGACTGGCGAGCGCGCCTTTGTGCCCTTCGCCCTGGCCGTAGACGGAAGCCAAGCGGAAGCCAGTGGCAATTGGCGCGGCATCTGGGCCTGTGCCTTGGCTCGCGGCAAAATAGTCAAATGCTTGCTTGGCGCGGCCAAAGGCGGTTTTGGGCTGGAAGCCAGCAATTACATTTGGATCCGTGGAAAGGTCCGGCGTTGCATCGCCATAAACCTGCATGGACGATGCCCAATAGATCGCCCGCTGTTTAGCTACGGCATAGTCCCATACGCGGCGAGGCAGATGGTAAGAAGTCTCAAACAAGGCATCCACATCGCCCGCGCTATGGCCCGCGTCGGCAAAGCACAAAACGCCAGCGACTTCGCGCCAAGCCCGGTCGAGATGCTTCATCAGATCGTCTGGAGCCCAAAGATCCGCCATCTTTGCAGGCAGATTGGCCCATTTGCCTGAACCGCTGGAGCCTAATTGGTCGCAGATGATCACGTGTGCGCTACCATCATCTGCCAAATGCCGCGCAACCGCGCTGCCGACGAGGCCCGCGCCGCCAATGACGATGAATTTCCGACCTTGAGAAGGCATTTTGACATCCACTTTGTGTTAATCTTACACATTGGCACTCAATGTGTGTGAATTTCGCACATTTACGAGCGAAATTCACCGCTGTCTAGCGGCTTGGCAGCTTGGGTTGCAGGCACCATGTTACCTGCATGACCGATCAATCGCGCTCCAGCACTACCGCTACGCTTTCCCCCTTGCGGTTGTTTGCCTATGCGCTGCCCGCGGTGCCCATCGCTGCTTTGGGCCAACCCTTTTACATGTTTGCACCGACCTTTTACGCCAAGGAAGTTGGCATTGGAGCAGGCATGATTGGCCTTATCCTGTTGATTGTGCGCATGTTAGATGCGGCGAGCGATTTAGCAGCAGGCCGCTTGTCGGACCAAACGGGTGGCCGCTTTGGGCGGCGCAGGCCTTGGGTTCTTCTGGCAAGCCCGCTGGCAGCTTGGTCGGCCTATATGATTATGACACCACCGGATGGGGCAGGGGCAGCCTATTTTGCGCTTTGGACCTTGCTGGTTTCCATTTCGTGGGCAGCCATCACCTTGCCCCTGAATGCGTGGGGCGCAGAGCTCAGTCCTGATTATCGCGAGCGGATTGTGGTAACGGCGTGGCGCGAGATTGCCACGGTTTTGGGGGTGATTGGCGCGGTTGGTCTTGTCGCGATTGTCTCAAACGGCGGACCGCTTCGCGAAGCTTTGGCGATGCTCGGTCTGTTTGCCGCGGTCACAACACCTTTGGCGTGCGGCATCTGTGTGCTTTTGGTGCCGGACCCCCCTTTGACCGCAAAGCCGGTGGCCAGTTTGAAAGAGGGGCTGAAGGATTGCGAGGGCAATGAGCCGTTTCGGCGCTTAGTTGTGGCTTATGTGATCAATGGCATTGCCAATGGCCTGCCAGCCACTTTGTTTCTCTATTTCGTGTCTGAGCGTTTGGGCCGTCCAGACCTGCAAGGCACCTTGTTGGGGACCTATTTTCTTGCAGGCCTAATATCTGCACCTTTTTGGGCTTGGATGGGTGGGCGATTTGGCAAAGACCGCGTGTGGCGCTGGGCGATGGTTTGGGCCTGCTTGATTTTTGCTTTGGCGCTGGGCGTTACCGGGCCAAAGGATTGGATCTTGTTCTTGATTGTGTGCGTCGGCTCGGGTCTTGCCTTGGGTGCTGACATCGTGCTGCCTGCCGCCATGCAGGCCGACGTGGTCGACCTCGATGAGCTTAAAACCGGCCAAGCACCCAGAACCGGCCTTTACTTCGCGCTGTGGAGCGTGGCGACCAAGCTTGCTTTAGCGGTCGCGGCCGGGGTGGCCTTTGGAATCTTGGGTCTGGTGGGTTTCAACACCCAGGGCGGCAGCCAAACCGAGTTGGCGCTAAACAGTCTTGTCGCGCTTTATTGCGCCATCCCAATTGGGCTGAAACTCATCTCGATCTTTTTGATGCGTGACTTCCCGATTGATGCAACCGAACAGGCCCGCATCCGGGCCGCGATTGCGGACAACCGTCAGAATTCAGGCGTTTAGGCCTACTCGCGAGGCGACCCGGTAAGCGTAGTTACCTTGCGATAATCAAAGCTTTGGCCTGCAATCTTGAACGCTGTGCGTACCCAGCGCCCCGTCCCGTCGTACCACAGGTCTGTATTGACCGCACCGCGTACCCGGTAGTGATTGGCCCGAACCGGGGTGCCACCAATTTGCAGCACTTCTTCGCCAACCCGATTCACATTTACGCGGCTTAGCTTGCCATCGCGGCTATCGAGGAGGCGGGTTTGATTGATCGTGCTGAAACGCCACCAGCTGGACGGCAGTAGGCTTGCGGGCGCGCTGCCTTTGAAGCCGGTCCCGTCGACGACCAGGTCTGTGCCGCGCAAATTCGCCGCGACAGACTTGCTCGACCGATTTTCTTTGTCGGTACAGTTCAGGCTGGTGAGTTGGCTGCCGCGCCAAGCTTCTTCGCAACGATGCCGATAGGTGAAGCCGATCGGGCCAATTTTCCCTGCCATATCGATCGCAATGCGAACATTGGTGATATCGGCAGATTTGGAAACCGTCACGCTGTGACGACCTACGGGCTTGCCATTCATCAGAATTTCAAACTCGGTCCGTCCCGGCGTCGTGGCGGCCGCGGCGCTCGACGTTATCGCCGTGCCACCCAACACAAAGACGGCGGCAAAAAGACATTTCTGGAGGGTGCTTTTGGAAAACATTGCAAAACCTCGTTCAATGAAAGCTATGGAGAGTATCCGGCGAAAATCAATTGAAACGGTTAATCAACCAGCCTAGCGGGCCCTTCAAGCGTATTGGGCCGGTCTGCGCGATCAAACAAATGCAATCGCCACCCTTGGCTGCACCGGGTTGATGCTCGCTGTCTTCATCATGCACCAATAAATCACCGCGGCGATAAACTTGGTTCCCATCGTCCAGAGCGCCCGACAGGACAAGCGTGACTTCAAGGCCTGCATGGCCATGTTCTGGAACCTTGCGACCCGCTTCTAGCTTCAGCAATTCAGCATCACTGCCGGGCAAGGGCATCATCAACATCCCAGCCAAGTTGCGACGCCAGCGGCCTTGGTCGAGTGAAGAGAGAACATGGGTCATGTCATCAATCTCACGCAGGGCATGATTTGAATAATCTTGACCAATTTCGGCTTCCAACCAAGCTGGCTGGGCGATATCCACGGGTTCAATCGCGTCCAACAAGATGCCACCAGCAGCGTCAAAGGTCCGCGTAAGCTCGCGAGCTTGGGGTTGTAAAGCCAAGTGCGCCGAAACCACCAAAGCAGGCCCACGCGGCAAGCTTCCCGCCGCATAGTCCAGCAAGAGCGACTGATAGCGCTGATCCTGTTGAATCGTGTCCGAGGTGAATTCGTCGTTCATGTGCTTTGTTGTGCCGATGGGTTATGAGATAGTCTTTGCAACTTACGCTGAAATGCCTTTAGTGGATCATAATAACTGAAAAAACCCCGAGTGGCACGTCTAGGGCGTGCAGCGCAATGATCTGGTTGAGGACAAGACAATGGCAGGCTGGGCCAATCCTGATGATCCGTTAGTTTCCACGCAATGGCTGGCCGAAAAGCTTGACGCGCCAGACGTGCGTATCATTGATGCATCATGGCATATGCCAGCGGCTGGGCGCAATGCCAAGGAAGAGTATGATGCGACCCACATTCCCGGCGCAGTCTTCTTTGATATTGATGAGATTTCTGACACCGCAAGTCCGTTTCCCCATATGATGCCCAGCCCTGAAAAATTCGCCAGCCGGGTGAAGAAATTAGGTCTCGGTGACGGTCTTCGTTTGGTCATTTATGACAGCACGGGTGTGTTCTCTGCGGCAAGGGTGTGGTGGATGTTTCGCCATATGGGTCATGACGATGTCGTGGTTCTCGATGGAGGTTTGCCAAAATGGCAGGCTGAGAATCGTGTAACCGAAGATATGCCGCCTATCGCGCGGGAGCGGCACTTTACCGTACGTCGCCGTGCCGACTTGATCCGCGACAAGGGTCAAGTCTTAGAGAAAGTCCAATCCGGGGTGGCGCAAATTCTTGATGCCCGGCCTGCAGGGCGCTTCAATGGCACAGCCCCTGAGCCACGCGCCAATCTGCCCAGTGGCCACATGCCAGGTGCCTTCAACGTGCCTTTCTCGACCCTGTTGAAGCCAGACAATACGATGAAGGACCCGGCCGAATTGGCGGGGGTCTTCAAAGCTGCGGGCGTCGACTTAGGCAAACGCTTGGTGACCACGTGCGGCTCTGGCGTCACCGCCTGTGTCATCGCTTTGGCGTTGGCGCGTGTGGGGCTGTGGGATGTACCTGTCTATGACGGTGCGTGGAGTGAGTGGGCAGCAGATCCTGCCTCTCCGATCGAGACCGAGGCTGCTGGATGAGCAAGAAGTCAAAAGCGGGCAGCAACGAGGGCCTTTCGGCTGCGACCCGCTTGGTACAAGTTGGCCGCGATCCGTTTTCTCATGAGCGGGTGATCAATCCACCCATCCAGCGCGGCTCGACCGTGTTGTTTGATCAAGCCGATGACCTTTATCGCGCGGGCCCTCTGAGTGACATGAAGGGCTATGGACTTGAGGGCTTATCAACGCAGGATCGCTTATGCGAAGCACTGACGGAGATTTCTGGCGGGATTGGCACTGTGCTGGCCCCATCCGGTTTGCAAGCGCTAACCTTGGCCCTGATGGCTGCGACCAAGGCCGGTGACCATGTGCTGTTGACCGATTCTTCCTATGGCCCGACCAGACGATTTTGCCGCGAAGTCTTGGGCAATTATGGCGTAGAAACAGAGATTTATGACCCGCGAATTGGAGCCGACATTGCCGGCCTAATCCGGCCTAACACGTGCCTTATCATCCTTGAGAGCCCGGGCTCTTTGACGTTTGAGTTGCAAGATGTGCCGGCCATTACCGCGGTCGCAAAGGCGCATGGCATTGCAACGCTGATCGATGATACGTGGACCGCTGGCCTTTATATGAAGCCTTTTGATCTGGGCGTTGATATCTCCATGCAAGCCTTGACCAAGTATCAAGGTGGACATGCTGATGTGCTAGCAGGTGCTTTAATCACCAATAGCCCTGACTGGCTGATCAAGCTTAAAACCATGCACCAGATGCTGGGTATTGGCACATCCGCCGAAGATGCTTGGCTGACCTTGCGCGGTATGCGCACCATGGGTCTGCGTATGGCCCATCAAGACCGGGTTGCACGCGAAATCGCTCGCTGGCTTGAGGGACGCCCTGAAGTTGCCCAAGTGCTGCATCCTGCACTGCCATCTCATCCTGATCACGCCATTTGGCTTCGCGACTTTAGCGGGGCTGGGGGCTTGTTCTCTGTCGTGTTCAAGCCAATCGCCGCAGCCAAAGTCAATGCGATGGCCGAAGCTTATCAGATATTCTCAATGGGCTTTTCTTGGGGTGGGTTTGAGAGCTTAGCTCTGCCCAGTACCGTCCAGATCACCCGACAGTTTCCAGCCCGTCATCCAAATGGGCCAATCATGCGCTATTCGATTGGCTTGGAAGCGCAAGAAGACTTGATCGCGGATCTTGAGCGCGGTTTTGCAGTACTCAACGCCGCTTAGACTGGCTGAGACCCAAGGGAACCGAAGTCGTGCGCTTGGCCACACGAATCACGATGCGTGACTGCACATCGGAAACCAAGCCTTGGCCCAACAATTTGTCACGCAAGAAGCCATCATAGGCGTGCATGTCGGTGGTCACGACCCGAATCATATAGTCGACTGCCCCCGTCACGGTGGCGCAATCGACAACTTCTGGCCAAGTTGCGACAGCGGCTTCGAATTTTTCGAGGTTCTCGCGGTTTGGCAATGCCAGCTTCACAGAGGCCATGACCTCAAAATCAAGGCCTAAAGCAGCGCGCTCCAAGATGGTCACCCGCTTGGTGATGACGCCAATCTCTTCCAGGCGCTTGATCCGCCGCCAACATGGGCTTGACGAGAGACCAACCTTGTCCGCAATCTCAGCAACGGAGAGCGCCGCATCTTCTTGGACTAGATCGAGGATGCGGACATCAATGGCGTCTAATTCTTCGGGCACGAATTTTTCTCATTTCTGACAAAGTGAACATGTATCTTGCGCATTCTTTCGCAAATAACGAAAAAAAGAGCAAGCATTTTCCGCGAAAACAGAAGATGATGCCCGGATAAAAGCAGACCAGGCTTGCCGTGGTCAAAAACCGAGGGCCAAACCAGATGCTCCATCGCGAAGTTCTTTTGACTGACAAATATGAACTTAACGAAGGTAGAGCTTTTCTAACCGGTATCCAAGCCCTCGTTCGGCTTCCTTTGGACCAAAAAAGACGCGATGTGAAGGCTGGTTTGAACACGGCTGGCTTTATCTCTGGCTATCGCGGTTCGCCCCTTGGCGGCTATGATATGCAGCTCGAGCGTGCCTCCAAGCTTTTGAAATCCAACGACATCGAATTCTGGCCCGGCCTCAACGAAGATCTAGGCGCTACCGCTGTTTGGGGTAGCCAGCAGTTAGGACAATTTGCCGGTGCCCGCTTTGATGGGGTATTTGGCATTTGGTATGGCAAAGCGCCCGGCGTTGACCGCACCGGCGATGTGTTCAAGCACGCCAACTTCGCAGGGACGTCTAAGTTTGGTGGCACCTTGGCGATTGCAGGCGATGATCACGTCTGCAAAAGCTCTACATTGCCCAGCCAGTCCGAATTTGCCTTTATCGATGCGGAAATGCCGATCCTATCGCCCGCGTCGATCCAAGATGTGTTAGATTTTGGCCTGTATGGTTTTGCCCTGTCGCGGTTTTCAGGCGCATGGACTGGCCTGATTGCCTTGGCCGACACGATGGATTCCGGCGCTGTGATCGACGTCGGCGCACACCGCTTTGATATCCGCCTGCCCACAGACTTTGACTTGCCACCCGAAGGGCTAAGCCTGCGTCGCGGTGATGATCCGATGGCGAAAGAGGCACGTCTACGTCAGTATAAGCTACCCGCTGCGCAAGCCTTTGTCCGGGCCAATGGCCTTGACCGCGAGATTTTGGCCGGACCCAAGCGCCGCATTGGTCTTGTGGCGACGGGGCAAGCCACACGCGATATCTTCGAAGCCCTAGACGCTTTGGGGGTCAGCCCGGAGTTGGCCGCCGATCTGGGTCTAGCCATTTACAAGGTCGCTATGCCTTGGCCGCTAGAACCCTATCAGTTGCGCGGATTTGCCTTAGGGTTGGAGACGCTTCTGGTCGTAGAACATAAGCGCGCCTTGATCGAACCCCAGATCCGCGATGCCTTGTATGATCTACCCGATGGCAAGCGCCCGCGGGTGATTGGAAAAAAGGGATTGGATGGCGCGCCATTGCTGCCAGACACCGCTTCGATTTCAATCCCCGTTTTGGCCAAAACGCTGTTTGACTTAGTGCCAGAAGGCCCACACCGAGAACAGGCTTTGGCCTATTTGAACCGCGTGCAGGAAAGCAAGGACCGGGCGAAGGCGCTGGAAGGCGATGCGCACCGTACGCCGCACTTCTGTTCAGGATGTCCGCACAATAGCTCAACCGTCGTGCCTGAGGGCTCGCGTGCGCTAGCCGGGATCGGCTGTCATTATATGGCGACCTTCATGCCTGAGCGGCAAACCGACATGACCAGCCAGATGGGTGGGGAGGGCATTGGTTGGATCGGCCAAGCGCCGTTTACTGAAGAAGACCATGTGTTCGTCAATCTGGGCGATGGTACCTATTCGCACTCAGGCTCTTTGGCCATTCGCGCGGCGGTGACGGGCAACGTCAATGTCACCTATAAGCTTTTGTACAATGACGCTGTGGCTATGACCGGCGGTCAGTCTACGGAAAGCGGGCAAACCACGCCCCAGATTGCCAAGCAATTGCTGGGGGAGGGCGTCAAGAAAGTCGTGATCGTCGCTGATGAGCCGACGCGCTATGCCAATGTAGCGCTTGAGCCGTCCGTCCGCGTTTATCCGCGCGAGGAATTGGACGCGGTCCAGCGCCGCCTGCGCGAAACCAAGGGCGTGACTGTCCTGATCTACGATCAAATGTGCGCCACAGAAAAGCGCCGCCGGATCAAGCGCAAGCTGCTGAAGGCCACTTCCACCCGCGCTTATATCAACCCCGCCGTGTGCGAAGGCTGTGGGGATTGTTCCAAGCAATCCAATTGCTTATCTATCCATCCACTCGAAACCGACTTTGGTACCAAGCGCCAGATTGACCAGTCCTCTTGCAATCAAGATACGCGCTGTGTTGATGGCTTTTGCCCGTCCTTCGTGACGATTGAAGGCAGCCATAATGCCAAACGCGAACGGGCACGCCCGACCTTTGATGCCACCAATATCCCGCTGCCGGAGCCTATGAGTTTGGACCGTCCACGCTCCATCGTCTTTACAGGCGTGGGTGGAACCGGCGTGACAACTGTCTCTGCAATTGTTGGCATGGCGGCGCATGTTGATGGCAAAGCCTCCTCTACGCTCGATATGACCGGTTTGGCACAAAAGGGTGGTCAAGTGTTGAGCCATGTGCGCATCGCTAATCAGCCGCAAGACATTCGCTCAGGTCGGGTTCCACCTGCGTCTGCCGATGTGATGATAGCAGGCGACTTGATTGTTGCGACCAATCTCGACGGCCTCAATCTGGTTTGCAAAGAAACCACCCGGGCCGTCGCCAATTTTGATATCCAGCCGACTAGTGAGTTCATCCATAATCGCACCCGCGGCTATCGCGGCCAGCCAAAGGTTGATTTGTTCGCTCAAGCGGTTCGCGAACTCGGTGTGATCCACGCCGAAGGCTTGGCTGAAGAATATCTCTATGATGCGCTTTACTCCAACATGATCCTGTTGGGCTTTGCGTGGCAACGTGGTTTGGTTCCGGTATCGCTGCGCGGGCTTTATCGGGCGATTAAGCTCAATGGCGTGGCGATTGACGAAAATGTTCTGGCCTTCGATTTGGGGCGCTTAGCTGCCTATGATCCGGCACGGCTAAAAGAGATGGTACCGGTCCGCGAACCGCCGCCTGAAAAATCCCTCGATGATTTAATCGCCCATCGCATTGCTCATTTGACCGCCTATCAGAACCAGAGCTATGCGCAAATCTATGCGGACGCGGTCGCCCAAGTCCGCAAAGCGGAAACCCAAGCCAGCCTTGGGACTGTTTTGACACGCGCGGTAGCCGTTAATCTAGCCAAGGTCATGACCTACAAAGATGAGTATGAGGTCGCGCGCTTGTATGCCGATCCTGCCTATATGGAAGGACTGAACGCGACATTGGGTGGCCGAAAGTCTTTAAAGATTTGGCTGGCCCCCCCATTTCTTGCGGCCAAGGACGAAGCAACCGGCCTTCCGAAAAAGCAGGCCTTTGGCGCTTGGATTTTGGGTGCGTTTAAAATCCTGCAGCACGGCAAAGTTCTTCGCGGCACAGCATTTGATGTTTTTGGCAAGACAGAGGAGCGGGCTCGAGAGCGCGCCTTGAGGGATCAATATTTGGCAGACCTGCCCGTTTGGCTTCAAAGCCTATCAGCCTCAACCCACCGCCAAATTGTGGAACTGGCCAATCTGCCAGATGATGTGCGTGGTTTTGGTCATGTGAAAGAGGCAAGTTTGGTGCGGACAGAAGCCAAACGGAAAACTCTTTTGGCCCAACTGACCCAAAGGCTTGCTCCGAGAGTCGATGCGCACTAAATGACGGCTCCCCGATGCGTTGGCTGGGTAGCTCAGCTGGTTAGAGCGCACGACTCATAATCGTGAGGTCGAGAGTTCAAGTCTCTCTCCCGCCACCATCGGGCCTTCTTCCTAGTTCAACTTAAGCGGCGTTTGCCTGGGCTTGAACGGCTGCGGGCATGCCAGTTGTTGCTGTCGTAGCTTCCGCAATTGGGGACTTACCCCGCTTGGCCCCAGAGGCTTGTGCCCCACGGAAGCTGGCTCCCAGCATATCGACATCATAAAAGAGAGCCTCGCGAATATCGGCTTGGTCGAAATTGGCATAGCGCAATTCTGCGCCGGTAAAGTCGGTAGCTTTGGTCTTTTCAGCGCTGATCCGCAGCGGGCTGAGCTTGGCATTTCTGAAGTCGGCTTTCTTCAAGCGCGCACGTGTGAAGTTTGCCCCGCGTAAGTCAGCCCCGGCAAAACACGCCCCACGCAAGTCAGCTCCGGAGAAATTCGCGCCCTGCAGCTGTGTTGATAGGAAGCGTACGCCAACGCCGTTGCACTTAATCGCCGAGATTGCTGTCAAGCGCATGCCCTTAAATATCGCGTTCATGGGGCGCAAATCTTCGTCGTCAAACTTTGCATGTTGACCCGCTTCGCCATTGCTCTCCCACCAAGTTTGATGGTCATTAGCCATATTTTCCAACTGGATAGCGCGAATTTTGGCACTTTCACTCGGGTCGCCCAAAGCGCCCTGGGACATTTTGGGATCAATTTTGGAATAGCCGAGAGCGACGTGGGTTAGGATAGCATCTTCAAAATGCGCGCCTTCCAGTCTAGCCCCTGTTAAGTCCGCATCTTGCAAATCGGCACCAGCCAGATTGCAATCCTTCAAAATGGCACCTGTCAGCTTGGTGCCCTTCATCGAGCAGTCTTGGAAGTCAGCACCCTTGGCTTGCGCACCATTGAATTGCGAGCCGTCGAGTGTCGCACCGACAAACAAAGTGCCCTCTGCATCACCCGGCCGCATCCGGTGCTTGATGACCAGCATGCCATTTTTTTTGTCCGCGACGGCAACTTCGCCTTCACGGAAGTCGGATTGGGTTAAGTCGGCATGGGAAAGGTCCGCCCCGCGCAAATTTGCTCCGCGCATATCCGCTCTCGCCATACGTGCTCCGCGCAAGTCAGCTTTGCGGAAATCACAGGCAAAAAGCACGGCGCGCTCAAAGATCGTCTTGATCAATTTGGCGTTTTCAAATGCGCAGCCAGTCAACTCGGCATCTGTTAAATTGCGACCAGAGAGGTCGATCCCAGAAAAGTCGACAAACTTCAAAGAGGCTCGTTTGCCGCCGTCGATCCCGTTTGCATAACGCTCGTGGAGGTTCAAGATAGCTTCAAGTGACTCCGGGTCCAATTTTACGTAGGTTGCGAAGCTGTTCAAGTGTCACCTAAACTTTTTTGTGCTGGTTGAATAGAGAATGCCAGATAATAAATCGGGAATGTTGTGGTTTAGTTAAAAGAACCGTACTTATCTCTATAGATGATCACGATGCTTTAGTGAGAGCGCAAATAAGTCAAATGAATACATACTTCGGATTGACGGCATGGTGAGGCTGCTCATCAGGAGACTTCAATCTGCGCGGGGCCAAGGCCCAACTTAAGCCTTCTGCGCTCAAGCTGTTTCGGTTTCGCTGAAAATAGGCTATGGAGCCATCCCATCCCCCCCGCTTTGCCTCCTTGAAAGTTTCCTCGTGATTGAGCCCAAACATGCGCTTGTCCTGTTTTCAGGCGGTCAGGATTCCACGGCCTGCTTGGCGTGGGCGTTGTCTCGCTATGACCGCGTGGAGACGATAGGCTTTGATTACGGCCAGCGGCATCGGGTTGAATTAGATCAACGGACTGTAATCTTGGAAGCGATCCGCGCGTCTATGCCGGGCTGGGCAAGTAAACTGGGCGAGGATCACCTCTTGGACCTAGGGCTTTTGGGCCAGATTTCCGATACTTCGCTGACACGCGATACCGCCATCGCCATGGCGGAATCTGGCTTGCCGACGACATTTGTGCCTGGTCGCAATCTGGTTTTTTTGACCTTTGCGGGTGCTTTGGCTTACCGCCGTGGGTTGGGAGTTCTGGTTGGCGGCATGTGCGAAACAGATTTTTCTGGCTATCCCGATTGTCGCCGCTCGACTTTGGATGCGATGGAGCAAGCTTTGTCGCTTGGCATGGACCTCTCGTTTACACTGGCAACGCCCCTCATGTATCTGACCAAAGCACAGACTTGGGACCTTGCTTTTGCTCTGGGTGGCCAAGCTTTGGTCGATCTGACCATCGAACATTCCCATACCTGCTATACAGGTGACCGAACGATACGACATGACTGGGGTTACGGCTGTGGCATCTGTCCCGCGTGCGAGCTTCGGGCTACAGGTTGGCAGCAATGGCAAGCCCAGCATCCGGGCCAAGCGGTCCAGGGTGCGCGTGTGACACCATGACCTATATGGTGAAAGAGCGCTTTTACACCTTGCAAGGCGAGGGGGCCCAAGCAGGCCGTCCGGCCGTATTCCTGCGCTTTGCGGGCTGTAACCTGTGGAGCGGACGTGAGCAGGACCGCAGTGAAGCCGTCTGCCAATTCTGCGATACAGATTTTGTCGGCACCAATGGTGAAGGCGGTGGCAAGTTCGAGACCGCAGAGGCCCTAGCTGAAGCTGTTGCCTCGCTCTGGCCTGATCTTGAGCAAGGCCGGCCTTATGTTGTCTGCACAGGCGGTGAACCCCTGTTGCAGCTTGATGCGCCTTTGATTGCGGCCCTCCATCAGGCAGGCTTTGAGATTGCGGTGGAGACGAACGGCACAATCGCGGCACCCGACGGGCTCGACTGGATCTGCGTTAGCCCCAAAGCCAACGCGGCATTGGCCCAGCACAGCGGCCACGAACTGAAGCTTGTCTACCCTCAAGCTTTGGCTATGCCGGAACAGTTTGAGGCCTTAGCCTTTGACCACTATTTTCTTCAACCAATGGACGGGCCGCACACGGACAAAAACACCCAAGCTGCAGTCGCCTATTGTCTTGCCCACCCACAATGGCGATTGAGCCTGCAAACACATAAAATGCTTGGAATCCCGTGACCCGCTGCCTCTTGACCAAAAGCGTAACTTTTGACGCCGCCCATCATCTCCATCAAGGCGATGAAAGCCATCCCTATCGCCGTCTGCACGGCCATTCCTTCCGTCTCGACGTGTCAGTTGAAGATGAGGCAGATGGTAAAGACCATTGGGTACGGGATTTTGCAGAGCTGGCCAAAGCGATCAGTGACGTGCGCAATATTCTCGATCATTCCTTCTTGAATGAAATAGAAGGCCTAGAGACGCCTACGCTAGAGAATATTTGTTCTTGGGTAGCAGATCGCTTGAAACCGACACTCCCAAATCTGCGTCGCGTATCGGTTGCCCGGCCGTCATTGGGCGAAATGTGTACCCTTGAAATTGGCTATTAGGCGGTAGGTTCCTGCATGCGCTGGGCTATGCTTGCCTGAAAGCGAATTTGCGCGCGTTCGATCAGTCTCAAAAAAGCCAACACTTGGCCTTTAAGAGAGACTTCGCACGCCCGAACGATATGGGCCCGCCGCCACATGCTCAACCAAGCGCGTTGCAATTGGTCGTTCTTTACGGGCAGCGCCAAAGCCTGACCGACTTGGCCTTCATAGCAAAGTGGCCCGTCAGTCGTCATGCGCGACTTATAGGCTTCTCCGCCGCTGCCAAAGTCAAATAGCTTAATCCCAAGGCCTGCGGCATGGCGGATGATATCGAAGGTCAAAAGCAGGCCCGGGGAATAGCGACTATAGGCCGGGTTATAGGCCGGGAACCAGAAATGGAGGTCTTCCCCCTCCATCAAGCAGATCTCAGCGGCAACCAACTCGTCTCCGCGACGATAGACGCCGGCCCGCAAGCTGGCGCTGCCAGTCTTCTGCGCCGCTAGGGCTAAAAGCAAGTCGCGGGTCCAGCCACAGCTAAACACATCATGCATGCCAGAGCGCCGATACTGGTCTGCTTTCAAGTTAAGGACCCAGTCCAACAACGCCGGGGAAACGTCTGTCCATTCAAACTTTAGATCGGGCAAATCCTTGGCGACATTGCGGGTGCAGCGACCTAAATTTTTAAAGTACTTCGGTGCATGAGCCTTTTGGCTGGCGAACCAAGCTTCAAAGCCATCCGTAACGTCTGCAATTTGGCGATGCTTGACGATCGGGGCGCGGTCTAAACCATCAGAACCGATCAGACCGTTGAACTCAAGGCGTTTTGCCCCTGTGGCGGCCAATAAGCGCGACCAGTCCGGTGCATAGCCCGTCTTCATCACTGCCGCATGGTAATCCGCCAATGGGGCACCAGCGGGTTGTAAGCTCTGCCCCCGCTTTTGGTAGGCAAAGAAGCCAACAATCTCCTCGCCGTCATGAAAACGAGCTAACATGCAACCCGGTGTATGGGGCGCAATCGCTTTCAAGAAGTCAGCAGAAAAATAAGGGCTGGAAAGATCAGAATTTGCTTGGCGGAGGGCAGAGAATAGAGCTTCTTCAGTTTCAGTAATTCCGTCAAGGGACGCGATTGAAACGTGGCTAACTTTGGACATCGCGAGACTCTCTTCTGAAAAAGCTTTCACCCTCTTTAGCAAAAAATGGCCCAGCCGAGTTAGTCTTTTGTAAAGATAGCTGATGTTTCTGTTCAGTAACCTCTCACGTTCCTGTTATTACTTGGGCAGGCAGGGCCGGTTTGGGCGGATTGAGCTGTTTAGATGTGCCAGATTTGGACCGCCTCTGTGCCGAGAGCGGCAAACGCAAAGGCTCCACTGTGTGAATTTGGGACATACAAAAGACGATAAATTCGGCTTTGATGGCTGCATTCACGCCCAGAACTGCGGGGCCTGTTTAGGCCCCGCGCTTGCTCTTTAGCCACTGGAACCTATTCTTAGTGGCCTTTAGCCCGTAACTGCCTGTGCAAGCTTGCGCGCAAAGACTGACAGCGTCCGATCTGTATCCGACCAGATCCAAGCGGAATCTGCCCAAATGATATCGCCCGTCCAATCATAGCTGGCTTGGCCGATCTGATTGCCTGCTGCATCAAAAGCCTTGCCAGACACATCCGCTCCGCCAATGCCAAAGCTTTGCATGGATAGACCTGGCTTGTCTCCCAATTCCTTGAAGGTCGGGCGATTGGCGGTCAAATCATGGATTACCACTTCGACCCGAGCTACCCGATCATTGAGGCTTTCGCGCAAGCTGCGCTCTACCATGTCCTGAATAACGGCCTTTTCACGCACGCCATAGGTCTTCTCAATCTTCTTTTGAGCCTTCTCGTCATAGGTAACTGTGACTTGAAGCGGATCGGCGGATGCCGTTGAAGCAAATGTCATTGCCAAGAGCAGTGCAGCGGCCGAAAACAACTTCACCATGTCTTTCTCCTCTTCGTCAAACCCATTTGCGGGATCTGATGTTGCGCCCAACCCATCCTAGAATGATGGCAAAATCATGTTTCGGCAAGTGGCCCCACATTAAACTTTTGGCGGCACTCTTGCTCAAACTAGGGCTTAACAGGCTGAAACACGATGGTTGCTTCACCAAAGACGATCCCAAACTTTTTCACTTTTGCCCGATTGATCAAAATCCCGTCGGGTTGCAGCCACATTCGGTCATCAAACGTCACCAACACGGTTCGTTCGCCAACTTTCAAGTCAACATCATAGACCCATGACAATTGGTTGCCTTGAATCAGGCCACGCGCGACACCGCGAACATCGCCCGCAGTACCCTCATAACTATTCGGGCCAGTCTTTTTGATCTTCCAAATGCGCTGTTCTTTGGCGCCATCGGCATAATCAAAACGCTCATCGAGGGTGAGGACAGACCCATCCCATTGGCCATCGATATCGACTTTGAATTGACGGATAAGGGTTCCGTTGCGGTCTTGGAAAACGCCCCAAGCGGTGGTCTTGCCTTTGAAATAATCTTCAAGAACAAGTTGTTGTGGCGCCTTGGCAGTTGGTGCAGAGGCGGTCGTCGCGCAACCGGCGACGCTGAGGGCGACGGTGGCTAGAGCGGCTGCCTTTTGGAGAGCTTTGAACATGATAAACACCTTTCAAAGCTCTTTACGCGCCAAGCAACCAATCGGTTCAGTTGGACTTGCCGGTTACTCAGTCGCCTTTTTCGCTGCTTGGACTTTCAGCATCTTCAACCGAGATGTCCGCCTCATAAGTCTTGGCCATGCGGACCAACATCGCCGCATCATGACTTAGGCGGGCCGCGAATTGCGTCACCCGCACTTGGGCCAGCGCAACAGACTGGCTGATAGATTGAATTTCAGAGCTATTCTCAAACCCGTCTTTCATCTGGGGTATGTTGAGGCCTTTTGGCCCGCGACGCAGGTCAAAAGGTGGTAGGACATAGCGAAAGGCCTCATGCCCAAAGTCAAGATAAAGGCTGTCTGACTCACCATTGAGCAAGTTCAATCTACCCTCGGCGGCCATTTTTGATAGGCGATCGAGACTATCGAGCAATTCTTCAATGCGGGCGGCTTGCAGGCCGCGCATCAAATCGTGTTCTGTCGTTTGGCCGATCCGTAGCGCTTCAGCGACCTCGGCCAAGCGCTCCAACGCTTGATCCACGTAAGCGGCTGTGCGTTCCAACGTACGAACTGCGGCATAAACTTCGGTGAATTTCTTGCGCTCAGCCCGAGGATCCCGCCACGCCGCGTGCCGCAAGGCGCGGGTTAAGGCTGAGGGTTCCATCAAGGGGGTGTCAGGCCCATTCGGCCTAGGTCCCTTCGGGCGGGGGCTCGGTTCATGGCCAACACCGCGGCGTGTGCGCTGTGGCGAGGGATGCTTGCTAAACAACATTCTGGCCGTCCTGCTTTCGAAGAACGGCCAGCCTCGCATGTTAGCCTCAATGCAGTGTTAAGGTGCGTCCACCAATACCAGTTCAGCGTCTACAACCGCTTTAATGGTCAGTAATGGCTCATCCAAAATAGCCGCGGCATCGCGCTCGTAGAGGTCGACGCCATTGAGTTCGACGACACCTTTAGCGGTTGCCAAATAGGCGTGACGGCCAGCGCCCAGATCATAGGTGACGCTTTCGCCTGCCTTCAAAGTTGCGCCCAAGACACGGGCTTGTTGGCGGATCGGCAAAGCCCCTTCGTCCTCTTGAAAGCCCGACGCCAGGGTCACAAATTGGCCCGAGCGATCGCCTTTCGGGAATTTTGCTGCTCCCCAAGATGGAGCTACGCCACCCGTTTCTGGCAAGATCCAGATTTGGAAAAGCGTGGTTCTCTCATCTTCCATATTGTATTCGGCGTGGGTTATGCCAGTTCCGGCACTCATGACCTGAACATCGCCCGCCTCTGTGCGACCGACATTGCCTAGGCTGTCCTTATGGGTGATTGCACCTTCGCGCACATAGGTGATAATCTCCATGTCTGCATGGCCATGGGGATCAAAGCCAGTGCCGGGGGCAATCTCGTCATCATTCCATACCCGGATCGTGCCCCATTGGGTGCGCTTTGGGTCATGATAATGGCCAAACGAGAAATGGTGGCGCGCGTTGAGCCAGCTATTCTTAAACCGGCCGAGACTGTTGAATTCGCGTTTTTCAATCATGGCTTAGCCTCTCATTTTCTTTGTGATTTCAGTGATACGGACGCCATAAAGACGGGCAAATTCGCGGTCGCCGGGAGGCGGAGTGATGTCGGGTGCGGCATTGTCAGACTGAGTGGCAACACCAACATAATAACCTAAACGATTGACCACGTCAGGGGCTGCATCACTGTTGCTGTGTGCGCCCGGTGCGAGACCTGTGCCGACCCAGATCATGCCTTGCTGCATGGCCAAAGTCAGGATGGAGCTTAGGGAATTGGCTTTATCCCCGGCAAAGCTCAAAGAATTGGTGAAACCACCAGCCACTTTGTCTTTCCAGCCCAAGGTGAACCAGACTTTGGAGCTCGCCTCAAAAAAGGCTTTCAAGGGTGCAGAGATGTCGCCCATATAGGTTGGTGCGCCGAAGATAATAGCGTCTGCCGTGCTTGCTTCATCCAAGATCGCGCTGAAATCCTGTGCAGCAGACTCAATCTTCAAAAGCACGGCTTCACCACCGGCCTCGGTCACACCTTTGGCGACATGTTCTGCTACCACGGCTGTATGGCCGTAACCGGAATGATAGATGATTGCGATTTTCGTCATGGGAGTAGACCTTTTTTTCAATCCGTCGTCACGATGCGACAGATGTTGAAACGCCTTATGGACGAAACAGGATTGTTCGAATACTAGGGAAAAATGAAACCGATTGTTTCGGGATTTATGTCAGTGAGTGGTGGCGCGAATGAGCCTTGATCTCGATCTATTGACGACCTTTGCCAAAGTCGCAGAGCGTTCCAGCGTGACCGCCGCGGCGCGTGATCTGAACTTGTCTAAGGCGACGGTGTCAAAGCAAATCGCTGAGCTGGAGCAAAAGCTGGGTGTCTTGCTGTTTGCCCGCACAACACGCCTTTTTTCCCTTACAGATGCTGGCCAGCGCGCCTATGCCCGGGCGCAGCGCATCATGGAAGAGGCCGACGCCTTAGCCGATGAAGCCCGTGAAAGCCGAGAAGTGCCGCGCGGCAATTTGAAAATCGCTGCACCACAGGCATTTGCGCGCCGATGGCTGGCAGACCTCTTGCCTGAATTCATCCGGGCCTTTCCCGAAATCAGCCTTGAGTTTGGCGTGGATGAGCGCACGGTCGATATGGTGGCGGACAATTTTGATGTGGCAATCCGCATCGGCACCATGCCAGATTCCAGCCTGTTGGCGCGCAAGCTTGCACCGGTGCGTCTTTTCACGGTCGCGGCCCCCGCTTATTGGCAAGAGCGCGGGAAGCCACGCAGGCCAGAGGACCTCGCGATGCATTGCTGCTTTCGCTACACCAACACGCCCAATCATTCGTTCTGGCGTTATGTAGACCCGGAGGGCAATGATCTGAGGGTGCGGGTGCAGGGGCCGATCACCATCAATGGCGGCGAGATCGAAATGCCAGCCCTGCGCGAGGGCCTTGGCGTCGCTTATCTTCCGGACTTTTTGGTTTGTGATGATTTGCGCGCAGGGAGGCTTGAGCGGGCGCTGGAAGACTTTCGCTCACCAGAATTAACGCTGCATCTCTTAAGCCCGCCCGGTAGGGGCAAGCCTAAGCGCTTGGAAGTATTTGCGGACTTCATGATCAAAAAGTTTGGCGGGAGAATTCCGCCCTGGCATGTCTAGTTAGTTGCCCGCCTCAAAGATCAGCAAATCTGGCGACCCGCTGGATTTGAGGATGAGCTGGTTACCCGTCAAACTGATCTGATCGACTTGGCTAAGCGCCGCCATAAAGGCCGCTTCGGTGGTCATAGGGTCACCAATGGCAGCTAAGCAGGCCCGCTTCGTCTGCATCATATTCAAGAAACGCGACTTTCCGTCTTCACGCTGGTGCACGCCCGAAAATTGATTGCAGCCGGTCGAGCCGCTAATGCGATTGGCTTCAAATGTGACGTGTGGCCTAAGGCTTTGCGCGTCCAGCGCCTGCCCATTCAAGCTGACTAAGGTCCAAGATTTGCCATAGAGGCTTGGGCCGGTCTGAGGCTGTGCGCTCATGGTTTGCAGGCGCGCTAGGACGCGACCACTGGCCGATAGCATGCGCACTTCGCTGCCGAATTTGCTGATCTGATGGGTGGCGCGCAAGGCAGCCAACATCTGGACTTCTAAACTCTTGGCGGGGCCAATACAGGCCATCTTGGTTAGGGCGAGTGGCCCAAAGCGTGTGGATTTTGCACCGGACCGCACGAGCTTCCCGCTGAAACGGTTGCAGCCGGTTGAGCCACGCACACCGTCGTTGGGCAAAAAGATCAGGGTGGCCTTTGGGGTATCCTCGCCGCGATTGAGCTGACGACCATTCAACTCGCTTGCCACAAACTCCCCCTCCAAGACGAGAACGGGCTTGGGTGCACCTTTTGCGTGTGAATGCACCCCATGGCCTAGCGCTGGGCTGGCTGCGAGTGCTGCCAGCCCGCACAAAGCAAGCGCGATGCCCGTCTTGCTTAGACGGGATCCCACGTGAAGACGCCGGCTGTTGCTTCCAAGCCCATGAACCCACCTTTCAAAGCAGGCAGTCCATGTTCGATCAGTGTCTCTGGTGTCCATCCGTCAATCCTCGATACCGAGCGGACGGGCCGTGGTTGGTCAAAGACGACCACTTCATTGCCGCGTACGCCGAATATTTGACCTGTTACATGGCTAGCTGCAGCTGAACACAGGCTGACTGCGAAGGTAGCAACTTGGTCTGCGCGCATACGCGTGCGAATACGCTCAACCCGTTGCGCACTGGCTTCATCCTTCACGGGGATGGTGGCGATCATGCGCGTCCACGCAAAGGGCGCAATGACATTGGAGCGAACATTCTTTAACGCCCCTTCCATCGCGATGATGCGCGACAGGCCAGCAACACCCATTTTGGCGGCGGCATAATTGGCTTGGCCAATATTGCCGATGATGCCGGAGGTGGAGGTGAAGAGCACATAGGCCCCATCTTGTTGCTCACGAAACAACTCAACGCTGGCGCGGGTGACATTATAGGCACCGCGCAAGTGGACATCGATCACCGCATCCCAATCCGGCTCAGACATTTTGTGGAACATGCCGTCGCGCAAGATGCCAGCTGGATTGATGATGGCATGCAGACCACCAAACTCATCCTTGGCCTGCTCAATCATGCCTTTGACGGCAGCAAAATCGGTCACTGATTCAGAATTGGCGACAGCCTCGCCACCCGCTGCCTTGATCTCATCGGCAACGGCTTGGGCTGGCCCGACAGAGCCTTCATCGCCACCCGTAACAGAACCACCAAGATCGTTTACGACGACTTTGGCCCCAGCGGCCGCAGCTTGCAGCGCGCATTCGCGGCCAATGCCATTGCCACCGCCTGTAATCAGAATGACTTTACCGTCTAAAACGCCCATGGTCGTGCTCCCTAAACTTATGTTTCGTTGAGATTAGCCCGATCAAGACCCCTTGGTCGAGCCCTGATTTTCTGGCGCTGCATCTTCAAAGCGGTCGGCCTCGGCCAAGGGCTTGAATAGCCGCATCCACGCCCCGGCGATGAAGACCGCGCCAATGCCGCCGACGACAACGGCGGTAACGGGGCCCAAAAGGCGGGCCGCGACGCCGGACTGGAATTCGCCCATCTCATTGGATGCTGAGATGAAGACAAAGCTGATGGCAGATACCCGCCCGCGCATTGCATCTGGTGTTGCCAATTGAACCAATGAGGAGCGGACATAGACGGAGATCATGTCTGCGGCACCGGCGAGCGCCAAGCAAGCTACCGAAATCCACAAAGTGGTCGACAGGCCAAAGCCCAAGGTGGCTAAGCCAAACACAAAGACCGCGCCAAACATCCAACGCCCAACATTGCGCTCAATTGGTTTGATCGCCAAATAGATTGACACAAGGCCAGCCCCGATCGCCCCGGCAGAGCGCAACGCTCCCAATGCTGCCGGTCCAGCGTGAAGAATGTCGCGCGCAAAAACTGGGAGCAGGGCGGTGGCACCTGCGAGCAGCACGACGGCTAGATCAAGGCTGAGGGCCCCCAAAACAATTTTATTGTCGCGCACATAGATCAGGCCTTCCTTGATCATTGCAAACGTGCGCCCGCTTTCAACTTTTTCTTGTGGCGGGGCTTTGGTCACAAAGGCGAGGAACCAGCCGCAAACGAATAGTCCAAAGGCGACGCTATAAGGCACAGACGGGCCAAATTGAAACAACAGCCCACCCAGAGCAGGACCAATGACGGAGCCGCCTTGAAAACTTAAAGACATCAGCGCGATGGCTTGGGGCAGTTGTTCGCGGGGCACCAAATTGGACACCATGGCAGAGCTGGCGGCAGGCAAAAAGGCGTTCAGCATGCCCGTTACCATGGCAACAGCAAAGATCGCCGCAATCAAGGCCGATGGCGCAAAACCCGATGCAGCAACCAAAGCCCCAGCAATCGCTACTTTGAGCGCGATACAGCCCAAAATGATCAAACGGCGGTCAAACCGGTCTGCCGCTTGGCCACCAAATAGCGATAAAATGAGCAGAGGGACGAATTGGGATAGACCAATGAGGCCCAGAAGAAATGCGCCTTCCTCAATCGTATCGCCGCGCGCGCGCGCAATGTCATAGACCTGCCAGCCCATGGCGGTGATCTGAATCTGGGTGCCCAAGGTCCAAAAGACTCGGGCGCACCAATAGCTGGTGAAGGACGCATGGGCAAAGGGGGCTAAAGATCGGCTCACCACGCTGTGATGGGTCAGCCGACCTTTCAGGTCAATGCACTAAAGGCGATAAATCTCTAAAGCGGCGCAGTTGCCGCTTCGAGCCAAGCCCGCACATCGGCTTCTACCCGTGGCCCGATTTCGGCCAGAACTTTGGCGTGATAGGTGTTCAACCAAGCCAGCTCTGCCTCAGTCAACATTTCCTTGACGATCAAGCGGCGATCAATCGGCGCAAGCGTCAAGGTTTCAAAGCCCAGCATCGGCCGCTCTCCACCCTCAATCGGGGTGGCTGGCGTCACATATTGTAGATTTTCTGTACGAATGCCGTAGCCATCAATCTTATAGAAGCCAGGCTCGTTCGAGACGATCATGCCTGGTTCTAGCGCCACGTGATTTGGCACTTTGGCGATGCGGTGCGGGCCTTCATGCACGCCCAAGTAGGAGCCGACGCCATGGCCGGTGCCGTGGTCATAATCAAAGCCACCTTCCCACAAGCTCATGCGGGCCAAAGCATCGAGGGCAGAGCCCGTGGTGCCTTTCGGGAAGCGCACGCGTGACAAGGCGATATGGCCTTTAAGAACGCGGGTGAAGCGGTCCTTCATTTCGGCGCTGGGTGTGCCGACTGCCACCGTACGGGTCACGTCGGTCGTACCGTCGAGATATTGGCCGCCCGAATCGAGCAGGAACAAATTGTCCTGATCCACTTTGCGGTTGCTTTCGACGGTGACGCGATAGTGCGGGAAGGCCCCGTTTGGACCCGCGCCCGAAATGGAGTCAAACGACAAATCCTGCAACGCACCCGTTGCCATCCGAAAGCCTTCGATGGCCTTACAAATGTCGATCTCTGTCAGCTGACCCTTAGGCGCTTCTACGTCAAACCAATGCAAGAAATTGGCAAGCGCAACCCCATCGCGCGTATGGGCACGCTTGGTTCCGGCGATTTCAACGGCATTTTTCAACGCGCGCGGCAGGATGGTGGGGTCTTGCCCACGGACGATCTGCGCGCCCGCTGCATGCAAAGCATCAAATACGTGCGCGGAGGAAAGGCTTGGATCGACCAAAACGCGCTTGCCACTCGTTTTCTTGAGGGCTTCGACAAAATTAGGCTCGGTGCTGATTGAGACTTCATTGCCTAAGAAGCCACGTAATTCCGGTGTCACCTTTTCTGGCTTCACAAATAATTGCGCCGTGCCGTCCTTGTTGAGGATTGCGCTGCCCAAAGCTAAGGGGGTACGCGTAACGTCATTACCGCGAATATTGAATAACCAAGCCAGAGCCGCTGGCGAGGTTAGAACACTGGCCTCAATCCCATCGCCTGACAGTTTTTCGCCAATCCGCGAACGCTTGGAAGCGCTGCTTTCGCCTGAAAAGGTTTCGGGATGTGGGACGATTTCTGCGCTGGGTTCTGCAGGGCGGTCTTGCCATGCTTGGTCAATCGGATTGACGCCAACAGCCACCAACTCAACACCTGCCTGGGCGGCGGACTCCTTTAAGCGAGCCAAGACATCGGGGGGCACAAGGCGGGGATCATAGCCGATCTTGGCACCCGAGGGTGCTTCGGCCTTGAGCCAAACGGCCGGCCCTTGATCGACAAGGTCGCGTTGCTCAAACAATTCAGGCGCTGTTTGGCTGAGCGCCTGTTGCGTATAGCGCCCGTCTGAGAACAAATAAGCCTTATCGTGCAGGATGATCGCGGCACCAGCTGAGCCTGTAAAGCCCGTGGCCCAAGCCAAACGCTCAGCGCAATCGGGCAGATACTCATTCTGCCATTCATCCTCATGCGGCACAAAAAGGCCATCAAGGCCCAATTGCTCCAACTGAGCGCGGATTAAAGGAATTGCCTTACGGCCTTGGTCAGCGCCACCGCGCACGTCATAGTTTTGAAACATGACATGAGCCTAGAGGCATGGTCGAATTCGCGCAAGGCGATGGTGCTGAGGGATTCACAATTTGTTTGCATCCCATGGGTTACAAATGCGCAACTAGTCTTTCGCTGGTCCAAGTTTTGGCAAGCGAAGCATACAAAGGCTGGGAGGACTCAAGAGTTAAATGCGCGGCCTTCGAAGTCTTGAAGCCTTGTATCGGACGGCCTCAACCAGCCGTGTCCTCAATCTATTCCAAGTTCATGAGAAGAATAGCGAAGAGGAGGAGTATGCGCGGCGTCCATTCTTTCAGGACCCGACCCTAAACCGCGCCATTTTTGTTAAACATCGGCTGCGTTCAGACGAAACCTATTTGATGCCCCGGTCCAGCACCGTGGCTACGAAAATCATCTTTCCTTTCGATAAGCGAACCCTGCGTGCCGGTGGCCAATCGATTTTTATCGGACAAGCAGGGTACCAACAGACGCTGATTGAAATGCTGGGCGGTGAGCATGGCCAAATGGACGAGGATTTCAGGCTTCTAGCGCTCTTGTCGAAATTGCCATCGCTTGACCCCTTTTTGCTCAAAGAAACCTTAAACCGTTATGGTTTTGAACCTGCGGATTGTTACTTCGCCATGTCCACTGCCGACATTGAGCGGATGCGCAGTTTTGTGGGGGAGCAAATCCGGGAATTGATCGCTTTGGCGTTTGGCGGTTCAAACAATCATATGGGGGAGAGCATCAAGCGCATGGTGGACGCCATCCTGACGAAGGATACAGAATCCCGCTTGGACCCCTTGCGGGTGACATTGGGCTTAGATGGCCAACAGTTTGAGGAAAGCATCTTTAGTTGGAAGGGTTTTTTATACTTCAAATGGCAGTTTCGCGGTAGTATGGTGAAGCTGCAGGGCTTAGTAAGTGCCCTAGATCGCGTTGTTTTGGAAGGCGCAGTAGATCGGGTCCTAGACACGTCCATTACCGAGCAGCGGATCGCCTTGAAGAAAGCGGTCCAAAAAGCCGCGCGCGGTTGTATCGCGATTTTGAGTCTCTATGATGATGCGTTTAACGATTTGGTCGAGCATGGCAATGCGGCGGCATTCCGGAAATTCTTGTTGGAAGCGCCACGTTTGTTCATTGAACTGGGTCACAGTATGGGCGTAATGAGCCACATTACCAGTTTTTGGGACTATCGTTTCCCTAACCCGAGCCGCTTGCGTATGCAGGCTTCAGAATTCTACGAATTGCTGAATGAGTTTCTGACCAGCCTGACCGAAACCACTTATGATGATTTTAGTCCCAAAGTCTAAATGCGCTCAGGTGCTGTGAATGGGTCGGCGGTAGGTCAGAGTTGACCAATTCTCTTTCCGATAACGATGTTCCAGTACCAGACCTCGCTGGCCATAGGCACGGCGAATGGCTGGCTCTTGATGGGTCAAAAGGCCTGACAACACGATACGGCCACCTGGCTTCACAATGCTGGCTAGGTCTGGTGACAAGCGCACCAGAGGCTTCATCAGAATGTTAGCAAAGACCAGATCAAACGGCCCTTGCGAGCGGATCAGCGCCCGACGTACCCCATTTGCAACATAAGTACGCACCTTCGGGCCCACATGGTTAAGCTTGGCATTTAGGCCTGCAATATAATTGGCGCGGGGATCAATCTCGGTCCCAACCACAACGCGGCTGCCGGTTTTCGCGGCACCGATGGCCAGAATGGCAGAACCCGTTCCGACGTCTAGGACCCGTTGTGGACGTTTGCCGCGGGTCAATAGTCGGTCGAGTGCCAAGAGGCAGCCCGAGGTCGTCCCATGGTGACCCGTACCAAACGCCTCGCCGGCATCAATAATGATTTCTACGGAACCGTTCTTGGCTTTGCCAACATCATGGCTGCCAACAACCATGAACCGACCTGCGGGGACGGGTGGCAGGCCTTCCAGCGACATCTTCACCCAATCAGCATCTTCCAAGGGCGCAAGACGGGCGTCTAAATCGGGATCTGAAAGCGCGATTGCCCCCACGCCTAATTGTGCCGATTCCAGCGAGTAGGCGTAGGCCTCGAGTTTAAATTGGCGGCGTTCCAGCTCCCACCAGCCGACAGCGCCAAAGCCACCCAATGCGTCAAGGAGTTTCGAAGCGCCTTCAATGGCGGCGCGCGGACCAGTGGCCAGGATCAGATACATGCCCGCGAGATAGAACTTACACCTGTTTTTGTCGAGTTAGACCGGCAGTCTGGTTCGTCAGCCTGCGCGCGCGCTCTTTCAGGCGCGCCCAACGCGCGCTATCAGAAGCGCACAGCAACATAGAGCCAAATCATGCATGACCTGAAAGCCCTTCGAGAAAATCCTGCTCATTATGACGCCAGCTGGGCGCTGCGCGGCTTGTCGGCCCAAACGCCTGCTATTTTGGAAATTGATAGTCGTTTGCGCACGGCTATGACCAAGCGGATGGAAGCGGAAGCTGTGCGGAATTCTGCGTCTAAAGCCATAGGAGCGGCCAAAGCACAGAAGAATGAGGCAGAGGCGGCTCGCCTGATGGCTGAAGTGGCCGAAGCCAAGACTGTGATGGAAGAGTCCAGTCAAATTGAAGCTGTGGCGCAAGCTGAGCTGGATGCGATTATTCAGGCTTTGCCAAATCTCCCAGACCTTAGCGTGCCAGTAGGCGACGATGAAACCGGCAATGTGGTGGTTAAGCATTGGGGCACCCCGCCGCAATTCCCATTTGTTCCGAAAGATCATGTTGCGATTGGCGAAGCCTTAGGTGGGATGGATTTTGAAGGTGCGGCCCGGATTTCTGGATCGCGCTTCGTTGTGCTGAGCGGTCAAATGGCCCGTCTCGAGCGTGCCTTGGGCCAATTCATGCTGGACCAACACACGGAGAAGAACGGCTATCAGGAAACCAATGCCCCAGTTCTGGTGCGCGACCATGCTTTGTTTGGGACAGGCCAACTGCCTAAGTTTGAAGAAGATTTGTTCAAGACGACCGATGGACGCTATTTGATTCCGACGTCAGAAGTCTCGCTCACCAATTTGGTGCGCGAACAAATCATCGACGATGAACGCTTGCCGATCCGCATGACGGCGCTATCGCCTTGTTTCCGCTCTGAAGCGGGCAGTGCCGGCCGCGATACACGTGGGATGATCCGCCAGCATCAATTCTGGAAAGTGGAATTGGTGTCCATCACCACGCCAGAAACCTCTGAGGCCGAGCATGAGCGGATGACGGCCAGCGCAGAAGGCATTCTGGAGGCTCTAAAATTGCCCTATCGGCGTATGCTGTTATGTACGGGAGACATGGGTTTTTCAGCGCAACGTACGTATGATCTGGAAGTATGGCTGCCGGGGCAGAACGATGGCACAGGTGCCTATCGCGAGATCTCGTCCTGCTCCAATTGCGGGGATTTCCAAGCGCGTCGGATGGAGTCCCGCACGCGTGCGAAGGGCGAGAAGGCGACGCGGTTTGTCCATACTTTGAATGGGTCAGGCTTGGCGGTGGGCCGGACGTTAGTGGCCGTACTTGAAAACTATCAACAAGAAGATGGCACCATTCGCGTGCCCGACGTTTTGGTGCCTTACATGGGTGGACTTACTCAGTTGGGATAGGCTTCAGCCATCGCCTGATAGCTGTCGGCTACCAATTCCTCGAGGACACTGAGATCAATGTCGCTTAGCTTGTTGATGTAGAGGCAGCCTTTCCCAGTGCCATGCTTGCCGAGCCGGGCAAGCAGCGGAGCTGCGCCCACGGAGTCCAGTTTTAGGTAACAAACGAGCTTTGCTTTGCGCGGGGAGAATCCAACGCGAGGGGAATCCCCTTCGTGTCCGCTCTCATACCGATAGTGGTACGTGCCAAAGCCGATGATCGAGGGTCCCCACATCACGGGTTTTTCGCCCGAAGCCCGAGTGAACAGGTCGGCTAAGACTCTGCCCTCGTCGGCTCGCCCTGCGGGTTCTACTTCGGCGAGAAAGGCCGCAACGCTTTTGGTTTCAGGCTTTGTTTTGTTTTCCTTGGTCAACCTTATACACCTCTGTTGGAAGAAACTTTACACTTAACAAGTATACAGACTGGTGACCAAAAATCACCCTGTTCGATTCGAGGCTATGCCCATGTTTGATTTCATCTTTTATATCTCGGCTGGAACACTCGCTTTCGGTGTGGGGCTTGGCGTTAAAGGCATGCTTGATCCGACTTGGGCTGGACAACTTGTTCGTTTGCAGCCTGAAAATGGACAGCCGGAGGGCTATGCAGAGTTTCGAGCAACATTCGGCGGGATGTTTCTAGGCCTCCATTTGTCCGCCTTGGCCTTCATGGTTTTCTGGAGCAAAGAGGCTGGCATTGCGGCTTGTAGCATTCTGGCAGCTGGCTGGTTGTTCACGGCTTTGGGCCGCTATTTATCCTACAGCATGGATTCCAATACCCAGCACAGCCATGTGGTTCGATCCGTCGCGATTGAAGTGATTATCGGACTTGCAATCGCCGTATGGCCGATCACCTCTGTTATGAAGCTATAGATACTGATTATGCTGTTTGGTCGACTTAGGTTGCTACCTAGACGTTAAATTTCAGAAACTTACCTCTTTGTAATTGGTAATTCCGACTAGGCATCCCTATTTATCCCGAAAGGTGCCACGGGGGTGGCGAAAGCTTTTGGCGTTGCGTCGATGCAGCCTAGTGATCCCCTCAGACCCTGCGTGATAAACGCAGCAGCACCTGCGTGCTTTGTAGTAGAGGTTTTTTGGATGACACATTTCAGCAAGACATTTGGCTTGGCTATTGCTCTGGCACTCGGCGCAGCAGCAGCCATAACGGGTCCTTCGTACGCAGATCGAAAGGCAACGGAAAATCAGCGCGCGCAAGAGGGAAAGCTTCTTCAAATGCCTGTGACGGATTTTCTGTTCAATTCGTCTATGATTAGCACCAGCAAAGTAGGTGAGGTGCTAAAGCCAGGCGAGGTGATTGGCCGCTTCGATGTCCAAGTTACCCAAACAGCACGATTGAAAGTCGACACAATCTCGCGTCGTGGCAGCTATCCCAAGTCTGTGCCTGCTGGGACGGTTTTGTTTCAAGTCCAATTGGATAATGGCGTCGGTTATTGCGCCCCTTTGCTGCAGGATCAGGGTTTGCGGCGCGCCCAGTGCTTCCGAGATATCAATAAGGATGGCACGTTTGATGCGGGCTATGTCACCGACTATATTGACCGTGGTCTACGTATCTATGGCGCGCGCTTGCAAGGCCTGTCGCCTATTCCCCAAACGCCCTATGAAGTGACACCCGGCGATTTGATCGCCTCAGAGCCGGCAGACGTGGTTTTTCGCAGCATCTTAGGCAACACCGTCAAGTTTGATTACAAACTCAACGGGGCCAAATTGAGCGAAAAGGAATGCCAGATAGACGGCAAAACGCCCTGCCAAATATTAGGCCAAACCTATCTGTTTGAAGTCCAATCTGGCGGCATTAAAATTATCGGGCATGATGATCCAACTTCATCGTAAGCGATGCACAGAGATCACCAGCACGCGGGCATCGCATCAAATATGCACGCACGCCCTTGACCCTAGCGGCCAGACAGTCCCATCGTCCCGGTAACAAGGCCTACACTGAAGAGGCCAAACGGGGAGCTCAAAAGATGTCCGCTGATCCAATTCTACCAGAAGAACTCTCGCGTGCGGTCGTCAGTCCAAAGACCTATGCGGACCAAGCCGTAATGGATGCCACTTTTGCAAAGATCAGGACGGATTATCCGTTGGCAAAAACCCAGATGGCAGATTTTGAGCCTTTCTGGTTTGTATCAAAGCATGCCGATATTCTGGAGATTAGTCGTCAGAACGACTTGTTTTTGAGTGGCGAATTGCCGACGACCCTGACGACCAAGTCGGTCGATGAAAAGGTCCGCAAGCAAACGGGGGGCTCGCCGCATTTGATCCGTACCTTGGTGCAAATGGATGCGCCCGATCACCCGAAGTTCCGCGTCATGACCCAAGCTTGGTTTATGCCGCAGAATTTGCGTAAGCTTGAAGACCAAATTCGCAAAATCGCTCGCATGTATGTCGATAAAATGGCTGGCATGGGGGGGCAATGCGACTTCTTGAATGATATTGCGCTCTTTTTCCCTTTGCGTGTCATCATGGAAATTTTAGGCGTGCCAGAGGTGGATGAGCCCCGGATGTTGAAGCTCACCCAGGAATTGTTTGGGGCGCAAGACCCAGAGATGAACCGGTCTGGTGGCGAGCTTGAGGACGAACAAAAGGCTCTGGCTGATATTCAAGCTGTCCTGATGGACTTCTTCATGTATTTCAACCAGATCACAGAAGCGCGCCGGGCCAATCCAACTGGGGATGTTGCCACTGTCATTGCCAATGCCAAGATGGACGGAGAGCCGATTGGTGCGTTTGAAGCCGTCAGTTATTACACCATTATTGCCACTGCCGGTCATGACACGACGTCTTCCTCGACCGCAGCAGGCCTATTTGGTTTGATCCAAAACCCCGATCAGTTGGCAGCCGTTCAGAAAGATCTAAACCTGATCCATGGCTTGGTGGATGAATCGATCCGATGGGCGACACCAGTGCGCCACTTCATGCGCTCTGCAACCGCGGACTATGATTTGCGCGGCCAGACAATCAAGAAGGGCGATTGGCTGATGCTGTCCTATCCTTCTGGCAATCGCGATGAGGAAGTATTTGACGATCCTTACACCTTCCGGATTGATCGCACCCCGAATAAGCATTTGGCCTTTGGCTATGGCGCGCATTTGTGTTTAGGCCAGCATTTGGCCAAGCTGGAGATGCGGATATTCTGGGAAGAACTCCTGCCACGCCTCAAATCCGTCGAATTTGCAGGCGAACCCAAGCTTTCGGAAGCCAATTTCGTTGGCGGGCTTAAGAACCTGCCAATCCGTTATGTAATGGACTGATCATGCGTTTTGCACCCTTTGTGATACTTCTAACATTTGCAGCCGGGGCAGGGGCCCAATCCCAAGAAACGGCACCCGCTGTCGCTCCGGCCCCTGTGCCAGAGGTAACGGTCAATCTTGGACGCAAAGCCCCTGCCAGCCCCATGATCGTGCCTTTAGAAACCAAGCAATTTGAGCTACCGCAAGAGTTTAACCCTAGCGCGGCGCCTACCGCGCCAACAGACTCAACGCTACCGGCCTTACCCAGTCCGGCAACGGCACCAACCGCCCCACGCGGCCCGCTGAAGCCCACGGAGATTGCCCGCGAAATTGCCCCAAACTTCGATGTCTCGCGCGAATACACCCGCCTTGTTCAATGTTATGGCACGGCGGATTTCATGGGGGCGATAACCCGTATCCAAGCGAGCCGACCTGGTGCACCAAAACAGGTTGTTGGTGTGGCGCGTGAGATTATGGCCCTAAGTGACGCTATGCAGCCCATGGTTTTAGCGGCGTCCACTGTGCGCGGCGAACCCCGCTTTCGGGCCGATTATGATGCGTTTGCCCGCCAAGGCCAACGCGAGCTTGCCGGGGCAAAAAATCCAAATGTTGTGATGCAACGCCGCCTTGCCACTTTAGAAGCTTGTCGCCGCGATGTCACACGTTGGCGCAAAGAGGGTTAGCGGCATGTCAAACTGGGTTTTAGGTGTTATTGGTGGTTCGGGCCTGTACGATATTCCGGGCCTTTCGGGTGAATGGCGGACGATCGAGAGCCCTTGGGGCGAACCGTCTGATCAGATTTTTGACGCTGAACTGGATGGTCAACGCGTGGTGTTTCTGCCCCGTCATGGGCGCGGACACCGCATTTCCCCGTCAGAACTCAATAGCCGCGCGAACATTGACGTTCTGAAGCGGGCAGGGGTGACCGACATTTTGTCAATCTCGGCCGTTGGCTCGCTCAAGGAAGAATTCCCGCCTGGCCATTTTGTGGTGGTGGATCAATTTATCGATCGAACCTTTGCACGGCCAAAAAGCTTCTTTGGTACGGGCCTCGTTGCTCATGTGTCGGTGGCCCATCCTATCTGTCCCCGTTTGGCTGGGCTTGCAGCTGAAGCGGCACGTCGCTCGGGTGCAGAAGTTACTGAAGGCGGCACCTATTTGGTGATGGAAGGCCCGCAGTTTTCAACGCTCGCGGAAAGCAACCTCTACCGCTCGTGGGGGTGTTCGGTAATCGGCATGACCAATATGCCCGAAGCCAAGCTCGCCCGCGAGGCTGAATTGCCCTATGCCTCGGTCTGCATGGTGACAGATTATGATTGTTGGAACGAAGACCATGCAGCGGTGGAAGTTTCGGCAATCCTAGAAGTCATGCATGCCAACTCCACCAAAGCAAAGGCCTTGGTAGCGGACTTGGCACGGTCTCTAAAGTCACTGGATCGGACACCGTCCCCAATTGATACGTGCCTCGATTATGCATTGATTACGTCACCAGAAGCCCGCGACCCGGCCTTGTTGGCGAAACTGTCGGCGGTAGCAGGGCGGGTGCTGTAAGTCATAGCCCAACCGCGCGAGAAGACTTTAACGCAGAAATTCAAAAGGCTTTTTAGCCTTGGGCTTGATCAAATAGATCGAGAGTTCGCGCCCAAGCAATATCTGCTTGAGTCGGGTCAAAATCATGCCCACGGTCTGAGAAGAAGCCGTGGCCAGCCGGATACATATGGATCGGCACTTGAGGATGGGCGACGCGAACTTCATTGACCAAGCTCAAGGGAATGCCGGGATCGGCATCACCATAGTGCAGTTCAATCGGCACACTCGGGGCTTCGGCTAGAAACATATTGATCATCCGGCCATAAAAACCTGAAGCTGCGGTCACACCCGCACAGCGGCAGGCGGCCACCCATGCGACCGTGCCGCCCCAACAAAAACCCGTTACAAAGATGCGCGATTGGGTCTGGCGCAATACATCAATCGCGGCTTGGGTATCGGCCGTGACTTGATCCCACGACGTAGCACGCACGGCAGAAAGGCCCTTTTGTATCCCGTCTTGATCATAAGGGGCTGTAAAGCCTGCTTCGATGCGGTCGAAATAGGCAGGAGCAATCACGTCATAGCCATCTCCGGCAAAACGGCTGCATAGCGCTCTAATATTGGCGTTCAGACCAAAAATCTCTTGCGCCACGACCAAACCGCCGCGGCACTGGGTGCCCGTGGCTGGCTCCCACAGCGCTGGGATACCCGTTGATAGTGTGATCATTGGCATGAGTTTACCCTCGCATCGCTGTGTCGAGTTTTTCTTCGGTGACAGGATAGCCAAGGTCAGAACGTATCTTCAAGACGCCATTTTCGATCACCGGCTGGACGATACCTTGTGGGCGAGCTGCCACATCTGCCAAAGCTTGTTCGACAGTTTTGGACAGGGCCAAAAGCTCCAAGTTGCGCGCGGTCGGGAAAATGATTTTGCGACGACCTGCAGCCAGATCATCCAAGGCTGCTTGCGGCTTGATCCAAACAAGATCAACCGCCTCGCTACCATCTTGCACTCCGTCTTGGCCTGCCGGAACTGGAGTTAGATAAAAACGCGTGTCAAAGCGTTTATGTAGGGCCGGGGGTGGGATCCAGCGCGCAAAGGGGCGAAGCGCGCTGGTTGCCAGCTTTAGGCCATGGCCGCGCACCAAGGGCTGAAACAACGTCGCATCACGGTCCACGCGTTTACGCATGTCCGTTAAATCGAGTGCCTTCTGGCCAATCGGTTCGCCATTGCGGGTTGCGAGTAAGATGCCCGTCTCTTCATAGGCCTCCCGCAAAGCAGCCACACGTGCAGCGCGCTCTTCCGGGTCTAAGCCTTCCAGGCCCTCAGCTGCTTCGAGCCAGCCTTCATCAAAGTCAGCGGGATCGACTTTGCCGCCGGGCCATACCATCGCACCACCGGCAAAGCCGATATTGGCGTGGCGCTCCACCATCATGACTTCCAGTCCGTCTGCGCCATCACGCACCAACAAAATTGTCGCAGCGGGGAATAAAGTGTCATCCATCTTGAGGTTTCCGTTTCGTCATGATCTTGCAAACTGCGCATCGGCGTTCCACACGCTCTGTCATGAACGACGTTGTGACCCATGCCAAGCATCTTTTGAACCAATCCGGCCAGCCAAAGCGGCGGGCGGTTCCCCGTGTTAGCCCACTCCTACATCAGGCCGATCACCACATGGTCGGTGAAGAAGGGGCGCAGATTGCCAGCTGGCATCTGTTAGGCCACCGCTATGAGTCCCCGCCTGTGCTTTTGGTGCATGGGTGGGAAGATGACACCAGCCTGTGGTCGCCCCTTATTGACCTTTTGAATCAGCGTGGCCGCAGCATTCTAGCCTTTGATCTGCCGGGCCATGGCCATAGCGATGGGGATCGCTGCAGCTTGGAATTGGCAGCGGACGCCATCTTGGCTCTGCAGGCGCGCTTTGGGCCTTTTTCCGGCGCTGCAACCCATTCTTTTGGCGGGCCCGCCTTGGCAAAAGCTTTCCAACAAGGGTTGGAGCTAGCTCAAGTGGTGCTGATTTCCCCGCCTGTTGCCCAAGCACGCCAGTTTGAGCGGGCTTGGCGGCGCTATGGCGTCGAAGAGCCGATGATTGAAGCAGCTTTGGCGCTTGGTCATGCGGAGGGCCGTTTCTTTGACTTGGCAGCCGCTGCGCCAAGCATGAAAGCCGAAGCCTTGTTCATCCATTCCCTCGATGACGAGCAATGCCCGGCTTCCGAGGGTAAACGTGCGGCAGAAGCCTGGCCCGGCGCGCGTTTCTGGCCTGTCGATGGCCTCGGCCACCGCGCTTTGGTGCAAGATGACGAAGTGGTGTCGATGGCAGCGAACTGGCTAGATAATTAAGGCGCGCCGTAGTCTGACGCGTCCCGCGCCGCTCGGTGGAAGGCGAGCCGGCCTGCATAATCACGTGGATCTTTCTTGCGCACCAAGGCCCCGTCCATCGGCGTCATCCAATCGACTAAGCGGGTGAGGAAGAAGCGCAGCGCCGCACCGCGCGCCAGAAGGGGCAGGGCAGCGCGTTCTGCCGTGCTCAAGGGCCGCACGCTCTCATAGCCTGAAATCAGGGCCCGGCCTTTGACCATATCAAACTCTCGCCCATTGGCTTCAAAACACCAAGCATTTAGCATCACCGCGACGTCATAAGCCAAAAAGTCGTTACAGGCGAAGTAGAAGTCAATCAGGCCGCTAACTTCGTCACCCAGAAATAAGACATTGTCGGGAAACAAATCGGCGTGGATGATGCCGCGCGGCAGATCCTTGGGCCAGTCAGACTTAAAGCGTTCGAGGTCGCCCTGGATAGCGGCAGCAATGCCAGGCTCCAACGCTTCTGCATGCCGTGCCCGGCCTTTCCAAAGGTCCGCCCAATTATCAGGCCCCAAGTCATTCGGCCGCGACAAGGGAAAGCCTTCTAGTGCCTGATGCAACTGGGCCAGTGCGGCCCCCACCGCGCGCGCATGGCTGGCCGGTGGGCGCTTGGACGAGACCCCGTCAAGGAAGCTGCACAGGGCTGTGGGTTTGCCCCGGATCATCTGCACCACTTGGTCATCTTGCGTGCGGATAGGGCGGGCAGCGGGAAGGCCTGCATTGGCAGCGCGCTCCGTCAGTCCCAAATAAAACGGCAAATCCTCCAGTGCGACAGACTTCTCATAAATCGTCATAATGAAGCGGCCTTGGGCGGCCTCTACCAAGAAATTTGAGTTCTGAACGCCTTCGGCGATGCCTTTGAAGTTTCGCAGGCCACTTAGCCCCCAACCCTGCAACAGGATCGCTAATTCTTCGTCAGTTGGTTCAGTATAGACAGCCATGATTAACTATCGCACCTTTGCCGACAGTCTGACAATCCAGCCGCCGCCGTGGGCCGGCATCGCACGCACGGCATGGCCATGCTTAATGGCATCGCGCAGCCGCCGACCGACGGGCTGAAACAAAGTCTCGCCTCCACCAGGCGTCGGCGGATCAAATCGGAACCACAGTTTAACTTCTTCGTCGCGGCGTTGGTCGTGGAGCGCAGCTTCTACAATCGCCAAAGCTTCAACCGCGCCTTTGCCGTTTAAGTCAAAAACCTGAGAGACGTCCAGATTTTCGGTTGATAGAGCGTTAGCGTCATCGGGTTCGAAAAAAGGCAAGTTTATCAATCTCTGAGCAAAGTTGCTGAAGGAGTCATGAATCACGCGGGAGGGCGTGAACCACCTGTTTACGTAAAAGGTACTGAAATTCATTTTATAGCAAGGTCTTGGGAAGATTCGATTCACAATCACCCGTCACATTGTCCCTGCGAGAGGCTAAAACGGCACCTCGGTGAAAAAAGCACTTGGCCCAGAATGTGGTCAATATGGTTAGGGGAAAGACTAAAATGGCTTACGATATGAGCAGCGCTTTAGAGGTCACAATGACCACAGAAGTTGAGACCAATGAAGCAGGCACCGATCTGTTTGCTTTGGGCTTGTCGCATGCAACTGGCGTTGGTGCCGACATGGATTATGTCGCAGCACACAAGTGGTTCAATATTGCTGCCATGCGCGGCGATAGCGAAGCAAAGCAGCGTCGCCAAGAATTAACCGCGATGATGACCCAGAGCCAAGTTTCGGCAGCACAGCGCGCCGCCCGCGAATGGCTTCAGCGCACCGCAAACTAATCTGGCTTCATTGTCAGGCCGTTGATGCGGTTTGAACGCTTATTGGACGATGTTTGAGCCAATACTATAGTTGAAGCCGACTGTTATCGGCAGCGCGTCGCGGACGAATTGCTGGGTAAACTGCCCCAACTCGGAAATCCGCGACTTGGGCACCCAAACGACGTCAAAGCGGCGCAGGCGTGGCAGTTCGGCTAACAGAGCTTGGCTAGCCCAAACAGAGCGAAGGTCATAGACCCGCATGTAAGGCGTGCCACCAGCTCCCCGGCGCAAGACAACAACTTCTTCCCGTCGCGCGGTATTTAGAAAGCCGCCAGCTGTCGTAATCGCCTGCAGCGGATCCATCTCACCGGATAAATCATAGAGACCCGGCTTGGCCACTTCACCGCCGACGAAGAATTTCTGTGAGGCGAAAGTGTCGGGTGCGAGCGCAATCGAAGGATTGCGCAAATAGGTCGCATATTGACCTTGTAACTCCAGCTTCAAATCGTCAGGCGTGCGGTCAGCCGCCATAATTGCTTCCAACATCGGTGGATGAATGCGGCCGTCAGGAGCGACCGTCAGCTTTCGGCTGAGTTCAGGTGCCCCGATAGACTGAAAATCGATCACGTCGCCCGGGAAGAATCGATAGGTTTCATCTTCTGCCGTCCAGCTTGGGAAGATCGGAACCGCCGGGAAGTCGACGGTGGCAACCGGCCGCGGAGTTTGCCAATTCCTGCCGTCCGTGCGCAAAGCATCCACATAGCCTCTGGGTGCACAAGCCGTCAGGCTGATCCCTGCCAGAACCACCCAGGACACGAGTGTAGCTGTGGTTTTGGCACGCATGAACAGGCTCCCTTGGTCTGTTGGCAACAGCCTGCTTCTTAGAAACCCAATCGTTAAACGTTTCGTTAATGGATAATGGTTGATTAACGTTTGAAGGAAGCAAAATGCTTTGCCACACGTCCTGACGCGCGGAACTTAGAATGACTTACCAAACGGGCCCAAGCTATCCCCGTGCCGGCGGCTATGAGCCGACTGGCAGCGCGCGCCCGCAGCTTGATCTGCGCGATTGGGTCGGTCTGTTGTGGCGTGAAAAATGGCTGATGCTCATTGTTTTCATTTTGATTTCTGCACTTGGAATTGCTTTTGCGACCACGCTTCAGAAGAGCTACACCGCCAGCGCGCGGCTCTCTATTCTGTTGGGACAAGAATATGTCTTTACACCGCGCGTCGGTGCTGCCGGTGAAGGGGCAGCGCCTAAGCAAGAGCAAATCGTCCAATCTGAAGTTGAAGTAATCAAATCTGGGCAAATCGCAGAGCGCGTGATTCGCAAAATTGGCTTGGATCGATTGTTTAATCCTGAAGATATTCAGATTACCCAAGGCCCAGATACACCAGAACGGCGGATTGCTTTTGGCGTCGATCAGTTTCAACGCAACTTTACTGCTGAAGCGTCGGCCAACACGACCGTGATCCAGTTGCGCTATCAAAGCAAAGACCCTGTCATTGCAGCGAAAGTACTCAACACCATGATCGATGAGTATTTGACCTATCGCCGTGAAGTCCTGTTTGAGGACCAAACAGGCGCGCTGCGGACCCAGCGTAATGAGTTTGAAACCCGTTTGCGGGAGGCGGAAGCCGAGATCACCGCGTTTTTGGGCGCAAATGGTGTGGCAGACTTTGAGGGCGAACGCGCTGCCCTTCAATCCTTACTCTCAACCGCCCGAGCTGATCTCTTAAATGTCCAGGCCCGTCAGCGCGAAGCAGAAGGCCGGTTTGCGGCAAGCGACCGCAGCTATCGCAGCGAACCACGCGAAGTAAGATTGTCTTTTGAGACCGATAATTCCCGCCGTCGGATCGAGCTGGCCACCCAATTGGCAGAACTCCAAACCCGCTATACCGAGCAAAGCCAGCCCGTTCAGGATATGCGTCGCCGGATTGAGGCTTTGGATGAGCTTCTCGGCTCAGAGCAAGGGCGGGCAGCTGGCACAACAAAAACTGGGGCAAACCCCGTGCGCGATACAATGGCTTCCGACCGGGCGCGCAATGCGGCCGAGGTTGAAGCTTTAACTCAGCGCGAAGCCATTCTGGAAGCCCAAGTTGCTCAATTGCAAGCGCGTGCCATCCAATTAAGCCAAGTAAAGCCAATGTTTGATGACTTGGTACGTCGTAAGGCAATCTTGGAAGAGCAAGTCAAACAATTCTCAACGCGGGAAGCATCTTCCCAAGCTCAGAATGAACTAAGCCGCACCTCTAATGAAAATATACGTGTCATTGAACGTGCTAATGTGCCGACTCGTGGCAAGAGCTTAAAGAAGGAAGCCGCGATACTCTCTGTCTTCTTTGCGGCCTTCACGGCATTTGCGGCTGGTTTGATGCGGGCATTCTCGCGGACAACCTTCCCAACACCGTCCTCGATCGGTCGGACTCTGGGCCTTCCGATCTTAGCGACGGTGACGCGCTAAAGCGACGTTGAGGCTTGTTTGAGTTGGGGTTTGGATGGGAAGTATTCAGGGACAGATGAACGGAGTCTGGTCTGCTGTTGCCGCTGCAACAGGGGGCGCAGGCGCTGCCGTCATGTTCATGGGTGCTAAACACGAGGTGGGAGTCTCCGAAGTGGCCCGCGCTTTTGCGGAGCTCGCTGCTGAGCGGGCCGCTAAATCGGCTTGGTTGATTGACTTAGATTTTTTTGGGCCAGGGCAGTTTTCCGCTTTGGGTGGCCCACAAACTGGCTTCAAAGGTCCGTATGATATGACCTTTGGCGTAACGCCATTTTGGCGAGCCCAACCGCGGGCACCTGATGGCGCGCAAGGCGAGGGGGCTGTGGTAAGTTATAAGACGACGATCCCAAAGCTTTACGTTAGCCGATTTAACCGCGCCGCTTTAGCTGGCAATCAAAAGCTGCAAGTAACGCCCGCACCGGATTATTGGCGTGCCGTACGCCGTTCCGTGGACCTAACGATTGTCGACGCGCCGCCGCTAGAGCAGTCCCGCGCAGGCCTTGCCTTAGCCGCGGACATGGACGGGGTAATTCTGGTCATCGATGGCAACAAAAGCGACGTCCGCGAATCTATTGATCTGCGCGATGAAGTGGTGGGCCGCGGTGGACGCTGTCTCGGAATCGTGGTGACTGGACAGTCGGGTTCTGCACTGTCGCTCAGCCGAAAGCGCTAATATGGTTGCACCTAAATTGACGTGGCGCTGGGATTTAGCCTTGTTGGCTCTCGCGCTTGCCTGCTTTAGCGCAGGCTTTTGGCGTCTTTGGCCTGGAGCTGCTGGTCTAGAGGAAGCGCCTCTGGGGGCAGTCATTTTTAAGGCCGGTGTGGCATCAATGGGCTTTATCGGCTTTGCCGTGCGCTGGGAAACGCTAGCTCCCGTGCTCCTAAGGCGATTGGACAGTTTGTTGCTGGTCGCCGTTTGCTTGATCTCAGCAGCTTGGGCTTTGGCCCCGGCAATTGCCCTACAACATGGCATTCTTCTCCTGTCGCTATGGGTCTTTGGCATAACGGTCGCTGCCCGCTTGCCTGTTGAGGGTTTGGCGCTTGCGACGGCTTTTTCTGGCATATTAGCTATCTTAGCACAGATTTTTGCCGCACGAGGCTTAATGCCGCTTAGCGCGTTGGACGGTGATTTGACCCTTGCCCTTTGCGGTGCCTTGTGGGCGTCGGCAGTCAGCGCCAAATGGCGTTGGGCATGGCTGGCTTGGGCGGCAGCTCTAGTCGTTTTGGCACTTACGCTAGGCGACCTGACAAGCATATTGGTGGCAGGCATTGGGGCCGCCGCCGCAAGCCTTGGTCTTGGGCTGCGCTGGATTTCCGCCCGTCGCCCATGGACGCCAATTGATCTTGCCGTCACGCTGGCTTGCGCGATCCTGACGGTGACGCTGCTAGCCCTGTTTAGGCCTTTGGCTTTTGCATCCGACCCCTTTGGCGCGATTAACTGGATTGGCTATGGGTTCGGTGTTTCTGGTTCCTCAATCCGTGACGGCTTTGGACAGGGTTTGGGCGTGTTGGGTCTAGGGCTCGCCAGCATTTGGGCGGTCGTGACCAGTGGTCGTCTGGCACTTGACCGCAGGGAGTCCAACACAAACGGCGCGGCGGTTTTTGGTGTGTGGTGTGCCGGGCTTGCAGCCTTTTTATTGGCACCTGCAGAGATTTCAGTTCTTGGCTCTTGGGTGGTACTCTTGGCGGGGTTGAGCTTTGGGGTGGGTATCCGGCCCTTGATACTTGCACAACAGCCCCGCACTTCTCACCCCCTGAACGCCGGGGCTCCCTATCAGGGGGCCTATCAAGCAGCACCTTTGCAGTCGCGTCCAAGCCCGGCCACCCGTAACCGCCTCAGCTAAGTGCGTCTGCCGCCCATAAAGCCCGCCATAGACGTGCTCCAAGTGCCCGGATCGCTAGAGGCAGTGCCTCCGATAACACCATGGCCTTCAACACAGACTTGATCCAAGTCCTTGCAGGCAGACGCGTCAAGGTTTGAGCCAGCTTTGTGCCCGGCAATGCCGCCATGCTGGGGTGGCGTTCGACGATGCGGCGGAAATTCGGTCCGGCCTTTGCGAATTTGTCGAGCAGGGTTGCAGCATCATCTAGGCCTAAATGGGTTGCTGGAATGTCGGCATGAAGGACCGCATACCCCTTTGATTCTGCTCTTAAAGCCCAATCAACATCTTCCCAGCCCCAGCCAGAAAAGCCCGCATCAAAAGGCGTATCATTCAAGATGGCTTTGCGCACGAGTAGGTTAGATGTAGCTACCGCCAGTGCACCCCGGCTTTGACGTTCACTTGCCGACGAGCAATCGGACTTCTCGGCCACCATTTTGGCTAAAGCCAAAGCAGCGCAATCGGGGACCTGCAGGGTGGAAAATCCCCCATACACAATTTCCGTGGTTGGATCGCGGGCAAGCTTCAGCCAATCTGCCACAAAACTTGGAGAATCTGGGGCCATGTCGGAATCCAGAAACAAAATCACAGAGGCCTTGGCCTCCGCAATCAGCCGGTTGCGCGCCGCAGAACGACCTTGATTGTCATGCAACGTGATCAGACTGGCAGGGACATTCAAGTTCTGGAGACTTGCTTCGACCGCAGCTGTCACCGAGCGGTCCTGTGACCCATCATCTACGACGATCAACTCAACTGCTTCGCCCGTCATTTGGCGAGACAAAATCTCTATCAGCTGACTGGGGTCGTTGCGAAAAAAAGGCGTGGCGATGCTGAGTTCCAAAGGGCGTTCAGCCCTTACGCCATTGGAAAAAATCGTTTCGCTCATAAAGCCCCCGTTTGCGGGCGCAGGCGGGTCCACATAGCCTTGGCAAAGTCGCGCGCGCCAGCGACATTCAAGAGGATAACAAAGGCACCATAGCTCAAGGCACCGAGCCCGCCTTTGAGGATAAGGTCTTGGAATGCGCCAAAGCTTGGCAGGGCCAGCACCACGCCGGCCATCAAGACGCAAGCAATTGCAATCTTGGCAGTTTCCAAAAGGGGAATCGGTAAAGCCACGTAGCGTCGGCCGATCCACGCCAGCATGGTCATGCCAAGACCATAGGCAGCGACATTGGCGTAAGCTGAGCCCATCAAGCCAAACTTCGGCAACAGAAGCACATTTAGACTGAGGCTGGTAATCACCGGCACCAGAAGCAAGAGCGCCCGCTGTAATGCCTTTTTCGACAGCATGAAGGCTTCGGAAAAATAGTCGCACATGCCCGCCAGCAAGGCAGAAAACGCGATCCACGGCACGACTTGGATCGCGCGCTCACGCAGGGCTTCGCCGATCAAGATCTCACAAATTGGGCCAGCGAGTAGGCCAATACCTAAAGCGGCCGGTGCCCCAATACCAAGGCGAACCACATAGCCTTGGTGGGCTGCCTTTACAGCTTCGGCCGGGCCGCCGCGCTCATAAGCCGCAATTAAGATCGGTGTCACGGCTGCGGCACCCCACGTGAAGATGATGTCGAGAATGCGCGCGCCAACTTGATAGCCCGCAGAGTAGGCCCCGACGTCGCCTTCGCCCAAAAAGGCTGCGATCACGAAACGGTCCCCACTTGTCAGAGCTAGGCTTAAGATAAGGCCGCCTGCCAAGGGCGCACCATAGGCGAAGTAAGCCTTGCCGCGTTCGGGCTGCAGCGACCCTTTCCGCGCGGCCATCCACAAGGCTGGCCCTTCTATCGCCAGCACAATGACGGAAGCGATCAACATGCCGATGAACGGACCTTCAGGGCCCATGGCAAAAAACACAACACAGCCAATCCCAAGCCCAAAGGCCAAGAGCGTATGTAAGGTATCTACGACGGCAAAGCGTTTGGCCTCTTGAGCCATCCGTCTTGTTTCTAAAGCAATTTTGATCAATGACCTTGTGATCACACTGCCAAAGGCTGCCGCCACCACGATTTTCAGATTGAGGTCAGCTGGCCACAACAGAAGGGTTGCGATGGAGATCAGCGCAAACGCGCCGGCGCACCAGCTAAACAAAGCGATCAAAGTAGCAAAATGGGCGGGCTTTTCACCCTTTTCTGCGGCATCCGCATAGAAGCGGGCGGCGGCTGCCTCGATCCAAACGACGAAGAGATATTGCGCCAAAGTCATGGCCGCATACACCAAGGTATAGCGGCCATAATCGTCGTCGCTAAGTAGGCGCGTTAAAACAGCAACCATGCCAAAACTGGCCACGGCTTGGGCCAGATTTGGGATTAAATAGGTCATGAGGTGACGACCCATCATGACTGGTGCTGTACCTCATTGGCATGGATTTTAGGCAGGCTCACCGCACCGAACCTTTGTCGCCTAAGAGAGCGGGCAGGGTTCTCACCATGATCCAGACGTCGAGCCAAAGGCTCGCATCGCGAATATAGGCGATATCATACGCAACCCGTTCGGCCACTTCTTCCGCACAATGAACTGGCCCACGAGAGCCGTGAATGGCGGCCCATCCTGTCATGCCGGGCTTAATTCGGTGGCGGTGCGCATATTCAGCCACCAATGCTTCGCTTTCTTGATCGCCAGTTCTCATGCCGATGGCATGAGGGCGCGGCCCTACGAGCGACATGGTGCCAGTCAAGACATTAAACAATTGCGGCAGCTCATCTAACGACGTGGCGCGAATGAAGCGGCCAATCCTGGTCACGCGGGGGTCGTTCTGCGTCACTTGTTGGGCCGCGCAAGCGTCGGCTGTCTCCACCCGCATGGAGCGGAATTTCCAACAGTTGAACGCCTGATTGTTAAATCCGTGCCGCTTCTGGCGGAAGAAAACTGGACCCTTGCTATCAAGCTTGATTGCCACCGCGATCAAGGCCATCACGGGCGCAGCAATCACAAGGATGCACGTCCCAAACACAAGGTCTTGCACCCGCTTCCAGAAAGCACGTTTGGCATCTTCGGGTGCACCCGAAACATAGGCGACGGGGCGATTGCCGATGCGGCCGATCGTCGTCCCGTCGCTGTCAAATCCCTGCATATCAATGGCCAGCACAACCTTGTTCGGCATAGAGCGCAATTTGTTGACCAATTGGAGCACACGGCTTTGCGCCGTGCTGGAGACTGCCACAATAACCCGGTCGATACTGGGCAAATGCGGCCAGCTCATCAAATCATCGAGATCGCCCAACAATTTAACGCCGTTTGGCAGAGGTTTGGCCCGGTCCATTCGGTCGTCAAAGACGCCCAAGACGGCAATGTCGCCCGAAGCTTTGGCTTCCTCAATCAGCTTATGGGCTAGCGGCGTTGCCCCTACGATCACAACATTCAAGGAGAATAAGCCGGCTTTGATCATCGCCCCTAAAATGAGCGCAGAAAAAAAGTGCACCGAAATAATTATACAGCCAGCTAAGAGAGTGGCGATACCCGCTTCCCAGGCCCCAGCTTCCGCTGCGCGACCTGCGGCCAAAGCCACTAAGGCCCCGGCTCCTGCTGTCATAGGCAAAGCTAGCACCACCGCGCCGAGGGTTTTGACGCCGTGCGTCACCGCTGAGGGCTCAGCGTCAAAGCGATACAGATCATGCTCTCGCAAAATCCACCACAGACCAATCCCGCCTATGGCCATAGGCAAACAAGCACTCAATGCGACCGTAAAGACATGATCGGCGGTCGTCACTTTCAAGACATAGGTCAGCACAAGAAGAATGACCGCCACGTCGAGAATTTCGAGGGCGCGTCCAAAGCTTGAGCGATACCAACGCGCGCCACGTGCCGCTTTGCGCGCCAAGGTAGCGGGCTGATCGCCAGCAAGTTCTTGCGTGTATTCCATGCGTGTCATTGCCGAGAGGCTCCTTAAAGCGATCTTTATCAGCATTGGGTAGACGCCCTATTAACGAAACCGCGCAGGATGCAGGTTGGAGTTCCCATTTCCCGACCCCCAAATCCCCCTGTGCAGCTTCACTGACGTGATGCTCTTGCTCTGCCCCCTTTTGTCGGGCTATCAGACGAATGTGCGGAGACGTGGCCGAGAGGCTGAAGGCACTCGTTTGCTAAATGAGCGTGCTCCAAAAGGGCACCGAGGGTTCGAATCCCTCCGTCTCCGCCAGTTTTTTCTCGAAATTTGATATCCGTCAGCCATCATTTCCAATGGCGGTTCTTAACCCTGCGACCTTTTGTTGGTGACGTCAGGGCCAGGTCCAGCGATATGTTTTTCAGCTTGATCTCGACGCCAAGCCTGTTGGAAACTGCTTCCTGTTCCGCTGTGGAAAGTGCGGCGAACTTCCGGCAAAGGTCCTGCCAACAGGCTGCGCGATAGGCTGAGGTGGGAATTTCAAAGTGGCCGCCAAAACTCTCGAACCGAACGCGAGGTATTTGGTTCTTGACGGCCTCCAGATTGGCTTCAAGATAGGGCAAATAATCCGCCCCAAGGCAGCGGAGGAGCGGGTCGAGGTCGCTCGGTGGGTCTGTCACCCTATCGTAATTGGCAAGACAATCTGGCGTGGCGGCCCATAAGCGTGTGATCCAAGCCATAACATTGGGTGCCCGTTCGCGCATGATGGCTGCCGGGGTCGGGTCAGAGGAAAAGTGCCGAAACATCGAGCCGAAGAGGCCGAAATCAGCTTCGCACGGGCGATCTCCAAACAAATAGGGCCGTGCGGTGAAGGCCGGTTCCAGCATATCCAGTAACGACAGATAATGACGTTCTATCGCGGGCCCATTTTCACGGGTCACGCCGTCGCTTTTCAAATACTCCCGCTTTTGGCGCTGCGTTATCCAAAAGCTTCGCAACCACAAGGGTGCCGGCAGGTCACGCAGCAGGGTTCGCGCGATCTGACGGCCCATTAGCCGCGAATCCTCCTCAAACGCCCAGCGATAGTAAAGCGCGGGGCGCCAGAGCCATTCATCAAAGGCATCTTCAAGCAAAAGGCTGAAGAAGTTCCCGGTGGCCGTTGTAGAGCTCAACTTAGGCTCAGCCCCTTGACCCTCGAAATGCGCTATGATCGTTGTGGTGTCGGTGAGCCAAGCCCCTTGCGGGGACAAGAGTTGCGGCATTTGCGCCACCCCGGTCTCGCGCGCGCATCTCTGGAAGTCGGCCGTGTTCATTTCGACGAACTGAAACGCAATCCCCTTAGCGCGCAGATAGGCTTCGAGCTTGCCGGTGAAGTAGGACAGCTTTAGCCCGTATAGGGTGTAAGGCTTTGCCGTCATGCTGGCTCATTCCGTCTATTTAAGTGAGCGGAGCTTGCCACTTGATGGATTGGGAGCATAGGGGTGGTCCATGTTTCCGCCCGGACATTTGATTGCAGCATCAGAATCTCCCAGCCAAGAAAGCCGCTTCGACCGACTTTATGGCATGGGTAATGTCATTAGGTCAACGTTGGCCCGAGCTAGGACGTTGGAGGGATGTCCCTGCAATGTCGCCCTTAGATCTCTGTGCACTATGCCGCAAACGTCAGCGGTTTTGCACGTGCGATGCGCTCCGCTTCTTTGGGGGAGTGGGTGGCTTCCCACAAATCCATGCGTCTTTGGGTGTTAAGCCAAAAGTCTGCACTATTGCCGAAAACACGCGCCAAGATTAGTGCCGTTGGTGCGGTCACGGCGCGGCGACCGTTGCACAATTCATTCACGTGCTTGCGTTGAACGCCCATGGCTTCGGCCAATGCGCCTTGGGTAAGACCTAGAGGGGCCATGAATTCTTCGACAAGAATTTCGCCAACACTGGCCGGGCGACGTTTGGAAGTGATCATTGTGGTGTCCTCACTGGTAAGAATGATCGTCTAGATACAGGTCGCTTGCTTCCGCGCGCGCGCCATTCCATCGGAAGATCAAGCGCCACTGCTTGTTCACCGGGATTGAATGATAGCCTTCCAAATTGCCACGCAGCTTTTCAAAGTGGTTGCTGGGCGGAACCCTCAAATCCGCGTCGGTAGTCGCGTCGTCGATCATTTGCAATTTTCGAAACAAACGGCTGTCCAAATCTGAAGGGATGTAGCGTGAGCTCTGATCTTCTGCGAAGAAGTTCTATAGCCAACGATGCCGAAACCCGATGATCAAAAAGCCGCCCCTTTTAGGTTGTGGGTAAATGTACTACTCAATGGTACTATTGGCAAGTTCTTCCAAACTGCGCGCGGGCTGGATGCCCGCTCAACTGCATCACTATCCCGACCGTGCTTATCGCTTTGGTCCCTTGCGGAGCCACGGTGCAGTCAATTCTGACTGAACCCGACACAGCTGACCTCGCACCCCGGAACCCCTGCCGGCATTATGCGTTTGATTGGTTCTCCCACAGTGAAATGGAACCCGTCATGCAAGAAGAAAACATCAACAAAATCGTGGAGCAAACCGATGCGATCCTGATCTCCAGTTCCAAGGTTGAAGGCGTCGGTGTTTACCGACCTTCGGGCGACCGGATTGGGACGATCAAGCACATCATGATCAACAAGCGCACCGGCCAAGTGGCTTATGCGGTTATGAATTTCGGTGGATTCATGGGGCTGGGCGAGGAAGGGTATCCGATTGCCTGGGGCCTTTTGACCTTCCGAGAATTGCCAGATGGCTATGTCGTCAACCTAACCGATGAAGAACTGGCCAATGGGCCGGATCGCACCTTCGATTTGACTGGTGCAGCAGACCAAAAATGGATCGATGGCGCGGTCAGCATTTAGGAGACGATCATGATTGAAGACCCCCCAATCGTAAAGACAGGCGATGAAGCGCGCCAAGGCGTTCGCGTCAAAGGCATGACAACGGTCCTAGCCGTGTCGTTAGCCGCGGCGATCGTATTGATTTCCATCATTGCGATGACATCTGCACGGAAATAGCCTGCCACAGCCTCCTGTCGCGCCTTCGTGGCAGGAGGTCGCGCTTGGCAAAGCCAGCGCTTGCTGATAACCTCTAAGTTAGATGGTGCCTCAGGAAACTGGGGTGAAAAGGGAATGTTGTGCGAGGGTTAGCCCTCAAATCAGCAGCCGTGCCTGCGACCGTAAGCGGATAGCCGCGTTTCTCTTGGCCATTGCCAAGATGTGCCACTGGGCCCCCATTGGGTTCGGGAAGGCCGAAACAAAGCCGTGACCCGTAAGTCGGGAGACCTGCCATCGCCGTCGTTCGTCCGTCCTGCCAGGGTCAGCGGGGAGGCCGGAGTTTACCTCCGATGCAACGACTGCAGGACGTGGGACGCGTGGTGCGTGCCCGCCACTCTTGCATGCAAGGAGGATTGGCCGTGGATCAACGGCCAACTAGTACCTATGACACGCAGACTTTGCCGATTTGCAAAAACACTATTTGTGCCCGCAACCTTGGCACTCACACCTTTTGTTTTCGTAGCGTCAGCCGCTGGTCAAACCCCGACTTCGGGCCCCAAGGCGACGACAGCTGAAACCATCATTGTCACCGCAACGCGGACACCAATGCGCGCCTCGCGAGTTGGTTCCTCGGTTACCGTCATCGACGCTCCAACGATAGCCCGCGCCCAGTCCATTCCCGTGATTGACCTGTTGCGCGACGTTCCAGGCGTTGCCTTCAGCCGCACTGGCGGGGTGGGTAGTTTGACCACGGTGCGTATCCGGGGCGCAGAAAGCGATCAGACTGTGCTGCTGATAGACGGCGTAAAGCTGAATGATCCGTCCAGCCCCGGCGGCGGGTTTAACTTCGCCAACTTGTTGGTTGGCAATCTCGACCGAATTGAGGTCCTGCGCGGGCCACAATCTACCCTATATGGCAGCCAAGCCATGGGCGGGGTGGTGCAAATCATCACCCGTTCAGGCGACGTTCCTTTCGGAGCCTCTGTCACCCTAGAAGGTGGAAACTTGAATACAAAGCGGGCGCGGGGGTCGGTACGCGGGCAAGTGGGCGACCTTTCGTATGTTCTGGCTGCCGGACAGTTTGAAACCGACGGCGTGAGTTCGGCAGCTTCGGGCAAGGAACGCGATGGCTTTAGGAACACACTTGCGCAAAGCCGAGTCGATTATGCTTTGAATGATCAACTAAGCCTTGAAGCCCGGGTCTTTTGGTCGGACAGCGATGTCGGTATTGACGGCTTCCCCGCGCCATCCTTTGCCTTAGCCGATACGCCTGAGAGGTCCAAGACTGAGGAATTGATCGTTTATGCTGGCGCTAATCTAACGCTGCTGAACGGTCGGTCGCGCACGCGCTTTGGCTTGAGTGAAACCCAGACGGATCGGATCAATCTTAATCCGACCCTTGCGGTCCAAAACACTTTTATTGGCACCGGTACCAATCGCCGGGCAGAGGTTCAATCGATCTTGGACGTGACCCCCCAGCTCCAACTCGTTGGTGGGGGGGAGTTTGAGCAATCGCGCCTGCGCACGGCCAGTCCGTCAGTGGCCAATCCCAATCCAACCCCGTTGCGGGCCAAAAGCGAGTTAAGTGCGCTCTATCTGCAGGGCCAAGCTTCACCCACCTCGTGGTTGACGGCGACCTTGGGCGTTCGCTGGACCGATCATAATAGCTTTGGCGAAGCCTTGAACACACGTGCAACCGTTGCTGCCTCTCTAAATGACGGCAACACGATCCTTCGCGCCGCCCTAGCGGATGGCTTTAAGTCCCCAACGCCGTTTCAGCTCTTCTCCAGCTTTGGAAACGCGAAACTGCAACCCGAAGAAGCAAGCTCTGCTGAAATCGGGGTGGAACAGGCTTGGTTTTCGCGCCGCTTAATTGGGTCGTTCACCTATTTCCAGCGCGACACCATCAACCAGATCGACTTTGTCTCTTGCTTTGGCAATGCGGCGGCCATTTGCGTCGGTCGTCCGAGTGGGACTTATGACAATATTGCCCGCACCAAGGCCGATGGCACTGAATTTACGCTGGAAGCAAAGCCTACGCGCCAACTAAGCCTGTCAGCTGGTTTTGCTACGTTGGACGCACGGAATAAAGTCCGCGGTTCTGCCAATTTCAATAAGCTCTTGCCGCGCCGGGCTAAGGAGACTGGCTCAGCTACCATCGGCTATCTGTTTACCTCGGGCCTCGATGTTTCTGCCACCTATTCCCGCGTTGGCGACAGCTTTAACAATGCCAGCAACACGGTTGTGATCAGAGGCTATGACCTGGTGACCTTACGGGCCAGCCAGAAGATCAATCCGCATTGGACTGTCTTTGCTCGAGTCCAAAATGCAGGCGATGAGATTTATGAGACCATCACCGGCTATGGCTCGCCACGGCGTGAGACATTGGTGGGACTCCGTGCGAGCTTCTAAGCTTGTTCTTTGTTTGTGCTTAACGGCTGTGGCGGGGTGTTCCTCGCCGCAACCAACAAAATCTGTGCGTGCCAATGATCAAGGGAAAACTCCGCTGCGGGTGGTCTCCCTTGATTTTTGTGCGGATCAATTTGTGATCAAGCTAGCAAACAGGGGCGATATTGTTGCGGTTTCCCCAGATGCGACGCGTGACTTTTCCTTCATGCGCGCAGAAGCCAACGGCTTGGATCAAGTTCGGCCCGACGCTGAAACGATCCTAGCCCTTAAGCCCGACGTGGTTGTTCGTTCCTATGGCGGCGGGCCGCAAATGGTTCCATTTCTGGAGCGGGCGGGTATCAAAGTCCATCAAATTGGCTGGGGCGAGGATTTTGCCGACGTACGCACGAATGTGCGTGCTGCAGCAGAAGCATTAGGCCAGCCAGCACGCGGGGAAGCTGTGGTCGCCGATTTTGATAGTCGGCTGGCGAGCCTAAAGCGAGCACCGCAGGTCCCTGCGCTTTATGTGACATCAGGCGGGGTAACGACCGGGCCAAGCTCGCTGGTTGATCGCATGATGAGCCAAGCCGGCCTCGTCAATTTCCAGACGCAGAAGGGCTGGAATCCGCTGCCCTTAGAACGCTTAGCGACGGAGCGTCCGGCAATGGTGGTGACGGCCTTCTTTACAGCGCAAAGCCTGCACCAAGATTATTGGAGCCAAGCACGCCATCCCATAGTACGACAGATGCTAGCAGATTTGCCAGTTGCGCGCCTTGATGGCGGTGCAACGGCATGTAGTGGGTGGTTTATGATAGACGCGATAGAGGCGATGGCTGCTACGGGCCGCAGCATTTCTGCCAAGGCTAGCCCTTTGCCTCAGGACTTAGAGCCATGAAGGTTCAAGACCATAGCCGAGCTCTAATTCTAGCATTGGTGCTTTTGAGCGCGCTGGCAATTGCGGCTTCCTGCTTGATTGGTGTCACGCCTTTGCCATTGGGGAGGCTTATGGCCACTTTGGTGGGGTTGGGTGACCCGCAAGCAGAACTCATCGTCTGGGACATTCGCTTACCGCGCGCCTTGGCGGCCTTTATGGTCGGTATGGCCTTGGCAGGCAGTGGGGCAGCGCTTCAAGGTCTGTTACGCAACCCGCTGGCTGAACCCGGTGTCCTTGGGGTTTCGGCCATGGCAAGCCTATTTGCCACCATTACGATTTACTGGGGCTTTGTTCAGCTTTCGCCTTGGATGTTACCCTTGGCGTCCATCGCTGGGGCTTTGCTGGCTACCGGGCTCCTCGCGCTGATCGCATCGCGCGTGCAGTCAGTTGTGACCTTGGTGCTGGTTGGGGTGGGCATTTCAAGCCTTGCAGGGGCTTTTATGTCGCTTCTGCTCAATCTCGCACCAAACCCTTTCACTTTGTCGGATATGATGAATTGGATGATGGGTTCAGTCGCCAATCGCTCGCTGGAGGACCTAGTGCTTGCATCCCCCTTTTTCGTAGCAGGGGTGATGGCGATTGGTCTGGCCGCTCCGGGCCTGCGGGCTTTGACACTCGGCGAAGAGGCGGCCAGCGCCGTGGGTCTTGATGTGGGTCGTTCGCGTATCTGGGTCGTGCTTGGAACCGGATTGTTGACGGGGGCTGCGGTCTCCGTGGCAGGGGCGGTAGGGTTTGTGGGCATCATCGCGCCCCACCTTGTGCGGCCTTTGGTAGGGTATGATCCCACGCGGACCCTCGTGCCCGCAGCCCTACTAGGTGGCCTCGTACTTGTTGTCGCAGATTTGATCGCGAGGCTTGCACCCACCGGGCAAGAGCTAAAGCTCGGCGTTGTCGCCGCTCTGATCGGCGCGCCCATCTTCATTTGGATTGCTGTGCGTCGTCGCATGCTGGAGGTGGACCAATGAGTCTCAAGCTTCACGAAGCCAGCGTTACGGTGCATGGCGCACAGCTTCTCCGTGACGTCTCCTTTGAGGTGACACCTGGCAAGCTTGTCGGCCTATTGGGGCCTAATGGAGCTGGAAAAACCACGGCCGTCCGGGCGCTTTTAGGCCTCCAGCCCTTGAGTGCTGGGTACGCCTATTTGGATGGCCAACCTTCTCATAGCCTAACGCCCAAGCAGCGCGCACTGCGCGTTTCTTACCTGCCGCAAGCGCGTAAGTTGGCGTGGCCCATTGCGGTGCGCGAAGCCGTTAGCTTAGGCCGGTTCGCCTATGGTGGGCCGATGGGGCGGCTAGGCCCAGTTGATGCAGCGGCAGTCGAGGATGCCTTAACGCGGTGTTCCCTCAATGGATTTGAAGACCGTTCCGTCACCAGCCTGTCGGGCGGGGAGTTGGCGCGCGTCCATCTGGCCCGGGCGCTTGCCAGCCAAGGTCCAGCCCTGATCGCCGACGAACCGACCGCCGCTCTAGACCCCGGCCACAGCTTTGACGTGCTCGCAACGCTAAAATCCCAAGCCAGCGCAGGGCAGGCGGTCTTAGTTGTCCTGCATGATTTGGCCCTTGCCGCCCGCTTCTGCGATGAGATTATCCTGCTGGACCAAGGCAAGCTTGTGATCCAAGCCCCGCCGCGCGAGGCCTTGAACCCTCAGATTCTGTCCAGTGTTTATCGGGTAAAGGCGACATGGGCCGACGGCCAATTGAGTCTTTCGGGACGAATCTAACCTTGATCCATCCCAGGCCAGTCAAGGGTTTTGTCGATCTAGAAGTTACGCCCAAACCGGATGCCGACATTGTCGATGCCTTGGTTCTTCGAGCCACCCAGAATGTGGCCGTGGCTTAGGTGCTCATACACCAGATAGCTTGTCCAAGACTCGCTGTGGCGATAGCCGACGGCAAAGCCTAAGCGGAATAAATCGCGTGAGCCTAAGGCCAATTCCTCTGCGTTGAATTTTGCCCGCCGCGCGCTGTCGGCAGGAGCATAGGGGTTATTCAGCGGATCGCCATTATGGATCACATAGCCCAGATAAGGGTCGATGGTGATGTTCTTGCTAACGGGGAAGGTCCAATCTAGCCCAACACCGGCGAAACTGGTCTCACCTTGAGTGTTGAGCGATGCAACAACACCTGGTCGGGGTGAGAAGGCAAATTTCAGCCAGTCCGGGCTGTTCCACAAGACTTCGACTTGCAGGTCGGGGCCATCTTCCTTGCCCGCGTTTTTGGAGACGTTTGTCTCGATATTATGGGCCATAATCGCCCCGCGAACTTCGCTAATCTGGGCCTTGGCAGGCAAAGCAGCGAAACTTGAAGCTACCGCTGCTAGGCCAACAAAAACAAAAACCTTGGGTAAATTTGAGTGTAACATCCAAGCTGTCCTATGAACTTGCCTCAACTAATCCGCGAGTCCCACAAAAAGGTCAATTAGCAGTCAAAAAAGGCAATTCCGCCGGTTACGGCCTTTTGGGGTTGATGCGGCTTGAAGCGGCGGAAGCAAAGGCTAGGCAGCGCGGACTTCCTCCAAGAATTTACCAACGGCGCGCTTTAGGTTGTCTGCTTGCTGGCCAAGCTCTCGGGCTGCCGCAAGACTTTGTTCGGCTGCTGTCCCGGTCTCGGTTGCCCCCTGCTGCACCAAACCAATCGCTTGGCTGACTTCGTGCGTGGCTGTGGCCACACTGGAGGTTGAATGGGTAATCTCTTGAACCGCTTTCATTTGCTGTTCGACCGAAGTGGAAATCGTGCCAGAGATTTCGTTGATTTGAGAGATTGTGGCCGAAATGCCCTCAATCGCGCTCACTGCCAAGTGCGTAGCGCTTTGTACGCCACCGATTTGAGTGCTGATTTCATCCGTCGCTTTCGCGGTCTGCTCGGCCAAGCTTTTGACTTCCGATGCCACAACGGCAAAGCCTTTGCCTGCTTCACCCGCACGGGCTGCTTCAATGGTCGCATTGAGTGCCAGCAAGTTTGTTTGGCTGGCAATGTCAGAGATTAAATTGACAACAGCTCCAATTTTGGCCGCAGCCTCCGAGAGCGCTACCACGGTTGAATTGGTCTCTGACGCTTTCTGTTCCGCCTCGCGCGCAATGCGAGCCGCGGTTTGGACTTGATTGGCGATCTCAGAAATCGAGGCCGACATTTCTTCAGAAGCTGAAGCCACCGTTTGGACGTTTGACGCCGATAGATCGGCAGTACGGGAGACCGATTCAGAATGAGCCGAAGTATCCTGGGCAGTCTTACTCAAGGTCTCAGACGACGCTTCCAGTTCTGTTGCAGCTGATGAAACAGTATCGACAACTTGGGCAATCGAAGCTTCAAAACTGTCTGCCAGCGCACTCATGGTGGCACGCTTGGCCGCTTCTGCCTCTTTTTCTTTGTCTTTTGAAGAGATCTCGAGACGGCGGACTTCTTGGGCATTTTGAATAAAGACCTGTAAGGCTGTCCGCAGATGTCCAACACAATCGCGGCGATCCAGATCATCAACAATCACGTCAATGTTTCCTTTTGCGACATCATCCATCAGTGCCGTCGTCCTTGCTAATGGAGCCACAATGACATTGGAGAGCACAATAGCGAGGGCACCGCCAACCACGATGATCGCACCGATCAGCGCGAGGGCCAACGAGGTGCTTTGTTTGAGCCGTCGGCTCAGCTCAGGACCGATTACATCCTGACGCGTCCTTGATGCGGTCAATAAGCTGGTTGCAGTGCGCGAAATGGCGACACCCAGCTGATTGCGTTTCGTGGCCACGGTTGGGTCAGTATTCGCTCGCTCCGCTTGGGCCAAATAGTCCTCGAGTTCGACAGCAATTTCGGTGAGGGCGGATTTTACTTCCGGGTCGTCGACTAGGTTATTGGCCTCCTTTAGTAACTTAGTCAGGTCGGCGCTAGAAGTTCGCAAAGAGGCCAATTCAGCCGGATCCCCAGTAAGTTCAAACTTGACGGCATGAACTCGGATCCTTTGAAAATTTTCGGCTGCCGCGCCAAGTGAAGCCGTTTGCCGAGCAATTTGACGGTAGTCAGTCGCCATTGTCTCAACCAGCATGGCCTTCCAAGCCATGGTAGCGCACGCAAGAGCGACCACCGCGATGAGAATGCCAAATGCGATCTTGATCTTTTGGGCAATTGGAGCGTGCTTAACATAATATTCTATCATAATTCACCTTAGATATTACTGGTTGGTAATATCCTTCAGGCCATTTCACTAAGAATTTATTTACGATACTACCTAAGATTTTCACGTTTCTGTGAGGCCAAAAGGCATTGGCGGCAGCAATTTCCGTGATGCTGGAACCGAAAGATTGCCAACGCGATGCATCAGCTTTACGGCTTGAGCACTGATTTTGGAGGTTCCCATGGCCGTAGCGAAACTGGAAAAAAGCGGGGCGATTGCCACCATCACCATCACCCGTCCCGAAGCAATGAATGCCTTGGGTCAACCCGGCGACGGCGATGTGTTTCAAGCCATTTGCGCAGACATTAATGCTGATCGTTCGATCCGTGCCGCGATTCTGACAGGCGAGGGGCGGGCTTTTTCTGCCGGTGGCGATGTGAAGGCGATGAAAGAGCGGACAGGGGCTTTTGGTGGTAGCCCTGCTGAAATTCGCGAGGCTTATCGCAGTAATATCCATAAGATCATCAAAGCCCTCTGGAACTTGGAAGTGCCCTTGGTCAGCGCGGTGAATGGCCCTGCGATCGGGCTGGGCTGTGATGTGGCTTGCATGGGCGACATTCGTATTGCCGCCAGCGGAGCCAAGTTTGGTGTGACCTTCTTGAAGCTAGGCCTGATCCCGGGCGACGGCGGCGCTTGGTTGACACCGCGGATCGTGGGCTGGAGCCGCGCGTGTGAGCTTTTGTTTACCGGCGATGTGGTCGACGCGCAGACGGCGCGTGAGTTCGGCTTTGTCTCCCGCGTTGTGGAGGCCGATGTTTTGATGACTGAGGCCCGCGCTATGGCTGAAAAAATCGCGATGCAGCCGCCCCATGCGCTTCGGGTCACAAAGGCTTTGATGCGCCAAGGCCAGACGGCGACCTTTGACACCATCATGGAATTGTCCGCTGCTTCGCAAGGGCTAATGCACCATACGGCGGACCATGAGGAAGGCGTGGATGCGATTTTAGAAAAGCGCAGCCCCACCTTTACTGGCCAATGAAGCGCTTAGCTCTCTGTCTCCTTGTGTGTGCTCTCAGCGCATGCGATCCCGGCGACAAAGATCAAAATCCGCGCAATCGTCTAGGCTCCGACGGGCCACTCTCCTGGCGATTGGTAGAGCAAAAGGCCGGGGCTGCAGCCTTTTTGTCGCGGCCGGGGGCAGCGCCTGACTTAGTTCTGTGGTGCGATGATCAACAGCTTATCACGCTACGCGCACATGTCTTTCCAGCACCCGAGGCTCAGCCAACCTTGGAGTTGACGACAAAGGCAGGCCGCATTGCTTTCAAGGAAGTCCGTCGCCAAGGCGGCCTACGGGATGGAGACCGCAAACTGGTGGAAGGCAAGATTGGCTTGGCGGAGGCGGGTGTGGCTGAAACTATTCTAGCAGCCAGCGATTTCACCTTGACGTCGGGTGACGTTGACTATCGCGCTCAGCCGGTGGATCGTGATCAGATACTGCCTGCCTTTGTGACTGCCTGTCGCAAAGGGGGGCCAAAAGCGCCCTAGAGAGCGCAGCGATAATGGGGAGAAGGCGATGTCACAGGCACCAGTGGTCCATGGGTTTGTTGCGCAAGGGTTTGAGCCCGTTCGAGATGCGTTTGCGCAGAATTTAGCTAGTGGTGAGGAGCTTGGCGCGACCTTCAGCGTTGTCCAAGACGGCGAAACGATCATCGACCTCTATGGTGGGGTGCGCGACGAAGACCGCAGCGAGCCTTTAGGGCCAGACGATCTCTTTAATGTATGGTCGACCACCAAAGGCATGGCAGCCATTAGTGTCGGGATTGCCGTGGAGCGCGGTCTCTTGGACTATCGAGCCCCAGTCGCAACTTATTGGCCAGAATTCGCCGTCCATGGCAAAGAGGCGATCACGGTTGAAACCTTGCTTAGCCATGCCAGCGGCATTCAGGGGGCCGATACCCAAGCCACAACGGAAGAGCTGTTGGATATTCCAGCCTTTGCGGATCGTTTAGCAAGCCAAGCCCCTTTGTTCCCACCGGGCTCCGCCAACGCTTACAATGCAGGCGTTTTCGGCCATTGGGTCGACGCGTTGCTGCGTCGTACGGACGGCCGTTCTTTGAAGGATTTCTTCGCTGATGAAGTGGCGATACCGCTCAAGGCCGATGTGTGGATTGGGTTGCCAGAGGATCAGCACCACCGTCGCGCACCGATTGTCGCGCCTTGGGCCTCTTCCTTGGCCACGGCACCGCCACAAACAGACCCAATCATCAAGTCGGCTATGGGCAGCCCACGCATGAGCCCACTGCAAGCCAATCGGCCCGATTGGATCGCAGCAGGTAATGGTGCGGCCGGCGGCAGTGCGAATGCCCGCGGCATTGCCCGCGTCTATGGCGCTTTAGCGCGCGGTGGTGAGCTCGACGGCGTCCGCATTATCTCGCCAGAAGGCGTGGCGCTTGCAAGTGCACAGCGGCGCGAAGGCAAGGATAAAGTTTTGGGCGTGTGGGTGCGCTGGGCAGCTGGCTTTATTCTATCCAGTAAAGGGCTCTATGGCCCCAATGACACCAGCTTTGGTCATTCCGGCTGGGGCGGTAGTTTTGGCTTCGCCGATCCAGTCAACAAGCTGGGCGTGTCTTATGCGATGAATTTGATGGCACCCAATCTTGCGGGTGATCCACGGGGAGGCCGCTTGGTCGCGGAAACCTATCGCTGCCTCGGGTTAGGCTGACGCAGCGTGGCGCACCTTTGCCCTTCCATCGTGCCTCAAACGACTTATAACCAGTGCTATAGAACTAAGAAAACCAACCAGACTTAAGGGAGAAAACCAGATGATCGGAATCTGCGCACAATTCACCATCCAAGCCGGCAAAAATGCTGAATTTGAAGCCTTGCTGACCGAATTCGTCACTACCGTGAAGGCGAAAGAGCCCGGTGCTACCGTCTATCAATTGTGCAAAAGCGCAAAAGCGGAGAACGACTATTTCATGCTGGAGCTTTATGCCGATCAAGCTGCTCTGGATGCCCATGGCAAGACCGAGCATATGGCAGCCTTGGTTGCCAAAATCGGTGGCTTTCTCGCGGCGCCGCCAAAACTAACCCAAGGCCCAGCCGTATTTTAGGAAAAGCCGCCATGGATTTAGCATTCACCCCTGAAGATCTTGCGTTCCAAGCCGAAGTACGCGGCTGGATCGCTGAAAACTATACTCCCGCTTTGCGGGCAAAAATGGCCTTGTCCAAGAATGGTTATTTGGACAAAGAAGGCCAAGTTGAGTGGCAGAAGAAGCTGGCCGCACGCGGCTGGGCTGCTCCGGATTGGCCAGTTGAGCATGGCGGTCCAGGCTGGACCTCCAGCCAGCGCTATATTTTCAATATGGAAGTATCTGCCGCTGGATGCCCATCACCATCGCCTATGGGCCTTAAAATGGTGGCACCCGTCATCATGGCCTTTGGCAATGATAAGCAAAAGGCCCAGCACCTGCCCAAGATTCTAACCTCGGACATTTGGTGGTGCCAAGGTTATTCAGAGCCTGGCTCTGGCTCGGACCTCGCAAGCCTTCAGATGAAGGCTGAAAAGACCGTGCGTGATGGCGTTGAGGGCTATGTGCTCAACGGTTCGAAAATCTGGACGACGCAAGCCCAATGGGCAGACTGGATGTTCAATCTGGTGCGCACCAGCCAAGAAGCCAAGAACCAAAACGGCATCAGTTTCATTCTGGTCGACATGACTACGCCGGGCATCAGCGTAAGGGCTCTGCCAACGTTAGACGGCCCGGTAGAGGGTCAGCAGGAAATCAACCAGGTCTTTTATGAAGATGTGTTTGTGCCTGCGGAAAACCTGATCGGCGAAGAAGGCAAAGGCTGGACCTATGCCAAATATCTGTTGGAGTTTGAGCGCGGAAACGCCTATGCGCCAGGCTTGAAAAATGCCCTCAAAAAGGTCAAGCGCATCGCCGCTGTTGAACAGTCCGGTGACCGCGTTTTGCTCGAGGACCCTGACTTTGGTCGCAAGATTGCCGAGCTGGAAATCCAGATCAACGCCCTTGATGCCACAGAGATGAAAATCTTCTCGGGTCTTTCTTCGGGTAAGTCAGTCGGTGCGGCATCCTCTATGCTGAAGTGCAAAGGCAGCGAGATGCAGCAAGCTATTTCCGAGCTTGCACTCGAAGCCGTGGGTGTATCGGGTATTCCGTTTGTCGCCGATAGTTGGGGTATCTTGGATGGGCGCTCCAACGACCCATTCCCCGTACCAGATTACGCGGTTGCAGTTGCTCCATCTTATTTCAACTATCGTAAGACCTCGATCTATGCTGGGTCTAACGAAATCCAGCGCAACATTATGGCGAAAATGGTGTTGGGCCTCTAAAGGCAGAATAGATTCTCAGAGATCGGTGCTGTTTCGGTACTGATCTCTGAGGCACCTCTATACAACACAACCCAAAGTGGTTTATGTTTGCTTTATGAACATGCAAGCGAACCACCCTGAACCCCCCATTATGATCGGCCCCGATGAGGCCAAGAGCTTGCCGACTTGGCGCGCCGCCTTCTCTGAGCGCACGGCCGAACTCATGGCGAAACTGGCGCTCTTAGCCTATGAATCTGATCTGGAAAAACTGTCTCAATTACTGAAAGCAGGCCAGTTTACGCTCCTAGCTTCGTATGACCAAGACGGCAGCCAAGCCTTCCTTGCACTTGCCGACGACTTTGCGGTAATCGCCTTTCGAGGCACCGATTCCTATGCTGATTGGAAGACCAATCTGATGAGCGAGACCGTGTTGGTCGATACGCGCTTGGGCAGTGTCGAGATCCATAAGGGTTTTATGAAAGCCTATAATCGGATCGGCGCGCAAGTGTTGGAAGATGTGAACCGCCTCGTGCCAGATACAAAGGGGCTTTATCTGACGGGTCATAGTCTAGGCGGTGCCCTAGCGCAGATTGCATCGACGCAGTTGGAGCGCGACAATCTGGCCGCTTGTTATACATTTGGCGCACCGCGGGTGGGCGACCTTTCCTTTGACCGCTTGGTTGTCTGTCCACACTATCGGCTGGTCAATGGTTGGGACTTGGTTACCACCATGCCGCCGCCAATATTCACGTCTTATCGCCATACGGGCGACCCACGTCTTTTAACCAGTTCTAGCAAGCCAATCATGCGGCGTGATCGCAGTCCAATTGTCAAAATCTTCCATACGATAATCGGACTTATCTCGTTCGTCTTCGGGAATCCGCGCCTGCTGGCTGATCACCGAATGGAAGCTTACATCGACAAAATAAAAGCCGCCCGCGCCTTGAGAGGTGGAGCGCGGGTCGGCAGTATGTTTGATTAGATTTTGGGTGTGCCTGCTAGCTAGGTTCAGCCGCCCGAAAGCTTGCGCATGAACTTGCCAGTTTGGCCGCCGCCCTGCTCATAAGCTTCATGACCGGTGGGATCACAGATCTTGTCCCAATTGTCGCGAACTTCTTCTGCGGTGATGCCGTCATCCTTCAGGCAGATGCCGTCCGTTTCATAGATTTTCGCGACTGCGAATACGCCAGCGCCAGCGGACAGAACGGTGCCGGTTGGGGCGTCTTCGCTGACCAGAAACATCACGCCGGGAGTGACATATTCTGGCTTCAAAAGGTCCAGCATTTGTGGCGGCATCAAGTTTTCCGTCATGCGGGTCGCCGCAACCGGGCTGATCGCATTGACCTTAATGTTGTTCTTTGCACCTTCGATTTTCAGCGTATTCATGAAGCCATAAAGTGCGAGTTTGGCTGCGCCATAATTGGTCTGGCCGAAATTGCCATACATGCCACTCGACGAGGTGGTGACAACGATTCGGCCATAGTTTTGGGCCTTCATGATTTCCCATATCGCCTTGACTGGCTTTACGGTGCCCATCAAGTGGACATTCATCACGACGTCGAAGTCAGCCATTTCCATTTTCGAGAAGCTTTTGTCGCGCAAGATGCCAGCGTTGGCGATCAAGATGTCGATCCGGCCCCATTTTTCCATGACTTGGGCAACCATGTTGGCGACGCCCGCATCATCGGTGACAGAGGCACCATTGGCGATGGCTTCGCCGCCAAAGGCTTGAATTTCTGCGACCACGGCTTCTGCGGCGGCTGAATTGCCGCCAGTTCCGTCCATCGCGCCGCCCAAATCATTGACGACAACCTTGGCACCACGACGGGCCAATTCGAGGGCGTGTTGCTTACCCAAGCCACCACCGGCACCAGTTACGATGGCGACTTGGCCGTCAAAGCGAATATCTGACATGTGAACGTCTCCTGAGCATGTTGGCTTATAAGGATTTGCGCATTGCCATGCCCACCACTTCCGCTCGCGTCAAGGGAAACTGACATGGCAGTGGGTGTAATTTTCTGCCTCTGGGGCCTCGCCTCGGCTTTTGTGATTGGATCGAACGGAGTAACACGGATTTAGGGTCGGCGTATGGTACGCCGCACCCACCAGGGACATGATATCGATGCAATCGAAATTCTTGATGGCTGTTAGCGTTGCTGCGCTAGCCTTTTCCAGCCCCGCATTCGCCGATGAAGGCATGTGGACATTTGATGCGTTTCCAGCCGCCAAAATGAAAGCGGCCCATGGTTTTGCCCCCGATCAGGCGTGGCTGAGCAAAGTTCAACAGTCGGCTGTGCGCTTGTCGTCGGGCTGTTCGGCCAGTTTTGTCTCCGATAGTGGTTTGATCCTGACCAATTGGCATTGCGTGTCTAGCTGTGTGGCCGATTTGTCGAGCGCCGATAAGGATTACGGCCTGAACGGGTTCTTGGCCGCTGCTTTGACCGACGAGAAGACTTGCCCTGGCGTGGAAGCGGAAGTGCTGGTCAGCATCACCGACAATACGGCCAAGGTGAAAGCTGCGACTGCCGGTGTTGAGGCCAGCAAGCTCGCCCAAGCGCGCGGCGTTGCTATTGCCAAGCTGGAAGAAGAAGCCTGCAAGAATGATGATAAGGAATTGTTCCGCTGCGACATGATTTCCTTGTTCCGTGGCGGTCAGTACAAGATCTACAAATATCGCACCTATAAGGATGTGCGTTTGGTCTTCTCGCCAGAAAACGCCATGGGCTTCTTTGGCGGCGACCCAGACAACTTCAATTTCCCCCGCTATAATTTGGACGGCGCTTTCCTACGTGCCTATGAAAATGGCGCACCGGTCAAAACCCCAACCCACCTTGCTTGGACGACTGAAACCCCCAAAGATGGCGAGATCGTCTTTGTTGCTGGCAATCCGGGCTCCACCGAGCGTCTGCGTACCACTACCCAATTGAAGTTTGAGCGCGACATGCGCTTACACACACGCCAATTGGTGCGGGCCGAGCTGCGCGGTCGTCTCATCGAGTATCGCACCAAAAGCGATGAGGCCAAGCGCTCGGCTGAAGACATGCTGTTTGGGATCGAGAATAGCTATAAGGCCCAATATGGCCAGCAGCGTTCGTTGATGGATCCCCAGTTTTTCGCGATTAAGGAGCGCGAGGAGGCTGATTTAAAAGCCAAAGTGCGCGCCAATCCAAAGCTTCTGGCTGAAATTGGCGACCCATGGGCACAGATCGATGCAGCCGTTTTAAAGCAGCAAGACCTGTTCTGGGAACATGAATTCTTGGAAGCTCGCGCTGGCTCTATCTCTAGCCTTTATGGTACCGCACGCGCACTGGTCCGAATGTCCAACGAGCGCGCCAAGCCTTTGGCAGAGCGTTTACCTGGCTTCTCCGATGCGGCGATCGCGCAAATGGAAAAGCAAATTCTGACGGAAGCTCCGATCTACAAGGATATGGAAGTTATCGGTCTGGAATTGTGGCTCTCGAAAGCGCGTGAGTATCTGACGGCTGACAATCCATCTATCAAGCGCTTGCTAGGTGCTGAGAGCCCTGAGGGCATTGCAGCGCGCGGCATCGCTGGCACAAAACTCGATGACAAAGCGGTTCGTGAGGCTTTGATCAAGGGTGGCAAGGCCGCTGTTGATGCTTCAAATGACCCTCTGATTGTTCTGGCACGTCGGGCTGAAACCGATGCGCGGGCGCTGTCGGTCCGGATGAACCAAGAGGTCAATGGCCCCTTGTCGCAAGCAGCTGAGAAGATCGCAAAGGCACGCTTTGCGGTTTATGGGGCGGATGTCTATCCAGACGCCACTTTCACCCTTCGCCTGTCTTATGGCGTCGTAAAGGGCTGGACTTACGCGGGGGTCAACGTGCCATCGACCACGACAATTGGTGGCTATTTTGAGCGCGCGTCAGGCGAGTTCCCGTTCGTCGCAGCCCCATCATGGCTGGCCGCCAAGCCAAACTTGAACATGGCCACGCCGTTCAATATCTCGACCACCAATGACATCATCGGCGGTAACTCAGGTTCGCCTCTGATCGACCGTCAAGGTCGTGTGGTTGGTGCGGCGTTTGACGGCAATATCCACTCGCTCGGCGGCAATTATGCCTATGACGGGCGATTGAACCGCACGGTATCGGTTACCACCGCGGCCATCACCGAAGCCTTGACCAAGGTGTACAAGGCCGACCGTTTGGTGACTGAGTTGAAGGCCAAATAGGCTGCTCGATGACCATAATGTGACTGGGGGAGTTTAAGTGTAAGCCTAGGCTCCCCCGTCGCATCAAGCTATGGGACGACCCAAAGCGGCGACAGAAGGAAAGTTCTCATGATGGTTCGTAAGGCTCACTTGGCTCTTGCAGGTTTAGCGCTAATGGTGGCCAATGCTGCGGTCCCAGCTGTGGCGCAAACGCCAATGAGTGGGCCATCGACGATTGTGCCCGGCCCGACACCTGTCACCCAAGCGCTAGGCCTTCCGGCTGCCGTCAGCGTCACACCTCAAACCATGGTGGCGGACCTCGAAGCACCTTGGGGCCTGGCTTTTCTGCCCAATGGCGACCTCTTGGTCACTGAGCTTTTGGGCAAATTGCGTTATGTGAAAGTCGGCACAAACTGGAGCCTAGAGGCCGAAGAAATCAAAGGTGTTCCGACTATTACAGCTGCTGGCCAGGGCGGCTTGATGGATGTGACCCTCCACCCCAATTTCTCCCGCAATAAACTGATCTACTTAAGCTTTTCAGTCGGCGATGAAGCGGCAAACCGTACCCGCATCGTGCGCGCCAAGCTCGAAGGTCGCGCTTTAACCGACGTGCAGACCATCTTTGAAGTGACGCCAGCCAAGTCGCGCTTTCAGCACTTTGGCTCGCGCTTTACGTGGTTGCCAGATCAGACTTTGTTGATCAGCATTGGCGACGGGGGCAATCCACCTAATTCTTTGGACGGCAGCTTTATCCGCAATCAGGCCCAGAACCTCGGTAGTCATTTGGGCAAAATCGTTCGGATCAAGGATGATGGCTCCATTCCAAAAGATAATCCATTTGTAAACACGCCGGGCGCGCGGCCTGAGATTTATTCTTATGGCCACCGCAACTCTCAAGGCTTGGCGCGCGATCCGGTCTCGGGTCGCATTTATGCAACTGAACATGGCAGCCAAGGTGGGGATGAATTGAACCTGATCCAGTCCGGCCAGAATTACGGTTGGCCAAAAGTCACCTATGCCGTCGAATACGGTGCCGCCCGGACCCCCATTACCCCCAATCAAAGTGGCTCGGGTCTGGTTGATCCTCTCGCAGTTTGGTCGCCAGCCATCGCGCCCTCTGGCCTAGCGGTCGTGCGTAGTTCGAAGTATCGTGGCTGGGATGGGGATCTGCTAGCCGGTGGACTTAGACTGGACCAAGGGCGTGGCGCTTTGATCCGGGTGGATCTAGACAAGGCCGGCAAAGTTTTGGGCCAAGAGCGGATCGATTTAGGCGATGTGCGGGTGCGCGACGTGCGACAGGGGCCAGATGGCTACATCTACGTATTGACCACTGCCATGCGCAATTTCCGCGACAAAGGACAGCGCAATGGCCAGTTGGTTCGCCTTCTTCCTGCAACAGAGGTTCAAACGCGGTGAAAAAGGGGCTGAGTGGGGCTTGCGGCCAAGTCGCGTAGCACTTTAAGCCCTTCTTATGCCATCCATTGCACGTATGACCTTGTTTATGATGTTGGCCCATGTCGCATTGGGGGCCATCATGCCCTATTTGCCTGTTTGGTTGGCGACAACGAAGGGTCTAACTGGCGCGCAAATCGGCGTTATTCTTGCCTCTTCCAGCTTTGGCCGCATTCTCGTTGGCCCCTTGGTTGCCGCATGGGCAGAAGGCCGCGGAGACCGAAGGATTCCGCTGATTGTGTTCTCGTCGGCACTGGCATTGGGATATCTTAGCTTCCCATTTCTGGGCGCGTTCTGGCCGATTGCTTTAGCCTGTTTTGCTACCGGTGTCATGTTTCAATGCTTGATGCCGTTTGCCGAGGCCGGGGTCATGCGCGTCACCTCAAATTCGCGCCGTTGGCCTTATGGTCGAGCGAGAGCAGCAGCATCAGCGGCATTCGTGCTGGCCAATCTGGGGGCAGGGGCGACCATCCAAGCCTTTAATGTTGAAGCTGTCTATGCGTGGTTCATCATCGCTAGTTTGGCGACCATGGCGTGTGGCTTTTGGTTACACCCTGAGCCAATCGCCCAGCCCGCGGCGACACCACTTGGCACCCGGTTGCTGGATGGCTTTGCCTTGTTCAAAAGCCGGACGTTCTTTTTGGCCGTGCTGGCAGCCAGCTTCATTCAAGCCGCCCATGCCTTTTACTATGGCTTCTCCAGTCAGCTGTGGCTCAAGCAGGGCTTTTCTGGCTCGCAAGTCGGTATGTTGTGGGCCTTTGGTGTCATTGTTGAGATTGCGTTTTTTGCGCTGTTGGCCAGCCGCTTGAACCATTTCCGGCCAGAGACTTTGATCCTTTGGGGCGGGATTGCCAGCATCATTCGTTGGGCTGCTTTTGCCCAGACACCGGACTTAGGCGTTACCTTTATGGTGCAAGCCCTCCATGCGCTGACCTTTGCGGCAACTCACATGGGCTTTATGCGCTTGATTGACGCAGAAATTCCCTTGGCCCAGCGTGCAACGGGTCAACAATTGGGATCGGCCCTCATCATGTCGCCCATTATGGGTCTTGCAAGTATTGTGGCCGGCACCCTCTATGACCAGTTCAGCTCTGGTGGCTATTGGAGTGGTGTGATTTTAGCCACGGTTGGCCTCATCCTGATTTCGCTTTTGTTATCGCCGCGTCAGCCAACTCTAAAGTTGCCGCCGGAAGATCAAGTCAGGTAAGCGGCAGCCCGGCCAATCACATCCAAGCTGCGCGTCCAGACCATGTTTTTCCATTCATCGGTCTCAGGATAAAAGGCCGCGCGGCTGTCGGCTTGGATCTGACAAGCCTCTGGGCCAGATGGATCACCATAGCAATGCAGCCAGCAGGCAGCTTGTGTGGCAAGAAACACGCTCATCGTGTCAACGGTGCCAAACTCAATGGCGATGCAGGCACTCCATGAAGGGTCTAAGGCTCGAACCAAGGCGGCATCCATCGTGCCAGACAAGTCCGCCGAGACGGAGCTGCCATCCTTGGTCGAGCGGATTTCATCGCCCCAAATGGCGGCCTGTCTCTGGTAGTGGTCGCTAGATGGGGCGGCTTCGGTGATGATTTCGCCGACGCCGAACGGACCAAGCCCGGTGTGCATGTCGATTGTCACAACTTTTCCTAGGCCAACACAATGCGCCTCGAGGATTTTGTGGATGGTTTGGTTCGACCAAGATGGCGCGATACCGCCGTAGTAGACGCCCTTGGGGTGGTTATACTGCCCTCCTGTCAGGGCTGCCTGTAGAGCCGGGAACCCATGCTCTCCCGCAAAAGCGAGCAGCTTGCCCTGTGCTTCTTGCAAGCTGGCATCATCGCGGGCTGCCGGCGCTGCCCATGGGGCCAAAAGGTCATAATCGGGGTTGGTGGGTAATGGCAGCTCAAAGCTTTTGAGGTAGTTACGGTTCAGGTCGATATTGTCCTCATTAAATCGGCTATCCCACGAAAAGCCGTAAGGATTGTGTGCATGGATCAAAACGACCCTCAACTTCTCCGCCCAGTCTTTCGCTAATCCGGCTTCTAAAAGCCCTACTTGAACGCCAGAGCCGCAATAGCCTTCGGGGCCATGGGTGCCAGAGATCACGACCAGGGCTGCGCTTGCGTCTTGAGGGCCTAAGACGGCGCAGTCCATCGCAATCTCGCGACCGTCGGGCCCTTTGGCATGGGGCAAAACATGGGTTTCGACGTGTGCCCCTGCTGCCGCCGCAGCGCTCAAGAATTTGTCACGTGCTTCAAAATAAGTGTGGGCAAAAAAGGCTTCTGGCGCGAGTGGCATCGAGTTTCTTCCTCTTTTTCTAAACTGAAAGGTGTCGGCCTATCCCCACAAATCTCGGCTGGGTGGGTGTAGGATGGAGCCCTCGTAAAACAAACCGGCATCACGATCTTGATCCAGCAATAGCGGTCCGTCCAGATCAACCCAATCGGCTAATTGTGCAAGCAAGACGGCTGGGGCCGTCACCAGACTGGTGCCAACCATACAGCCCATCATCACGCGGAGACCTGCCGCCCGCGCCTCTCGAATAGATTTCAGGGCCTCGGTGAAGCCACCCGTTTTGTCGAGCTTGACGTTTACGGCGTCATAATTTTGGACCAGAAGTTCAATGTCGGCACTGGTGTGAAAGCTTTCGTCAGCGCAAATGGCTATGGGTGCCGCTACTTGGCCAAGGCGGGAATCGTTGCTGGCGGCGAAGGGTTGTTCCACCACATCAATGTTCAGGCTGCGAGCCTCTTCTAGAAGGCCCGGCAGAGTATCGGGTTGCATCCCTTCATTAGCATCGACGATCAAGCGCGCATCAGGACGCGCCTTGGCGACCGCGCGCACACAATCTAAGTCCTGTTCTCCACCGATCTTGACCTTCAAGATCGGTCGGCCTTTGGCTGCCAGCGCAGCCTGCGTCATCGCTTCTGGGGTGTCCAGCGAGATGGTGAAAGCGGTCACTAAGGGTTTGGGTTCGGGCAGGCCAGCCAAAGCCCAAACCGGTTGGTTGAGTGTCTTGGACTTTAAGTCCCAAAGCGCGCAATCTAATGCGTTTCGCGCAGCCCCAGCGGGCAAGAGGCTTTGGCAGCCTTCGATGTCCATCCCTGCTTCGACCTGCGCCCGGACGGCTTCCAGTTGAGCCATCACGCTGTCGCAGTCTTCTTCATAACGGGCATAGGGTACGCATTCACCGCGTCCAACAAAGCCCTGATGCTCTAGCCGAACGGTAACAATTTTGGCCTGTGTGCGCGCACCCCGGGCTATCCTGAAAACGCCTTTGAGAGGCCACACTTCGTCTTGGATATGAAACTTCATGCCACTTCTTAAACGCTTTTGTTGCCTTTGCGAAGCGGTCGTATCCGAGGCGATCCAGTCACAGCTTGCCCCTTGTAAATGCGGGTAAGCCCCTTTTCCAGCAAGGCCCTAGGCTCTAAGCTAATCTTGTCGTGCCGATTGCGCACAACGATTCGTACCAAAGCGCGCCATCACCCATTCCGGTGGTCAAACAGGATTCTAGCTAGGAAGGCCCTTTCTTGCCCGAACAAGAGGCCCAGTTTGCGATTGATCGTAGCGGACCTGCGCCAATACTTCGGGTGACGGGGGATTGGACGATCCATACGATCGGGCCGATCGATGCAGAACTGCGTCCAGTCCGTGATCTTGTGGAGGGTCGTCCGGCCATTGTCGACGTTAGCGGTTTGATGGACCTTGATACCGCCGGTGCTTATGTCATCGAAAAGGCGCTGCATTCATCCATTGATGAACCGGCGCAAATGATCGGTAAACATCCCGTAGCCGGCCGCATGCTGGCAGAAGTCCGGAAGTTCGCTTCTGGGTGCGACGCCCTGCCTGAACCCGTGGCTTTGTGGCGACAATTGCTTGAACGCGTTGGCCGCAGCATGATCCAGGTTTATGAGGAAACGGTTGATACAATAGGATTTTTTGGCGAAACAGTAGTCGCCTGCGGTAAGGCAATTGCCCAGCCAAGTCGTGTGCGTTGGTTGCCCACGTTTGCAGTTGCTGAAAGCGCCGGCCTTAATGCTGTGCCGATTGTGATGACGCTGTCGTTTTTCATCGGTGCAGTTATCGCCTTTTTGGGTAAGACCATCCTGCAGGATTTTGGAGCCTCGGTGTTCACCATTGAACTCGTGGGGTTTGCCATCCTGCGTGAATTTGGCGTGCTGATTACAGCGATTATTCTAGCCGGGCGATCAGACTCATCGTTTACGGCTCAGATCGGCTCTATGAAAATGACCCAAGAGATTGATGCCATGCGTATTTTGGGCATGAGCCCAATGGAAATGCTGGTGGTACCCCGTGTCATCGCACTGTTGGTGATGTTCCCGATCTTGACCTTTTTGGCCATGATTGCCGGCATCGCCGGTGGGGCGATTGTGACTATGCTCACGTTGGATATCAGCCCAACTTTGTTCTTCAATCGGTTGAATGACAATGTAGGCGTGGATCAGTTTTGGGCCGGCATGGGCAAGGCACCCGTCTTTGCCTTTATCATTGCAATTATTGGCTGTCGTCAGGGCCTCAATGTAGAAAGCGACGTGATTTCGCTGGGCCAAAGGACAACGGCATCTGTGGTGCAGGCTTTGTTTATGGTGATCGTTGTCGAAGCCATCTTTGCCCTGATCTATATGGAGCTTGGTATATGAACCCCGCCGATGCTCTGACGCCCATTTTGGACATACCCGATGGGGAAGTGGCGATCCGATTACGCGGGATTGGGAACCGCTTTGGACCTGTCGTGATTCATGAGCATCTCGATCTTGATATTCTGCGCGGGGAAACCATTGGCATCGTTGGTGGTTCGGGTACGGGCAAGTCAGTGCTGATGCGGGCCATCATTGGATTGCGGCCGCCTTCAGAAGGTAAGGTCATGGTGCTAGGCCATGACGTATGGTCCGATGATCCTGCAGAGCGCAAATCGCTCGACTCGCGCTGGGGCGTGATGTTCCAAGATGGTGCCTTGTTCTCAAACCTCACCGTGCGCGAAAACGTCATGGTGCCACTGAAGGAGCATACCGATCTGCCGCCAAAGCTGCGCCTTGAGATTGCGGACCTTAAGATCTTGATGGCAGGCCTGCCGCCTTCGTCGGCTGACAAATTGCCGTCTGAACTTTCCGGTGGCATGCGCAAGCGCGCCGCCCTAGCGCGTGCGATTGCGCTGGATCCTGATATTCTCTTCCTTGATGAGCCAACTGCGGGCCTCGACCCAATCACCGCAGGCAAGTTTGATGCCCTCGTCAATGAATTGAAAGAGACCCTAGGGCTCACCGTTTTCTTGATCACGCACGATTTAGATACGCTGCGCGACGCTTGTGATCGGGTTGCGGCATTGGCAGAGGGTAAAGTTATCGCTATCGGTCCATTAGACCATTTGCGTGAACATGCGACGGGTTGGTTGTCTGAATACTTTGGCGGGCCGCGTGGTCGGGCCGCCTTAGGCTGAATGGCCAAATCAGGAGGGGAAGATGGAAACTAAGGCCAATTACGTCATGATCGGATTGTTCACGATCTTGAGCATCATCGCGGCCATCATCTTTACAGTCTGGATGGGCAATTCCGGCGTCAATCGGCAAGGGTCGCAGTATGATGTTGTATTCGAAGGACCTGTGCGCGGGCTCGAAATTGGCGGCGAAGTCCGCTTTAACGGCATTAAGGTCGGTGAAGTCACCGATCTGCGCTTGAGTGATCAAAATCCGAAAGACGTTGTTGCGCGCATTCGCGTGCAAAGCTCAACGCCCGTCAAGACCGATTCCATCGCCCAGCTCGAACCGTCAGGCCTGACTGGCTCAGCCTATATTCAGATCTTGGCGGGTTCAGAAGGGGCTAAGCGCATGTTTGCCCGTATTGGCCAAAGCCCCCCGATCATCACCAGTCAGCGCGGCCAACTGGACCGCCTGTTACAGGATGGGGAAGGGGTGATTTCAACGTCGCTTGAAGCGGTCGCACGCCTGAATAAGTTGCTCGACGCAGAGAATATCGCAAATTTCTCCAAGACATTGCGTGAGGCCAGTTTAGCGGCAGAGACCTTTCGTGAAACCACGGAAGAGGCAACTTTGTTTGCCCAATCCGCCCGCAAGTTTACCGACCAAGCAACCGTCACAGCAGCGACCTATGACGGCTTGGGCAAGAATCTGATGATGCAATCCAATACATTAAGCCAAGAATCCTTGGCCTTGGTAAGTTCTAGCCGCCTGCTTGTTGATGGCCTTAATGAGGATGCCAATTCCTTATCCGGTGGCGCGGAATTGACTTTGGCCAAGACCATGGAAGCCTTAACCGAAGCTCAAGCCACATTGCAGGAGTTCAACCAAACCGCGGTGGCAATGCGGCTTGCTACCAATCAATTTGGGGCCGTAGCAGATAATACCAATCGGGCGGTTGTTTCGATTGACCGTTTCTTCAAGATCGGCGCAGATCAAACCTTGCCCGATATGAGCCGTGCTGCTCAAGAAGTGCGTAATACGTCCATGACATTTGATGCATTGGGCCAACAAATTAGCCAGAATCCGCTGGAGATCGTCAACCGTCCTGCCAACGCGACAGTAAAGTGGAAAAAATGAAACCGACCAAAAGTCTCGGCCTTTTTATTGCCATCGCCATGCTGACCGCGCCGCTGGCAGGCTGTATCACCTTGTTGCCAAAGCCCGGTAAGCCCCCCGCCGTCGTGGCCATGCGGGCGGACCCGACTGTACCACGGCAAGCCCAACAATACCCATTCACCATTGGCATTGGGGTGCCAACAATGCCTGCGATCCTGTTGGGCAATCAGGTTGCTGTGCTGCGCAAAGACCGAACATTTGCTTATGTCGATGGTTTGCGATTTTCGGCGTCAGCGCCATTGTCAATTCAAAACGTCGTCCTAGAAACTTTTGACTTGGCTGGTTCTACCCGTGCAGCGGTTCGGGCAGTAACTATTGCTCGACCTGATTATGAGCTCCATTTCGATGTCAGTGACTTCCAAGTCACAGAACCCCAAGGGCGGACCAAGGGCACAGCGCGCATCGAAGCTACTGCGCGCCTGATCGATGTTTACTCCGGTAAGCCTTTGGCTTCAAAGGTCTTGGTCGGTGAAGCCATTGCTGCCCGCGGCGACGTGACACAACCGGCGCGCGCTTTAGAGCAAGCCACCCGCAGCTTTGCGATCAAGGCCATGCAATGGGCGGAAATTGAGGCCAATGTTGACTATGCTTCGAAGGCGGCATCTGCAACTAAGTAAATGCGTGCCTCATTGCCATTGAGGCGGCCGCGCGCCGCAGCTTCGCGTCTGGCTTCGACAAACCGCACCACAACGGCCCGCAAGTCTGCATCCATCGTCAGCTTTAAGCGCATGGCCTTAACCACATTGGTGACGGCCTCGCGTGTGCCACGGCGGGCTTGATCGCGTGAACGGCTGGCCATAGCGCGCAGTCGCTCTAGCAGTGGGTCGTCAATCGCGCCCTCCAAATCTAGCTCGCCCAACAAGGCCATGATGCGTTGATTATCGGGGTTTGGTTCCTTGGAATCGAGGCTGGATAGCACTTGTTTCCAGCTCCATGCGCCAGCCTGTGCACCAGCAGGCGTACCAGAGCGATCAATCTGCAAGTCTGCAAACGGATCATCCTCAACCGGGATCGGGCTAGAAATGGCTAAGCGGCCCTTAAGCGGCGTCTTGATTGGTGCTTCGGGTTGCACGTCCTCAGAATTGGTGAAGGGCGCAAACAAGGCGCTTTCAGGCACAGCAACCTCTTCAACCACGGACACAATCGGCTCTGGCTCCGGCCGCGGCGGAGGCGGAGGCGGTGGAGGCGGAGGCGGAGGTGGAGGCGGAGGCGGAGGTGGAGGTGGAGGTGGTGGAGGCGGTGGAGGTGGAGGTGGCACCAGGGCATTCTGCTGGGCCAGAATAGGGGCAGCAGGGATGGGGGCAAGGACGCCTGACAGGCCACCTAAGCGCTGCACCACTTCACCAAGCGCGGAATAAGAATCACGCAGGCGAACTTGGAACGCCTCGTCCAAGGCCGCGGTTTCCTCTGCCGCACGGCGTCCGGCGGCATTTAGGCGGCTCAAGGTCTCGTTCAACGCATCTTCGATCACACGAGCACGTGTATCGGCTTCCTGAGGCAGATTTGACAAGCGGCGGTCGAGGCCGTCGAGTATGTCTTCCACGGAGCGCGCTTGATCGCCACAAGCAGCGGCAAGTGCGGAAAAGCGCTCTTGAATGCGAGCCCCGGTTTTATCTAACAATCCAGCCGATTGCTCAATCATAGCCTGCGCATCTTTCAAGCGGCCGGACATGAATTGATCAGCCTCTTTGCTGACTTCAAAGGCAGTCTGCCGAGCAGAGTCTAAGCGATGCTGGTTTTCTGTTTCCTGTTCAGACGCCCTCAGTCGGGCTTCTTCTGCTGCTTGGCGGATTGCTTCGCTGCTGGCGCGCAAGGCCGCCATCGTTTCTTCCCCGGCAATGCGGGCAGCGGCGGCCTCAGCGCGCAAGGACTCTGCCGCCAGACGCGCATTGGCTTCAGCCGCGGCGCGCACATCTTCCAAGGTCGCAAGGCTCATGTCGCGGGCTTCTTGGGTCTTTCCGGTAATCGTATGAGCAGCGTGCATCGCGGAGTCACTGGCCGTTTGAGCTGCGCTGTTCAAGGATTGTACCGCACCGTCGAAATTGCCAACAGCTTCATCAGCCCGAAGCCGCGCCAGCACCATCAAATCATGGGCACGGGCGAGGGCGGATTCGCCCTTAGCAGCAGCTTGATCCAATTCCGTGATTGCCGAAGCTGCGCGCTGGGCCGCCTGATCCAAACGCTCCGCCGCGCCAATGGCCAGTTCCGACGCCTGCGTGGATTGGGTCGCAAGACCTTGTGCGGCCTCGGTCAAGCGGTTGGCCCGCAGGTCTAGTCCTTCGGTCGCGACTTGGGTTGTAGTGGCGGCATTGGCCGTCATTTCTGCGAGGGCAGCGAGCAAACTGTCGAGGCGTTGCCGCTCTTGCTCCATAGTTTGGGCGAGGCTATCGGCACTGCCGCGCGCGGCTTGGCCTGCTTCATTGAGGGCCAAAGTGCGCCGCTCTACTTGGCCTTCGATTTGGGCCAGGCGTTCTGCCACTTGGCCAAGCGCGCCTTCCAGTCGATTAATTTCACCCTCTACCGCTTGAGCGGTCGTGCGGATCGCGCCTTCGGCCAAGTTACTGGGCAAGAGCAGGCGACGGACAGCGGCCATCAATTGCCGAGACTCCCGATTGGATTTCGCAATGCTTTCCCCCATCAAGCCGGCGAGCAGCGAGAAGGCAGGCCCAAAAAGCAAAACAGCCAGACTAAGCAGAAGGGTGGCGTCACTGGCCCCCAAGGTCGCGATATTCTCGAAAATAAAGGCACCAACGCCCACGACCCAGATCAGGGCAAGGCCAATTGAACCATAAAGCAGGGTAGGGGCTTGTTTGGCTTTTGGGCGACGCTTAATCGGAGCAGAGCCATCAGGCTCCTCCGTCGCAGTTTCCCACTTCATCTTAGAACTTGTATCCACAGGTTCTTGTGCCGCACTGGGTTCAAGCGCCCCGCCTGCAGCTTCGGCCATTTCGATAGGCGCAACGCGACTAACGTCTTCTGTGGTTTCAAGCTCTTTCATGCGCTGGGCAGCTTTGGCGATGCGTTTGGCAGACTCATTGATTTGCGCTTCATCGCGAACCCGTGCCCAGACATCATCATCTTTTTCATCGGCCATATTAACTTGCCCAACCCAATCCCAAAACATGAAAGCACTTGGTGCCAATTCTTGGTGGCCCCACTCATTGTATAAGGTGCAGCATCATTCTTATCTAGGCAAAGTCAATTGCGCTATGGGGCCTAGCAGCTTGAAGAATTGGGGTGTGAAAATGTACTGTATAAGGGCAAGTTCTGACAATTCTCAGCAGTTTAGGTCGCTACCTTCCTTGGTTGCTGCTTTCTCAAGACAAAAATGTCAACATAGGGCATCTGAGTTGTTTGGGTGGCAGATGTGTTTATTTTGAGATCAGGGAACTTCTTTGTTATTCATTTCCGTATGACGTGCACCCATTGTTCGGGCCAGTGGGAGTTAGAGTTTCCCGGCCTAAGTCACGTTAGCGGGCTGGGATCGCCAACGTAATTTGTCAATGAGATCGGGACTTTGTTGCCGA
>VYME01000045.1_pt1 | contig 79684 bp, 82 predicted proteins | sample 5115281 | NCBI WGS metagenome assembly VYME01 (sample SAMN12291780, study PRJNA351875) | freshwater metagenome | isolation source: freshwater lake | place: USA: Michigan, Wintergreen Lake | collected 2013-08-08
GTTGGCGGGCGCGACGCCGACGCCGCGCCGGCGCGCGGTTTCGGTGAATTCCTCGCGCCGCCACGGCTCGGGCATTTTCAGCCAGATATGGAAAGCGCGCGGATGGCTGCGATACTCGCAGCCGCGCAGGATTTGCGCCGCCAGTTTCTGGCGCCGCTCGGCGAGTTCGGTTTGATACGCCGCCGCCTTGTCCGCGTCGCCCGAACGGATCAGCCGCGTCGCCACTTCCGCGATCATCGGCGTGGTCATGAACGTGGCCGCGCGGATCGCCGCCGTCGCGCGCTGGATGATCGCGTCGGACGCATGCAGATAGCCGAGCCGCAAACCCGGGGCGACCGTTTTCGACAGGCTGGTCAGGAACACCGTGATGTCGGGGGCGAGTACGGCCAAGGGCGTCGACGCGGGATCGAAGCTGCCATAGATGTCGTCTTCGATGATCGTCACGCCATGGCGGCGGCAGATTTCGATGACCGCCTGGCGGCGCTCCATCGGCATGATCGTCGTTGTCGGGTTCTGGAAGGTCGGCAGCGCGTAAAGCGCCTTGGGCGCGTGCTGGCGGCACGCGGTTTCCAGCGCTTCGGGCAACAGCCCGTCGTCGTCCATTTCGATGCCGATGGGCCGCACGCCCAGAAGATTGGCGATCGATTTGATGCCGTAGAAGGTCAGCGCCTCGACCAGCACGACGTCGCCCGGGCGGCACAAGGCGGCGATCGCCAGCATCATCGCGTTTTGGGCGCCCGACGTGACGGCGACGCGGGCGGGATCGGCGTTCAGCCCGCGCCGGCGCAGCCATTCGGCGCCGGCCTCGCGATGCGCCGGCAGGCCTTGGTTGGAGGTGTAGCCGAGCAGCGGCTGGATATCGCTTTGCGCGATGTCGGCAAGGTGCTTCGCCACCATCGCGGCGGCGGGGCCCGAGGCGCTGGGCAGATTGCGCGACAGATCGACGTAATCGTCGGTCGTCGGGGGCGCGGGCATCAAGGGTGGCGGGGCATCGCCCAAGCGGTCGCGGATATACGTGCCGCGCCCGACCTCGCCCGCGATCAAGCCGCGCCGTTCGGCCTCGGCATAGGCGCGGGTGATCGTGCCGACGGTCAAATGCAGCTTCCAGGCGAGGTCGCGATGCGTCGGCAGGCGATCGCCCGGCTTCAGCCGCCCCGCCGAGATATCGGCGGCCAAGGAATCGGCGATCGCGATGTAGCGCGGGCCGGGGCGGGAGTCGATCTCGGGCTGCCAAGTTGTCATAGAGACAATGTAGTTATTGACCCTGTATTGTGTCAATGAGATCGTGACAAAGCAAACCATTCAGTCGGGATGTTTTGCGGACAAATGGAGGATTGCATGGATACAATAGCCCGGACCGGCCCGCTCGAGCAGCTTGCTCGCGCGACCGTTTTCGCGACGCTGGAAGCCATGCGCGCGGTCGACCGCGTCCTTCTGCTCGCGGTCGAAACCCTGCTGAACTGGCAGGCCCGTGCGCGCATGCGCACCCAGATGGCCGAACTTTCGGATCATCTGCGAAAAGACATGGGGCTGACGGTCGGCGACGTCATTCGCGAGTCCGACAAACCTTTCTGGATGAACTGAGCCGGGCGGGGGCCATGTCGACGGCGTTGGCCCTCGTTCCCATTCTGGTGTTCGCGTTGGCGGCATGGCGCGGGGTGAATTTCCTCGCGCCGGCCGCCTGTGCGGGTGCGCTCGCGGCGTTGCTGCTGGCGGGATTCCCCGCCGCTGTTTTTCCGCGCGTATTTTGGATCGCCGCACCCATGGCGGCCGTGCTGTTCGCGGGCGTGTTGCTGCGCGAAGTCGCGAATCCGCGCGTGGCACCGGCGGCACCGCGCGATGCGGCGCACGCCCATCGCCGCCTGTTCGTCGCGTGTTTTCTGCTGGGCCCGTTCTTCGAATGCGCTGTCGGATTCGGCATCGGGGCGATGTTCGCGCTGCCGTTCATCTTCGCCGCCCATCGTAAAGGGGCGAACGCCGCCGCCTTGGCGATGCTGACGCAATGCCTGGTGCCGTGGGGCGCCATGGCGATGGGGCCGATGGGCAGTGCCGATATCGCGAACGTGCCGGCGATCGCGTCGGGCCAAGCCGCGGCCGCCGCAATCGCATGGATGTTGCCGCCGTTTTTGATCTCCTTCTGGTGGCTGACCCGCGACCTCGGCGTGTCATGGTTCCAGCGTCTCGCGGATGTCGCGTGGCTCGCGGCGCTGTGGCTCGTGCTCGATTTGATTTCGCCGTATGCGACGCCCGATGCGGCGGGGATCGCGGCTTGCGCCATCGTCGCGGCTGCGCGGCTCGTGTGGGACGAACGGCCCGCGCCCGCGCAAGCCGTCGCGACGCTTGCCCGGCAATGGCCCTATGTCGCGCTGACGCTGGCGCTGGCCGGATCGCGCTTGGTGCCGGAAATCGGCGCGATCACCAAAGCCGTCGCGATTCCGACCGCGTCGACTCTGCCGGAATTCACGCCGTTCCATCATGCGAGTTTCTGGCTGCTCGCCCTTGCGCTGCTGGCGGCACGCGGCAAAAACATTCCGGTTGCCGCCGCGTGGTCGCAAAGCAAGCGCGCGATCTTCGCCGGTGCCGCGTTCATCCTATTCGGCGAAGCGCTGGCGCAAGGCGGCTTCGCCGCCGCGTTGGTCGACGCCTATACGCAAATCGCCGGAAATCTCGCGATCGCGGTGGTTCCGATCCTCGGGGCCTTGGGCGGCATGGCGACCGGCTCGGCGCTGGCGGCAAGCGCGGTCAACCTGCCGCTGACCTTGCCCTTGATGGGCGACGATCCGTTGCCCGCGATCGGCGCGCATGTCGCCGTCGCCGCCGCGTTCACCGCTTTATCGCCCGCGCGGGTGACGCTCGCGGCCGGACTTTCCGGCCTCGCGGGCGATGCGGGCGCCGTCTATCGTGAATTGCGCCCGCTGGTCGCGATGCTGTGCGGTGCCGCCGCCGCCTTGTTCGCTTGGGGAGTTTGATCGCCATGTATGTGCCCGCCGCCTTCGCCGGAACGGACGCCCAAGCGCGCGAAATGATCGACGCCTATCCTTTCGCGACCGTGATCGGGAGCGGCGCGGGCGGCATGGTCGCGGCGCATCTGCCGCTGCTGCGCGACGGCGACACGCTGATCGGGCATTTGGCGGGGCCCAATCCGCTGACCGGTCTGCTGTTCGACGCGGCGAAGACCGGCACGGAAGTGCTGGCGATTTTCCACGCCCCGCATTTCTATGTTTCACCGACGTGGTACGCGGCCAAGAGCGGCACGGTACCGACGTGGAATTACGGTGCGGTGCATGTCTATGGCGTGCCGCGCCCGACCGACGACACAGCGAAATTGCACGATCTCGTCGCGCGCCTTGCCGCGCGCTACGAAAAGGGCGACTGGCGCTTCGAAGATCAGCCCGCGATCTTCGTCGACAAAATGCTGGGCGGGATCGCCGGTTTCGAAATTCCGATGACCCGCGTCGAAACCAAACTCAAGTTGTCGCAGAACCGCGCGCGCGCGGATCGCGACGGCGTGCTCGCCGCGATCGACGGCGAGAACGCGGATTTCATGCGCCGCTACGGACTCCCGGAGAAGCAAGGATGAAAGTCGAAACGGTCACGCTCGAAGGCAAGCACGTGCGTCTCGTTCCATTGGAAATGGCGCATGCGGAAGGAATCGCCGCGATCGTCGATGCGTCGCTGACGCAGTATTTCCCCAAGCCGTTCCGCTCCATCGACGACGTGCGCGCGATGATCGCCGACGCGCTGAAGATGCGCGATGCGGGCAGCGCCTTGCCGTTCACGACGGTCGATGTCGCGACGGGGCGTATCGCCGGCGGTTCGCGCTTCGCCAATATCCGCACCCACGACAAGGTGGCGGAGATCGGCTTCACCTATGTCGGGCGCGATTTCCAGCGCTCGCCCGTCAACACCGAAGCGAAAATCCTGATGCTGCGCCACGCTTTCGAGACGTGGAAAGCGAACCGCGTCGAGTTCAAGACCGATTCGCTGAACGTGCAATCGCGCACGGCGCTCGCACGCTTGGGCGCGGTCGAGGAAGGGACCTTCCGCAATCACATGTTGATGGAAGGCGGCCGTCTGCGCCATTCGGTGTGGTTCTCGATCATTCCCGGCGAATGGCCCGCGATCCGCACGCGCCTGGAATCGCGTCTGGCGCAAGGAGGTTTCAAGCCGTGAGCGAACTCGAACTCCCGATCTATCAGGTCGACGCTTTCGCCGACCGTCTGTTCGCGGGCAATCCGGCGGCGGTCGTGCCGCTGAAAGCCTGGCTGCCCGACGCGACGATGCAAACGATCGCGGCGGAGAACAATCTTTCCGAGACGGCGTTCTTCGTGCCGGAAGGGCCGGATTTCGGCTTGCGCTGGTTCACGCCCACGTGGGAAGTGCCGTTGTGCGGGCACGCCACACTCGCCTCCGCCTTCGTCATCGCGACGATTTTGGAAAAGGGGCGCAGCGCCATGCGCTTCAACACCAAGTCGGGCATGCTGCAAGTGACCAAGGCGGGCGACACCTTCACGCTCGATTTTCCGGCGCGCGATATCGTCGACGACGTCGCGGCGGATTACGACGCGGTTGCGGACGCGCTCGGCGCCAAACCCGTTTGGCTCAAGCGTTCGGCCTATCGCTATCTCGCGCTGTTCGAAACGGCCGCGCAGGTCGAAGGCTTGAGGCCCGATTTCGGCAAGCTGAAGGCCACGCCCAAAGGCTGCGCGATGGTCACGGCGCCCGGCACCGACTGCGACTTCGTCTCGCGTTATTTCGCGCCCTTCGCCGGAATAGACGAGGACCCCGTCACCGGCTCGGCGCATTCGACGCTGATCCCCTATTGGTCGCAGGTCCTGGGCAAGAAGAAGCTGCATGCCCGCCAAGTCTCCGCGCGCGGCGGCACGCTGTGGTGCGAGGATGCCGGCGAGCGCGTCTATATGGCCGGCACGGCAAAGCTGTTCCTTTCGGGCACGATCCGCGTGCCGCAATGAAGCGGGTTCGCGACGACGGATACGAAATCGACGACGATCGCGCGCGGATCGATCTTGCGCGCACGCATCGCTGGATCGGCGAAGAAGGCTATTGGGCGCGCGGCATCCCATTCGATCTGTTCAAGCGCAGCGTGGATGGGGCGCGGCCCTTCGGCATCTACGCGCCCGACGGCACGCAGATCGGTTTCGCGCGGGTCATTTCCGACGGCGCGACGTTCGGCTATATCGGCGACGTATTCGTCGATCCCGCCCAACGCGGTAAAGCCCTGTCGAAATTCCTGATGACCGCCATCATGGAACATCCCGAATTGCGGGGCTTCCGGCGCTGGATGCTGGTGACCGCCGACGCGCACGGGCTTTACAAGCAATTCGGATTCGAAGGATTGGCGAATCCCGAACGCGTGATGGAACGCCGCCATCCCGATCCCTACGGCCTCGCCGGTAAGGGCGCATGAACGATCCGCTGCTGTGGGCGTTGATCGGCTTCGCGCTGGTTTCCAGCACGACGCCGGGCCCCAACAACGCGATGCTGACCGCGTCGGGCGCCAATTTCGGCTTCCGCCGCTCGCTGCCGCATATGGCCGGTATTACCCTCGGCTTTCCGGCGATGATCCTGGCGATCGGGCTGGGACTTGGGACGGTGTTCCAAGCCCTGCCGTGGCTGCATGTGGCGCTCAAATACGTTGGCGCGGCCTATTTGCTGTTCCTGGCTTGGAAGATCGCCGGTGCCGGCCGCGCGCAAGCGGGTGCGGCGGCCGTGCCGATGACCATGCTGCGGGCCGCGTTGTTCCAATGGGTCAATCCGAAAGGCTGGATCATGGCGGTGGGGGCGCTCGCGACCTACACGGACCCGGCGGGCGACGCGCTCATCGAGGCGCTGCGCGTCGCGGCCATTTTCTTCGGGGCGTCGATTCTTTCGAATGCGACATGGTGCGGTTTCGGCGTCGCGATCGGCCGCTTGTTGAAAACCGAGCGCGCGCTGCGTTGGTTCAACTGGGCCATGGCGGCGGCCTTGGCGGCGTCGATCGTGCCGGTTTTTCTGGTCTAATTCGGCCTCGCCCTTCGACGGGCTCAGGGTGAGGCCTCATGGTGAGCCCGTCGAACCATGGGGCCGCAAGTTCCGGGTGGAGGCGGCTTTGCCAAGGGCCTAGATTTGCCGCCATGGACGATTACGCGCGCATCGAAAAAGCCCTCGCCTTCTTGGAGGCGAGCCTCGACGACCGCCCCGAACTGGACGCGGTCGCCGCCCATGTCGGCCTGTCGCCCTATCATTTCCAGCGCCTGTTCACGCGCTGGGTCGGCGTCAGCCCGAAGAAATTCCAGGAATATCTCGGCCTCGACCGCGCCAAGGCATGCCTTGCGCAAGCCGGATCGGTGCTCGACGCGGCTTATGAGGCGGGGCTGTCCGGCCCCGGCCGTTTGCACGATCTTTTCGTGACGCACGAGGCGGTGACTCCCGGCGAATTCAAGCGCGGCGGCGAAGGTCTCGCCATCGCTTGGGGCTGGGCGGAATCGCCCTTCGGTCCCGTGCTGGCGATGACCACGCCGCGCGGGATCTGCGGGCTCGCCTTCTCGATGAGTGCAAGTGTGGGGGGCGAGGGCGAGCAGGCCAAGCGCGAAGCGTTCGAGGATATGCGCCGCCGCTTTCCCGGCGCCACGCTACACGAGGACCCGGCGCAAGTGCGCGATCTCGCCGCGCGGATCTTCGATGCGAAGGCGGACAAGGGCGAACTCAAGCTGCTGCTCTGCGGTTCGCCGTTCCAAGTGCAGGTATGGAAGGCGCTGCTCGCCATTCCGTCGGGCGCATTGGTCGCCTATGACGACATCGCCGCGAAGATCGGCAAGCCCACCGCCAGCCGCGCCGTGGGCTCGGCCGTCGGCGCCAACCCGATCTCGTTCCTCGTGCCGTGCCATCGCGTGATCCGCAAGTCGGGCGCTATCAGCCATTACCATTGGGGCCGACCGCGCAAGCTCGCGATGATCGGCTGGGAAGCCGCGCGCGCCGACGGCGCGAAACCCCTGGCGGGGGCGGCGTAACGCGCTATTCTCGCCGCCTCATTTGCGGGAGGCGATGCAATGGCGGCCAAGAAGCACAAGATCGCGGTGATCGCGGGCGACGGGATCGGCACCGAAGTGATCCCCGAAGGCCTGCGCGTGCTGGACGCCGCGGCCGCGCGTTACGGGATCGAGCTTTCCTATACGCATTTCGATTGGAGCTGCGAGGTCTACGCCAAGACCGGCAAGATGATGCCGGATGACGGCCTGGACCAATTGCGCCCGTTCGATGCGGTGTTTCTCGGCGCCGTCGGTTTCCCCGGCGTGCCCGATCACGTGTCGCTGTGGGGTTTGCTGATCCCGATCCGGCGCGGCTTCAATCTCTACGCCAATGTGCGGCCGATCCGCTTGCTGGCCGGCACGCAAAGCCCGCTCGCCGGGCGCAGCGCGAAGGACATCGACTTCGTCGTGGTGCGCGAAAACACCGAGGGCGAGTATTCGGAAATCGGCGGCCGTTCGGGCAAGGGCACGGCCGACGAGATCTGCATTCAGGAAGCGGTTTTCACGCGCAAAGGCGTCGACCGTATTTTGAAGTACGCTTTCGATCTTGCCGCCAAGCGCCGTAAGCACGTGACCTCGGCGACCAAGTCCAACGGCATCGTCCATACGATGCCGTTCTGGGACGAGCGATTCGCCGAGATGGCGAATCGTTATCCGGCCGTGAAGACCGACCAGTACCATATCGACATCCTCACCTCGCATTTCGTGCGGCACCCGGATTGGTTCGACGTGGTCGTCGCGTCGAATCTGTTCGGCGATATCCTTTCGGATCTCGGCCCCGCCATCGCGTCGGGGATCGGCGTGGCGCCGTCGGCGAACATCAATCCGGAGCGCGAATTCCCCTCGCTATTCGAGCCGGTGCACGGCTCGGCGCCCGATATCGCGGGCAAGGGCATCGCCAATCCGGTGGGTACCATCTGGTCGGCGGCGATGATGCTCGATCATCTGGGTCACGCGGACGCCGCGCGCGCGATCGAGACGGCGATCGACGAAGCCTTGGGCGGCGGCTGCCGCACGCCCGATTTGGGCGGCAAGGCGACGACGGTCGATCTGGGCAAGGCGATCGCGGGGGCGGTGAAATGACTTCGGCGCCGCCGCGCATGGACTATTATTTCGACGAGCTGACGCTCGGTCAGCGTTTCGAAAGTGCGGGCTATCGCTTCACAGAAACGGCGATCATCGACTTCGCGTTCCAGTTCGATCCGCAGCCCTTCCATATCGATATCGACGCGGCCAAGGAGTCGCATTTCGGCGGCTTGATCGCGTCGGGCTTCCACACGCTCAGCGTCGCGTTCCGCATGCTCTATCAGACCGGCTTCATGCGCGGCGCTTCGCTGGGCGGGCCGGGCATGGACGAATTGCGCTGGACGAAGCCCGTGCGCCCCGGCGACACGATTCGCGCCGTCGCCGAAGTGATCGAGCTGCGGCCTTCGAAATCGAAGCCCGATCGCGGGGTCTCGAAGTTCCGTCTCGCGGCCCTCAATCAGGCGAACGAGGAAGTGATGACCGCAACCATGATGGTCATCATGAAGCGGGGGCGGGAATGAGCTTCAAGCTGCGCGACGCCGCGCCGGGCGACGAGGCGACGATCGTCGCGCTGATCGAAGCGCTCGCCGATTACGAAAAGCTGCGCGACCGTTGCATGGCGACGCCGGCAGCGATGCGCGCCGCGCTGTTCGGCGCGGAGCCCGCCTGCGAATGCGTGCTTGCCGAGCTCGATACGGGGCGCGTCGCGGGTTTCGCGCTGTTCCACAAGACGTTCTCCACCTTCTTGGCGAAGCCGGGATTGTGGCTCGAAGATCTGTTCGTCTATCCCGATCTGCGCGGCCTTGGCATCGGCAAGGCGCTGATCGCGCACGGCGCCAAGCTCTGCGCCGCGCGCGGCTATGGGCGCTACGAATGGTCGGTGCTCGACTGGAACGCGCCGTCGATCGCGTTCTACGAAGCGCTGGGCGCGCGCCGCAAAGAAGGCTGGCTCACCATGCGTTTGGACGGCGAGACGCTCGCCGCGCTGGGGCGCTTTGGTGGCGGGAAGCCCGGCGGCGCCGCGCGTAAAACCTAGACCGCGCGCGGCGCACTTTTTTCGCCCGATATCGACGGCACCCGCTTCGGCGTCCCCAAGTCGTCATTTGCAATTTGCAACGCCAAATTTTCGGGTGTTGATGCGGACGATATGCCGGGCGCCGACTAATTTCTCCGGCTTCATGTCGAATTCAGATTGCGGACCGAAACTGCTTTCATCGAATCAAGTACGGGCGAACCCCGAGAGCAGGATTCGATAGTCAGTCCGAAATTAATGTATGCGCTGCAGCGCGACAACTTGGCCTAGATATGAAAACGTGTCGCATCAGCGCGTTAAAGCACCCTACGGGCTCACGATTTCGCGTTGGATACGGTATGTCTCGGATTTCTACATCGCTTTAGGGGTGGTTTTTCAAGTCTCGCCGCCGCTGCGAATCCGAGTTACCGATTCTTATCTCTGCGCCAAATCTAAAGCCCGGTCGGCACGAAGCATGGAAAATCGGTGAAACGATGCAGAGCACGACACGAATATTGTTTCTACCAAAGTTGCGCATCCTCTCGGGCGAGCTGAGCGGGCCGGACGAGCCGCGTGCTTTGATGCAGGCGGCGGTCATCGTGCCGCTGTCGCCCGTCGCGTGCCGCTTCGCCGTCGCGGGCAGCGAGGTGTCGCTCGACGCCGATCATGCGCTGCTCGTCAATCCGATGACGGAGCATGCGCGCGTCGAGACCGGCGGCCGCAGCGCCATGCTCGTCGCGCTGCTCGGCACCGATTGGGTGGCACCCCACGTCGCGGGCAAGCGCGGCGTTCAGGCGTCGCGTCCCTTTCCGGCGACGCTGGTGCCGCAAACCCCGTCCTTCCGCCAGCGCTTGGACGCGTTGCTCGCCCATCTGCGCGATCCCGCCGCGACCGACGCGGAGTTGACGGGCTCGGCCGAAGCCTACGCGCAGGAAGCTCTGGACATCTACGCGGGCTCGGTCGAAGCCACCGGCCCCGCCTTCGACTTCCGTATCCGGCGCGCGATCCAGACGATCGGGCTCGATCCCGCCAAGCCGCCCTCGGTCGACGATCTGATCGCCGCTTCCGATCTGTCGCGTTCGCGCTTCTTCCAGCTGTTCCGCGAGTGCACGGGGCTGACGCCGCAGATGTATATCGACGCCCACGCCGTCGAACCCGCTCTCGACGCGCTGACGCGCGGCGGCCGTCCCGTCGCGCGCATCGCCCGCGAGGCGGGTTTGGGCTCGCCCGAGCGTTTCGCGCGCTTCGTGAAGCGCATGACGGGCTTGGGCCCGCGCGAATTCCGCCGCGCGGCTTTGCGTCTTGACGGCGCCAGACCCGAAGCGCCGCGTTTCGATCACGCGGCGCCCGTGCCGGTCAGTCCGGCCTGATATCGATCGCGCCGCCGGGCCGCAAATGCGGCAGCAGGCGGGGCCAGTCTTCGTGCGCGACGGCGATGCAGCCGGCGGTCGGCGCCCAATCGGGCCGCGCGACGTGCAGGAAAATCGCCGAGCCCAAGCCCGGGACGGGCGGCGCGTCGTTCCAGCCCAGCGGCACGATCCAGTCGTAGACGGTATCCGCACGCCACAGCCGCTCGGGATGTTCGGCCGGTGCCGCGCGCCGCAAGCTGTTGTAGTGCGGCGAGGCCGGATCGTCGTCCCACCACATGTCCGGTTCGATCGTCCGGAACGGCAGCGGCGCCGCCGCCGACACGCGATCGGCGCGGAAAAACGCGAAACGCAGCAAATGCCGCCCGGCGGGCGTGGCGCCGTCGCCCTCGCGCTTGACCTCGGCCGGCACGATGCCGCCGCGCCCGACCGCGCAGCGCAAGGTCAGGTCGGCGACGCGCAATCGCCCGTTGCGGACAAGCAGATCGGTCATCCGACGATATTGTAGCCGGCATCGACGTAATGCACGCCGCCGGTCATGCCCGCGGCCGCGTCGGTCGCCAGGAACGCGGCGAGCGCGCCGATCTCCTCGATCGTCACCAGGCGCCGTCCGGGGCTGCGTTCCTTGGCGCGTTCGACCAATTCGTCGAACCGGTCGATCCCCGACGCCGCGCGCGTCAGCAGCGGCCCCGGCGAGATCGCGTGGGCGCGGATGTTCTTGGGGCCGAGCTCCGCCGCGATCGCGCGCACGCTCGCCTCCAGCGCGGCTTTGACCGGACCCATCAGATTGTAGTTCTCGACCGCTTTTTCGGCGCCGTAAAAGCTGACCGTCAGCAACGTGCCGCCGGCTCTCATCAGCGGCTCGGCCAGTTTCGCCATGCGGACGAAGGAATGGCACGACACGTCCATCGCCTGGAGGAAGCCGTCGCGCGACGAGTCGACCACGCGCGCGTGCAGATCTTCGCGCGGCGCGAAGGCGATGGAGTGCACGAGAATGTCGAGCTTGCCCCAGCGCTCGGTCACCGCGGCGAAACAACGCTCCAGCGCGCCGGGCTCGCGCACGTCGAGCGGGATCAGGAAGTCGGTATCGAGCGTAGCCGTCACCGCGCGGACATGTTTTTCCGCCTTGCCGTTCAAATAGGTTGCGGCGAGTTCCGCGCCGGCGGCATGCAGCGCGGCCGCACATCCGGCGGCGATCGATTTATCGTTGGCGATGCCGACGATCAGGGCCTTCTTGCCGGCCAGGGATGCGAATGGCGTCATAACCGCCAGCTTAGCGGCGAATTGTGACGCTTCCCAAGCGCGCCTGCGCGACGTTCGGCCGCATTCGTGAAATCCGGTTGCGCGAAACCGACCTCTCCATTAGAAACTGCGGCGGGCCAGGATCCCCCAACGGATCCCGGACCTTCTGGAAGGAAGGGATTGAAAATGACGAAGCCTGCCACGCGCCCGAATTGCGCGAATTTTTCTTCCGGCCCCTGCGCCAAGCGCCCCGGCTGGAATCTCCAAGCCCTCGAAAACGCCGCTCTCGGCCGTTCGCACCGCTCGAAGCTCGGCAAAGCCAAGCTCGCGGACGTGATCGAACGCACGCGCAAAATCCTCGCTATCCCGGCGGATTATCGCATCGGCATCGTGCCCGCGTCGGATACGGGCGCGGTCGAAATGGCGATGTGGTCGCTGCTGGGTGTTCGCGGCGTCGATATGCTCAGCTGGGAATCCTTCGGCGCCGGCTGGGTCGCCGACGTGCTCAAGCAGCTGAAGCTCAAGGACGCGCGCAAGATCGAATCCGGCTACGGCCTGCTGCCCGATCTCAAATCGGTGAATTTCGACAACGACGTCGTTTTCACCTGGAACGGCACCACCGCCGGCGTGCGCGTGCCCGACGGCGATTGGATTCCCGCCGACCGCAAGGGGCTGACGATTTGCGACGCGACCTCGGCCGCCTTCGCGATGAAGCTGCCCTGGGACAAGCTCGATGTGACGACATGGTCCTGGCAGAAGGTGCTGGGCGGCGAAGGCCAGCACGGCATGCTGGTATTGAGCCCGCGCGCCGTCGAACGCCTCACGACCTACACGCCCGCGTGGCCGCTGCCGAAGATCTTCCGCCTGACGCAGGGCGGCAAGCTGATCGAAGGCGTGTTCAAGGGCGAGACGATCAACACGCCCTCGATGCTCGCGGTCGAAGACGCGCTCGACGGTTTGATGTGGGCGGAGAAAATCGGCGGACTCGACGCGCTGGTCGCGCGTTCCGAAAAGAACCTCGCCGCGATCGAAGCCTGGGCCGCGAAGACGCCATGGGTCGGATTCCTCGCCGAGGACAAGGCGATCCGCTCCTGCACCTCGGTCTGCTTGGTCATCACGGACCCGGCGGTGACGGCGCTGGATGCCGACGCGAAGGCCGCCTTCTCCAAGAAGATGGTCGCGATGCTGGAGGCCGAAAAGGTCGCCTACGACATCGACGCTTATCGCGATGCGCCTCCGGGCCTTCGCATTTGGGCCGGTGCGACGGTGGAAACCGCCGATCTCGAGGCGCTGTTCGGCTGGCTCGATTGGGCCTTCGCCGAAGCCAAGGCGTCGCTCGCCAAAGCGGCCTGATCCCTTTTCCCGTTTTCTCGAAACGGCGCGGCCATCCGCGCCCGGAGTGTAACCATGCCCAAGGTTCTTATTTCCGACGCTTTGTCCCCGCGCGCGGTCGAAATCTTCAAGGAGCGCGGCATCGACGTCGATCTCAAAGTCGGTCTGAAGCCGGACGAACTCAAAGCCATCATCGGCGAGTATGACGGTCTCGCGATCCGCTCGGCGACCAAGGTCACGAAGGAAATCCTCGCCGCCGCGACGCATCTCAAGGTCATCGGCCGCGCGGGTATCGGCGTCGACAACGTCGACGTGCCCGCTGCCACGGCGCGCGGCATCGTCGTGATGAACACGCCCTTCGGCAATTCGATCACGACCGCCGAACACGCGATCGCGCTGATGATGGCGCTCGCGCGTCAGCTTCCCGCCGCCGACAAGTCGACCCAGGCCGGCAAGTGGGAGAAGAACCGCTTCATGGGCGTGGAAATCACCGGCAAGACGCTCGGCCTCATCGGTTGCGGCAATATCGGCTCGATCGTCGCCGAGCGCGCGCTGGGCCTGAAGATGAAGGTCGTCGCCTACGATCCGTTCCTGACGGCGGAGCGCGCGAAGAATCTCGGCGTCGAAAAGGTCGAACTCGACCAGCTGCTGCCGCGCGCCGATTTCATCACGCTGCACACGCCGCTGACCGAGCAGACGAAGAACATCCTCGACGCCAAGGCCTTGGCCAAGACCAAGAAGGGCGTGCGCATCGTCAACTGCGCGCGCGGCGGCCTGATCGTCGAAGACGATCTGAAGGCGGCGCTCGATTCCGGCCAGGTCGCGGGCGCGGCGTTGGACGTGTTCATGGTGGAACCCGCCAAGGAACACGGGCTGTTCGGCCGCGACGACGTGATCTGCACGCCGCATCTGGGTGCTGCGACCAGCGAAGCCCAGGAGAACGTCGCGCTCCAGGTCGCCGAGCAGATGTCGGACTTTCTGCTGACCGGCGCGGTCACCAACGCCGTCAACATGCCGTCGGTCTCGGCCGAGGATGCGCCGAAGCTCCAGCCCTACATGAAGCTGGCCACCGATCTCGGCCGCTATCTCGGCCAGTTGCAGGACGAGAACGTCAAGGCGATCGCCATCGAATACGAAGGCTCGGTCGCCAATCTCAACACCAAGCCGCTCACGGCTTGCGTGCTCGCGGGCTTCCTCGGCGTGAAGATGGAAAGCGTCAACTCGGTCTCCGCGCCGGCCGTCGCGCGCGAGCGCGGGATCGGCGTGACCGACGTGCGCCACGACCGCACCTCCGACTATCCCACGCTGATCCGCGTGACGGTGGAATCGGAAGGGCAGAAGCGCATCATCGCGGGCTCGCTGTTCGGCCAGGCGAAGGCGCGCATCGTGCAGATCGCCGAAGTGCCGATCGAAGCGGAGTTTGCACCCCACATGCTCTATGTCCGCAACCAGGACAAGCCGGGCTTTATCGGCGCGATCGGCCGGTTGTTCGGCGACGCGGGCATCAATATCGCGTCCTTCCATCTCGGCCGCACCTCGGCGGGTGCGGACGCGATCTGCCTGATCGCGGTCGATCAGCCGCCGTCGGAAACGGTGCTCACGAAAATCCGCGCGTTGCCCCAAGTGCTGCGCGTGCGCGCGCTCGCGTTCTAAGCGAAGGTCCCTCGCGAAGAAGAATGAAGGCGGGCGCCCGCAAGGCGTCCGCCTTTATGCTGTTTTGAGCCGCCGCGCGAGCAGGGCGTAAGCGGCGATAACGAATGCGGATTGGATCGCCATCGCTTCGCGCGTCGCGTTGCCCGCGAGATTCGCGAGCCATGCGGGCACATCGGCATCGGCGATCGGCAACAGACCGAGCGTTTGGAATTCGCCGACCGCCGCGGCGATCAATCGCAAGGCGATGGCGAAGAGCGCGAGCGCCACGAAGATGCGTGCTGCCCCGTTTCGGCGCGCGCGAACGAGTTTGACGCTGGCGGCGATCATCAGCGCGGCGGCGCTCGCCGCCGCGACGGCGGGGGCAAAGGCGCCAAATCCGTTCGCCGTGTTGTGGACCGCCTCGACCATTTTCCTTCTTTCGATGCAAATGCGAATTATTATCAATATAGGGTGAATTGCGCCGAATGGAAGGGCGGCGGGGCGGAGTCGGGACTTGGCCTGTGATTGCCGGTACGGAACGGCTCATGCCGCGGGCAGGGCTGGACTAGGGACGGCCGAACGATTCAACATAAGCATATGGAATAGCTTAGCGATCGACCGGGCTGCGGGCGCGTGCAAGGCGATCTATTGCCGGGTCTTGGCCAGGCGCCCGAAACCCGCTACACACCCCCGGAAAAGCCGGTCGGCCAAGAAGGTCGGGCGCGTTTTTCGCCCGTCCGCCAAAAACGCCAACGCGTGGCCAGTCCCCACGCCCCGACCTCGGCTCACGCACCCATGAACGAATTGACGACCCGTGCCCTTCTGCCTGCCGGTCTGCGCGACGCGCTGCCCGCCGAGGCCGAACAGGAAGCCGAAATCGTCTGGCGCATCGCGCAGGTCTTCGCGTCCTACGGCTATCGCCGCGTCAAACCGCCGATGGTCGAGTTCGAGGATTCGCTGCTCGCGGGCAGCCAAGCGGCACTCGCGCGCCAAACCTTCCGCCTGATGGACCCGGACTCGCAGCGCATGCTGGCCTTGCGCGCCGACATGACGCCGCAGGTCGCGCGCATCGCGGCGACGCGACTCAAGGGCGAAGCGCGACCCTTGCGCCTTTGCTATGCAGGCCAAGTCATGCGCGTGAAGGGCGACGCGTTGCGCCCCGAACGCCAATTCGGCCAAGTGGGCGCGGAGCTGATCGGCGCGCCCGAGGCGCAAGCCGATAGCGAGATCGTGACGATGGCGGCCGACGCGCTCGGGCAAGTCGGCGCGGCCAACATCTCGATCGACCTCGCCATTCCGTATCTCGTCTCGGCCGTGCTCGCGGCCCATCCCGATCCGGGCCCGGCGGCGACGGAAGCGATCCGCGTGGCGCTGGAAAAACGCGACGGCGAAACGCTGGCGCGCGTGGGCCGCGAGGCGGGGGGGATGCTCGCCAAGCTCGTCGCCGCGTCGGGCCCGGTCGAGAAGGCGCTCCCCGCGTTGAATGCTTTGGATTTGCCCGCGGACGCCAAGCGCGAGATCGCGCGCCTGGAACAGGCCGTCGGCTTGATCCGTGCGGCAAGCCCCGATCTGGCGTTGACGGTCGATGCGGTCGAGCGGCGCGGCTTCGAGTATCAGCAAGGTTTGAGCTTCACCGTGTTCGCGCGCGGCGTGCGCGGCGAGTTGGGGCGCGGCGGACGCTATCTCGCCGGCGAAGACCTGATGGAAGGGGCCGGCGAAACCGCGACCGGCGTGACGCTGTTCACCGATACGGTACTGCGCGCGCTGCCGTTTCCGCCGCCGCGCAAATGCGTGTTCGTGCCGGCCGATGCGACCGCGGGCGTCGAAGCGGAATTGCGGCGCCAAGGCGAGATCGCGCTGCGCGGCTTCGCCGCCGGGGCGGAACCGAAATCTCTGGGCTGCACGCATGTCTGGCGCGCGGGCGCCGTCGTCAAGATCGAAGGGTAAGCAACATGACCAACGTCACCGTCGTCGGGTCGCAATGGGGCGACGAAGGCAAAGGCAAGATCGTCGATTGGCTGTCGGAACGCGCCGAGATCGTCGTGCGTTTCCAAGGCGGCCACAACGCCGGCCATACGCTGGTTATCGACGGAGTGACCTACAAATTGTCGCTTCTGCCCTCCAGCGTGGTGCGCAAGAACAAGATCGGCGTGGTCGGCAACGGCGTGGTCGTCGATCCCTGGCATTTGCTGAAGGAAATCGCGGCGATCCGCGAAAAGGGCGTCGATGTCGGCCCGCATAATCTGCGCGTCGCGGAAAACGCCGCGCTGATTTTGCCGCTGCATGGCGAGATCGATCGCCTGCGCGAAGAAGCGCGCGGCAGCGCCAAGATCGGCACCACGGGGCGCGGTATTGGCCCCGCCTACGAGGACAAGGTCGCGCGCCGCGCGATCCGCTTGTGCGATCTGTTCGACGGGCCCACGCTCGACGCCAAGCTCGAAGAGCTGTGCCGCCATCACGACGCGCTGCGCAAGGGCCTCGGCTTCTCGCCGGTCGATCGCGCCACGCTGCGTAAGCAATTGCTGGAGCTGGCACCCCAGATCGCGCCTTATGCCGATCCGGTGTGGCCGTTCCTGGGCGAATCCAGCAAGGCGGGCAAGCGCATCCTGTTCGAAGGCGCGCAAGGCGCGTTGCTCGACGTCGATCACGGTACCTATCCCTTCGTCACCTCGTCGAACACGGTGGCCGCCCAAGCCGCGACCGGTTCGGGGCTCGGGCCCCACGAAGTCGGCTACGTGCTCGGCATCACCAAGGCCTATACGACGCGCGTGGGCTCCGGCCCGTTCCCGACGGAGCTCACCGACTCGATCGGCCGGCATCTGGGCGAGCGCGGGCATGAATTCGGCACGGTCACGGGCCGCGCGCGCCGTTGCGGCTGGTTCGATGCGGTGTTGGTGCGCCAGACCGTGCGCACCGGCGGCATTCGCGGCATCGCGCTGACGAAGCTCGACGTGCTCGATGGGCTCGACGAAATCAAGGTCTGCGTCGCTTACGATATCGGCGGCAAACGCTACGACCGTCTGCCCGCCGCCCAGCATCTGCAAGCGCAGGCGGCTCCGATCTACGAGACTCTGCCGGGCTGGAAGGAATCGACCCAGGGTGCGCGCTCCTGGGCCGATCTGCCGGCGGCGGCGGTCAAATACATCGTGCGGATCGAGGAATTGATCGGGGCGCGCGTCGCGTTGCTGTCCACCAGCCCCGAACGCAACGACACGATCCTGGTCGAAGATCCGTTTGCCGATTGATTTCGTTGGTAAAAAACGTCCGTTAACCAGTTTTCGACAAACACGACCTAAATTCGAGAGATCGATCCGGACAAACGCGGAGGACGGCCTATGGCCGAGCCGGCCAATCAACGCGACGACGACGACGAGAAAGACGGCCCCGCCAAGGGGCCGTCGGGCACGTCCGTCCTGCTCGCCGGCCGGTTCAAAATCTATCCGTCGTCGCCCGTGCCCGAGATGTCGACCGCCAGCGTTCGTGCCTATCTGACGGTCGACGAGCGCGACACGATCGGCCAGCGCGTCGCGCTGATCTGCGGCCCGGAGATTCCGCCGCGGCTGGAGATGGCCAAGAACATCAAGGGCGTGGAACGGCCCGGCCTGCTGCGGCTTTACGAGTTCGGCCTGGTCGATTGGCCGGGCGCTTCGGCGCGCCGGCTCGCCTTCATCTACGACCTTCCCGAAGGCGGGCCCTTGTGGCGCGCCAACGGCCCGCGCGACGAATGGCAGGCGCCGCGCTTGCTAACGCATTTTCTGTTTCCGCTGGCCAACGCGCTGGGCGAACTGTTCCATCGCAACGTCACACATCGCGGCATCCGCCCGACCAATCTCTTCTGGCTCGACGAAGCGCGCACGCGCATCGTGCTGGGCCCGTCCTTCCACGTCCCCGGCGGGTTCGAACAACCCGCCGCGCTGGAACCCATCGAACGCGCGATGGCCGATCCCGACGCGCGCGGATCGGGGACCCGCGAAGACGACATGTTCGCGCTGGGGATGTCGCTGCTCGCCTTCGCGCAAGGTTTCTTGCCGGGTCAGGGCATCGACGCGGACGAGCAATTCGCGCGGCGCGTGGATCGCGGCACGTTCAACGCGCTCGCCGATCTTACGCGTATCGCGCCGCAGCTGATGGAGCCGTTGCGCGGTTTGACCAACGATTGGGAGCAGGACCGCTGGACGCTGGAGATGCTCAAGGGCTTCCTCGACGGGAAGCGCCAGCAGATCAATCCGACGGCACCGATCGTTTTGCGCGCCGCCAAGGGCTATCGTTTCGGCGGACGCGAGTACAAGACCCCGCGCGATCTGGCGCACGGGCTCGGCCGGCGCTGGGAAGCGGCGGCGGCCGAATTGCGCAACGGCAACATCGCGATGTGGATCCGCAACACGCTGGGCGATCAGAAGCTGCACGATCGCTTGAACGCGGCGGTGCGCGAGCCCAGCGGCGATCCCAACCCGACCTATTCCGACGCGCTGACAGTGGCGCGCGCCTCGATCGTGCTCGATCCCCTGGCACCGATCCGGTTTCGCGGCCACAGCGTCCATGTCGATGGTCTCGGCACGGCGATCGCCGTCGCGATGCGCAAGCCCGGCGGCGGACCGATTTTCGCCGATCTGATCCGCAGCCGCGTGATCGGCCTGTGGACGATGCTCCACAAATCGGCCGGCGGGCGCGGCCTGCCGCCGGCGGGCTTCGTCGAGCGCCTGGGCAAATGGATCGAAGATCCCGCCCCCGGCAACGGTATCGAGCGCGTGCTCTACGAGCTCAATCCCAATCTACCGTGCTTCTCCGAACTCGCGGCCGGGATGTGGGTTTCCGAACCCGCCCAGGTGCTGGAGGCGCTCGAAGCCGCCGCCGGCTCCGGCCACAAACCGATCGACAGGCATATCGCCGCGTTCCTTGCGGTCCACGCGGGCGCCGATCCGGCGCAGATCCGCGTGTTGATGAATCCCGAGCAGGTCGATCTCGCGGGCGGCATGTCGATCCTGCGCATGCTGTCGGATCTGCAGGAGCGTTTCGGCCCGCCGATGGTGCCGCGCTTGACCGCATGGTGCGCTACGCTGGTGCGCGGCTATGTCGACGGGATCAACCATCTGCCGCTGCGCCAGTCGCAGATCGAGCGGCTGAACCAGGTCGCCGAAGAAGGAAGTCTCAAAGCGCTACTCGAACTCGTCGACAACGAGAAGATGCGCGAGGTCGACCATTGGGGCTTCGACGCGGCCAAGGAAGCCTATGTCGCGGCGGGCGCCGAGATGGTCGAGATCCGCAATGGCGCCAAGCAGCGCGCCCATGCGGCGATGCTCGCGGGCAAGGAAACGGCGGCTTTGACGTCCGCGTCGTTGTCCGGCGTCGTCGGGATCGGTTCCATCCTATGGCGGATTTTGTTTTAGCCATGGCCAAGCAACCCAAGCCCGCGAAAAAAGGCCCCGGGGCCATGACGCTCGCCCTGGCGGGAACGGGCGTTATCGCCATCGTCGCGTGGCTCGCCTACAACGTGCCGTGGCTGTGCCTGTTCGTCGTCGCGGGCTTCCTGCCCACGCTCGCCGCCGCGATCGTCGATCCCACGCGCCAGAAGCACGACGCGATCGCCGTGGGCACGATGAGCATGGGCGCGATGCTGCCTTTCCTGCTCGACGGGTTCTCGGCGATGGGCCGCACCGGCGGGCGCGAGATCCTGGGCAACGCCTTCGCGTGGCTGTCGGTCTACGGCGCGGCCGTCTTCGCCTGGGGCCTGTGCTGGCTGTTCCCGATCGTGGCGAACATCATCTACGAGAACCGCGCGCAGAACCGTCTGCGTCAACTGCAACGGCGCCAGAATTCGCTCGAAACCGAATGGGGCGAGCGGGTGAAGGAACTCGCCGACCTGCCGCCGCAGCACTGAGCCGTCACGCGGCGCCGCGCCGGACGGTCAAACCGGCGCTTTCCAACTCGCCGACAAGCTTATCGCCGTGGGCGCGATCGACGACCTCGATCGTCGCTTCGACAGTCACCGCGCGCGCCGAGCGTTCGGTGAAGGTGCGCTGGTGCTCGACCTCCACGATATTGCCGCCCGCTCTGCCGATGCGTCCCGCAAGATCGGCGAGCGCGCCGGGACGGTCCGGAATTTCGATCGACAGGCGCAGCAGGCGCCCGTCGCGCGCCAGGCCGCGCAGCAGCACGCTCGACAGGACGCGCGTGTCGATGTTGCCGCCGCACAGGACCAAGCCGACCTTGCGTCCCTTGAAGCGTCCGGGCTGCGCCAGCAGCGCCGCCAGACCCGCCGCACCCGCGCCCTCCGCGACGGTCTTTTCGATTTCGATCAGCAGCACGATGGCGCGCTCGACGTCCAGCTCGTCGACCACGACGACGTCGCGGACCAATTCGTCGATCACCGGCCAGCATTGCGCGCCGACATCGGCGACGGCGATGCCTTCCGCGATCGTCGTGCCGCCGGTATGGACCTTCTCGCCGGCCTTGCGCTGGGCGGCCGAGGCGAAGGCTTCGACCTCGACGCCGACGATTTCGATGTTCGGATCGATCGATTTGGCCGCGACCGCGCAGCCCGAGATCATCCCGCCGCCGCCGATGGGAATGACCAGCGTGTCGAGATCGGGGAAGTCCGCGAGCATTTCCAGCGCCAGTGTGCCTTGGCCCGCCATGATCGCCGGATCGTCGTAGGGATGCACGAAGACGAGATTTTCCTTCGCCGCCAGATCGCGCGCGAAGGCGGCGGCTTCGGTCAGCGCGTCGCCTTGCAACTCGACCCGCGCGCCATGATCTCGCGTGCGCGCGACCTTGGTGAAGGGCGTCGCCTTGGGCATCACGATCGTCGCGGCGATGCCCAAACGCTTGGCGTGATAGGCGACCGCTTGGGCGTGGTTTCCCGCCGACATCGCGACCACGCCGCGTTTGCGCTCTTCGGGACTCAGCAACAGCAATTTGTTGAGCGCGCCGCGTTCCTTGAACGACGCGACGTATTGATGGTTTTCGAATTTGATGCGCACGTCGGCGCCGGTGACGGCGGACAGCGTCGCAGAGCGCAAGGTCGGCGTGCGCAGAACCTGGCCTTGGATGCGCGCGGCGGCGGCGGCGATATCGGCGGCGTCGATGACCATCACTTGCGCCCGTAGGAATCTTCGAGACGCACGATATCGTCCTCGCCGAGATAGGAGCCCGACTGCACTTCGACGATATGCAGCATCCCGGTGCCGGGATTCTCCAGGCGATGGACGCAGCCGACCGGGATATAGGCGGACATGTTCTCGCGCAGCGTCAGCACGTCCTCGTCGCGCGTGACGCGCGCGATCCCTTGCACGACCACCCAATGCTCGGCGCGCTGGGCGTGTTTCTGCAGCGAGATCTTGGCGCCGGGCTTGACCGACAGGCGTTTCACCTGGAAACGCGGCCCCAGATCGATCGTCTGATAGCTGCCCCAGGGCCGATGCACTTCGGTGTGCTGGCTCGCCTCGCTGCGCCCCGCCGCCTTCAGGCGATCGACGATGCGCTTCACGTGCTGCGCCTTGTCCTTGCGCGCGACGAGCGTCGCGTCGCGCGTGTCGACGACGATCAGATCGTCGACGCCGATGGTCGCGAGCAAACGGCCTTCGGTGCGCAAATAGGAATTGCGCGTATCCTCCGCGATCACGTCGCCCCGCACGACATTGCCGTCGGCATCGCGCGTTCCCAGATCCCACAGCGCGTCCCAAGCGCCGACATCCGACCAGCCCATCGAAGCCGGGACCACGGCCGCGAGGTTCGTGCGTTCCATCACCGCGTAGTCGATCGATTTCGACGGGGCGGCGGCGAACGCGTCCTTGCCCAGGCGCACGAAATCGAGATCGCGCGTGGACTTGGCGACGGCGTCCTTCGCGGCGCGCGCGATGGCGGGCTCGAATTTCTCGGTCTCCGCCAGGAAGATCGCGGCGGGCAGCATGAACATGCCCGAGTTCCACGCCCAGCCGCCCTCGGCGAGATATCTCTTCGCGGTGTCGGCATCGGGCTTCTCGACGAAACGCTCGACCGCGTAGGCACCATCGAGGCCGGACAAAGCGGCGCCCCGCTTGATGTAGCCATACCCGGTCTCCGGGCGTTCTGGCTCGATACCGAAAGTCACCAGCTTGCCCGCGCGCGCGCCCGCCGCGGCCTTCGCCGCCGCCTTCGCGAATGCGCCAACATCCGAGATCGCGTGGTCGGAAGGCAGCAGCAGCATGATCTCGCCTGGCTCCAGCAGCGCCGCCGCCGCCGCCGCCGCCGGGGCCGTGTTGCGCCCGACGGGTTCGAGGATCATCGCGCGCGGGGCGATGCCGATTTGGCGCAATTGCTCGGCGATGGCGAAGCGATGCTCTTCGTTGCACACGACGATCGGAGCGCCGAAGCCTTCGCCGCCGCAACGCACGGCCGTGTCTTGAATCAGGCTGCGCGTTCCCGCGAGCGCCAGAAGCTGCTTGGGATAGGTCTCGCGCGACAACGGCCATAGCCGCGTGCCCGCACCGCCGGAGAGGATTACCGGAACCAGACGGGGAGGGGCGGCGGCGGTCATATGCTTTCTCCAATCGAAACAGGCGTTTGCTACCCCATTCCGGGGGGCTTGGAAAGGCGGTTGAGCCATATCAAAGCGCGGCGTCTCGCTTTGCTTCAGGCTCTTGCGCGAACCAGACAAGGAGATCAACGTCATGACCCCGCCGCGCAATCCGTCCCCGTCCCAAACCGCCGGTTTCCGCGATTTGGTGGTTTTTGCCGAGGCGCGTCCGGAAATCGCGTCGCGCTTGGCCTTCGCCGCGCGCTTCGCCAAGCGCCAAGGGGCGCATTTGGCCGCGATCCACGCGCTGACGGAGCCGGTGCTGCCGTCCTCCGCACGCGCGATGGCGGGACATTCGATCATGGAGGCGTTTCGCGATCAGGTGCGCGACGAAGCGGCGAAGGTCCGCGCGGCGGTCGCCAAGGCCGCCGCCGCCGAAGGCGTCGAGATCGAGTATCGCGAGGCTTGGGGGTTCGCCGAGGACGTCGCGCTAAACCATGTCCGTCACGCCGACGCGATCGTCGTGCCGCAGCCGGACGGGCAATTGCCGCCCGACGTCGCGGCGTTGGGCGAAGCCCTGGTGCTGACCGCCGGACGCCCGGTGATTTTCGTGCCGAACGCCGGAAACTTCGCGGGCACGGCGAAGCACGTCGTCTGCGCCTGGAACAACACGCGCGAAGCGGCGCGCGCGATCGCCGACGCGCTGCCGCTGCTGCGCGCGGCGGAGAAAGTCTCGATCCTGTCGATCGACCCCGACGAGGCCGCCAAGCGCTTGCCCGGGGCGGATATCGCGTTGCACCTCGCCCGCCACGGCGTTACGGCCGAAGCGACCACGACCTATTCGGGCGAGCTGTCGGTGGGCGACGCGCTCCTCAGCCGCTTGGCCGATCTCGGCGCCGACTTCCTGGTCATGGGCGCCTACGGGCATAGCCGCGCGCGCGAAGCGATTTTCGGCGGCGCCACGCGCGACGTGCTCGACCACATGACCGTTCCGGTGCTGATGTCGCACTAAGCGCGTCTGCGCCTTGGGTCGAAGCGATCCTGAACGGCGTCGGCGAGAAGATTGATCGCCGCGACCGTGATCAGGATCGCGAGGCCCGGCCAAAATGCGAGCCATGGCGCCTGGACGATCGTTTCCTGCGCGCCCGTCAGCATATTGCCCCAGCTCGGGATCGGCGGCTGGATGCCCAATCCAAGGAACGACAGAACGCTTTCGTAGAGAATCGTGACGCCGACGGCGAGCGCCGTCGCGATCAGGATCGGCGTGGCGCAATTCGGCAGGACATGCGTCAGCATGACCCGCCACGGGCCGGCGCCCAGCGCGCGCGCCGCGCGCACAAAGTCGCGCTCGCGCAAGGCCAAAGCATGGCCGCGCACCAAGCGCGCGACTTTGGGCCAGCCGAACGCCGCGACGATGACGACGATGCGCGCGAGGCTCGATGCTTCGCCCTCCGGCAAGCCCAGTTTGCCGAGATCGACGGCCGCCAACACGATCAGCACCGGCAGAACGGGCAGCGACAACACCGCGTCGGTCGCGCGCATCAGAATCTGATCGATGCGCCCGCCGAAATAACCGGCGATCAAGCCGATCGCCGTGCCGATCGTGCTGGCGGCGAGCGCCGCCGCGAGGCCGACGGCGAGCGACACGCGCGCCCCGAACAGCAAGCGCATGGCCACGTCGCGGCCCAATTCGTCCGTGCCCAGCGGATTGGCGAAGGACGGCGGCGAATAGCGGCGCAGCAAATCCGTGTCGAACGGATCGTAGCCGACGAACCAGCCGATCAGCGGGGCGGCAAGGGCGGCCAGCGCCACGACAGCGATCACCGTTCCCGCGAGCGCCAAGCGCTTCTCGGGGCCGGTCATGTGTCGTCGTCCCGCGCGCGTCCGAAGCCGATACGCGGATCGAGCGCCGCGTAGACCATGTCGGCAGCGAAATTCGCCGCGATCACCAGCGCCGACGCCATCAGCAGACAGGCCAGCGCCAGATTGAAATCGCTCGCCATGATCGAATCGTAGATGAGCTTGCCCATGCCGGGATAGGCGAAGATCGTTTCGGTGACGAGCGCCCCCGAAAACAAACCGCCGAAGCCAAGGGCGGCCACCGTCGCGACGGGCACGAGCGCGTTGCGCAGCACATGGCCCAGCACCACGCGCGTTCGCGAGGCCCCCTTGGCGCGCGCGGTGCGCACCCAATCCTGCGCCAGCGCGTCGATGGCGGCCGCGCGCATATGGCGCGCGTATTCGCCCGCTTCGACCATTGCGATGGTCGTCACCGGCAGGATCAAATGACGGATCTTGTCCCAGATTCCGTCCTGGCCCGGCGGCGGCAAGGCGCTGGCGGGCAGCCAGCCCAGCGTCACCGCGAACAGCACGATCATCAGCAACGCCAGCCAGAAGGTCGGCGTGGCGGCCGAGACGAAGGCGAAAGCGTTGATCGCCGCGTCGATCTTGCCGCCGCGATGGGCCGCGGCCGCGAGACCCAGCGCGATGCCGAGGACGAGCGCCAGCGCGAACGACACCAGCATCAACGCGGCGGTGTTGGCGAGGAAGGGCGGGATCGTCGCCAGCACGGGCCGCGCGAAGGTGCGGCTATAGCCGAGATCGCCCGACAGCGCCGAAGCGGCCCAATCGAAATAGCGATCGACCAGCGGCCGGTCCAGCCCGTGGAGTTCGCGCAGATTGCGCAGATCGTCGGGCGTGAAATTGGGGTTTCCCGATGCGATCAGATCGACCGGATCGCCGGGCATCAGGCCGAGCAACACGTAGATCGCGAAACTCGCGGCGGTCAGAACCAGCAGGCCTTGCAGGAGGCGCGTGACCGCGTGGCGGAGCATCCTAGTTGCGCGGACGCCAGTTTTCGACGCCCAGCGTCGAGTAGTACTGATGCCCCGTCGGCTCGATCCCGGTCAGCCACTTCGGAATTACGAACGGATCGGCGCGGAAATAGAGCGGCAAAACCCAGGCGTTCTGGGCGTAGAGCGTTTGGATGCGCGCCCAGATCGGTTTGCGTTTGGCGGGATCGAGCTCGCGTTCGAGCGCGTCGATCGCCGCGTCGATCTCGGGTTCGCGAATGCCGGGGTAATTCTGGCCCTGCCAGTTATTGGCTTCGCTGGGGATCATCTCCGAATGCAGCGTCGTGCGCGGCACCGATTCGGGGGCGGAGAACCAGGCGTACATCGCCAATTGGAAGCGGCGCTTGGAGGTGCCCTCGCCGAAGAAGACGCGCGGCGGCTCGTTGCGGATGCGCACCTCGATTCCGGCGCGGCGCCATTGGCTTTGCAGCGCCTGCTGCACCGTTTCGCGAAGCCGGTTTCCGGCGGTCGTGCCGAATTCGAACGACAAACGCTCGCCGGCGGCATTCTGGCGGATGCCGTTCACCACGCGATCGAAGCCCGCCTCGGCCAGCAACGCTTGGGCGCGCGCAAGGTCGAACCCGAGCACGGGCAGATCGGCGGCGGACATCGGATCGCGCGGACCCATGAAGGAGTGCGCGACTTTCTGCTTGCCCTCGAACAATTGGCGCGTCAGCGCCTCGCGGTCGAGCGCGTGGACCATCGCGCGGCGCACGCGCGCATCCTTCAGAATCGGATGGTCGAGATTGAAGTCGATATGCTCGTAGAGCAGCGACGGCACGTAGTCGAAATCGAAGCGCGCGGCATGGCGCTTTTCCAAAGCCAAAGCCTGGTCGAGCGTGAAGCCGAGCTCGCCCGCGACGTAGTCGATCGAGCCAGAAAGAAGATTGGCCTCCAGCGCCGCCGAGTTCTCGATCACGCGCACGAAAACACGCTTGAAATGCGGCTTCTTGCCGGCCCAATGCGGATTGGGCTCCAGCGTGATCGAAGCGCCCGGCTGCACGTTCGCGATGCGATAGGGACCGTTATAGAGGCCGGGATTGGCGGTGTCGGTGTCGAAGCCGGTGCGCCGGCGATAGGTCTCGGGATCCTGTTCGAATCGCGCGCGTTCGAGATGCGCCGGGATGAATTCGTATTGGCTGAAATCGTTGTAGCTGAACGTCACGCGGTCGGAGGTGAAAACGACCGTCTTGGGATCGGGCGAGTCGATCTTCAGGATGCGGCGATAGCCTTCGCCCGAGGTGACGCCCGAACGCGGATGCCGGCCGATCTCCCAGGTCAGAATCGCGTCGGCGGCGGTCACCGGCGTGCCGTCGCCCCAAGCCGCGTCGGGCTTGATGCGGAAGGTCACTTCCATGCCCTCCTTGCCGTCGGGCAAGGCGACGCGCTTGGCGCCGCCGTTCTCGACGGTCGGCAATTCCACGCACATCAGGCAGACGAGCTTCCAATCCTTGTCGTAGGTCGTCATCGGACGGCGGGCCATGCCGAGCACGTAGCTTTTGGCCGCCATCGAATCGATCATCGGATGGAAGGTCGCGGGGAATTGCGACAGGCCGATCGTCAATTCGTCCTTCGCTTTGGCCGGGAACGCCAAAGCGAGCAGGGCTAGGGCGACGAGAACGGTGCGGCGCATTCTCGAAGCCTACTCGCCTTTTTTCTTTCCGTCGCGGCCGATACCGCCGTGGGCATAGGACCAATCCGCCGGGTTCTCCAGGAATTTGCGCACCTCGGCGAGGTCGGCGGCCGAATAGACCGCTTGCGCTTCGGCTTCCTTCAGCACGTCCCACCACGTGGCGAGCTCGTGCAAGGCCACGCCTTCTTTGGCGAGCGCGGTGACGCTTTCCGGGAAGATCCCGTAATGGAAAACGACGAAGCTATGCGCAACCTGGCAGCCCGCCTCGCGCAGCCCGTTGACAAAATGGAGTTTCGACTTGCCGTCGGTCGCGAGATCCTCGACCAGCAGCACGCGCGAACCTTCGACGATCTTGCCTTCGATCAGCGCGTTGCGCCCGAAGCCCTTGGGCTTCTTGCGCACATAGAGCATCGGTAATTCCAGCCGCTCGGCGATCCAGGCCGCGAAGGGAATGCCGGCCGTTTCACCGCCGGCGACCGCGTCCAAGCCGTCGAAACCGATCGTGCGTTGGATCGTTTCGACCGCCATATCCATCAGCTTGGCGCGCGCGCGCGGGAACGAGATCAGCCGCCGGCAATCGCAATAGGTGGGCGAGGCCCAGCCCGAGGTGAAGATATAGGGCTTGGCGACGTTGAAATGGATCGCTTGGGTTTCGATCAGGATGCGGGCGGCGGTTTTGGCGATCTCGTCCTTGTTCATGGCGACTCCCGGATGTCTGGCGCGCCTTTCATATTCCATGCCCTTGGGCTTGGCGAGACGGTGCGTTCCCGTCGGTAAAATTTTCCGTCGTGGGGCCGGAGATGCCGGCCCGGCCCGGCAGAAACTGCCGCAAGTACATCGTTGCATTGATATAACCAATTGATATGGAAGGTTTTTAGCCGTGGCACGTCGGTTGCGATGCTGGTGGAAACAACGGTTACCCCGGTACGGAGCCTGCCATGTCGAATTCGATCAACACCAATACCAGCGCGATGGTCGCCCTCGGGTCGCTGCGCAACGCGAACGCGTTGCTCGCGACCGCGTCCAAGCAGGTCCAGACCGGGTACCGCGTCGCCGATTCGATGGACGATTCGTCGACCTTCACGGTCGCGCAGGGCATCCGGGGCAATCTGCAGGCCTATCAGGCGGTGCAGGCCTCGATCACCAACGGCACCGGCCTGGGTGCGGTGACCGATGCGGCGCTGACAAACATTTCGAATCTGGTCGGCAATCTGCAAGCCAAGATCACCCAGCTCGCCGATGGGTCGATCAGCAACGGCCAGCGGACGATCTACGCCGCCGATTTCGGCGCGATGACGAACCAGATTTCGACGTTCATCAGCCAGGCGAACTATAACGGCGTGAATCTGCTGTCGAACAACTCGGCGGCCAAGACCTTCCTCGCCGACGTCAACGCCTCGACGCTCACGATGGCGAGTCAGTCGGCGGTGTTCACGTCGTTCACGACCTTCGCGGTTTCGTCGGTTTCGTCGGTCACGGCGGCGACGGCGGCGCTGACCTCGCTTTCGACCTTCGGCAACGCCGTCTCGGCGGCGCTGGGCGGGACGGCGGCCGATAGCCGCGCGCTGCGCCTGCAAAGCAATCTTTTGAACTCGGTCGTCGACGCGACGACGACGGGCATGGGGGCGATGGTCGATGCCGATATCGGCAAGGCCTCGGCCTCGACGCAGTCGCTGCAGGTCCGCCAGCAATTGAGCGTCCAGTCGCTGTCGATCGCGAACCAGCAGCCGCAGCTCATCCTCAGCATCGTCCGTAGCTAAGCGTTCCTTCTCCTCTCCTCCTCTCCCAAACTTCGGGGCGGCGTTTCCAAGCGCCGCCCTTTTTCTTTAAGCTGGCGGCGGGGAGGACCGACGATGCCAGCCGCCAAACGAATCGCGCCGAAGACCGTCTCGACGAAAGACGGGTTGATCCTGGTCGACCGCGAGGCGGCGGGCGATCCGCGCATCGTGACCGTCACGCTCAATCGGCCGGAGAAACTCAATGCGTTGAGCCAGGCGAGCTGGAAGGGCCTGGGCGACACGATCCGCGGCCTCCATCGCGAGGCCGATATCGGCTGCATCGTCTTGCGGGGGGCGGGCGAGAAAGCGTTCGGGCCCGGCGCGGATATCTCCGAGTTCGAACGCACGCGCGCGACGGCGAAACTCGCCATCGCTTACGGCAAGATCATGCACGCCACGCTCGCCGCGATCCGCGATTGCCGCCACCCGACGCTCGCGATGATCCACGGCTTGTGCGTCGGCGGCTCGCTGGAAATCGCTTCGATGTGCGATCTGCGCGTTTGCGGCGAGGCCAGCCGCTTCGGCGTGCCGATCAACCGTATCGGCGTCATCATGGCCTATCCGGAATTGTCGGCGCTGATCGATCTGGTGGGCCGCGCGACGGCGCTGGAAATCCTGCTCGAGGCGCGCGTATTCGGTGCTGCCGAAGCCAAGGACAAGGGTCTCGTCACGCGGGTCGTGGCCGACGCGGAAGTGACGAAGGAAGCCTACGCCGCCGCCGCGCGCATCGCCGCCGGTGCGCCGCTCTCCAATCGCTGGCACAAGAAATTCGCCCGGCGCTTGATGGACCCGCGCAAGCTCGGCAAGCGCGAATATCTCGAAGGTTTCGCGAACTGCGACACGCGCGACTATCTGGAAGGCTATCGCGCGTTCCTCGAAAAGCGCGCGCCGCGCTTCGAGGGGCGCTGAGATGCCGGGCGCGCTCGAAGGTCTCCGCGTCGTCGAGCTCGCCCATATCATGGCGGGGCCGGTCGCAGGCTTGATGCTTGCCGATCTGGGCGCGGACGTCATCAAGGTCGAGAAGCTGCCCGGCGGCGACGATACGCGGCGCATGCAGCCTCCGATGGTCGGCGACGAGAGCGCGGCCTTCCTGATGATGAACCGCAACAAGCGCGGCATCGCCCTCGACCTCAAAACCGACCGCGGCAAGGAAGCGTTGCGCCGCTTGCTCGCGACCGCCGACGTGCTGATCGAGAATTACCGGATGGGCACGCTCGACAAGCTCGGCTTCGGCTACGACGCGGTGCATGCGCTCAATCCGCGCCTCGTCTATTGCTCGCTCTCGGGCTTCGGGCGGACCGGGCCTTACGCGGCGCGCGGCGGTTTCGATCTGGTCGCGCAAGGCATGTCGGGCTTGATGGGCATCACCGGCGAAGGGCCTGGGCGCGCGCCCGTGAAGGTCGGAGCCCCGGTCACCGACATCACCGCCGGCATACTCGCGGCGATGGGCATACTCGCCGCCTTGCAGGCGCGCGCGCGGACGGGCGAAGGTCAGCTGGTCGATACCTCCCTGTTCGAAGCGGGGATCGTCCAGACCTATTGGCAGTCGGCGATCGCGCTGGCGACCGGCGCGTCGCCGGGACCGCTCGGCTCGGGCCATCCGTTGAACGCGCCGTATCAGGCTTTCGCGACCCAGGACGGCTGGATCAATGTCGGCGCCGCGAACCAGAAATCCTGGCTCAAATTGGTCGAGTGCCTGGAAGCGCCGCATCTCGCCGCCGATCCGCGCTTCGCGACCAACGCCGACCGCATGGGCAATCTGCCGGCCTTGGTTGCGGCGCTGTCGCCTTTGTTCGCCGCGCGCACGACCGCCGCGTGGCTCGACCTGTTCGACAGGATCGGCATGCCCGCGGGGCCTGTACTGTCGGTCCATGAAATGCTCGCCGATCCGCAAACCCGCGCGCGCGACATGGTGGTGGCGACCGATCATCCGACGCTGGGCCGCGTCGAAACCTTGGGCGCCCCCGTCAAGCTTTCGGCGACGCCGGCCTCGGTCGATCGCGCCGCGCCGACGCTCGGCCAGCATACCGACGAGATTTTGCGCGAACTCGGTCTTTAGGTTCTCGCCGGACGATTGACGGTCCAGATGCCGAACCCGACAAGGGCCAGCGACATCACCAGAACGGGCTTCAGCTCCTCGCCCAGCAGCAGATGGGCCGCCACAACGCCGAAGACGGGGGTGAGAAACGAGAACGACGCCAGCGACGAGGCGCGATAGACCGGCACGAGCGCGAACCAGATCGTGTAACTGACGAACACCACGATCACGATCTGGAAGGCGAGGGCGCCGATCGCGAGCGGCGTCGGATCGAAGATGCCGCGCTCGCCCATCAGCGACGCGGCCGCGCCGAGCAGCGCGGCCGACACCGCGTATTGATACAGGCCGATCTTCTCCCCGCGCGCGGTGGCGAGATTGGAACGCTTGATGACGATGGTCGATGCGCTCCAGAACAGCGACGCGGCGAAGGCGAGCGCGTCGCCGATCAGGCCGGTGCGGTCGGGCAAGGTCAGCGAATCCGCGAACAAGAGCGCGACGCCCAGGAAACACGCGGTGAGGCCGAAGATTTTTCGGGGCGTCAGGCGGTCGCCTTCCAGGAAGAAATGCGCCGCTATCGCCAGCGAGATCGGCGCGGTGTAGAGCAGCACGACCGAACGCGCGGCGGTGGTGAACTCGATCGCCCAATAGAGCAGGCCGAACTCGATGCCGAACAGCAAGCCGGCGGCGATGCCCGCCGCCAGCGTGCCGTCGCGCTCGAAAATCGGAATGCCGCGCAGCCGCGCCCAGCCGAGAACCAAAATCGCGCCGCCCGCGGAGCGCAGCGCCGCCTGCCACAGCGGCGAGATTCCGGTGTTGCCGAACTTGATCGCGACCTGATTGACGCCCCAGATCGCGCACAGCACGACGACCACCGCCATGACGCCAAGTCCAGGCGCACGAGACGTATCGTTCAACGCATCACGCCTTCCAAGGTTTCGCTGCCGGGGCGGTATTTGTAGACGGCTTCGCCCGTCGCTACGGCCTTGCCTTCGTCGTCGGCGATCTCGATCGTCGCGAAATAGATCGATTTGCCGCCCGGCTTGGTGCGGCCGATGGCGGTCAGCGTGCGGCCGATTCGGGCGGGCCCCACGAATTGCGTCGTCAACGACAGGGTCGAGGCGCGCCGCACGCGGCCCGGATGCGGACAGAAGCAGCCCGCGAACCCGCCCGCGACGTCGACCATCGTCGCGACCACGCCGCCATGCGCGATGCCCGAACGGTTGCGGTGGCGTTCTTCCAGCGCCAGCACCATCTCCACGTAGTTTTCCCGCCAAACGCGGGGGTAGTAGCCGATCAAATCGCGAAACGCGCTGTCGCCCGCGGGCGCCATCCATTCGGGTACTTCGTCCATCGCGGCAAAATAGCCTTGCGGCGGGCCTTGCGTCCATCGCGGCCCGCTTGTTAACTGCCGCCCTGTATTCCGGAGGTTACGCATGTCCCCAAACCCGCGCAGCGGCGGCCGCGTCCTGGTCGATCAGTTGCTGATTCACGGCGTCGATATGGCGTTCTGCGTGCCGGGGGAATCGTATCTCGAAGTGCTCGACGCGCTGCACGACAGCCGCACGATCCGCCTGATCAACGCGCGCCACGAAGCCGGTGCCGCCAACATGGCCGAAGCCTACGGTAAGCTCACCGGCAAGCCGGGCATCTGCATGGTCACGCGCGGGCCGGGCGCGACGCATGCTTCTGTCGGCGTGCACACGGCGATGCAGGATTCGACGCCGATGATCCTGCTGGTCGGCCAGGTCGGGCGCGACATGATGGATCGCGAAGCGTTCCAGGAGATCGACTACCGGCGGATGTTCGGCTCGGTCGTCAAATGGGCGGCGCAGATCGACGATGCGGCGCGCATCCCGGAATACATGGCGCGCGCCTTCCACACCGCGACGTCGGGCCGCCCCGGCCCGGTCGTGCTGGCCCTGCCCGAAGATATGCTGACCGATGTGGTGACGGTGCGCGACGCCGAGCCCTATCGCGCCGCCAAGCCCGCGCCGACGCATGCCGATTTGCTGCGCGTGCAGGCCGCATTGGCCAAGGCGCAGCGCCCGCTGGTCATCATCGGCGGGCCGGGCTGGCGGGACGAGGCGGGTGCCGCGATCCAAGCTTTCGCCGAGACCAACGATTTGCCGGTCGCGGCGTCGTTCCGTCGTATGGATGCGATCGCGCCCGACTCGCGCGTCTATGTCGGCGATCTCGGCACGTCGGGCCCGCCCGAGTTGATCAAGCGCGCCAAGGAAGCCGATTTGCTTCTCGTGATCGGGGCGCGCCTGGGCGAAATGACGACGCAGGGCTACACGGTGCTGGAGAGCCCCGAGCCCAAGCAAACGCTCGTTCACGTTCATGCCGATCCGGACGAGCTGGGCCGCGTATATCGCCCGGACGTCGGCGTCGTCGCGGACGCGAACGCGTTCGCGCTCGCGCTGGGCGCGCTCAAGCCGCTCGAATCGCGGCCGTGGAAAGCGTGGACCGAGGAAGCGCGTGCCGATTACGAAAAATCGCTCGTGCCTAATCCTTATAACGGCGAGCTCGACATGGGCCGCGCGATGCGCGAACTCGCGACGTCCGCGCATGTCGAAAGCTACATCGTCACGGTCGATGCCGGGAATCATACCGGCTGGCCGATGCGCTTCCTGCCGTTCAAGCGCCCGGCGCGCTTGGTCGGGCCGACCTCCGGCGCCATGGGCTATTCGGTGCCCGCTGCCGTGGCGGCGGCGCTCGTCCATCCCGATCGCCTCGTGCTCGGCATGATCGGCGACGGCGGCTTTATGATGTCGGGCCTCGAGATCGCGACCGCCGTCCAGTATGGCGCCGCGCCGATCATTCTGGTGTTCGACAACGGCATTTACGGCACGATCCGCATGCATCAGGAACGCGAGCATCCCGCACGCGTCGTCGGCACGGATTTGAAGAGCCCGGATTTCGTCGGGCTCGCGAAGTCGCTCGGCGCCCATGCCGAGGAAGTGACGCGGACCGAAGATTTCATGCCCGCGTTGGAGCGCGCCATCGCCGCGCGGCGCACCGCGCTGCTGGCGCTGAAGATCGACCCCGAAATCATCACCACGCGCACCACGATGACCGCCATCCGCGAAGCGGCGTTGAAGCGCCAAGCCGCGCAAGCGCGCTGAACGAACGCCACGCCGAACGAACGAAGGAAACGCATCCGATGTCCGATATCGAGATCGCCCGCAAGGCGACGTTGCGCCCGCTCGCGGAAGTCGCCGCCAAGATCGGCATTCCCGAAGCGGCGATCGAGCCTTATGGCCGCGCCAAGGGGAAGATCGATGTCGGCCTGCTACCGAAATCGGGCAAGCGCGGCAAATTGATCCTCGTCACCGCGATCAACCCGACCAAGGCGGGCGAGGGCAAGACGACGACCACGATCGGCTTGGGCGACGCGCTCAACCGCATCGGCAAGCGCACGGCGATCGCGTTGCGCGAGCCCTCGCTCGGGCCCTGCTTCGGCCAGAAGGGCGGGGCGACCGGCGGCGGCCACGCCCAGATCGTGCCGATGGCCGACATCAATCTGCATTTCACCGGCGATATCCACGCGATCGGCACGGCGCATAATCTGCTCGCGGCGCTGGTCGACAATCACGTCTATTGGGGCAAGGCGCCCGCGATCGATCCCAAGCGCGTCGTCTGGCCGCGCGTGATGGATATGAACGACCGGTCGCTGCGCGATGTGGTGATGGGTTTGGGGGCGGGCAACGGCGCGGTGCGCCAGGGCCGCTTCGACATCACCACCGCGTCCGAAGTCATGGCGATTTTCTGCCTCGCCAAGGACATGGCCGATCTGCAGGCGCGGTTGTCGCGTATCGTCGTCGCCGAGCGCAAGGAGGGCGGCTACGTCACCGCCGCCGATCTCAAAGCGCAGGGCGCGATGGCCGCGTTGCTGAAGGAGGCGATCAAGCCCAATTTGGTGCAGACGCTGGAAGGAAATCCCGTCCTCGTCCATGGCGGGCCCTTCGCCAATATCGCGCATGGCTGCAACTCGGTCGCCGCGACGACGGCCGCCTTGTCGCTCGCCGATTACGTGGTGACGGAAGCGGGCTTCGGCGCGGATCTGGGAGCGGAGAAATTCCTCGACATCAAATGCCGCCAAGCCGGCCTCGCGCCCGATCTCGCCGTCGTGGTCGCGACGGTGCGCGCGTTGAAGCTGCAAGGCGGCGCGGACGCGAAGGAATTGACGCAGGAAGACGTCGGTGCGGTCGAACGCGGCCTCGCCAACCTGCTGCGCCATGTCGAGAATTTGAAGAAATTCGGGCTTCCCGTGCTGGTCGCGATCAACGCGTTCACGTCGGATACCCCCGCCGAATGGACGGCGATCGAGAGGGCCTGCGCCGCCGCCGGCACGAGAGCGATCCGCGCCAAGCATTGGGCCAATGGCGGGGCGGGGGCGGAGGAGCTTGCGCGCGAGGCCGTCGCCCAGATCGACAAGGGCGAAGCCAAGTTCGAATTCCTCTATCCCGACGAAGCGCCGCTCAAGGCGAAGATCGAAACCATCGCGCGCGAAATCTACCGCGCGTCGGGAGTCAGCTTCGCGTCTGCCGCATCCAAGCGCCTCAAAGTCATCGAAGATTCGGGCTTCGGCAAATTCCCGGTCTGCATGGCCAAGACGCAGTATTCGTTCTCCGCCGATCCGGATTTGAAGGGCGCGCCGACCGGCCATGTCCTGCCGGTGCGCGAAGTGCGCTTGTCGGCCGGCGCGGGTTTCGTCGTGGCCCTGGCCGGCGACGTGATGACGATGCCGGGCCTGCCGAAAATCCCGGCCGCCGAGGCGATCGGCCTGACGCAAGACGGCGAAATCGACGGAATCTTTTGATGTCAAAAATTCTTTCCGACAGGGAAGGCCATAGTGTAAAATAATATTTAAAGGATAAATTAGGAGGTGTTCGTGAGCGTGCCGCAAACAATGAAGTTGAGTAACGACTTGGCAATTGTCGCTTTTGTCGAAAGGGAGAAGGGGGCGGCGCAGCACGGCGCCCATATGGATAGGGCCCTTGATACGTTTCGTGATGCAATTTTGGAAGTAGAAAAAATAATACAAGTGATCAGGAGCGGTATCCCAGAAAAACTTGTCAAAGGGCTTGAGCTTGAGGTCGGCATTGTTGGAAAAGGAAAGGTCGGATGGGGAGTGGTATTAGAGGGTGAGGCTGCGTTGAAAATAAAAATAACACTAGTCTAGATTTTTTAAGTTGAGACGCTATGCCACGCGACATACGCGATTATGTTTTTGAGGTCATTGTTAAAGCAAATAATGCTTCCATCGGGTATGCGTTCTTTTTATTCCACAATTCAGATAAAAGTTGCACTGCATTTTTGACCGCTGCACATTTAGTCACTCCTCAAGTGACGCCCCCTTTGATCAAGCTGCGCCCACTTCGTGGTGGCGCGGGTGGTGGTGGTTTTGAGATTAATTCCATCGACCTGATTCCCGATGAGTATGATCCCAATCAAATGATATCAGAGCATGATTTTGCGGTCATTTCTGCCAGTGGGAACTGTGGCGTTAATGAAGAGTATTCGGGATTCTATTGCGGGGGGCTTCGTAAAGGCTACGCGCTTACATTTTTGCAGCCTGATTCCCGAGGGGGCACGCTCGACGCCACATATCAGGATCAGTTCTTGCTAATACAATTTAATCTAATAAACAGAACAATAGCGAATGTTGGGGAGCAGGATGAGTTGAACGGATCAAGCGGATCGCCTGTGTGGAGTTCGGAATCAGGCGCCGTGGTCGGGGTGTTTGTCGGGTCCCAAGCTAGGGGGGCTTTCAATCTATTTGCGGTTTCAATTGGAAGCGTTGTTGAGAAAATAAAAGAAAAGTTGGGAGTCAACATCACCTGTTCCCCGGTACTTCCGAATGTCGATCTTCCGAATTTCCAGGCAAGTTATTCGCCGCCCCCTTCAATCGGGTTCGTTGACGCGTCTGCAACAAAAGGCTGGAATATTCAGCCCGACATCGATTTCAAGCCTCGACTTTCTTTAGTAGCTTACTCAGTACCCGAATTCACCATCGTGGCAAAAGCGGCGTTTAATTATTTTGAAGGATACCCGAAGGACAAGGCGTGGACAGTCGAGCTTGACGATGTAGATTTAGCTTCGGACAGTTGGGACGAGATAAGCGAAAGTAATAAAAAAATAAAACGCACCACAAATTGGCTATATTTACTCGCGACACTAAATCACCACCCATTAAATCAAAGATCTCGGTCGGGTGACCTATTCTTTGAAATCGCCTATCTTCAAAAGACGACACGGCGAACGTCGAGTAGGACATCAGATAAAAACGTCAAGGTTGAACTCGAGTTAGCCCCAATATTTGAAATCAAGTTGCATTGGCATATCACGGCAATACGCAAATTTATAAAAAGCAAGAAAGGTTCTCGGGGTAAAAAATTTATTTCAAAACATCTGGTTGAAGCCCTTATTCACGAAGCCCGCGACTACATGCGAGAGCTTGAGAGCACTGATTTTGATAAACAGAACGGTATTGATTTCGATGGAATTGTTGCGCCCGGAATTTCAGTTAGAGAAAGTCAAACAGATTTCTCTGAGACAAAACCCGAGGGAATAGAGTGGGCAATCCAGTTCATCGCGACACCAGCGATCGAGATGAGAATGTCGATCTATTTGGCTTATCAGCTCAAGGTCATCAAAAATTCATTTTCTGGATTTTGTCAGAATCGCTTATCGAATGAAGATTTTATTGAGAAACTATCTCTATAGGTTACTCGTGCATATTGATAGCTTTTAGCTACATTGTGGGTGGGGGGGGTGATAAAAACTCCAGGCTTGTTCGAAGCCACCGCTGCCGAAGCGATCGGCTTGACGGCGGACGGCCAGATCGACGGGATTTTCTGATTCCCAATACCTTAGAATTCAGCGAGCCTTTTTCTTAAACGCACCCGGATATGCTTTTCGAATACGTTCAGAATCTTGACCATTTACGAGGCAGTAATACAGGGGTCGATTCTGTTTTCTTGAGCTTCGTTCTGCGCGCATTGCCGCATCGTCGTATACGCTGCTCGCGATCTCATCGCAGTGCTGAATGATAAAGAGTTGCGCGGGTTCGTCGAAGAGGCGTTTTGCTTGATCTCCATTTTTCCCCATCTTCGCGGGCGTTAGTTTTCCACTCAGTCCGGGCCCCTTGAACGCGAAGGCAGTTGTTAGTCTTCTGCCTTTGAATTCGACTTGGCTCGTAAACAAATCACTTGCCTCACCGCCCCAGTCTTTCGCTTTAGATTTATCCCGAATGATCTTTTGAATGGCGCGCTTGAAAACCTCTTCCGAAATTCGCTTCGGTAACATGGCGCCTGCGGCCACCTGCTTTACTTTTTTAAACGAATCAATGTCGTCTAAATGAATTTGCGTGGCAGATGCTCTGTTTCTGCCTCCAGTGCGACTATCTGACCTAATATAAATTGTTATAGCTTTTGCCCTCTTTGTAGGAATGCTTTCTCTCTTCGCTGGGTTTTTTGCTAGACGGACAATCTTTAGTTTGTTGTTTGCATAAAATGGCTTTTTCCCAAATGCGATCTCGCCGTTCTTGCGGCCCTTGAGTACAAGGCCGTGATTAAAAAGCTTCAGGCACTCTTGATGCACGCGAACTCGCCGCGATACTGGCTGTTTGCAAAGTTTCAATATTTCCGTGAGGGATCGAAATTTCTGCTTGTGGTGGCAAATCGCCAAGAACACTTGGCCGCGTAGAACGCTACTGCCAAGTGCCCTAGCGGCACGTTGGAAGTGCTCTTCAGCGTTCGAGTGTTCGTCGATGACTTCTAAGGGGGGTGCCATTTAACTGCGTTGATCTAGCGGCTCGACTTGGAAGACGTCTTTTCCGACATCATTCGGCTAACAGTAGCTTGAGTAACTCCTATTGCCGATGCGATATCATATTGCGATGCCCCTTGTTTCATGAGTGCAAAAATCAAGAGACGCTTGATCGCCGTAAGTTCAGCGAGGATCGGATCATTCATCTGAGATTTATCCATTGCGGCGCACTCTCTAACGTTTGGATTTCTTGGTCGATTTCTTCGCGACGGACAGCATTTGACTGACAGAGTGCGGTGTGGTGCCAAGAAGGGTGCCGATTCGCTTTGGCGACATGCCAGCTCGCGAAAGGATAACGACTTTCTCTTTTAGGCCGGAGACATGCGCTGTTGCATTTAGAGCAAGCAAATTTGTGAGCACATCGATCTGGCCGCTAGACCCATTTTCTATTTCACCCATTTTTTTCCTCGTTGTTCAATTTTCGTGCTTCCGAGATTGGAAACACGTGAAGCAGTCGATCATCGCCGTCGATGGTGATCCGATGAACTACTCCTGCTTCCACCCACCGTTTCACGGTACGACTGAAATTGCCGTGATCCAGCTTTAAGTTTTTAGCGACTTCTCCTTGTGATTTTGTTCCGTCGCACGCGTTGAAAGCCTTGATTTGCTTCTTCTGAGAAGCAGTTGGGGCGACGATGGCGCTAACCTGTGCTTCCGTGAATGCCAATCTCGCAGTTACGGAAAGCAATGCTCGCAATAGCGACTTTCCTTCTGAATCCATAATTGCTCCGATTTTTTCTTATGCGACTCGAGGGAGCGCCAATTTTATCGGATTTTGCGGGATTCTTTTTCTGATGAACGCGAGATTTTTAGAAAATGTTTGATTCCAATGGCTTGTAATTGCCGTGGCTCGTAGTTATTTGGATGCATAATACCAAGTCAGTCATGTTGGAAGAATTGCCTAATCAAAAAGTAGTAGCCTCGACCAACGGCCTTCGCGCGGTGTTCCTGATGGTCGGGGCCATGGCGCTGTTCGCGTCCATGGACGCGCTCAACAAATCGCTGACCCAGGGCTATCCGATTCCGCAAATCCTGGCGGTCCGCTTCGCCTTGTTCGTCGCGTTCGCCTGTTTGCTCGCCAAGCGCGGGCCGTGGCTGGTGTTCGAATCCAAAGCGCCATGGTGGCAAGCGCTGCGCACGGCCGTGCTGCTGGTCGAGATGGTGTGCTTCATCCTGGCGTTCAAATATCTGCCGCTGGCGGAAGTGCACGCGGTCGCGGCCGCGGCGCCGCTGCTTGCCACGGCGACGGCGGCGATCTTCCTGAAGGAGAAGGTCGATCCGGTCGGCTGGGGCCTCGTGGTCGGCGGCATGCTGGGCGCCTTGCTGGTGATCGGGCCGGGCTTCGAGCAACTCGGCCCCGCGATGTGGATCGCCGTGCTCGCGATGGCGACCTGGGGCATCTATCAGACGCTCACCCGCCTGATCGCCGGCAAGGATTCGACCGACGTGACGACGTTGCACACGCCCTTGGTCGGCTTGGTGCTCGCGAGCGGCGTCGCCTATTTCGATTGGCGCGCCCCCGATGCGGCGGGCTGGTTCTGGCTGATCGCCAGCGGCACGCTGGGCGCTTTCGCGCATATCTGCATCGTGCGCGCTTTGGCGATCGCACCCGCCAGCGCATTGCAGCCCTATAATTATCTGCTGGTCGCGTTCGTGACGTTTTTGGGCTGGTTGATCTATGGCGACGTGCCGGGCATGTGGACGGTGATCGGCGCTATCGTCATTTGCGCTTGCGGCATCGCCGCGATGCGCCGCGCGGCAATCGCCGCTAAAGCGTGAAACCGGGATCGTGCGCCGCACGGGAATCCGCCGGCGCCTGATCGCGGATGTTCAGGCCGTAGTCGCGGATCACGCCCGCCACGCGCAAACGGTAGTCGGCGAAAATGCCCGTGCGCCCGGCGGCCTGCGCCGCGCGATGGCCGGGTTTGTTGCGCCAGGCTTGGATGGCTTCTTCGTCGCGCCAGAACGACAGCGACAGCATTTTGCCGTCGTCGGTCAGGCTCTGGAATCGCTCGACCGAGATGAAACCGTCGCTCGCCATCAGATCCGCGCGCAGGGCTGCGGCGAAATCGAGATAGTCCTGCTTGCGCCCTTCGGCGGGCCGCACTTCGAAGATCACGGCGATCATTGGGAGTTCCTAGGCCATCCAGAACGGTTTGTCGATCTCGCGCGCGACGTCGGCACGGGTCAACCCCATATCCGCGAGCGCGTGATCGTCGAGCTCGCCGAGGCGGTGGCGCTGGCGTGCGCGGATCTGCCAGCGCGCAAGGCAGTCGAGAGGGACGCGAAGTAGTGAAAGCAATTTACGCATGGATATCTCCGGCGACGAATCTCGCCGTGATCCTGCGCGTCTCCGTCGCGCCGATGTTTCGGCGCCGGACGAAACGAGGGATTCAGACCGCGCGCGCCGCGCGCCCGCCGAGCAGCAGCGCGTCGAACGCCGCGCGGCCTTCGCGGGTGAACGCAAGCGCCCGGCTGTCGCGCTGCGCGCGCAGCCAGCCCAGGGCGATCATGCGCGCCAGCAACGCCGCGCCCAATCCGCCGGCGAGATGCGTGCGCCGCTCGCTCCAATCCAGGCAGGCCCGGCAGATCGGGCGTTTGCGCGCTTCGAGGGCGGCCATGTCGATCCCGAAAGCAACGAAGCGCGCCCGTCCGGCCTTCGTGGGCGCGAGACCTTCCGGCCCGGCGGCGATGGCTTCTTGGCGCAAGAGCGCATCGTAAAGCGCTACGCCGGCCGAGCCGGCGAGATGATCGTAGCACCGGCGCGCATCGCGCAAGGCGGGATCGCGCGGTCCCGGCCGCGCGCGCAGATTGCCGGTCGTCTCGGCGAGGCAGGCGAGGGTTTCGATCGCCTGGGCGACCGGCGAACCGGCGATCCGGTAATAGCGATGCCGTCCTTGCACTTCGACCAGTAGCAAACCGGCCCCGGCCAAGCGCGCCAGATGACCGCTGGCCGTCTGGGCCGACACGCCGGCTTCGCGGGCGAGCTCGCCCGCCGTTAGCGCCAGGCCGGACATCAAGGCCGACAGGATATTGGCGCGCGCGGGATCGCCGATCAGGGCGGCCAGGCGCGAAATATCGGGACCTTCCTTCATGACGCCAGTCTAGCCGATATGCCGGGCGAGCATGTTTCGGCCGCGGCCGAAACATCGATCAAGAGCGGACGCCGCAAATCAGCGCTTCGGCCTGTTCGGCGCGCGCCGACCAGCGATAGACGCGGTTGACCCAATCCACCTGCAGGCGCAGCCGCGCGTCCAAAGCCGGGTTGTTCTGCGCGAACGCGTCGACGATCGCGCTCGCCGCGCCCACGTAGGCTTGCGGATCGATGTTCTTATCCACGACGGGGGCGAGAATGCCGAACTCGCCGGTCGTTTCCGGCAGGGCGCCCAGCGCCGTGGTGATGACTACGCAGCCCGACGCCATCGCTTCCATCGTCGCGATCGAGGCGGTCTCGGCCGCAACATTGGGGTAGAACAGCAGGAGCGACGCCTTGAGCGCCTTGGCGAGTTCGGTCTGCGGCACGTTGCCGTGGGAGACGACGCCGGGCTGGTTCTTCGCCTCTTGCGCCAGGAATTTCCAGCTCGGCTGATGGCGGAAGAAGTTGTTCGCCGGGTAGAAGTCGAAACTCGAAAATACGTCCAGCGACAGATCCGCGCGCGTCGCGTGCAATTCCTTGAAGAAGGCGAGCGCCTGTTTCAGGCCCTTGTAAGGCACTGACGTGAATGCCGCGCGCGGCGGGCGCGCCTTGGCCGCGACGATGCTGTCGCCGGGCGCGAACATGTTCTCGAAAGCCGGGCCGATCGCGTTGCCCAGCACGACGATCCGGTCGGCGGCGACGCCGTAATCCACGAAATTGGTCTTGTGCCAATTCGACACGCAGACGATGCGATCGCGCGTCCCCGCGATGGCTTTGAGCGCCGCATCTTCCTGCGTACCCGGCACGAACACGTTATGCGCCCAGGCGTAGATCGGCGGGTTCGGGTGGGTTTCGCGCAAGGCGGGCAAAAGCTCGGGCGCCGAGGTCACGAAAATCGCGTCCCAGTCGCCGGGCAGCGCGCCGGTCCAGCGCGCTTGGTCGAGGCCGCGCACGCGCCGGTCGCCGCGGGTCGTGCCGGTGAATAGCGCGACATCGTGGCCGCGCGCGGCGAGGGCGAGGGCGAGATAAACCTGCGCCGATTCGGAGCCGGGCAACGGCGCTTCGAACGGCGTGTCGGCGTCGTAATCGTGGGCGAGGTTCGGATTGACGAAGGCGATTCGCATGACGGACGCGAACCTATCACGAGTCGCATGTCGCCTCTTTTCATATGATGAATGACGGATTAGGATCGCCGTCGAAATCCCGGGGGGAAACATGGCCGACACGAAAAAGCGTCATTTCAAAAAGGGCGAACTGCGCTCCAAGCAATGGTTCGGCCGCACCGACCGCGACGGCATGGTCCATCGGTCCTGGATGAAGAACCAGGGCCTGCCCCATCATCTGTTCGATGGCCGCCCGGTTATCGGTATTTGCAACACTTGGTCGGAACTCACGCCCTGCAACGCGCATTTCCGCGATCTGGCCGAAAGCGTGAAGCGCGGCGTGCTGGAAATGGGCGGCTTTCCGCTAGAATTCCCGGTGATGAGCCTGGGCGAAACGCTGATGCGCCCGACGACGATGCTGTTCCGCAACCTCGCCTCGATGGACGTGGAGGAATCGATCCGCGCCAACCCGATCGACGGCGTCGTGCTGCTGGTGGGCTGCGACAAGACCACGCCCGCGCTCGTGATGGGAGCCGCGTCCTGCGATCTGCCGACGATCGCATTGTCGGGCGGGCCGATGCTCAACGGCCGCTGGCGCGATCAGCAGATCGGCTCCGGCACGCATGTGTGGAAATTCACCGAACTGATGAAAAAGGGCGAGATGGACACCAACGACATGGTCGAGGCAGAAGCCTGCATGTCGCGCTCCGTCGGCCATTGCATGACGATGGGCACCGCATCGACCATGGCGTCGATGATGGAATCGCTGGGCCTGGCGCTGCCGACCAACGCCGCGATTCCGGCGGCGGATTCGCGCCGCAAGGTGCTCGCCCACATGACCGGGCGGCGCGCGGTCGAGATGGTGAGGGAGAACCTCAAACTCTCGAAGGTGCTCACCAAGGAAGCGTTCGAAAACGCGATCGTCGCCAACGGCGCCATCGGCGGCTCGACCAACGCGGTCGTGCATCTCCTCGCGATGGCCGGCCGCATGGGGGTGGACATCACGCTCGCCGATTGGGACCGCCTGGGTCGCGACGTGCCGTGCCTCGTCGATCTGATGCCGTCGGGCAAGTATCTGATGGAGGATTTTTACTACGCCGGCGGCTTGCCCGTGGTGCTGCGAGAGATGGGCGACAAGCTCAATAAGAAGGCGCTGACCGTCAACGGCAAGACGATCTGGGAGAACGTCAAGGACGCGAAGAACTGGAACGAAAAGGTCATCACCCCGCGAAAGAAACCCTTCAAGAAGCAGGGCGGCATCGCGGTGCTGCGCGGCAATCTCGCGCCCGACGGGGCGGTGCTGAAGCCTTCCGCCGCCACGCCCGCCTTGATGAAGCACAAGGGCCGCGCGGTCGTGTTCGAGGACATCGACGACTACAATCGCCGCGTCGACGATCCCAAGCTGGACGTCGACAAGAACTGCATTCTGGTGCTCAAGAATTGCGGGCCCAAGGGCTATCCGGGATTCCCGGAAGTCGGCAATTTCGCGCTGCCGGCCAAACTGCTGAAGCAAGGCGTCACCGACATGGTGCGCATCTCCGACGCGCGCATGTCGGGCACGGCCTACGGCACGGTCGTGCTGCACACGGCCCCGGAAGCCGCCGCCGGCGGCCCGCTGGCGCTGATCAAGAGCGGCGACGTCGTCGAACTCGACGTCGGCAAGCGACTTCTGAAAATGCACGTCTCCGAAGCCGAGCTCGAAAAACGCCGGAAACAGTGGAAGGGTCCGCCCGTGCACGAGGCGCGCGGCTGGGTTAAGCTCTATGTCGAGCATGTCAACCAGGCCGACAAGGGCGTAGACCTCGACTTCCTGGTCGGCGGTTCGGGCGCGCCCATCGGCCGCGAAAGCCACTAAGGGGTCCGCACCATGACGATGAGCGCCGAGTTTCTGATCGTGGCGCTCGTCGTCGTGGCCACGCCCGGCACGGGCATGATCTACACCGTCGCGGCGGGCCTCGCGCGCGGCGGCAAAGCGAGCGTGGTGGCGGCATTCGGCTGCACGCTCGGGATCGTGCCGCATATGCTGGCGGCGATCACCGGTCTCGCCGCGTTGCTGCACGCCAGCGCGCTCGCTTTCGACATCGTGAAATACGCAGGTGTCGTCTACCTCCTGTGGATGGCGTGGCAGACATGGCGCGACAAAGGCGCGTTGAGCCTGACCGCGGGCGGGGGCGCGCGCCAAGGCTTCCTGGCCGTGACCGTCGAAGCGGTGGCGATCAATCTGCTCAATCCCAAGCTCTCGATCTTCTTCTTCGCCTTTCTGCCCCAATTCGTCGCGGCCGACGCGCCCGGCGCGGTCGGGCAGATGCTGGGGATGAGCGCGGTATTCATGGCGATGACCTTCGCCGTTTTCGCGCTTTACGGCCTGTTCGCGGCGGCGGTGCGCGACCGGATTCTGACCCGGCCCGCGGTACTCGCCTGGATGCGCCGGGGCTTCGCCGCGACTTTCGCCCTGCTGGGCGCCAAACTGGCGCTGACCGAGCGCTGAATCCGGCGCCGGGGGTTGTTGGAGCAGGGGATGGGGCCCTATAAGAAGGGCCGCATCCCGCCGCCACTTGCCCCCCGCGTGTCCATGTCGAATTTTCCGCTGCGCCCGAAATCCGAGAACCTGCTCGGCTCGCTCATCCGCGAAGTCTCCAAAGACGCGATGGACAAACCCGGGCTGATCCCGCTTTGGTTCGGCGAGGGCGATCGTCCGCCCGCGCCTGCGGTCGTGAAGGCGGCGCATGACGCGCTCGACCAGGGCTACCACTATTACACGTCGAGCCTGGGCCGCCAGGAATTGCGCGACGCGATCGCGGCTTACGTGTCCCGGTTGCGCGGGCTGAAGATCGGGCCCGAGCGCATCGCTGTCACGTCGTCGGGCAATTCGGCGATCCAAATGGCGCTGCAATTGATGGTCGATCCCGGCGACAACGTGGTGTTCGCGGTGCCCTTGTGGCCGAACGCCGCCGACGCGTGCGACCACCTCAACGGCGAGGTGCGGCGCGTGGCGCTGCGCTTCACCGACAACGCGGGCTGGTCGCTCGATCTCGACGCGCTGTTCGCCGCGTGCGATTCGCGCACCAAGGCTATTTTCCTGAACTCGCCGGGAAACCCCACGGGCTGGCTGGCGACCAAGGACGAGCTCAAAGCCGTCGTCGAATTCTGCCGCGCGCGCAACATTTGGGCGATCGGCGACGACGTTTACGAACGCTTGGTCTACGAGGGCGATTACGCGCCCTCGCTGCTCGATTTCGCGCGCCCCGGCGATCCCGTGATCAGCGTCAACTCGTTTTCGAAAAGCTGGTGCATGACCGGCTGGCGCATGGGCTGGCTGGTGGCGCCCGAGGGCGTCATCGACACGCTGGGCAAGATCATCGAGTTCAACACCTCCGGCGCCAATACGATGACGCAGCGCGCGGGCCTCGTCGCGTTGAGCCAGGAGGATTTCGTGCGCGATCTGCGCGCGCATTATGCGAAGGCGCGCGACATCGTGCATGGCCGTCTGGCGAAATTCCCGAAGGTGCGTACGGTGCCTGCGCAAGCCGCGTTCTATTCCTTTTTCCAAGTGCGGGGAATGACCGACTCGGTCGAATTCTGCAAACGCGTGGTGCGCGAGGCGAATGTAGGCCTCGCGCCCGGCCGCGCCTTCGGCCCGGAGGGCGAAGGCTGGGTGCGGCTGTGTTTCGCGATCGGGCACGACAAGCTCGAAACCGCCCTCGATCGCTTGGAGCCGTTGCTGAAATGAGGGGATTCGTCGCCCTCGATTGGGGCACCACCAATCTGCGCGCGTTCCGGATCGCCGCCGACGGCACGATGCTGGACCGGCGCGAGCGTCCTTTGGGCCTCCAGGCGATCAAGAACGCGAATTTCGCCGGCGCCTTCCGCGACGTGGTCGGCGACTGGATGAACGATCCCTCCCGTCCGGCCGCGCTGATGTGCGGCATGGTCGGCTCGGCGCAAGGCTGGATCGAAGCGCCCTACGCCGTTTGCCCCGCCTCGGCCGCCGAACTTGCCGCGGGCCTCGCGGTCGCTCCCGATCCGCATTTCGATATCCGCATCGTGCCGGGCCTGCGCTGCCAAGGGGCGGGCGGTCCCGATGTCATGCGCGGCGAGGAAACGCAGCTCGTCGGCACGGGACTTGGCGACGGCGTCTATTGCCTGCCGGGTACCCATTCCAAATGGGCGATCGTCGAAGGCGGGCGCATCCAGCGATTCGCCACGTTCATGACGGGCGAGCTGTTCGCGACCGCGCGCAAGCACACGATCCTCGGCCGTTCGATGGTCGACGCGATGCACGATCCCGCCGCCTTCGCGAGGGGGTTCGTGCGGGCGCAAGGGCCGGGCGGCCTGCTCAATCACCTCTTCATGGTGCGCACGGCGTCGCTGCTCGAAGGGATGAAGCCGGCGGAGGCGCCGTCCTATCTGTCGGGTCTGCTGATCGCGCACGAAATCGCTGCGGCGAAGGAATGGTGCAAGCCCGCGCGCGTGGTCGTCGTCGGCGCGGGGGCTCTCGTGCAGAATTATGCCGTGGCGCTGGCGATGGCGAATGTGGAGGCGGCCGCCGTCAACGGCGAGCACGCCGCGGCGGCCGGTCTGTACGCCATCGCGCACGCGGCGGGACTGATGAAGCGATGAAGATCCTGGTCCCCGACGCGCAATTCGCCCTCGATCCGGATGTCGAGCGCGCGGCGCTGCCGGAGGCCGAGTTCGCCATCCATCGCGCGCGCGATCCGTTGCAGATTCCCGATTCGGTCTGGGCCTCGGCCGACGGCGTGCTGGTCTGGCAGGATATGACGCTCGATCGCGTCGCCGCGCGCAAATTGTCGCGATGCCGGATCGTCGTGCGCCACGGCGTAGGCTTCGATAAGATCGATCTCGAAGCCTTCGCCGAGCGCAAGATTCCCGTCTGCAACGTGCCCGATTACGGGATCGAGGAGGTCGCGAACCACGCGATCGCTTGCGCGCTTAGTCTGCGCCGGGGTCTGCCGACCTATACCGAGATGCTGTCGCTCGATCCCGTCGCGGGCTGGCAGTGGAACGTGGCGCCGCTGGTGCGCCGCTTGACCGGGCAGGCTTTCGGCATCGTCGGGCTGGGGCGGATCGGTCAAGCCGCCGCGGCGCGCGCCAAGGCTCTGGGCTTCGACGTCGGGTTCTACGATCCCTATCTGCCGGTCGACGAACCGGCCGCACAGCCCTATTTGCGCTTCGCCGATCTGGGCGAAATGCTGGCCCAGTCGGACATCGTCTCGATCCATTGTCCGCTGACCCGCGAAACGCACGGATTGTTCGGCGAATCGACTCTCGCACGGCTCAAGAAGGGTGCGATCCTGATCAATACGGCGCGCGGGCCGATCGTCGACACCGACGCGCTGCTGCGCGGGCTCGAAGCGGGCGCGATCGGCGGCGCGGCGCTCGACGTGCTGCCGCAGGAGCCGCCCGATCCCGACGACAAGCTGGTCGCGGCCTATCGCGTGCCGCCATCCTGGCTCGCAGGGCGCTTGATTTTGACCCCGCACGCCGCTTTCTACAGTCCCGAAAGCTGGTACGATCTGCGCTATAAGGCGGCGGACACGGCCGGGGATTGGCTCAAGAAGGGCAAATTGCGCAATTGCGTCAACCGGCATCTGTTTCCGCCGGGCGCGCTGCCCGATTAAGCAGGCTTGGCTGGGTCGGGCTAGAACAAAAACGCGACGGGAGGAGACGGATTTATGAAGGCGGTGGTGACGGGCGGGACGGGTATGCTCGGCAAGAAGCTGGGCAAGGCGCTGCTGGCGCGTTCGGAATTCACGAGGATCGTGCTGTTCGACGTGGCCGATCCCGGCGACGCGCCGAAGGATCCGCGCATCCATGTCGTCGTCGGCGAAGTCTTCGATCCCGCGGCCATCGCCAAGCTGATCACCCCCGATACCGGCGCCATCTTCCATTTGGCCGGCGTCGTCAGCGCCGGCGCGGAGCGCGATTTCGATCTGGGCTATCGCGTCAATCTCGACGGCACGCGCGTGGTGCTCGAAGCCGCCCGCCGTTTGCCCAAGCCCGCCAAACTCGTCTTCGCCTCGTCGCTCGCGACCTATGGCGGCGATCTGCCCGAAGTCATCCCCGACGATTTCCGCCTGACGCCGCAAACCTCCTACGGCATCCAGAAGGCGATGGGCGAGATGCTGGTCGCCGACTACACCCGTAAAGGCTTTCTCGACGGCCGCTCGCTGCGTTTGCCGACGATCGTCGTGCGCCCGGGCAAGCCCAATCTCGCCGCGTCGACTTTCGCGTCCTCGATCATCCGCGAGCCGCTCGCCGGGCAGAAAGTCGTTTGCCCGGTTTCCGCCGACGCGTGGATGCCGCTTCTGTCGCCGCGCCGCTGCATCGAAGCCTTTCTGCGCGCCCACGATCTGCCGTCGTCGGATTGGGGCTGGAACCGCTCGCTGATGCTGCCCTCGCTCGACGTCACGGTCGGCGAGATGGCCGAGGGCCTCAAGCGCCATGCCGGCCCCAAGGCTTTCGATCTGATCGAGTGGAAGCGGGACGAAATGATCGCCAAAATCGTCGCCGGCTGGCCCAAGCGACTCGATTCAAAACGCGCGCGCAAGATGGGTTTCCAGTCCGATACGTCGATGGATGAACTGATCCGCAACTACGTCGAAGACGACATGCCGAAAGCCGCCTGATGCGCAGACTTGTCGCCGGCTGGTCGGCCGCCGCCCTGACCGCCTTTTTGTTCCTGCCTTGGCAGGCGATCGAAGACGGATTTTTCGGTTTCGGTTGGGTGCGCGATTATCCCGACGAACGCAGCGCCAGCGCGTTGTTTTACGCGCTCGCCTTCGACCGTCCTTGGCTATGGGGCCTTCTGCCTTTCGTGGCGCTGGGCGCCTTGGCGTTGATCTTCCCGCGCGATGATCGCCGCTTCGGGCGGACGCTGGTCTTCGCGGGGCTCGGCGGGATCGTCTACGCCTTCCTGCAAGGCTTCGCGATCGGCATCACGGGCTTGCAATGGACGTGGCTCGCCCCGCTGGTCGGCGCGATCGAAACGCCGCAATACGGCTTCGGATGGGGGGCGGCGATCGTCCTGTTCGCTTTCCTGATGATGGTCTCGCTGGGCGTGGCCGCGCTCGGCTATTTCCGCGGCGATGCCTTCATCGCGGGCTCGGTCATCGTTTCGACCGCGCTGATCCTCGCCTTCGTGTTTTTCCCCATCGCCACGATGCTCGCCGGCGCGGTCACCGACGAGCACGGCAATCTTGCGTTCGATCTGTTCTGGCGGCGCTTCTTCGCCGACGATATCTGGGAACTCAACTGCCTGGTCGGCGGTCCGCGCTGCGGCGTGATGTTCAACACGGTACTGTTGGGCGTGTTGACCGGCGGCTTGTCGACGCTGATGGGGCTCGCGTTCGCGCTGGTCGTCGTGCGCACGGGCCTGCCGTGGCGCAAAGGTCTGCGCGCGCTCACCATCCTGCCGATCATCACGCCGCCGTTCGTCATCTCGCTCGCCATCATCGTGCTGTTCGGGCGCACGGGCATCGTGACCTGGTTCCTGGAAGCCGCGTTCGGCATTCCGCCGTCGCGCTGGATCTACGGTCTGCCGGGCGTGTTGATCTCGCAGCTCCTCTCGCAGATCCCGGTCGCCTTCCTCGTCATGATCGGCGTGGTCGAGGCGATCAGCCCGTCTTTGGAGGAAGCCTCGCAGACGCTGGGCGCGTCGCGCTGGCAGACCTTCCGTACGGTCACCTGGCCGCTGCTGCGCCCGGGCCTCGCCGCCGCCTTCCTGCTCGGCTTCGTCGAGAGCCTCGCCGACTTCGGAAACCCGCTTGTCCTCGGCGGCAATTTCGACGTGCTGTCGACCAAGATCTTCTTCGCCATCGTCGGCGCGCAGCACGATCCGGGCCGCGCGGCGGTGCTGGCGATCCTGCTGTTGTTCCTGACGCTCGGTGCGTTCTGGATCCAGATGCGCTGGCTCGGCAGGCAAAGTTACGTGACCGTCACCGGCAAGGGCGATTCCGGCCTGTCGGCCGAATTGCCGCGCACGCTGAAGCGCGTGCTTTACTGGACGACGATCCCGTGGGCGGCGTTCACGCTGGTCACCTACGCGATCGTCATCTTCGGCGGCTTCGTGCGCGACATCGGCCGTTTCGATCTGGAATTCACCTGGCGCCATTACCTCGACGCGTTCCGCGTGGAGATGACCGAGCGCGGCATGTTCTTTTCGGGCTCTGCCTGGGACTCGCTGGTGACGACGATCGAAGTCGCGGCGATTTCGGCCCCGCTGACGGGCATCATGGGCTTGCTGGTCGCGTATATTCTGGCGCGCACGAAGTTCGCGGGCCAGCGCACCTTCGAATTCCTGACCATGCTGTCCTTCGCCATTCCGGGCACGGTCGTGGGCGTTTCGTATATCGTGGCCTTCAACGTGCCGCCGCTGGAATTGACGGGCACGGGGCTCATCCTCGTCATCTGTTTCGTGTTCCGCAACATGCCGGTCGGCGTGCGTGCGGGCATGGCGGCGTTGTCGCAGATCGACAAAAGCCTCGACGAAGCCTCGCTGACGCTGGGCGCGCGCACCGCCACCACGGTGCGCCGCGTCGTGATGCCGCTGCTGCGGCCCGCGATCGTGGCCACATTGGTGTTCAGCTTCGTGCACGCGATGACGGCCGTGTCGGCGGTGATCTTCCTGGTGAGCGCGCGGCACAACATGGCGACCGCCTATATCGTCGGCCGCGTGGAGGCGGGCGAATTCGCACTCGCCATCGCCTATTCGACGGTGCTGATCGGCGTTATGGGGCTGGCGATCGCAATCATCCAGCTCGGCGTTGGACGCCGGCAGCTCGGCAGGCGCGGCCAGCAGACGGCCGCGGCTCTCGGCGGACATTGAGGAATAGGGACGGACGATGACGAAATCCACGACCAAGAAGAGCCCGGCCTCGGTCGAGTTCCGCAACGTGACCAAGCGCTACGGCACGGTCGCGGCGGTCGGCGGCGTGTCCTTCACCATCGAGCCCGGCACGCTGGTCACGCTGCTCGGTCCCTCTGGCTGCGGGAAGACGACGACGTTGCGTCTGATCGCCGGACTCGAAATCGCGACCGAAGGCCAGATTCTGATCGCGGGCGAGGACGTGACGAATTTGTCCGCCGCCGACCGCGACGTGTCGATGGTTTTCCAGTCCTACGCGCTGTTCCCGCATATGAACGTGCTCGACAACGTCGCCTACGGGCCGACGGTCGCGGGGCAGAAGAAGTCCGACGCCTACGATCTCGCGCGTCAGAAGCTCGCCCTCGTCGGGCTCAAGGATTACGATCTGCGCCTGCCGTCGGAATTGTCGGGCGGCCAGCAGCAGCGCGTGGCCGTCGCGCGCGCGCTGACGATGGAACCGCAGGTGCTGCTGTTCGACGAACCGCTCTCCAACCTCGACGCGAAGCTCCGCCGCCGCGTGCGCGAGGATATCCGCGATCTGCAGCGCGATCTCAATCTGACCGTCGCTTACGTGACCCACGACCAGCAGGAAGCGCTCGCCGTTTCCGATCGCGTGATCGTCATGTCCAACGCGCGCATCGCCCAGATGGGGGCGCCCCGCGACCTGTACGAGGCCCCGGCCAGCCTCTTCGTCGCCGACTTCATGGGCGATTCGAATTTGATCGACGCGACGGTCGAGCGCGTCTCGGGCGATCAAGCGCTGGTCAAAATCGGCGCCACGGCGCTGGAGTTGCCGTCGCGCGGCGCCAAGCCGGGCCCGTGCAAAGTCTCGATCCGGCCCGAATCGCTGGGCGTAACGGCGGCGGCCCCGCAAGGCCCGGCGATTCCCGGCACGATCCGCAAGGCCGCGTATCTGGGCACGCATATGGAATACACGTTGGCCGCCGAGATCGGCGAATTGTTCGTCGTCGACCGCGACGTGGCGAACCCGAGGCCCGTCGGGTCGACCGCCTATCTGGCGCTCGCCCGCACGGGTGTGTCGATCGTTCCCAGCGTTTGATCAGAACGCGACGGACGTGCCGCCGTCGACGACCAGCACCGCGCCGGTGACGTAGCTGCCGGCGGGCGAACACAGCAACAGCGCCGGCCCCGCAAGCTCGTCGGGCAAGCCCCAGCGGCCGATGGGCGCGCGCGCCTCCGCATGGGCGCGGAAAGCGTCGGTCTGGTGCAGGCCCTTCGTCAAATCGGTGACGATGAAGCCGGGCGCCAAGCCGTTGACCAGAATGCCCATCGGAGCGAGCTCCACCGCCATCGCGCGCACCAGACCTTCCAGCCCGGTTTTCGCGGCCGCGTAGGCCGGCACGTGCGGGCGCGGCGTGCGCGCCATCAGCGAGGTGGTGTAGAGAATGCGGCCCCATTTGTTCGGCGCCATGCGCTTGGCGGCTTCGCGTCCCAATACGAATCCCGCCGTCAGGTGCGAATTCAAGACCGCCTGGAAATCGGCGGTCGGGAACTCGAATAGCGGCTTGCGGATCGCCGAGCCCGCATTCGAGATGAGGATGTCCAGCCGCCCGTGCTTATCCACGATGCGGTCGAGTGCGGCGATCGCGGCTTTCTCGTCGGTCACGTCGAAGGCTTCGGCGTCGCCGCCGATCTTGGCCGCCGCCGCTTTCGTCTCCGCTTCGTTGCGCGCGGCGAGAACGACTTTGGCGCCCGCATCCGCCAGCGCCGTCGCCATCGCGTAGCCGATACCGCGCGAGCCGCCGGTCACCAGCGCCACGCGGCCTTCGAGGTCGAACATTTGGGCGGGAGTCATGCTTACATCCTTCATTCGTCGAGGAACGCTTTGAGTTTGTCGGCCACGCGCGTCATCGCCAGAACGCCGTCCAGATGCCCGCCATTGCCGGGAATGGCGGCGAGATCGGCCTGCTTGCCTTGGCGCTTCAAGATATCGACCGCCTTCTGCGCGTAGCCGGGCAGCAGCAGCAGATCGCTTTCGGCGGGAATGAACAGCGCGCGCGCTTTGATGCGGCCGAGCCCTTCCTCCAGGTTGTTCTGGTGGCCGGTCACGAAGAGCTGGTTCGCGCGGACGAGATAGACGAAATGATTGGCGTCCGACGCGCGCGCGCGGGCGAGCGAGACTTGGTCGAGCGTGGCGTCGATCGCGAAGCGGTTGTCCCACGACGCGAGCGGATTCTTGGTCGCTTCCGCCCAGCGCCGCCCGAACGTCGCGTCGGCCCAGCCATGGGCGCGCGCATCGAGCGTGACCATTTTGAGCGCGAGGGCAAGGCCCGAAGTCGGCTCCGGCCCGCCATACCAATCGCCGTTCTTGAAATTGGGATCGAGCAGGATGGGCTGCGCCCAGACGGCCAGGCGCGCGATCGTATAGGCGTCGGCCTCGGCCACGCCGATCACCGGCACGACGCGCTTGACGAAATCGGGGAAGGCCGCGGCCCATTCCAGCGCCTGCATCGAGCCCATCGACGCGCCCACGGCGGCGTGAACGGACGTGGCGCCCAGGGAGTCGAGCAGCGCCTTCTGCACGTTCACGAAGTCGCGGATCGTGACGATTGGAAAGCGCATGCCGTAGGGCTTGCCCGTGGCAGGGTCGATCGTGGCGGGGCCGGTCGTGACGGTGACGCCGTCGCGGGTGTTGAGGTTCACGAGCGAGTCGACCGAGACGACGAAGTACTTGTCGGTATCGATCGCCTTGCCCGGCCCGATGATCGCGTCCCAATAACCGGGGGCGGGCTGATCGGCGCGGTAGCGCCCGGCGGCGCTGGAGTTGCCGGAGAAGAAATGCGGGACGATCACCACGTTGTCGCGCGCGGCGTTGAGGCGCCCGTAGCTTTCCCAGCCGACCTTCAGATCGGGAATCGCCGCACCGCCGACGGTGGTATAGCGCGGAATCGAAAACGTCTTCTTTTCGACGATTCCGACGCTGCGATCCTGCGCCTGGACCCCGGCGCAAATCTGGAACACCGCTACGGCGGCGATCAAAGCTAGCTTGCGCATTTTTCCCTCCCTGGTCGTTCCGGCGACTCTAGTCGCGTGGCCGTCCGCCGCCAAGCACTTGCATCCTTGAGGGCCGCGCGCCAGGATCGCCGTCCACAAAATTCCAGGAGGAAGCGATGGCGGGTCGGCTGGCGGGGAAGACGGCGTTCGTGACGGCGGCGGGGCAGGGTATCGGCAGAGCCAGCGCGCTGTCCTTCCATGCCGAAGGCGCCAAGGTGATCGCGACCGATCTCGACACGGCGAAGATGGCCGATCTCGCCGACAAGGGCATCGTCGTGCGCAAGCTCGACGTCATGGACCGTGCCGCGATCTTCGCGAACGCCAAGGAATTCGCCGCCGTCGACGTGCTGTTCAATTGCGCGGGCTTCGTCCATCACGGCACGATCCTCGATTGCGACGACAAGGCCTGGGATTTTTCGATGAACCTGAACGTCCGCTCGATGTTCTGGACGATCCAGGCCTTCCTGCCCGCGATGCTCGCCCGCAAGCAGGGCACGATCGTCAATATGTCGTCGGGGGCAGGCCCGGTGAAGGGCCCGCCGAACCGTTTCGTCTACGCCGCGTCCAAGGCGGCCGTCGTGGGCCTGACCAAATCGGTCGCCAGCGATTTTGTGAAGCAGGGCATCCGCTGCAACGCGATCTGCCCCGGCACGGTCGACACGCCTTCGCTGCAGGGCCGCATCGGCACGGCGGCCGACGTCGAACAGGCGCGCAAGGATTTCCTCGCCCGCCAGCCGATGGGCCGTTTCGGCACGGCCGAGGAAATCGCCGCGCTGGCGCTGTTCCTCGCCTCCGACGAATCCGGCTTCATAACCGGTGCCGAGTTCAAGATCGACGGCGGCTGGTCGCTGTAACTAATACGTGCTGCGCCCGCCCGTGATGTCGAAGACCGCGCCGGTCGAGAAGGAGCAGAGCGGCGAGGAAAGCCAGAGCACCAGGGACGCGATTTCGTCGATCTGGACGAACCGTCCCATCGGGATCTTGCTCAGCATGTAATCCACATGCGCCTGCGTCATCTGCTTCAGGATGTCGGTATCGGCGACGGCGGGTGTGACGCAATTCACCAGCACGTTCGACTTGGCGAGTTCCTTGCCCAGCGACTTGGTGAGGCCGATCAGTCCCGCCTTCGCGGCCGAATAGGCGGGCGCGTTGGGGTTGCCTTCCTTGCCGGCGACCGAGGCGACGTTGACGATGCGCCCCCAGCCGCCCTTCACGATATGCGGCACGGTCGCGCGGCAGCACAGAAACGGCGCCGTCAGATCGACCTCGATCACCTTGCGCCAATCGGCGACCGGGTATTCCCAGGTCGTCGCGTTGGGGCCGGTGATGCCGGCGTTGTTCACCAGAATATCGATGCCGCCCATGGCGCCGACCGACCGGTTGGTCGCCGCCGCGACGGCGTTCTCGTCGGTCAGATCGACTTCGGCCGTGTGCACGTCGCCTTGACCCGCCAGGCGCTTGACGGCGGCGTCGAGGGCGGGCGCATCGCGGTCCCATAGGGTGACGGCGGCGCCCGCCGACAGAAACTTGCCCGCGATGGCAAGGCCGATACCCCGCGCCCCGCCGGTGACGATGGCGCGTTTGCCCGCAAGATCGATGGCAGCGCTCATGACGTTCCTCCCCGTTTCAGTGGCTGCGTGCGGCGCCCAGCCGCTTCTCCAGCGACGCCGACCAGCGCGACATCGCGAAACACGCGAACCAGAAAATAGTCCCCGCGAAGACGTAGCCTTCGACGTTGTACCCGACCCATTTGGGATCGGCCGACGCAGCATGCACGATGCCGAGCAAATCGAAAAGCGAGACGATCAGCACGAGCGTGGTGTTCTTCGACAGCGCGATGAACTCGTTGGCGAGGGCGGGCAGCGAAATCCGCAACGCCTGCGGCAGCACGATCAGGCGCGTCGCGCGCCAATAGCCCAGGCCCAGCGCGGCCGCGGCCTCGTACTGTCCCTTGGGCACCGCCTGCAAGCCGCCGCGGATCGCCTCGGCCATATAAGCGGCGATGACGAGCGTGAGGCCCACGACCGCGCGGATCAGACGGTCGACATTGATCGGCAAAATCAGCGGCAGCAGCAGCGAGGCGAGAAAGATAACCGCGATGATCGGCACGCCGCGCCAGAACTCGATGAACGCGACCGAGATCGTGCGGATGACCGGCAGATTCGATTGGCGGCCCAGGGCCAGCAATACGCCCAGCGGGAAGGCGAAGATGCCGGCATAGACCGTCATGAACACGGTCAGCATCAAGCCGCCCCATTGGCGCGTCTCGACATATTGCAAACCGCCGAACCCGCCGAGCAGCAGCCAAATGCCGAGGAAGGGATAGACGACGAGCAAGGCGGGGATCGCGTAGCGCTTGCCCGGCAAACGCCGCCAGCCTGCCCACACCCCGAAAATCACGAGCAGCGCGCCCGCGATGTCGACCCGCCACGTCTGCGCCGAGGGGTAGAGCCCGTACATGAACTGGTCGAAGCGCGCGCGAATGAATACCCAGCACGCGCCGCCCGCGTTGCACGCCGAACGGTCTTCGCCGCGCCAAGCGGCATTGAAGATCGTCCAATCGAGCAGCGGCGGCAGGAAACGCCATACGAGCCAAGCGCAGGCGAGCGTGATCGCCGCGTCGAGCCATGTCGCGAACAGATTGGCGCGGGCCCAGGCGAGCGCCTTCATCGCGTCACCAGCGCGATACGCGAATTGTACCAGTTCATGAACATCGAAACGGCGAGCCCCGCGACCAGATAGATCGCCAGCGTGATCGCGATGATCTCGATCGCCTGGCCGGTGGCGTTGAGCGCCGAGCCCATGAACACGCTGACGATTTCCGGATACGCGATCGCCGCGCCGAAGGACGAGTTCTTCAAGAGGTTCAAATATTGGCTGGTCATCGGCGGCACCATCACGCGGAGCGCCTGGGGCACAACGATCAAGCGCAGCGTCTGGCCGGGCGTGAGGCCGAGCGAGGCGGCGGCCTCCTTCTGGCCCTTGCCGACGGCGAGGATGCCGCCGCGCACGACCTCCGCCACGAAGCCCGCGGTGTAGGTGACGAGGGCGGCGAGCAGCGCCACGAATTCGGGAACCAGCACGAAGCCGCCGCGGAAATTGAAGCCGCCGCGCACCGGCACGCTCCAGCTCGTCGTCATTGCGACGACGATCGCCGCGGCGAGCGGCACGCCGGCGATCAGCGCGGCGCCGGCCGCCCAAATCGGGAAGGCTTTGCCGGTCGCCGCCTGGCGCTTGGCGGCCCAGGCGCGCAAGACGAGGAACAGCGCGACGCCGACCACGAAGGCGATCGACACGGCCGCGAAAGGGTGGCCGTCGGCCGGGGCGGGAACGTAGAGTCCGCGATTGTTAAGGAAGAAAACGTCGAAGGCGCCGAAGGAATTGCGCGGCGGCGGCAGGGCGCGGATGACGCCGAAATACCAGAAGAAGACGAACAGCAGCAGCGGGATGTTGCGCACGAATTCGACGAAGCCGGTCGCAAGGCCGCGCAGCAGGAAGTTCTTGGAAAGACGCGCGATGCCGATCAGGAAGCCGAGGACCGTGGCGAGCGCCATGCCCAGCAGCGAGACCAGCAGCGTGTTGGCCACGCCCACCCACAGCAGGTCGATGATGTCGTTCTGGGGGGTGTAGTCGACGATCTTGAAGGGCACGTCGATGCCCGACGTGCGCCAGAGGAAGTCGAAGCCGGACGCGATGCCGGCTTTGACCATGTTCTCCGACGCGTTGGTGACGAAATACCAGATCGTCCCGAACATCGCGCCCGCGACCGCGGCCTGGGATATCCAGGCGCGGACGCGGGCGTCGTAGAACCAGCGCCTAAACGGCGCAGCGTTCATTGGAACGGCGAGGTGAACAGCAGCCCGCCCTTGGTCCACAGCTGGTTGGGACCGCGCGGCAGCTTCAGGGGCGAATCCATGCCCACCGTGCGCTCGTAACTCTCGCCGTAGTTACCGACCTGCTTGATCGCGTTGTAGAGCCAGTCGTTCGACAGGCCGAGCATCTGGCCGAAATTGCCTTCCACGCCCAGGATGCGGCGGACTTCGCCGTTGGTCGAGGTGCGGCGCATTTCGTCGACGTTCTTCGACGTGATGCCGAAATGCTCGGCGGCGATCATGCCGTTGAGCACCCAGCGCACGACCGCCTGATAGCGCTCGTCGCCGTAGCGCACGGTCGGGCCTTGCGGATCGTTGGAGATCAGCTGCGTCAGAATGACGTGATCGTCCGGCGCCTTCAGCTTGGAACGTTGACCGGCCAGCGCGCCGAAACCGGCGGTGTAGGCGTCGCAACGCTCGGCGTCGTAGGCGGCGATGGCGTCGTCGTTGCGCTGGAAGTTGACGATCGTCACTTTCTTGCCGCGCTCGGCGAACCAATCGGTAGCCTGCTTTTCCTCGGTCGAGCCGGCGGCGACGCACACCGTGGCGCCGTCCATCTCGTCGGCCTTGGAGATGTTCGCCTTCTTGCGGACGATGAAGGTCTGGCCTTCGTAGAAGTTGATGCCCAGGAAGTTCACGCCCAGCGAGGCGTTGCGCGAGAAGGTGATCGTCGTGTTGCGCGACAGCAGGTCGACCTGACCCGATTGCAGGATCGGCCAGCGTTGCTGGACCGAGGTCGGCGTGTACTTGACCTTCGTGGCGTCGCCCAGAATCGCAGCCGCCAGCGCCTTGCAGAAATCGACGTCGATGCCTTGCCAGACGCCCTTGTCGTCGGCGAAAGAGAAGCCGGGCAGCCCCAGATGGACGCCGCATTCCAGATGGCCGCGGGCCCTGATCGCGTCGAGCGTGGGGCTCGGCGTCAATTGCTGGGCGGAAGCCGCGCCGGCAATACAAAGCATAACGGCGGCCGACGCCGCCAATCGACGAAACATGGACAGACTCCTTGATTGCCGCGCCGCAGGGTTCATCCCCGGGACCGTTGACGATGGCGGATATTGAACCGGTGTCATCGCGGAAGCAAGGGAGCGTCTTTTAATTGTCATAATCGATGCGCTAGGATCGGTTCCGGGGAGAACCAATATTTATGTCCGCACGGTTGGAGATCGACCGAGTCGAAGCCGCTTATGGCGGCACGCGCGTGTTGAAGGGCGTGAGCCTGGATGTGGCGCCCGGCGAGTTCGTCGCCTTGCTCGGCTCGTCGGGCTGCGGCAAGACGACGCTGCTGCGTTGCATTTCGGGTTTCGTGCCGGTCGCGGGCGGCGCCATCCGCGTGAACGGCCGCGACATCACGCCGATGCCGCCCGACAAGCGCGAAATGGCGATGGTGTTCCAAAGCTACGCGCTATGGCCGCATATGAGCGTGGCGCAGAACATCGGCTACGGCTTGCGCTTGCGCAAGAAGCCGCGCGCCGAGATCACCGCGCGTGTCGCCGAGACGGTGACGATGCTGAAGCTCGACGGCCTCGCCGAGCGCAACGTGACGCAGCTTTCCGGCGGGCAGCGCCAGCGCGTGGCGCTGGGCCGCGCGCTCGCGGTCGATCCGCAGATACTTCTGCTCGACGAGCCCCTGTCCAATCTCGACGCGCGCATCCGCGAAGACGTGCGTCACGAAATCAAGGCGCTGCAACGGCGCTTGGGCATCACCACGATCCATGTGACGCATGACCGCGAGGAAGCGATGGTGATGGCCGACCGGATCGTCATTCTCGACGCGGGGCAGATCGCCCAGGTCGGGCGGCCGGAGGAAGTCTATAACCGCCCGGTGTCGCCCTTCGTCGCCGCCTTCATGGGGGCCAATAACGCGATCCGCCTGGACCTGTCGCGCGCCGGCGCGAAACTGCACGTCGCCGCCGGTCCGTACAATCGCGAAGCCGAGCTGCCGCATGTCGGCGCCATCGAAGGAAAGGTCACCGCGCATTTCCGCTCCGAGGCCGCGAGGCTTTCGCTGGCGGGCGACTCCGATCCGCATGGCGCTCTGGCGCTGGAAGGACGCATCGTCCAGGCCGCCTATCCGGGAGGGTTCTGGCGCTACGCGGTCGCGGTGGGCGACCGGCAATTCATGGTCGACGATGAACGGCGTGCGGATGTTGGTGCTGCCGCGCGCGTCGTTCTGCCTGCCGAAGCGCTGCATTTCTTCCCGGCGGAGCTGACGTAACGCAAACGTCGCACAGCGCGCGTATTGGAAAAAGCGCCCGCCGGTCCGCCGGACGGCGGGCGCGATCAAGTCCGGCGGAGTACGGAGGAGAACATGCAACGACGGACATTGATCGCGGCCGCCTTGGCGGTTTGCGCGGTCGCCACGACGCTGCCGGGGGCGGTCAACGCCCAGGCGCGTAACGTCACGATCAACGTATTGACGGCCGGCGACCAGAACATGGTCGACTACATCACCGAATTCCTCGGGCCGCAGTTCGAGAAGGCCAATCCCGGCGTCCGCGTGCGCGCCGTCGGCACGGGCCCCGGCGACGCCGGCTCGCAGCGCATCTGGGAACGCCTTGAAGCGCAGAAGCGGGCGAATGCCGCGACCGTCGACGTGGACGTCGCGATCGTCCATCAGAGGATGGCCGGCCAGATGGTGAGGGACGGTCTGCTGTCCAACTATCGCGGCCAGGTTTCGACCGGCAACATGGCGACCAACGCGGTCACCCGAAACGCGCTGGGCGTGAACGTCGACGGCTATGTGATGCCGATGTTCAACTCCCAGGTCGCGATCGCCTACAATCCGGCGCGCGTGGCGAATCCGCCCAAGACCTTCGACGAACTCGTCGCCTGGGCGAACGCCAACCCGAAGAAGTTCGGCCATAACGGCATTCGGGGCGGGATGTCCGGCGTCGGCTTCGTGTTCGGCTGGCTCTACGCCTATGCCCCCGACCAGAAGAAGCTGATCGAAGGCCCCTACGACGACGCGACCGTGCAGGCGTTGACGCCGGCGTTGCAGAAGCTGAAAGCGTTCAACGGCGTGTCGACGATCACGCCGGGCAACGCAGGCACGCTCGACGCGCTGAACCGCGGCGAGATCGACATGGGCCCGGTGTGGATGGACATGTTCTACTCCTGGCAGGCCGAAGGCCGCCTGCCGCCCACGCTGAAGCTTACGCTGCTGGAAAGCGGCCTGCCGGGCCAGCCGATGTACTACGTCATCCCCGACAAATCGGCGAACGCGGATATCTCGCGCAAGTTCGTCGAACTCGCGACGTCGCCGGTCGTACAAGCCAAGGGTATCGTCGAGCGCTTCAACTGGCTGCCGGGCATCGACGCCCAGCACGTTCAGTCGCATCTCGACGCCAAGCTTTGGGAACGCCTGTTCCGCGACGTGCCGCCCGACATGCTGAGCAAAATGGCCCGCCCGATGCCGCAGGCCGACTACTTCACCAAGATCCAAGAGCAATACGAGAAAGTCGTTCTGAACTGACATAAGGGACGGGGCGGCGGTTCCCAGAATCGCCGCCCCGCTTTGCCTCGATGGGTCCCGCACGCGGCGTTTCCGTTCTGCTGATTTTCCCGGCGCTCGCCATGGCGCTGGCGCTGTTCATCTATCCGCTCGGCTATTCGCTCGTCGGCGCGTTCCAGGACAAGGCCGGCGCCTGGACGCTCGGCAATTTCGTGCGCGCGTGGGAGCTTTACCGCCTCGACACGCTGTTCACCGTTTTCATCGTCGGGCTGTCGACCTTCTTGATCGCCGCGATTTCGATCGCGATCGGGGGGTATCTGACGCTCGGCAATTCGCCGGTCGCGAAGAAGATCCTCGACTGGCTCTATCGCTGGCCGTTATTCGTGCCGTTCATCGTCGCGGCCCTGTGCATGCGCACCTTCCTGGGCCGGAACGGGATGATGAACAACGCCTTCGTGTTCCTCGGCCTCATGGACCAGGAAATGGCGCAAAGCTTCCTCGATTGGCGCGGAATCGTCATCACCTTCGTGTGGAAGCAGACGCCGTTCGTGACTTTGATGGTCGCGGGTGCCATGGCGGGTCTCGACCGTTCGACGATCGACGCCGCGCGCAATCTCGGCGCTTCGCGCTTGCGCGTGCTGCTGGAGATCGTCGTGCCGCAGATCCGCCGTACGCTCGCCGTCGGCTTGATCCTGTCTTTCGTCACGATGATGTCGGTGCTGTCGGTGCCGATCATGCTGTCGGGCCAAAGCCCGTCGATGCTGACGGTCAACATGGCCTGGCGCATCAACTCGGTCGGCGATTACGGCACGGCGAACGCGCTCGGCTTCGTCTCGTATCTGCTGACCGGCCTCGCGGCGTGGTTCTATTTGCGCGAAGCGGTGCGCGACAAGCAGCAAGGTTTGACGCGATGAAATGGATTCTGCGCGCCGGTCTGCTCGCGATCTTCGCCTTCTTCGTGCTGGGGCCGATCGGCAATCTGATGATCTGGTCGGTGGCCGAACAATGGTTCTGGCCCAACCGCCTGCCGTCGCAATGGGGCTTCCGCTTCTGGGAAGTGGTGTTCCGCCCCACCGGCCGCGCGATGGAATCGCTGTGGCTGTCGATCTGGATCGCGCTGCTGACGACGGCGGTCTGCCTGATCGTGTCGGTGCCCGCGGGCTACGCGCTGGCGCGCGGGAAACTGCCGTGGCGGCCGGTCGTGATGCTGATCTTCCTGCTGCCGCAGGCCTTTCCGAATTTGCCCGTCTACATCAACATCGCGCGCATCTTTTTCGAGTACGACCTCAACGGCACGGTCGCGGGTGTCGTCATGGTCCACGCGGTGCACGGCCTCGTCTTCTCGGTATGGATCGCGACGGCGGCGTTCGCTGCGATCGATCCCGAGCTTGAGCAAGCGGCGCGCAACATCGGCGCTTCGGGCCCGCGCACGTTCTTCGAGGTGACGCTGCCGCTGGCGCTGCCCGGTATCGTGGCGAGCGCGATCTTCGTGTTCCTCGAATCGCTCGACGAATTCACCGGTAGCTATTTCGTCGGCGCGCCCGAAATCCGGACATTGCCGCTGATGCTCTATTCGGCGGGTGCCGGCGGCAATATCCAGATCGCGGCGATCTCGGCCCTCATCCTTCTGGTTCCGTCGATTCTGTTCATGCTGCTGGTCGAGCGGTTCCTGAAGGGCGAGGTTCTGGCCAAGATGGGACGCTAGTTGCTTCACGTCCCCCAGATTTCGCGCGTGGCGCTCGAATACCAGCCGCGCGTGTAGGCCGCCTCCAGATGGCGGAACTGCGCCGCATCCGCCGGCGTGCGCGGCGAAACGCCGCCGGCGCCCTGGACGGCCACGATGCCTTGCGGCGTGGCGCGATAGATGTCCGCGACCGAGATGCCGTAATCGGGGGACAGCAGCGAATAGCAAGTATTCGCGTAGACGGGCGCGAAGGCCGGGCGGCCGTTGAGCGCCGCCGCGATCGCCTTGGCGACGAATTTGCCTTGGCTGTTCGCGGCGAACCCCGATTTCGGCATGGCGCCCGCGATCGACGCGTCGCCGATCACGTGGACGTCCTTGATGCGCGTCGATTCGAAGGTGATCGGATCGACCGGGCACCAGCCCGCACTGCCGCCGTCGGGATTGGCGAGGCCCGAATCGCGCGCGATACGTCCCGCGAATTGCGGCGGCACGACGTTGATCACGTCCGCGCGGTGGCGCTGACCGAATTCGGAAACCAGCGTCTTCTCGCCCGCGATCACTTGGGTGATGCGGCCGTCCTTGTTGAGCGGCACCCATTCGATCAGGCCGGGATAGAGCGCGTTCCAGCCGTCCTGGAACAGCGGCTGCTTGGAGAACGCGTCCTTGGCGTCGAGGGCCAGGATTTTCGAGCGCGGCTTGGCCGTCTTGAGATAATGCGCGATGACCGAGATACGCTCGTACGGGCCCGGCGGGCAGCGATAGGGGTTCGCGGGCAGGGCGAGGGCGACGACGCCGCCATCCGGCATGGCTTCGAGTTGACGGCGCAGCAGCAGCGTCTGGGCGCCGCCATGCCACGCATGCGGCAGAATTTCGGCGGCGGCCTCCGTGTAGCCTTCGATGGCGCCCCAGCGGATATCGATACCCGGCGACACGACCAGTTTGTCGTAGCGGATCGTCTGGCCAGAGCCCGTGCGCACGGTCTTCGCCGTGCCGTCGATGGCGACGGCGATGTCGCGCACATGGCGCACGCCGTGGGTGCCGGTCAGCGCGTTGTAGTTGTGCGTGATCTCGCCGATCTGCTTGAATCCGGCGACGACGTAGTTCGAGAACGGGCAGGTGACGAACTCGGATTTCGGTTCGATCAGCGTGACCGCTATCCCGGGATCTTCCAGGCGGATGAATTTCGCCGCCGTAGCGCCGCCGAAGCCGCCGCCGATCACGACGACATGGGCCTTGGCGGGGGCGGTCTGCACGGCGCAAGCCGACAGCGCGGACGTGGCGAGCAGCGAGCCGGTGAACGCGCGGCGCGAAAGCTTGGTGCGGGTCATTTGCGTCATCTCCCCGTTAGCGCCAATTGGCCGAGATTTCGCGGGCGATCGCCGCGAGCTCGTCGTCGCTGAAGCCCTTGGCGTGGCGGTTCATCACCGTCGCCGGCCGGCGGTCGTTCTTGAAATCGAGCATGGCGGACAGGAGCTGCTGCTCCGTACGGCCGTTGATCGACGGAATCTCGGCGACGCTGCGTCCGGCGGGGCCGTGGCAGCCCGAGCAGGTCGCGGCAAGCACGCTGCCGGGAATGGGCGCGGCTTGCTGGGCGTTCGCGGCGGCGCCCGCGAACACGCTGGCCGCGACAGCGGCCGAGAGAATGACGGAACGCATGGATCTCCCTCTTCGTTCGAGCCCCGGACGGGGAATTCGTCTTCGCGGCGATTGGGCGCGAGTGTCGCCGGATCCCCCGCCGACTGGCAAGTGATCCCGAGTATTTGCGGGTCCCGCGCGGCCCCGGCAACGCCGATTATCTAAAAGAGTGGTTTAGCGGCGCTTAATGCCGCCAGTACCGTCGTGGTTTAGGCGGCGCGGCCCGTCGGTCGCCGTTCAGGCGACGACGCCCACGATCACATGGCCGTCGGCGCTCGCCAACGGCGCCAGCATCGCCACCCAGCCATTGCCTGCGTCGGCGACTTGCATCGGCGTCGCGGTCAACAGGGATTCGAGCGCTGCCTGCGCAAGGGGATCGACCAGCGCGATCGCCGTGTCCGCAGCCGCGCCGAGAACTTCCCTGGCGCCGTTGCCGATGACGCGCCACCGGTAAAGGTCGGCGCCCGCTTCGACGAACGGGACCAGCACGAACCCGGCTTGCGCGCCGTTGCCCGGCAGGCGCAACAGGCTGAAGGCGCCGCGTTCGGGGATTGCGTCGTCGGCTCCGCGCGCGCCTTCCCACGCCCAGACGAACTGCGCGAGAAGCTCGGGCAGATCGGCACCGGGGTCGAAGCGGCGAATGGTCGGAAGCGCTTTGGCGGTCGCGGACATGCAGATCTTTGTATGTACCGGTCCTGAGGCCGGACTTAATTCCGCTTTAGCCGAAATGTGTCAGGAAGGCGAGACGCTCATCGAGATAAAAGCCCAGCTCCGCAAGGAATCCCGCCGCAATCAATACGCCCGTCGCGATCAAAACCAGTCCTGCGATCGTTTCCATGCGATGCAGCGCGGCCGCTCCCAGGGGCGCCCGTCGTGCCAGAACGACATAGGCGACGGCGATCGCGAGCCAAGCGGGCCAGCTTAGAAAAATGCCGTAAGTTGCGAGCGCTAAGCCCGATGCGCCGGCCGCAGCCGCAAGGCCGGGACCGGGGATCGGCGTCCAGCCGAAGGCGCAAGCGAAACCCGCAAAAAGCGCTACCGTAAAATTTGCCGGGATACGCCAAGCGGGTGCGCGCGCGGCGCGGCGCAGCCCCGGGATCGGGGCGGCTCCCAAAACATGTAGCCCATTGGCGGCGATAAAGGCCCCCGCAACCAACGTGAAGGCGCGCGCTTGGCGGATCAGCAGCCCGTCGCCCGCATTGAGCGCCGCGAATCCCAGCCCGAAGGCGAGCGCGAACAATGCGGCCGACCCGGCAAGCCGCGCGATCGATCCCGGCGGCGGCGCGTCGGCGTCGCCCCATTCGTCGCGCAAGGTAGCGGCGGCCCAGGCGACGAACGCCGGCCAAAGCGGCAGCATCGCGGCGCCCAAGGCGCCGCCCGCGCCGTCGAATACGGCTTGCAAGATCGAAGTCATCTATCAGGAATCTAACAGAAATCGGAGCGATTGGGAGGCTTGATCCAGATCAATGCGCCGCGCGGCGCTTGGGCCAGAATGGCGACATCGGCAATCCGTTGCATTGCCGGAAGAGGAGCCCTCCGATGGCCTGCACCCGCGATTGCCGCGCACAACCCGACGAGGCGACGCCCGCCTGCAAGCGCGGCTGCGGCGCGGTTGCGCGGCGTTTGGCGGCGATGCTCGAGCCCGACGCGGCGATGCGGAATCTGATGGGCGCGCAGCTTCAGATGCTCAACGCGCTCGGCGGCAAGCGGCTCTGATCGACGCCTTGTAGCCTTCGGGCATATTCAGCGCGTCGACTTCGTCCGGCGCGAACAATCCCAATTTCTTGTGCTCGTGGCTGAGACGCGGCGCGACGCCCGCGAGCGGCGCGCACGCATAGGTCACGATCACGACCTCGACCCCCGGTGCGATCCGGTAAAGCCAGGAATCGAGAATACGCTCGGGGCGCGCTTTCAGCCCGAGTTCCTCGTCGATTTCGCGCGCAAGACAGCTTTGCGGATCTTCGCCCGGTTCCAGCTTCCCCCCGGGCAATTCCCATTCGTCGCGCTCGTTGAACAACAGGCAGACGCGCCCGTCGATCGTCACCACGCCCTTCATCGCGACGGGAAAGCGCGGCGATCGTCCGTCGCTCGGCTCAGCCACGCGCGATCAGCGCCTTCAACGCCGCCCCGAACGAGCCTTCCTCGAGATATTTGAGCGCCAGGATCGCGCCGAGCGCGATGCCCGCGACCGCGAGAAAGGAGCCGACGGCCAGCGTCGACAGGCCGGTGATGCCTTGGCCCACGGTGCAGCCCAGCGCGCTCACGCCGCCGATACCCATCAAGATCGCGCCGCCGGCGTTGCGCAGGAAATCGTTCGCGTCGCGGAAGCTCTCCAAGCGCCACTCGCCTGCGGCTTTCGCGGCGAGGGCCGATCCGATCAGCATGCCGAACACGGTCGAGACGCCGAAGTTGATTTTCGTGCCCGTCCAAAACATCGCGTAGAACAGCGTGTCGCCGACCGGCGCGACGAAGGTGAACGAAGCGAGCGGCGTGGGATCGAAATCGTCGCGGCCCAGAACGCCGGTGATCGCCCAGCCGAGCACGATCAGCGCCCCGACGCCCAGGCCCGCGATCATGTCGCGCGCGCTCGCGCGAAAAGCACGGTCCTTGAAGCACCAGATCAGCAGCGCCGCCCCCAGCAGCGCCGCCAGGATCGGCCGGTCGAAGCCCATGAGCGTCGGAAGGCCCTGATCGGCGAAGCCGAACGCGCGCAGATCGAGATTGGCGCGCTCCCACGTGTTGACGCGCGCATAGCCGACGATGCCGCGCAGCGTGGCGTAGGCCGAGATACCGAGGATGAGCAGCACCACGACGCTTTTGAGGTTGCCCGCGCCGGCGCGCACCAGATTGCGCTGGCCGCAGCCGCCCGCCAGCACCATACCGAAGCCGAACAAGGCGCCGCCGAAAATGGCGCCGGCCCAGCCGAGACTGGCGCCGAGATAGATCGATCCGCGAAGATCGACGGCGCCCGCCGCGTGCAGCGCGTTCGCCCCAATCATTGCGACGCCGATGGCGGCGATCCAAGCGCGCATGCGGCGTTTATCTTCCATCACCAGCGCATCCGAAATGGCGCCCATGGTGCAGAAATTGGTGCGTTGGGCCAATGCGCCGAACGCCGCGCCTGCGGCGAGGCCCGCGATCGCCACGAGAATATGTATCGGAAGGTCCTGCATCGGGCGGGCAATCTATCGCTTGAAGCGCGCGGCATCAAAGCCGTAATGTCGCGGCCGATGTCCACGGTCGAACTCGATGTGAAGGGGCTCAATTGCCCCATGCCCGTCCTGCGGGTCAAGAAGGCGATGGCTGGCTTGCCCGCAGGCGCCACGCTCAAGGTCTTCGCGACCGATCCGGGCGCGGCGAAGGATTTCGAGGCGTTCTGCAACGCCACGGGCAACACCCTTAAATCCGCGTCGGAAGCCGGCGGCGTATTCGTCTTCGAGATCGGCAAGGCCGGTTGAATCGCGCGCTCTCCCGCGAAGGTTTCTGGCTGCTTTTGACCCTCGCGATTTTCTGGGGCGTCAATTGGCCGGCGATGAAGTTTTCGGTGCTGGAACTGCCGCCCTGGGTGTTCCGCGTGCTGTGCGTCTATATCGGCGCGGCCGGATTGTTCGCGATCGCGTGGCGCTTGCGCTTGGATTGCCGCGTGCCGCCCGGGCGCATAGGGCAATTGGCGATCGCGGGGTTCTTGAACGTCACGATCTGGCATGTGTCCACGGCCTACGGGCTTCAGCATGTCGAAGCGGGGCGCGCGGCGTTGATCGCCTTCACCATGCCGATGTGGGTGTCGCTGTTCGGCGCGATCTTTCTGGGCGAAGTCTTCGACCGGCGGCGCGCGGGCGCGTTGGCCTTCGGCGCGGCGGGACTGCTGATGCTGGCATGGCCCGCCTTCGCGGGGTTGATCGACCGGCCGATCGGTCTGGCGTTGATGCTGGCGGCGGCGACCGGCTGGGCGGCGGGCACGGTCTATACCAAGCACATGAACTTTCCGATGCACGCGGTAACGCTGACGGCGTGGCAATTGCTGTTCGGGGGCGTGCCGTTGATCGCGGGGTTGCTCTGGTTCGATCTGCCCGTGCGGCTCTGGCCGGCGGACGGGTTGACGTTGCAAGGCTGGCTCGGCTTCGGCTACGCCGCGACGGTGCCGATGATCTATTGCCATTGGGCGTGGTTCCGGGCGCTGGAAATTCTGCCCGCCTCGATGGCCTCGCTCGGCCTGCTGGCCGTGCCGGTCGTCGGCGTCGCCACGTCGGCGTGGCTGACGGGCGAGCGTTTCGCGGCGCTCGACTATGGCGCGATGGCGGCGATCTTGATCGCGCTATTCCTGGCGCTGGCGCGCCCCAAGCCTATCGCCGCCGGTTGACCCAAACCAAAATCGCGATTGCCAGCACGAAGGCGCCCAGCATCGCGAATTGGAAATGCGCGGCGAGCTCGCCGAACGCGGTTTCCAGCGCGTGGCCGAACAGATAACCCCCGCCCGCGAACAAAATCGCCCAGACGAACGCCGCGACGAAATTCAGCGCCGCGAAGCGCAAGGGATTGATGCGCGCCAGACCCATCGCGAAGGATGCGAAATTGCGCACGCCGTAGATGAAGCGGAAGGTCAGGATGAACCAGGTGTCGTAGCGCTCGAGCCAGCCCATGGCGCGCTCGACGCCCGGCTTCCAAGCGGGCTTGCGGGCGAGCAACCGCACGCCGTAGGTCCGGCCGAGCCAGAACCACAGCTGGTCGCCGCAGAAGCTGCCGAACCAAGCGGCGAGTAGCAGCGGCAGAAAGGCGATCTTCTCCTGCTGCGCCGCGGCACCCGCGAAAATGACGAAAGTTTCGCCTTCGAAGAAGGTCCACAGAAACGTCGCGGCATAGACCAGCGCCCCGTATTCCGCGATAAGCCGATCGACGTCCAACCCCGGGCGCTCCCTTGCGCGATGTGGTATAGTCTCCACATACCCTAGTGGGGGACGAAGAGGAACCGATGCGACGTTTTCTTGTGATCGCGACCGCGTTTTTGCTCGCGTCCGCCCCGGCCTGGGCGGAGGATTCGCGGCCCAATTCGACGCCCCCGAAAGCCAATCCGGACGCCGACAAGCTCAATGCGCGCAATCCGCTTGTCTTCCATGCGGGGCCCGGCAAGCCGCTGGAAGGCAGCGTCTACGTTCCGCCGTCACGCGTGCCGAAGCCGGATGCCAAGAAATAGACGGATTTAGCGCCGATTATTCGGCGATCTGGCTGCATTCCGTGCCGCCGCCGAGCGTGCGCACGCAGGCGAACTTCGCGTTCGGATCGGGTTTGGCTTCCTTCGGCCCGTCGATGTAGCGCGCGCGCAGATCGCATGCGAGTTTGCGATCGCCCGTGTTCCACAAACCGTCGCAGGCGCCCGGCATGAAATGGGGTCCGACGATCGCCGTGGTCATGATCGTGCCGGGCCCGACGAGCGTGTTGAACGCGTCGCCATAGGGCTTGAGATAGGTCGTCACCTTGTTCGGCACGTTCGACAAGGGCGGATTGCCTTGGATCGACGGCGACGTGCTGCACGCCGCCAGGATAGCGGCGAGCAAGGAGACGGACAGCAGGGCGGCCGGGCTCTTCATGGGATAACTCCAATTCCCATAAAATTTGAACCAAATTTACTAATTATCGGTGAAGACGGCAAGAAATCGAACAAACAATTGATTAATATATATTTTTTGTTGTCTGCGCGATCTTGCGAGCTTCGCCCTCGCCCAAATCCCAGTACAGCCCGGCCATCAGCCGCAGCCCCTCGCGGGCGACGTCCGGCAGGATGTGCTCGTTGGGCGCGTGCTGGGAACAGGCCGGATAGGAATGCGGCACCCAGACCGTCGACAGCCCCAGCGTATCGCTGAAAACGTCGTTGGGCAGCGACCCGCCGAGATTGGGCAGGATCGCGGGCTTCTTATTGCTAGTCCGGCGCATGGAATCGACCGCGAACTTGACCCACGGATGATCGGGATCGAGCCGCGTCGCCGCGAACAAAACGTCGCGGGCCGATGCGATTTTGACGAATGCGAACCCGTGACGGTCCAAATGCCGGCGCAACGCCGGCAGAATCGCGTGCGGGTCGATGCCGACGACGAAGCGCAATTGGCAGCGCGCCCACGCGCGCGGCGGAATGGCGTTCACCGGATTGCGCGGATTGCCGGTTTCGTAGGCCAGCACTTCGAAGGAGCACCAGCCGAAAACGCGCTCCGACGGTGTGAGGCCGGGTTCGCCCCACCACGACTCGATCGCCGGGCCGTCCTCGCCGCCGTCGACCTCGCAGTCGGCGAGTGCGCGGCGCACGGAATCGGGCAATTCGTTCGGCACCCATTCGGGAATGCGGATCTGGCCGGTCGGTCCCGCGATGGTCGAAATCGCATGGGCGAGCTGCAAGCCGGGATTGGAGATCAGGCCGCCCCAATTTCCCGAATGATGGCCGCCTTCGCGCGCATCGATCCAGACGTCGAAATTGAAGGCGCCGCGCGAGCCCAGGAAGATCGTCGGGCGTTCGGCGCGCAGACGCGGGCCGTCGGAAGCGAGCAACATATCGGCGGCGAACAATGCCTTGTTGTCCTCGCATATTTCTCGCAAACCGGGCGACCCGGTCTCTTCGCCCATCTCGATCAGATATTTCGCGTTGAAGCCGAGCTTGCCGCGCGTCGCGAGCACGGCGGCGAGCGCCCCGATATTGATCGAATGCTGACCCTTGTTGTCGGCCGTTCCGCGCCCGTACCAGCGGTCGCCCTCGTCCTTCAATTCCCAGGGCGAGAGGCCGGGACGCCATTGATCCTCCAGACCGCGGATCACGTCGCCATGGCCGTAGCCGAACACGGTGGGCAGCGCCGGATCTTCGATGCGGCTGGCCAGCAGGAACGGGCCCTTGGCTTTGGCGTGGGTCAAAATGCGGCATTCGAAGCCGAGCTTGGCGAGCGTGGGCGCCATCTCGGCCTCGAGATAGCGCGCGAGTTCGCCCGCGCGATCCGGATTCTGGCTTTCCGTCTTGAACGCGACGCGCCTTGCGAGATCGGACTTGAAGCCGCCCTGGTCGAAATAGGTTTCGGCGGCGGCGATGGCGGCTTCGCGGGTCATGGCGTTCGGCTCCTAACTGAAGAGCCCGCCATAATGCGCCACGCGCGCGTTATACGGCAACCGAATGCTTCGCCTTGCCGTTCTCGAGATACTGATCGAAGCACGATGCGACGACGCGCACGAAGTTTTGCGCGGCTTCGGGGACGCGCAGCTTCGCGCCGTCGATCACGACCAATCCGCCGCGCGCCATGAAATCGAGGCGGCCGAGCTCGTCGCGGAAATGGTCGAGCGCGTGGCTCGACACGCCATGCGCGCGGCAGATCGCGTCGAGGTCCGCTTCCATATCGCACATCAGGCGTTCGATGACGGCGCGGCGAAGCCGATCCTCGCCGGTCATCGAGACGCCGCGCGCGACGGGGACCAACTCGCGATCGACCGCGTCGCGCCACTGGTCGAGCCGCGTATGGTTCTGCGCGTAGCCTTGCGCGTAGGCCGAAATCGCCGACGGGCCGAATCCGAGAAGCGTATCCGCCGTGTCGGTCGTGTAGCCCTGGAAGTTACGCCGAAGCCGGCCTTCGCGCAGGGCGCGCGCCATTTCGTCGTCGGGATAGGCGAAATGGTCGATGCCGATTCGCGCATAGCCGCGCGCGCCCAGCCGCTTATGCGCGGCCTCGACCAGCGCGATGCGCTCGCGCATGCCGGGCAGGCCTTCGGGTTCCAGCAGCTTCTGATGCGGCTTCATCCACGGCACATGCGCGTAGCCGAACAGCGCGATGCGCTCGGCGCCCAGCTCCGCCGACTGGTCGATCGTCGCTTCGATCGTGCCGGCGGATTGGTGCGGCAGTCCGTATATCAAGTCCATGCCGGTGCCCGCGATGCCCGCCGCGCGAAGTTTGGCGAGCTTCTCCGCGACGAGTTCGAAGCTTTGGATGCGGTTGATCGCCTTCTGGACGCGGGGATCGAAATCCTGGATGCCGAGATTGACGCGCGTGACCCCCGTCTCCTTCAACGCGGCGATTTGCGCATCGTCCAGCGTGCGCGGGTCGATTTCGACCTCGAAGCGCGTCCGGGCGTCGAAGCGGAAGTCGTCGCGCAAAACACGCGCGAGCGCGGCAAGATCGGCGGCGTTCAGCGCGTTGGGCGTGCCGCCGCCCAGATGCACGTGGCCCGCGCGCAAACGCCGGCCGATCGTGCGCCGCGCGAGCGCGATCTCCTTCAACAACGTTTCGAGATAGTGATGGACCGGGCCGTATTTCGACGCGATCGAGGTGTTGCAGCCGCAGTACCAGCACAGCTTCTCGCAGAACGGCACATGGATGTAGATCGACACGGAATGCGTGTCGTCGATCGCGGACATCCAGCGGCTTGCGTGGGCCGGGCCGATCGCGGACGAGAAATGCGGCGCGGTCGGGTAGCTCGTGTAGCGGGGGACTTTGGCCTCGGCCAAGGTCAGGGCTTCGGGCGATAACATGATCCTCGATTACGCCCGCACGGAACGTTCCGAAATGATTTGAGTCAATTCCGGCCGAACAGTTCGGCCGCCGCCGCGAAAAATCCGTCGATTGCGGGCTGGCGCCGCCGGTCGGCGAGGCAGGCGAGGTACTCGCCCACATCGAGCGACGCGTCCGAGAACGCCAGCTTGGCGAAGCGCGGATCGGGGGTGAGTTCGGACTCGAAGACCAGCCCGACCCCGAATCCGGCGGCGACGGCTTCGGCCACGCCTTCGCGCGTCGCGACTTCGACGGCGGGCCCCAATTGCAGCCTTGCGGCGGCCAGTCCCGTCTCGAAACGCTCGCGCGTGACCGAGCCGCGTTCGCGCAGGATGACCGGTCCCGCCGCCGCCTCGGCCAGGCGCAGGCTTTTGCGTTTGGCGCGCGGATCGGCGGCCGGCACGAAGGCGACAAGCCGGTCCCGCTTCAAGGGCTCCAGCGTCAATCGCGGATCGGCGATGGCTTTGGCCAGGATTCCGACATCGGCCTCGTAAGCCAGCAGCTTGCGCGCCACCTCCTCCGAATTGCCGATCGACAGCGCGAAGCCGAGATCGGGCAGGGTCGCACGCCACGATTTCAGCACCGCCAAGGCCGGGCCCGGCCCATCGGCCGCGACGCTCAAGAACACTCTCGCCCCGCCGGTCGTGCCCTGGATCGCGGCTTCGGCTTCGTCTGCCAGTGCCATGTAGCGCTCGGCCACATCCAGCAAACGCCGGCCGGCGGGGGTGAGTCGGATCGCGCGGCCTTGGCGCAGGAAAAGCGGTGTGGCGTAGCGCTGCTCGAGCGCCTTCACCTGCGCCGATAAGGTTGGCTGGCTGACGCGCGCTTTGCGGGCGGCGCGGCTGAATCCGCCCTCCTTGGCCACCAGCCAGAACGCGCGCAACAAGATCGGGTTCATATATAGATAATTCCGATTTGAAACATTGTTATTATGTATTGGACCTATGGATAGGGCAAGGCGATGATCCCCCGGCATTTCGGAGGAAATCGATATGGCCAACGTTCCCCAAGGCGCATCCCAGACCGGCGACAAGCTGCTGCTCACGCCCGGCCCGCTGACCACGTCGAAGGCGGTCAAGGAGGCGATGCTGCACGATTGGGGCAGCCGCGACGCGGTGTTCCTGGAAGCCAACAAGGGCGTGCTGCGCCGGATCGCGGAAATCGCCGAACGCGCCGACACGCATGTCACCGTGCCGGTGCAAGGCTCGGGCACTTTCGCGGTCGAAGCGATGATCACGACCTTCGTGCCCAAGGCCGGCAAGGTGCTGATCTGCATCAACGGCGCTTACGGCGTGCGCGCCAAACGTATCGCGGAAATCGCGGGCCGTGCGGTCGCAACGATCGAGTTTCCGGAAGACAAGCCGGTCGATCCGGGGGTGCTGGACGCCACACTCGCAAAGGATACGGCGATCACCCATGTGTTCACCGTCCAATGCGAGACGACGTCCGGCGTGCTCAACCCCATCGACGCGCTCGCCGACGTGACCGCCAAGCACGGCCGCCGCTTGCTGGTCGATGCGATGAGCGCGTTCGGCGCGCTTTCGCTGTCGAAATCTTGCCGTTACGACGCGCTGGCCGCGTCGTCGAACAAGAATCTCGAAGGCGTACCGGGACTCGGCTTCGTCGTCTGCGACAAGGCGGCGTTGGCCGGAACCAAGGGTAACGCGACGACGCTGGTGCTCGATCTGCACGACCAATGGCAGGGCTTCGAGAAGACCGGCCAATGGCGCTTTACCCCGCCGATCCACACCATCATGTCGCTCGCCAAGGCGCTGGACGAACACGCGGCCGAGGGCGGCGTCGCGGGGCGCGGCAAGCGCTACGCCAACAACTGCCGCGTACTGGTCGAAGGTCTGCGCGAAATGGGCTTCGTCACGCTGCTGCCCGACGCGTCGCAGGCGCCGATCATCGTGACGGTGCGCATGCCTGCCGATAACAAATTCGTCTTCCAAGCCTTCTATGATCGGCTGAAGGATCACGGCTACGTGATCTATCCGGGCAAGCTGACGGTGGCGGATTCATTCCGCATCGGCTGCATCGGCCGGATCGATGAAAACCAGATCAAGGGCGTGCTCGCGGCGATCGCCGCCACGCTCGCCGAAATGGGTGTCGCGACCGGCGCGCCGGCGCGGGCCCAAGCGGCGGAATAAGGAGCCGACATGGGCAAGATGGACGTCAATGGCCGCGCCTACGCGCTGCCGCAAAACCCGGTGGTCGTCGTTTGCGTCGACGGCTCGGAACCCGGCTATATCGAAGCGGCGATCGCCAAGGGCCGCGCGCCCTTCTTCGAACGCTGCTTCGAAAGCGGCACGGCGCTGATCGGCCATTGCGTGGTGCCGAGCTTCACCAACCCGAACAATCTCTCGATCGTCACGGGCGTCCCGCCCGCCATGCACGGGATTTCGGGCAATTACTTCCTCGATCCGGAAACGGGCAAGGAAGTTATGATGAACGATCCGAAATTTCTGCGCGCGCCGACGCTGTTCCAAAAGCTGCAGGAGCTCGGCAAGACGCTCGCCATCGTCACCGCGAAGGACAAGCTGCGCGCGTTGCTCGGGCACGGCGTTGCGATGGCGCCTGGCAAGGCGGTGTGCTTCTCGTCGGAGAAATCCGACAAGACGACGATCGCCGAAAACGGCATCGACAACGTCAACGCATTCGTCGGCATGGGCGTGCCGGACGTCTATTCGGCGGGCCTGTCGGAATTCGTGTTCGCCGCCGGCGTCAAGCTGATGGAAACGATGCGGCCCGACGTCATGTATCTGTCGACGACGGATTACATCCAGCACAAGCACGCGCCCGGCACGCCGGTCGCCGACGATTTCTACGCGATGATGGATTCGTATCTGGCGCGCCTCGATGCGTTGGGTGCCACGATCGTCGTCACCGCCGATCACGGCATGAACGCCAAGCACGGTGCGGACGGCAAGCCCGCCGTCGTCTATCTGCAGGACGCGCTCGACGATCTGCTCGGCAAAGCCGCCGCGCGTGTGATCCTGCCGATCACCGATCCTTACGTCGTGCATCACGGCGCGCTCGGTTCCTACGCCGTCGTCTATCTTCCCGCGGGCGCCGACAGAGCCGCGATCGCGCGCCATATCGCGGCGATCAAGGGCGTCGAAACGGTGCTCGCCAAGGACGAAGCGGCGGCGAAATTCCAATTGCCGCCGGATCGCTTGGGCGAGCTGGTCGTCGTGTCGACGAAACACGTCACGGTGGGGACGAGCGTCGAGCGCCACGATCTTTCGGGCCTCAAGGAGCCGCTGCGCTCGCATGGCGGCGTGTCCGAACAGAACGTGCCGCTGATTTCCAATCGCAAGCTGACGGTCGAAGCCGGACGGACCTACCGTAATTTCGACGCGTTCGATTTCGCCTTCAACCGTGTCGCCGAAAAGGTGCCCGCATGAACGCTCCCGTCAAATTCCCCCGTATCGAATTCCGCGCGGAATCCTTGCGTATCGCCGGCAAGAAAGTCGCGGGCGATCTGGGCACGCTCGACGTGTTCGATCCCTATACCGGTGCGGTCGTCGGCACAGTGCCGCGCGCCAGCGCCGCGCAGGTCGCCGAAGCCTTCAGGATCGCGGCGGCCTACAAACCGAAGCTCACGCGCTACGAGCGGCAGAAGATCCTGATGAAGACGGGCGAGTTGATCGCCGCGCGCAAGGAAACGCTCGCGCGCATCATCACCGCCGAAAGCGGGTTGAGCCTGAAGGACTCGTATTACGAGGTGGGTCGCGCCTACGACGTCTACACGCTGTCGGGCCAGCTCGCGATCCGCGAGGATGCAGAGACCTTCGCTTGCGACATCACCCCGCACGGAAAGGCGCGCCGCATCCACACGCTGCGCGAGCCGTTGCAGGGCGTCATCTCGGCGATCACGCCGTTCAACCACCCGCTCAACATGGTCTCGCACAAGATCGCGCCCGCGATCGCGACCAATAACCGCGTGGTGTTGAAGCCGACGGAATTGACGCCGCTGACTGCGCTCGCACTCGCCGACATCCTCTACGAAGCCGGTTTGCCGCCCGAAATGCTGTCGGTCGTCACCGGTTCGCCGGCCGATCTGGGCGACGCGATGATCACCGATCCGAATATCGATCTGGTGACGTTCACCGGCTCCGTCGCGGTCGGCAAGATGATCGCACAGAAGGCCGGCTATCGCCGCGTGGTACTCGAACTCGGCGGCAACGATCCGCTGATCGTGCTCGACGACGCCGATCCGGATAAGGCCGCCGAACTCGCCGTCGCCGGTGCGACCAAGAATTCGGGCCAGCGCTGCACGGCGGTCAAACGCGTCCTCGCGGTCGACAGCATCGCCGACAAGCTGGTCGAGCGCATCATGGTCCACGCCAAGAAACTCAAATCCGGCGACCCGATGGACCCCGAAACCGATATCGGCACGGTGATCCACGAGCGCGCGGCGCAAAGCTTCGAAAAGCGCGTGATCGACGCGGTGGGCCTCGGCGCCAAGCTGCTCCACGGCAACAACCGTCACGGCGCCTTGTACCCGCCGACGGTCGTCGACCATGTGCCCTACGATTGCGAATTGGTGCGCGAGGAGACGTTCGGCCCCGTCATTCCCGTCGTGCGCGTCAAGGACATCGACGATGCGATCCGCGTGTCGAACTCGACCAAGTACGGGTTGTCGTCGGGCGTGTGCACGTGGCGCCTCGACCATATCAACCGCTTCATCAAGGAACTGAATGTCGGCACCGTGAATATCTGGGAAGTGCCCGGCTATCGCATCGAAATGTCGCCCTTCGGCGGCATCAAGGATTCGGGGCTCGGCTACAAGGAAGGCGTCGTCGAGGCGATGAAGTCCTTCACCAACGTGAAGACCTATTCGCTGCCCTGGAGCGCTTCGTAAGCGCGCGCACCGGGAGTTGATCGGGCTTTACGCCGCGCATCCGTTTGTTTAGCCTTTTCCGGAGACGATCCGGGGAAAACGCATGCGGATTTGGATGGCGTTGCTGGCGTTGCTGGTCCTTGGGGTCGCACCAGCGCGCGCCGACGAAGCGAGATTGTCGGCGGCCCTCGACGCGTTCGAGCAGTTGACGCTGTGGCGCGACGCGGCGGGCACGGCCGCCGGCGGCGCCGTGCCGACCGGCGCCATCGTGCGCTGGAACC
>VYME01000107.1_pt1 | contig 77360 bp, 62 predicted proteins | sample 5115281 | NCBI WGS metagenome assembly VYME01 (sample SAMN12291780, study PRJNA351875) | freshwater metagenome | isolation source: freshwater lake | place: USA: Michigan, Wintergreen Lake | collected 2013-08-08
GACGGTGGTGGAGAAGCGCTCGTGCTCGAAGATCTCGGGCAGGATCTCGCTGGACAACGAGACGGCGACGCCCGGCAGTTCCTCCACCAGGATGTCGCGCATCTTCTCTTCGTTCCCGGGGTTGGCGAACGCGTTCACGAAGCAGACCGCGACGGTCGCCACCTTGCGCTTGCGGATCACCGCGGCGAGCGCGCGGGCCTCGGCTTCGTCGATGCCCTTGAGGACCTTGCCTGCGTAGTCGACGCGTTCCTTGATCGTGAGGCGGTCGCGGCGGCGGATGTACGGGCCGGCCATCTCCGCGTAGGTGTCCCACAGGTCGTTCCGCGTGCCGCGGCGGATCTCGATCACGTCGCGGAATCCTTCCGTCGTCACCATCACCGCCGGGGGGAAGCGGCGGGTGATGAGCGCATTGGTCGCCAGCGTCGTGCCGTGCGAGAACAGCACCATGTCCTTGAGCGCCACACCGCCGGCGGCGATGCCCTGGAGTACCCCTTCGATCGGGTCGGGCGTCGTCGCGACCTTGGCGACGTGCATCTTGCCGGTGCGGTCATCGAGGATGCAGATGTCGGTGAACGTGCCGCCGACGTCGCACGCCACGCGGTATGCGGGCTTGGGCCCGTCGGGCGTCTTCTGTTCCTTGCCTTCCAATGCAGTGACGGTCATCTCCGAATCTCCTCAGTATCCCGCGCCGGGAGCGGTGGAATCCGCCATGACCGACGCGACGTGGATTGCGTGAGACCATTGGATCGCAGTGCGCCCGGGCGGCTCAATACCACCGTGGAGGTACCCCCAACGAGTGGTGCCGACCGCGCGCCGAGGCGGGACAATGCCGCGCAGGCCACCGTATCCGGCGGCGACTTTGTGACATTCACCAAAGGGGAAGATGATGGAAAAGGAAGTGCTGGCGGCGGCGACCCGGCTATGCGACGCGTTCGCGCAGGGACGCATCAGTGACTACTTCGCGTGCTTCGCGCCAAATGCGAACTTCATCTTCCATTCGATGCCGGGGCGCATCGATTCACTGGCGGACTACCGCGCGCACTGGGCCGATTGGGAACGGGATCTCGGGCTCCAGGTGCTCGGGTGTGATTCGTTCGATCGCACCGTGGCCATCCACGGCAACACCGCGGTGTACACGCACTCGGTGACTGTCCGCGTACGCACCCGCACCGCCGGGGACGAGACCCGGCATGAGCGCGAGACGATCGTGTTCGTGCGCGGGTCCGACGGCGCGTGGCTGGCCGTCCACGAACATCTGTCGAAGGATCCTTCGGCTACCTGAACGGCAACCCGCCTCACACGGGCTTGTCGGTCAATCCGGTTCGGTGCCCGGCGACGTCGGCGCACCGTCGTCGCGCTGCGCCAGCCACGCGAGGGCGGCGTCGCGATATCGCGAGAGTCCCTTGTACTCGACGAGTTCCGGCGGCAGCGTCCGCAGCACGCGATTCAGGCGGCGCGACCACTTGGGGATCGTGCTCAGTTCCTCGAGGCTGATCAGATAGCACCGGATGCCGAACAGGATGGCGTTGCTGCGGGGCAGCCGGAAGAGCGACTGCAGTTCCACCCGCAGATGCACCAGCCTGCCGGCGTTCTCCGGTGTCACCGTCGTGCGATCTGGCCCCCAGTGCGGATACTGCTCCGGGGAGGTGTCCATGCGCGGGTTGATGGTCATCGTCCAGTTGAGCCGCCGCACCGGGCGGCCCAGCTGCAGGTTGAGCAGGAACTTGAGTGCCCGGTCGAACACGCCGTGTTCGTGGGCGAGCGGCACGGGGCCGTGCCATTCGTGGAACTTCATGCCGATGTCGAATTCGAGCGACCAGTCGGCCTGGCAGGTCACCATGCCGCCGTCGATGAAGAGGTTGTTCTCGCGCTGGTCCTGCAGCGTGAGGTCCCCCTGCATCTGGCGGCCGATGTACTCGAGGGGTTCGCAGGGCAGGGTGGCCGCGTCGCCGAAGACGAATTGCTGATCGATGCCGAGCGCGTGATTGGTCCAGTGCCACCGGTTCCCGTTGCGGACGAGCGTGAAGTGTTCGGGGTAGTCGGCGGAGAGGTTCTCCATCAGGAGTTCGAGCGTGTCCCACTGTGCCGACATCATGTGCGGCAGGACCTGGCACCGCTTGGGGTCCTTCGCGAGCACCAGCGCGCGCTCGCGGCACTCCGCGACGTAGTGCTCGTCGATGTCGAAGGGGTTGTCGTAGGCCGCGGTCGGGCCGCCTCGCACGTGCGGCTCGATGTTGACGGCGTACCGGTAGATGTCCTCGCCGAACGGGAATGGAAAGCGGCGGATCGCTGCGGGGGAGTTCCGGTACGTGAAGTCGTCGCGGTACGTCTCGTCGGGCTTGAAGGCGATGGTCATGGGAGGCGTTCCGGGGCTGGGGCACTATCGATCGAGGACCAGCGAGCGGCAGTCGGCCCGCGAGACGCAGGGCATGATCCGGTCGCCGGCCGCCTTCTGTGCGTCCGACAGGTAGACGTCGTGGTGCAGCAGGGTGCCGTCGATCGACAGCACGGTCGTCTCGCATTGCCCGCAGGCGCCGCCGCGACACAGGTACGGTGCATCGACGCCCGCCGCCTCGATGGCTTCGAGGAGACTCATCTCGGGCGGCACCGTGATGCGCTTGCCGGAGCGCGACAGGGTGACCTCGAACGGCTTGCCGGCGGGCGGCGCGGTGAAGCGCTCCCAGTGGATGTGGCTCTCGGGCCAGCCGGCAGCGCGGGCGGACGCGATCACCGCCTCGATCATCGCCGTGGGGCCGCACACGTAGAGGTGCGTCCCGAGCGGTTGCACCGCGAGGATCGCATCGACATCCATCGCCGGGCCGGGGCAGTCGAGATGGAGCTTCACGGACTCCGGCGCCAGTGCCTGCAGTTCGATGGCGAGCGTCGCGTGCTCGATGGACCGCGCCCCGCAATGCACCTCGAACGGCACCGTCCCGTGCAGCAGTTCGCGAACGTGGGCCGACACCGGCGTGATGCCGACCCCGCCGGCGATGAGCACGTGGCGCCGCGCGAGCTTGTCGAGCGGGAAGAGGTTCACCGGCGGCGTGATGGCGAGCCGCGATCCGGGCGTGACCGCCTCGTGCATGAAGCGCGAACCGCCCCGTGACGTCTCCGACAGCCGGACCGCGATCCGGTAGCTTCCGAGGTCCTCGCTGGACCCCATCAGCGAGTACGGGTTGCGCAGTGTCCTGGAGGTGCCCGGCATGACCACCACGACATGCGCGCCGCCGGAGTACGCGGGCAACGGCTTGCCGTCCTCGCGCGTCAGCGTGAACTCGCGTATGAGCGGCGTGACCGGTCGCACCTGCTGCACGACGACCGGGATGGCGTTGTCCGCCGTCATGGGAAGACCTCCTGCACGGCGGGGATCTCGCCCGGCTTCTCGGCATCGGCCTGCACGCCCATGAAGGCCGCGAGTCTCTGGGAATAGTGATCGCGCACGAGCAGCGTCCTGCCACACCCGGCGCAGGCGACGAGGTTCGTGTTCACGTCGAGGTTCATGTGCAGGCAGTGGGTGCAGTGCACGCGCCGCGCGCCGCTGCCGGCGTGCTCTGCCTGGCGTTCGTCGGACCTCATGCCGAGCGCCGCCGCGATCGTCATCACCGACCCCACGAAGCTCTCCGAGCCAGCCGCGTAGAGCCGCGTGCCCATCCGGCAATCGTCCAGGAGCGTCCACAGCCGCGTGAGCAGCGCCGCGCCGTCCGGCAGGACCTCGGTGTCCGTGCGTGCCTCGAGAGTCGAGAGTTCTGCGGCGCTGGACCCGGGCGCGGGTGCGTAGAGGACGCGGCATGGGTCCCTCGGGAACGCGGGGTCGGTCAGCAGGCGGACGATCGCTGCACTGCCCTGGCCTTCAGCGGCAACGACATGGAAGCGGCCGGTCGGATCGGGGGTCAGCGTGCCGTAGACGGGGCGGCTCTTGATGGTCGAGGGAATGGTGGGCGTGGACATGGGATCTCAGGAGGCCACGGACTGGATGCCGATCGTGAGTGCCGCGCCGGCGATCAGCACGAGGTACGGCAGCACCCCGGCGCGCCGCACCGTACCGCCTTCCTCGAGATACATGTCCTCGGCGAGCTGCTGGGGGAACTGCCCCTTGTCCTGCACGTAGTGACGGTAGAGGAACACCGGAATGATGAGCGCCGCGAATACCAGCCCCGAGATCAGGGTGCCCGCGCCCCAGACGTTCGCGCCCAGGGCCATCAGGGCGACGTTGACGAAGGACAGGACGAAGCCCGCGGCGAGGAGCCACAGCGGTGTCCGGAACGGTCGATCCCATTGCGGGCGGTCGAGGCGGTGGATCCACCCCGCGTGAAGGTTGAGGAAGTTGAAGAGGATGTAGCCCACGTTCGACACGGCCAGCACGAACACGTAGTCGGACATCAGCAGCAACAGGAGGTTGAACACCAGGTCGGTCCACATCGCGCGCGTTGGCGCTCCGTGCGGATTCACGTACGAGAGGTAGCGCGGCAGCCAGCCGTCGACCGATGCCTGGTAGAGCGTGCGCGACGACCCGGCCATCGCCGTCATGATCGAGAGCACGAGCGCGAGGATCATCATCACGACGATTACGTTCCCGACGATGGCGCCGCCGCCGATCATCCGGGCCATCACCTGGGCGACCCCCATCCCGCTGTAGATCTCGGGGGCGAGCATCCCGTCGTAGACCGCGGCCTGGGTGACGGTGCCGGCGGCGTCCTTCACTTCCGGGGTCACGAGATTGCCGAGGCCGAGGAACCCCTGGAACGCGAGCGGCACGAGCGAAAACACCACCACGCACAGCAGGCCCGAGTAGAAGATCGCCTTGAAGGTGTCGCGCGCCGGGTCGCGGAATTCGCGCGTGTAGCAGACCGCCGTCTCGAAGGCGTACGTGGACCACGCCGCAATGAAGAGGCCGCCGGCGAGCAGCGTGATGCCGGCGAGGTCCCAGGTGCCGTCGACCACCTGTCCGGCGGCGTCCTTCGCCAGCGGGGCGAGCGGGAAGAAGTGGTTGAGCGGGGCATCCCCGGACACCAGCGGCACGATCCCGACGAGCAGGAGCGGCAGCAGCGCCGCGACGCCGAGCACCAGCTGGGTCCGGGCCGCGCCGGAGATCCCGCGGTGCTGCACGCCGAACGTGACGAGCATCAGCGCCGCGCCGATGAGGAAGGTGGCGTTGATGCGGAGGGACAGCCCGGTCTTCAGCCAGTCGAGGTCGACGAGCGTGATCTGCCACGTGTTGATGGCGGCGTCCGGCGCGAAGAACATCCCGAGGAGATAGCCGGCGCCGAGGCCGGAGCCGATCGCCAGCACGGGTGACCACGCGAACCAGTTGCACCACACCGAGAGCGGCGCAACGATCTTGCCGTAGCGCACCCAGGCGATGGCGCCGTAGACCGAGGCCCCGCCCGACTTGTGCGGGAACATCCCGGCGATCTCGGCGTAGGTGAACGACTGGATGAAGCCGAACAGGATCGACACCGTCCAGACGAGCCAGGAGGGTTTGCCCACCGTGGCGGCGATGGATCCGATGGAGAACAGCACGAGCGCCGGCACGCCGCTCGCCACCCAGAACGCGCCGGTCCAGTCGATCTTCCGCTGCAGGGAACCCGCAGCGGCCGAGGCGGGGCTGGAGAAACCGGCCGCTCCCGTGGCGGCCGTCATGTCCGCAGGCTCCCGACGGCCGGACGTCCCGGACGTCTTCGCGCGAGACGACATGCGATGCCTGTGGAGCCCGTGTTCATGGTGCACCCCTGAAGTGGAGGACATTCCGCCCGACCTCAGGATCGCCGAGGGGGCGTCGCATCGACAATTCCCCCTCGGTGGTACCCCGGATGGGGTACGGCCGCGATTCGTGGGGACAGCCCCGTGAACTATCATCCGGCGCGGCCGAACCGCCCGAGGAATCCCATGCAGCAGACCAGTCCGTACGACCAGCATCTCGACCGCAACCCCGCGAACTACGTGCCGCTCACGCCGGTGTCGTTCCTCTTCCGGACGGCCGACGTGTACCCGGACCGGACCGCCGTCATCCACGGCGACTGGCGCCTCACGTGGCGCGAGGTGGCGGCGCGGAGCACGCGGCTCGCGTCGGCGCTGGCGAAGCGCGGCATCGGGCGGGGCGACACCGTGGCCGTGATGGCCTCGAACACGCCGCAGATGATCGAGGCGCACTTCGGTGTGCCCATGACCGGTGCGGTGCTGAACACCCTCAACACGCGGCTCGACGCCGCGGCGATCGCGTTCATGCTCGAGCACGGCGAGGCGAAGATCCTGCTGACCGACCGCGAGTTTTCCGCGACGATCCGGGAGGCGCTCGCGAAGCTGCCGGCGCGGATCCCCGTGATCGATATCGACGACGTGCTGGCACCCGGTGGCGACCTGCTGGGCGAGATGGACTACGAGGCGTTCCTGGCGACGGGCGATGCGGACTACGCGTGGTCACCGCCTGCCGACGAGTGGGACGCCATCGCGATGTCGTACACGTCGGGGACGACCGGGAATCCGAAGGGCGTCGTGACGCATCACCGCGGCGCGTACCTGAACGCGGTGTGCAACGCGACCACATGGTCCATGCCGCACTTCCCGGTGTACCTGTGGACGCTGCCGATGTTCCACTGCAACGGCTGGTGCTTTCCCTGGACGATCGCGCTGATGGCCGGGACGCACGTGTGCCTGCGGCGGGTCGACGCGAAGGCGATCCTGGATGCGATCCGCGACCATCGCGTCACCCACTATTGCGGGGCGCCCATCGTCCACAACATGCTGATCGACGCCCCCGACGAGTGGAAGGCAGGCATCGGGCACAAGGTGTCCGGACTCGTCGCCGCCGCGTCGCCGCCCGCGTCGATGATCGAGGGCATGGAGCGCATGGGATTCGATGTCACTCACGTCTACGGACTCACCGAGGTCTACGGGCCGGCGTCGGTGTGCGCGAAGCATCCGGAGTGGGATGGTTTGTCGCTCGAGGCCCGCGTCGAGAAGAACGGGCGTCAAGGGGTCCGCTATGCGCTGCAGGAGGGGATGGGCGTGTTCAATCCCGAGACCATGCAGCCGGTGCCGCGGGACGGCACGACCATGGGCGAGATCTTCTTCCGCGGGAACATCACGATGAAGGGGTACCTCAAGAACCCGGAGGCCACCGACGAGGCCTTCCGCGGGGGCTGGTACCACACGGGGGACCTCGCGGTGATCTTCCCCGACGGGTACGTGAAGATCCGCGACCGGTCGAAGGACATCATCATCTCCGGCGGCGAGAACATCTCGTCGATCGAGGTCGAGGACGTCCTGTACCGGCATCCGGCGGTGACGGATGCGGCAGTGGTCGCGAAGGCCGACCCACGTTGGGGCGAGACGCCCTGCGCCTTCTTGACGCTGCGCTCCGGTGCGGTGGTGACGGCCGAGGAGATCATCGAGTTCTGCCGCGAGCGGCTCGCCCGCTACAAGGTCCCCCGCAGCGTGGTGTTCGGGCCGCTGCCGAAGACGTCCACCGGCAAGATCCAGAAGAACGTCCTGCGCGACAGCCTCCGAGAGGGCTGACCTGCGCGCCCGGGTCTTGTGCGGGTGCGACAACCGACTTTGTCCAGGCCCGGCATTCCGGGGGATCGGCGGCGTGCTGCGCTGCGTTAGAATCCCCGGCTTCCCATTAGAACCATGTGCCGGAGCTCTCGATGAAGATTCTCGTGCCCGTCAAGCGGGTCGTCGACTACAACGTGAAGGTGCGCGTCAAGGCGGATGGCACCGGTGTCGAGACGGCCAACGTCAAGATGTCGATGAACCCCTTCGACGAGATCGCCGTCGAGGAGGCGGTGCGGCTGAAGGAGGCCGGCGTCGCCACCGAGATCATCGCTGTCTCCATCGGCGTCGCCCAGTGCCAGGAGACCCTCCGCACGGCGCTTGCGATCGGAGCCGACCGCGCGATCCTGGTCGAGACGGCCGAGGAGACGCAGCCCCTCGGCGTCGCCAAGGCCCTGAAGGCACTGGTCGACAAGGAGCAGCCCGGGCTCGTCATCCTCGGGAAGCAGGCCATCGACGATGACTCCAACCAGACCGGCCAGATGCTCGCCGCGCTGCTCGGATGGTCCCAGGCCACGTTCGCATCCAAGGTGAAGATCGACGGTGCCAACGCCCAGGTGACGCGCGAGATCGACGGTGGCCTCGAGACCATCTCGATCAAGCTGCCCGCGGTCATCACGACGGACCTCCGGCTGAACGAGCCCCGCTACGTGACCCTGCCCAACATCATGAAGGCCAAGAAGAAGACGCTCGACACGGTGACGCCCGAGTCGATCGGCGTCGACATGAAGCCCCGACTCAAGACCCTGAAGGTGAGCGAGCCCGGCAAGCGCGGGGCCGGCAAGCAGGTGGGGAGCGTGCAGGAACTCGTCGAAAAGCTGCGCAACGAAGCGAAGGTGATCTGATCATGGCCATTCTCGTCATCGCGGAACACGACAATTCCCAACTGAAGGCGGCGACGCTCAACACCGTGGCCGCGGCCACGAAGATCGGCGGCGACATCCACGTGCTCGTGGCCGGTGCCGGCTGCGGCAGCGTGGCCACCGCCGCCGCGGCCGTCGCAGGTGTCTCGAAGGTCCGGGTCGCCGACGCGGCGACCTACGCAAGCGGCCTCGCCGAAAGCCTCGCGACGCTGATCGTCTCCGTCGCCAAGGAGTACACGCACGTCCTGGCACCCGCCACGGCCTTCGGCAAGAATGTCCTGCCGCGCGTCGCAGCACTCCTCGACGTCGCGCAGATTTCCGAGATCGTCTCGGTCGAGTCCCCCGACACCTTCGTGCGACCCATCTACGCGGGTAACGCCCTGGCGACCGTGCAGTCGGCGGATCCGATCAAGGTCATCACCGTGCGCGCGACGGGCTTCGATGCCGTGGCCGCGAGCGGTGGTTCCGCCGCCGTCGAGCCGGTGGCGGCTCAGGCCGATGCGGGCCTCTCGACGCTCGTGGGGCAGGAACTCACGAAGTCGGCGCGTCCGGAACTCACGGCCGCCCGCGTCATCGTCTCCGGTGGCCGTGGCATGGGCAGCGGCGAGAACTTCGTGATCCTCGAAGCGCTGGCCGACAAGCTGAGCGCCGCCGTGGGAGCTTCCCGTGCGGCCGTCGACGCCGGCTTCGTGCCGAACGACTACCAGGTGGGCCAGACCGGCAAGATCGTCGCCCCCGAGCTGTACATCGCGGTGGGGATCTCCGGTGCGATCCAGCACCTGGCCGGCATGAAGGACAGCAAGGTGATCGTCGCGATCAACAAGGACGCCGAGGCGCCCATCACCCAGGTGGCGGACTACTGGCTCGTGGCGGACCTCTTCCAGGCCGTCCCCGAACTTACCGCCGCGCTGTAGCGTCTTCACCCGCAGGAAGGTGGCGTCGGCCGGCGCCACCGCGTTGCCCCCCGGAGGAACCCCGAGATGTCCACTTACGCCGCCCCCATTCGTGACATGCAGTTCGTGCTGAACGAGCTGGTCGATCTCTCCGCCATCCGGGCGCTGCCCGGTCACGAGGAGGTCACGCCCGACCTGGTCGACGCCGTCCTGGAGGAGGCCGGCAAGTTCGCCGCCGGCGTGCTGGACCCGCTGAACAAGGCCGGGGACCGCATCGGCGCGAAGCTCGAGAACCACGTGGTCACGGCGGTGCCGGGCTTCAAGGACGCCTACCGGCAGTTCGTGGACGCCGGATGGGCCTCGGTGGGCGGCGAGCCCGAGTTCGGCGGCCAGGGCCTGCCGCACGTGCTCTCGCAGCAACTCTCCGAAATGTGGAACGCGGCGAACATGGCGTTCTGCCTCTGCCCGATGCTCACCACCGGCGCGATGACGGCGATCCGCCGCCACGGCTCCGACGAGCAGCGCGCGACCTACGTGCCGAAGCTCGTGTCCGGCGAGTGGACCGGGACCATGAACCTCACCGAGCCGCAGGCCGGCTCCGACCTCTCGGCCGTCCGCACGAAGGCGACACCCGAGGGCGATCACTACCGCATCAAGGGCACGAAGATCTACATCACGTGGGGCGAGCACGACATGACGCCGAACGTCGTGCATCTCGTGCTGGCCCGCACGCCCGACGCGCCCGAGGGCGTGAAGGGCATCTCCCTCTTCATCGTGCCCAAGTTCCTCGTGAACGCCGACGGTTCGCTGGGTGCCCGCAACGACGTGAAATGCGTGTCGATCGAGCACAAGCTCGGCATCCACGGCAGCCCCACCTGCGTGATGGCGTACGGCGACGGTGACGGCGCGATCGGCTACCTCGTCGGCGAGGAGAATCGGGGCCTCGAGTACATGTTCACGATGATGAACTTCGCGCGCCTGGAAGTCGGCGTCGAGGGCGTCGCCATCGCCGAGCGCGCGTACCAGCATGCCCTGGATTACGCGAAGCAGCGCGTGCAGGGCCGCGAGATCGGCGTGAAGGCCGGCGACCGCGTGTCGATCATCCATCACCCCGATGTGCGCCGCATGCTGATGACCATGAAGGCCCGCGTCGAAGCCATGCGTGCCCTGGCTGCCGCCGCGGCCGAGTCCCTGGACCACGCACTCTCCAGCGCCGACCCCGAGGCCAAGCGTCGTGGCCAGGCGGTGTTCGACCTGCTGACGCCGGTGGTGAAGGGCTGGTGCACCGAGCACTCGACGCTGGTGGCCTCGATCGGCGTGCAGATCCATGGCGGGATGGGCTTCATCGAGGAAACGGGCGCGGCCCAGTACATGCGCGACGCCCGGATCACGTCGATCTACGAAGGCACGACCGGCATCCAGGCCAACGACCTCGTGGGCCGCAAGCTCGCCTTCGAGAAGGGCGTGACGGCCAAGGGCCTCATCGCTGCGATGCGTGCGTTCGATGCGGAACTCGCTGCGGTCGCCGATCACCCCGGACTCTCCGTGATGCGCAAGGCGCTGTCCGACGGCGTGGACGCTCTCGATGCCGCCACGGATTGGCTGCTCGCGACCTTCCCGACGAACGCGAAGGCCGCCGTGGCCGGCGCGGTGCCCTACCTCGAACTCTGGGGCACGGTGGCCGGCGGCTGGCAGATGGTCCGCGCGGCACTCATCTCGAAGCGCCATCTCGACGCTGGCACCACCGATCACGACTTCTACCGCGCCAAGCTCGCGACCGCCCGCTTCTACGCGGACCACATCCTCCCGCTCGCGCCGGCGCACGCCCACGCCGTCATGCACGGTTCCGTGAGCACCCTGGCGCTGAACGAAGCGATGTTCTGAACGGGCCGGCCGGTCGGCGGGGCGACGACATCGCTTCGCGACCGGCCGTGGTGGAACAGCCGTCCACCGGCCTCATGGCTACGTCGAAGCTGTGGGGTCGCCAGTTCTCCCGACAATTCCGGACCATGTCTCGGCGGACCGGGCATGTGCCGCGCTTTCCGCTTTCCGTTGACCCCCCTCGAAACCGATAGGCATCATCCGCCAATCATGCGGTCGCGCGGGCGTCGTCCGGAGTCGGGCTGACGGGACGCCTGCACGCGCCGATCCGCGGTGTGTCCTGGAGGAGGTCTCGTCATGGGTGCAGTTCTCGCGATCGTCGTCGTGATCGTGGCGTGGACGCTGGCGGCGCGTCGCGCCCGGGGGGTGGCGTGGGCGGTGGCCGCGCTCGCCGTCCTTGGCCTGGCCCATGTCGTCGGTGTGCTCGGTGCGCGTCCGGCCACGACGGCTGCGGTCCTCGTCGCCATCGTGGCGATCCTCACCCTGGTGACGCCACTGCGGCGGGGACTTCTCAGCGACCGGTTCCTCGTCTGGTTCCGCAAGGTCCTGCCGCCGGTATCGGCGACCGAGCAGGAAGCGCTCGACGCCGGGACCGTCTGGTGGGACGGCGATCTCTTCGGCGGCCGGCCCGACTGGCAGCGCCTCCTCGCGTTCCCGAAGCCGACGTTGTCGTCCGAGGAGCAGGCCTTCCTCGACGGTCCGGTGACCGAACTGTGCGGGATGCTCGACGACTGGGAGGTCACGTACGAACGCAACGACCTCCCGCCGCACGTCTGGCAGTTCATCAAGGATCGCGGGTTCATGGGGATGATTATTCCCCGCGAGTACGGCGGACTCGGCTTCTCGGCGCTGGGCCACAGCGAGGTGGTGGCGCGGCTCGCGACGCGCAGTCCGACGGCCACGGTGACGGTCATGGTCCCGAACTCCCTCGGCCCCGCGGAACTGCTGCTGCACTACGGGACGGACGACCAGAAGCGCCACTACCTGCCGAGGCTGGCGAAGGGGCTCGAGGTGCCGTGCTTCGCGCTGACGGGGCCGGAGGCCGGCTCCGACGCCGGCTCCATTCCGGATGTCGGCATCGTGTGTCGCGGCACACACGAGGGGCGCGAGGTGCTCGGTATGCGCGTGACGTGGGAGAAGCGCTACATCACGCTCGGGCCCGTCGCGACACTCCTCGGGCTCGCGTTTCGTCTGAAGGACCCCGACGGGCTGCTGGGGGAGCAGGCCGATGTCGGCATCACGCTCGCCCTCATCCCGACCCGGCATCCGGGCGTCGAAATCGGGCGCCGGCATTTCCCACTGAACGGATCCTTCATGAACGGTCCGAACTCCGGTCGCGACGTGTTCATCCCCATGGACTGGGTGATCGGCGGGCCGGCGCGTGTGGGGCAGGGCTGGCGGATGCTCATGGAATGCCTCGCGGCGGGCCGCTCGATCTCGCTGCCGTCGTCGTGCGCGGGCATGGCGAAGCTGGCGGCCCGGACGACCGGCGCGTACGGACGCATCCGGACCCAGTTCCGCACGCCGGTGGCGCGCTTCGAGGGCGTCGACGAGGCGCTCGCCCGGATCGTCGGGCACACCTACCTCATCGAGGCCGCGAGGGTGATGACCGCAGGCGCCGTGGATCTCGGCGAGAAGCCCTCGGTGATCTCCGCCATCGTGAAGTACCACCTGACCGAGCGCGGCCGTGCCGTCATCAACGATGCGATGGACATCCATGGCGGCAAGGGCATCTGCCTGGGGCCCAACAACTACCTCGGCCGCGCGTACCAGCAGGTGCCGATCGGCATCACCGTGGAGGGCGCCAACATCCTCACGCGCAGCATGATCGTGTTCGGGCAGGGGGCGATCCGCTGCCACCCGTTCGTGCTCCGCGAGATCGCCGCGACCCGCGATCCCGATGCTGCCCGCGCCTCGCGCGAGTTCGATGTCGCCCTGTGGGGCCATGTCAGGTTCCTGCTGGGCAACTTCGCGACGGCGCTCTGGCACGGCCTGACGGGCAGCCGTTTCGCTGCGGCGCCGGCTGGAAATCCGATGGCGCGGCACTACCGCGAGCTGACCCGCCTCTCGGCCGTCTTCGCGTTCGCCGCGGACATCGCGATGCTCGTGATCGGCGGTGCGCTGAAGCGGCGCGAGAAGCTGTCGGCCCGGTTGGGCGACGTGCTGTCGCAGCTGTACCTCGCCTCGACGGTGCTCAAGCGCTACGCCGACGACGGTCATCCGGAAGCCGATGCTCCTATCGTCCGCTGGTGCCTGGAGGATGCCGTGCACCGGGCCGAGGAAGCCCTCCAGGGCCTGGCGCAGAACTTCCCGGGATGGCTGCCGAGGACGCTGATCCGGATCGCGGCGTTCCCGCTCGGTCGCCGGTGCACCCCGCCGGACGACAGGCTCGGCAGTGTGGTGGCACGGCTCGCCACCGAGCCCTCGGCGACGCGCGATCGCCTGACACGCGGCATCTACCTGCCCGTCCGCGAGGACGATCCCGTCGGGCGGCTCGAAGTGGCGCTGGCGGCGGTCCCGATGGCAGACGTTCTCGATGGGAGGCTTCGCACGGCCACGCGCGAGGGGCGGCTCGCTGCCGATGGGGAAGGGCGCCTCGACGAGGCGGTCCGGCTGGGCATCCTGACGGCTGACGAAGCGGCCGCACTCGCCCGGCATCGACGCGTCGTGCGGGACTGCATCATGGTCGACGACTTCCCGAACGATGTCGGTCGGGCGGCCATGGCCGTGCCGGAACCGGCATCGTTCCTTCGGGCGCAACGCATCGCCTGACGGGGCGGCGGGAGTTCTTCCCGACGGTGCGGCTGGCCCACGCGGGTGCCACAGCACGATGGCGTTTGCATGGTTAAATCCCGGGGTGTCCGGAACGCCGCGTCCTGCCACCCCGGACGGCTGCCGGCGCCGCTTGCCGACGGGGCAACGCTCATGGAATGCCGATGACCACTCAGGAAGACACCACAGACGTCACGCTCCCCACCAACCGCGAGGTCGTCCTGCGCGTCGTGCCGATGCCGTCCGACGTCAACTCGACCGGCGACATCTTCGGTGGCTGGATCATGGCGCAGGTCGACATCGCGGGGAGCATCCCCGCTTTCCGGCTTGCCCAGGGGCGGGTCGCCACCGTCGCCGTCAATTCGTTCGTGTTCAAGCAGCCCGTGCTCGTCGGCGATCTCGTCAGCTTCTATGCGGAGGTGGCCCGGGTCGGGCGCACGTCCGTGACCGTCAATGTCGAAGTCTTCGCGGAACGCGGGATTCCGCAGCGAGCAGTGAAGGTCACCGAGGCCACCCTGACGTACGTGGCCATGGATGAGTCGCGTCGCCCGCGGCCGGTCCACCACCGGCCGGGCCAGGAAACCTGAGATCTCGCCGCGATGGCCGCGGCAAGCGACGCCCATGCAGTGATGTTTTTCGCACAGGAACGGAGGCGATCATGAAACAGGCAATCCACTTGGCGCTCCTCGGTACCGCGAGCGCGTTCTCACTTCTCGTCGCGACGGGTGCAGCACAGGCAGCGGGCTTCGCGCTGCCCTACCAGGGGGCGTCGGCCATCGGCAACTCGCTCGCGGGCTCCGCCGCGCTCGGGGAGGATGCGACCACCGTCTACTTCAATCCCGCCGGCATGTCGCGGCTGCAGACGCGGCAGGTCTCGATCGCGGGGCACTACATCGATCCGACGTTCAAGTACAGGGATACCGGCTCCACCGGGCCGACCGCCTTCACCGGGGGTAACGGCGGGGATTTCGCCCCGAACACCTTCCTTCCCGCGCTGTTCGCGGTGATGCCCATGGGCGCCTGGCGCTTCGGTCTCGGCATCAGCGCGCCCTTCGGCAGCAAGACGGACTACGACGCGGGCTGGCGCGGGCGGTTCCAGGCCGACTTCACCGAGGTGAAATTCATCAACGTCAATCCGTCGGTGTCGTATCAGTTCGCGGACTGGATCTCGGCCGGCGTCGGCCTGAACTACATCAAGGCGGATGCCGAGATCGAGCGTTCCGCGCTGCTGCCCGGGCCGTCCGAGGGACGCGTCCGCCTGACCGGCGAGGACAGCGCCTTTGCCTACAACCTGGGCGTGCTGATGAGCCCCACACCGGCCACGCGCGTCGGCATCAGCTACCGGTCGCGCGTCGATCTCGATCTGACCGGCCGCCAGCGGGTCACCCTCGCGAGCGGCGCGGAGTTCGCGGCGCAGACCTTCGACATCCGGGCCGATCTGTCCTTGCCGGCCATGACGGCGCTCAGCGTCGTGCACGACGTGAACGACCGATGGGCGCTGCTGGGCGATGTCACGTTCTATCAGTGGAGCGTGATCCAGCAACTGCTGCCGCGGAACGCTTCCACGGGCGCGGCGAGCACGCCTCTCGATCTCAAGTTCCGCAACACCAAGCGCATCTCCCTGGCGGTGAACTATCGCGTCCGGGAGGCCTGGCTGCTGCGGGGCGGCGTCGCATGGGACCAGGCACCCGTCGCCAGTGCCGAGGACAGGACGGCGAATCAGCCGGACTCCAACCGCACCTGGTTCTCCCTCGGCGCCCGATGGGATGCCAGCGCGGCGCACCGGCTCGACTTCGCTTACGCCTACGTGGTGCTCGCAGCGGCGTCGATCAACCATACCGTGACGAATGCGGGCACGCTGCGCGGCGACTACGACAATTCCGCGCACATCCTCGCGGCCCAGTACACGTTCTCGTGGTGAGGTCGCCGGCAGGAGCGCAGACATGACGTCGCCCGAATCCCCGTTCCGCATCCGTCGCGCCGCCGTGCTGGGCGCCGGTGTGATGGGCGCGCAGATCGCCGCGCACCTCGTCAACGCCGGCGTCCCGGTGCTCCTGTTCGAGTTGCCGGCGAAGGAGGGTGCCCCCGCCGGTAACGCGAAGCGGGCGATCGACGGGCTGGCGAAGATCGACCCGGCGCCACTCGCCGATGCCGCCCTCGCGGCGCACATCCATCCGTGCCACTACGACGCCCATCTCGACTCGCTCGCGGACTGCGATCTGGTCATCGAGGCGATCGCCGAGCGGATGGACTGGAAACGGGACCTCTTCATCCGCGTCGCACCGCACCTCGCGCCGCACGCGATCCTCGCGAGCAATACGTCGGGCCTGTCGATCGAGGCGCTCTCGGAGGCACTGCCCACGGCGCTTCGCCAGCGTTTCTGCGGCATCCACTTCTTCAACCCGCCGCGCTACATGCACCTCGTCGAGATCGTTCCGACGGCAGCGAGCGACGGCGCGATGCTCGACGCGCTCGAGACCTTCCTCACCACGACGCTCGGCAAGGGCGTGATCCGCGCGAAAGACACCCCCAACTTCATCGCGAACCGCGTCGGCGTGTTCTCGATCCTCGCGGTGTTCCATCACACGCAGGCCTTCGGACTCGGGTTCGAGGAGGTCGACAGCCTCACCGGCACGCGGCTCGGCCGGCCGAAGAGTGCGACCTACCGGACGGCTGATGTCGTCGGGCTCGACACTCTCGCCCACGTGATCGGCACGATGGAGCGCACGCTGCCCGACGATCCGTGGCACCCGCACTTCCGGGTGCCGGCGTGGCTGCAGGGATTGGTGGGGCGCGGCCAGCTCGGCCAGAAGACCCGCGGCGGCATCTTCCGGAAGGAAGGGCGCGACATCCACGTACTCGATCCGGAAACCAATGGCTACCGCCCGTCGACGCGCGATATCGATCCCGCGGTGGCGGAGATCCTGAAGACGAAGGACCCGGCTGCACGCCTCCGTGCGTTGCGCGAGTCGCGGCATCCGCAGGCGCAATTCCTCTGGGCCGCGACGCGCGACATGCTGCACTACTGCGCCCACCAGCTCGCGACCATCGCCGACAACGCGCGCGATCTCGATCTCGCCGTCCGCTGGGGATTCGGATGGAAGGAAGGTCCCTTCGAACTCTGGCAGGCCGCTGGATGGCGCGAGGTGGCGGGCTGGATCGCCGACGACATCACAGCGGGCCGGACGATGGCAGATGCGCCGCTTCCCGCGTGGGTGACGGAACCCGACCGGACCGGCGTGCATGCGGCAGACGGCGCGTGGAGTCCGGCGGCGCGGATCTCGCGTCCGCGGTCAACCTTGCCCGTGTATCGCCGGCAGCCGTTTCCCGATCCCGTGCTCGGCGAAAGCCGGACGTACGGCACGACGATCCTCGAGACCGACGCCGTACGTCTCTGGACCACCGGCGACGACATCGGCGTGTTGTCGTTCAAGAGCAAGATGCACGCGATCGGCGAGGACGTCCTGGACGGCGTCGCGCAGGCGCTCGACACGGCGGGGCGTGGGCTCGAAGGCGTCGTGCTCTGGCAGACGGAGCCGCCTTTCTCGGCCGGCGCCAATCTTTCGGGTCCTTCGGCCCCGCGTGCCGACAAGCCGAAGCCGTCGGGCTTCGCGTCGATGCTGAAGAAGGTCCGGCGCGAGGCGGAGTCCGCGATCCTGAAGGCGGCGCATCGTCTGAACGTGGCGGATGCCCTGATGGCCGGTCGGCTGGAGAAGGTCGAGGGCATCGTCGCCCGCTTCCAGGAGACCTCGCAGTCGCTTCGCTACTGCCCGTTCCCGACCGTGGCCGCCGTCGACGGCATGGCGCTCGGCGGGGGCTGCGAGTTCCTGATGCACTGCGACCGCACCGTCGCGACGCTCGAAAGCTACATCGGGCTCGTCGAGGTGGGTGTGGGTCTCGTGCCCGGCGGTGGTGGCTGCAAGGAGATGGCGATGCGCGCCGCGGTCGACTCGAAAGGCGGCGACCTCTTCGCGTTCCTGCGCCGCTCGTTCGAAGCTGCAGCGACGGCCCGCGTGGGGCGCAGTGCGATGGAGGCCCGCGAGATCGGATTCCTCCGCGCGTCGGACCCCATCGTGATGCACCGCTTCGAACTGCTCCACGTGGCGAAGGCGGAACTCCGTGCGCTCTCGGCCCGCGGTTATCGACCACCGCTGCCGAGCGACGCCATCCGCGTCGGCGGACGCACCGCAGCCGCGACCTTCCGCGCGCATCTCACCAACCTGCTGGCCGGCGGCCACATCTCGGAACACGACTTCCTGATTGCCACGAAGCTCGCCCACGTGATGACCGGTGGCGACGTCGAGGCGGGCAGTCTGGTCGACGAGCAATGGCTGCTCGATCTCGAACGCGAGACGCTCGTGGCCCTGCTCGCGACCGAACGCACGCAGGCCCGCATCGAGCACACGCTGAAGACCGGCAAGCCGCTGCGCAACTGACAGGACAACCGCGCAATGAAGACACAAGCGCCATGAGCAAGCAGATCCAGGAAGCCTACATCGTCGCGGCGGTGCGGACGCCCGTCGGGAAGGCGCCTCGCGGCATGTTCCGGCAGGTGCGTCCGGACGACCTGCTGGCCCACGCGCTCCGCACGGCTCTCGCGCGGGTGCCGGCGCTCGACGCGTCGACGATCGACGATGTCGTTGTGGGTTGCGCGATCCCGGAGGCCGAGCAGGGGATGAACGTCGCGCGCATCGCGCTCCTCCTCGCGGGGCTGCCGTCCTCCGTTGCCGGTGTCACCGTGAATCGGTTCTGCGCCTCCGGGCTGCAGGCGGTGGCCATGGCCGCCGACCGCATACGGCTGGGCGAGGCCGACGTGATGGTCGCGGCGGGGACTGAGAGCATGAGCTTGATCCCCATGGGTGGGCATCACATCGCGTTCAACGACGCGGTGTTCCGCGGGAACGAGCACGTGGGCATCGCCTACGGCATGGGGATGACCGCCGAGAAGGTGGCGGAGCGCTGGCGCGTGAGCCGCGAGGACCAGGACGCCTTCGCCGTCGAGAGTCATCGGCGCGCGCTGGCCGCGACGCAGGGCGGCGAGTTCGCCGAGGAGATGGCGCCGTTCGAGATCGAACTCCACGAACCCGATCTCGCCTCGCGCGAGGTCGTCGTGAAGCGGCGCATCGTCGGCCACGACGAAGGTCCGCGGGAAGGGACGACGATGGAGACGCTCGCGAAGCTCCGCCCCGCCTTCGCTGCGAAGGGCTCGGTCACGGCCGGCAACAGCTCGCAGACGTCCGACGGAGCGGGGGCGGTGATCCTCGCGAGCGAGGCTGCGGTGAAGCGCTTCGGGCTCGTGCCGCTCGCCCGCTTCGTGGGATTTGCGGTGGCCGGCGTGCCGCCGGAGATCATGGGCATCGGCCCCATCCACGCCATCCCGAAGGTCCTCAAGCAGACGGGCATCGCGCAGGCGGACCTCGGGTGGATCGAGCTGAACGAGGCGTTCGCCGCGCAGTCCCTCGCGGTGATCCGCGAACTGGGGCTCGACGCGTCGGCGGTCAACCCGCTGGGCGGCGCGATCGCGCTCGGTCATCCACTCGGCGCGACAGGGGCGATCCGCACGGCGACGATCGTCCACGGCTTGCGGCGCCGTCGGCAGAAGTACGGCATGGTCACGATGTGCGTCGGGACGGGCATGGGCGCGGCGGGCGTCTTCGAGGCGCTCTGACCTGTTCGGGGCTGCGCGGCGCGCCCGCGACGAACGGCGCCACTTCGGGCATCCTCTCGATGGTCAGAGGGTCACGAGACCGGCACCGATCGGTTGGAACAACCCACGGGAGGATGAGATGAGATTCGCACTGGCTTTCCTGATGATGTGCTTCACGGCGCTGGCCTGCGCGGCCGATCGCACGTCGCCCGTGGGGCTCTGGAAGACCATCGACGACAAGACGCAGCAGCCCCGGTCGCTCGTGCGCATCGTCGAGGCGGGCGGCGCGCTGGAGGGGCGCATCGAGCAGCTTCTCAACCGTCAACCCGATGACGACCCCGACAATCTCTGCCGCGCCTGCAAGGGCGAGCGCAAGGATCGCCCGGTGATCGGCATGAAGATCCTGTGGGGCCTCGTGCAGGACGGCGACGCGTGGGAGGGCGGCGAGATCCTCGACCCGAAGAACGGGAAGACCTACAGCTGCAAGCTGCGGGTGAGTGCCGACGGCACGAAGATGGAAGTGCGCGGCTTCATCGGCCTGTCGCTGATCGGACGATCCCAGACCTGGGTCCGCCAGGAGTGAACCCCGCGGCCACCGGGGCCGCGAGGGTTCCTGAGGCTCCCTAGCAGTCGGATCAGCGCAGCTTCGACCAACCCGGTTCGTGGCGGTCGAGCAGGCGCTGGAGGGCGGCGAAATGCAGCACCGATTGCTGTCGTTCACCTTCGATCTGCCGAGCAGCCTGCTCCACAAGATGCGTCGGCGCGCGCTTCAGCTTCCCGCCGGTGCTCTGCGCGAGGACCTGCACCATGCACGATCGCTCCAGGTAGTACAGGTCATCGAACGTGTACGGCACGTTGTCGCCGCAGACGACCACGCCGTGGTGCGCGAGGAACAGCACATCGCGGTCGCCCAGGGCGTTGCAGATCCGGTCTCCCTCGGAGTTGTCGAGCGCGACACCGCCGTACTCGCCGTCGTAGCCGATGCGGTTCCAGAAGCGCATGGCGTTCTGGTTCGCCGCGCAGTCCAGTTGCCCGTTCTCGAGCAGGCAGAGCGCCGTCGCGAAGGGCATGTGCGTGTGCAGGACGCACTTCTTCCGCTTGTTGAGATGGATGCGTCCGTGGATGAAGAAGGCGGTGGGCTCCACCTGATGCTTGCCCTCCACGACCTCGCCCTTCTCGTCGACGATCATGAGGTCGGCGGGCGTGAGTTCGGACCAGTGGAACCCCTGCGGGTTGATCAGGAAGCGGTCGGGCGAGCCCGGAAGCTCCAGGCTGAAGTGGTTGCAGACGCCTTCGTTCAGCCCCATCCGTGCGGCTGATCGCAATGCAGCCGTCAGTTCGATGCGGGCCTTCTCGATCTCGCGCTTGATGCTCATTTCTTGTCCTCCTCCCTGGATGTCGCCGGATCCCGGCTGATGTCGTTTCCGCCCTCCCGGGGCGGCCTGAAGAAATCGAGCGGCGCCGACACGAATCGCCTTGCGACGGCCAGCGTCAGCGGCCGCGCGTGGGCGAAGCGGACGCGGCGTGCGCGCATCGCGACCATGAGTGCCAGTGTGAAGCTGACCGCGAGGTTCACCAACCCCACGAGCGCGATGCCGAGACACGCGACAGCGATGGCGGACCATCCGACGCTGCCATCGAGGGTCTCGATCGCCAGACCGAAGTTTGCCGCCGAGAACGTGACATGGCGGATGTCGAGAGGCAATCCCAGGTTGTAGCCGACCACTGCGGTCATGCCGAGGGCGAAGCCGAAGAACGCGTTGCCCACCAGGCCGCCGAGATTGTGCTCGACGTAGTTCGCGAAGCGCGCCGCCCGGTCTTCACCGATGACGACGCGGAGCCACTTCAGATGGCGGATGCGCGCGGGGATGTCCCGATAAACGGAGAGATTGTCGAAGTAGCCGGAGACGAGCCCGGTCATGAAGAGATAGACGCCCGCGATCGCCGCGTGGAGGAGGGCGAGGCTTGCCCACGGATGAAGATCGTGCAGGAGATGCCCGGCCTTCTCGACGCCGGCCGGATGGGCGCCGATGCCCAGGAACAGCGCCCGGCTCAGGAACCAGGCGAGCGGCAGCGCCAGCACGACGTTCCCGACGATCGCGATGAACTGCGTGCGCGCGACGCGGACGATCAGTTCCACGAGCGGCGAGAGGTCCAGCCTGCGGTCGGTGCTCGATTCGAGGGCCTGCGCGATGCGGGTCGCCGTCATCGCCGGCTGCTTGGTGGCAAGCGCGAAGTGCAGCACGTGGATGAGGATGAACCCGGCGGCGTACATCAGGCTGTAGAGGAGCCCCTGGATGAATGGCGCGGCGTGCAGACTGCCGAGGGCCAGCTTCGTGAGCGCCATGAACGGGACGATGAGGCCGGCGCCCAGCGCGGCGCGGAACATCCCGCGGAACTCGTCCCGCGTGCTCGTGATGTAGTGCTCGCCGGTGCGCCCCGAGTGCTCCGTGACCTCGCGGGCCAGCAGCTCGGTGTTGCGCGCGAAGTGCTGCCGCAGGCGGTTGCCGTTGTTCGCCGCATCGACGAACTCGGCGAGCAGGCGCGCGGAGGGCAGCGTGCGCGGATTCCCGGGGACGGCATCGAGCAGGGCGAGCAGCGTGCGCTGCCGGGCGATGTTGTCGGTGAGGCGTTGCAGGATGTACGTGAGCGCGATCCCGATCCCCGTCTCGCGCGTGCCACGCCGCACGCGCGCGATCACGTCGTCGCACTGGTCGAGGAGCACGAGGATGTGGCGCACGTCGTCGGTGCATGGCCGCTGGTCCACACCGCTCTCCGTCAGGGCGCCCAGAAAGCCCTGGGTCTCCGCGCACTGTGCGATGAAGGGTGAGAGGTGCTTGCGCAGTTCCGGACGCACGGCCACGAGGTCAGGTTCGAGTCCCAGCGCAGCGATGCGGTGCGCGATGATCCGGACGCTTTCCACGATCTGGCCGAGCGTCGCACGGCCGTGGGCCGAGGCGGACAGATCGAACCCGAGCTGGCCGAACACCGCCGCCCAGTGGGCAGGATCGATGGCGCCCACCCAGACGTGGTCGTCCCGCCGCGGGAACACGCGCTTCACCAGGCCCGAGAGCGCGCGGGGGGCGAGGACCGGCGGGAGGATGCGGTGCATCAGCCGGCGGGCGGTCTCGGTGTAGAAACCGGTGCCAGGCAGGATGCCGAAATCGGTGTACAGCTCGATCTGTTCGCGTGTGCCGAGCAGGGCCGTGAGGTAGTCCGCCAGCGCACGGCGGTGGTCTTCCCGCGCACCGAGCACGAACTGGAGCGCCTGCAGGTTCTTGACGGCCTGCGGCGTGTCGTCGGCGTCGTCCGGCCGCAGTTCGTCCACGAGCTGCGCGAGCAGTTGCCCGTCGTCGTGGACACCGCTCGCGGCGACCCTGGCAAGCACGGCATCCAGGCCGCCCGACGTGTCAGTCATCTGGTGGGTCACGGCCGTCACATGTTCGGATAGTTCGGTCCGCCGCCGCCCTCGGGCACCACCCAGCGGATGTTCTGCGTGGGATCCTTGATGTCGCAGGTCTTGCAGTGCACGCAGTTCTGCGCGTTGATCTGCAGGCGGTCGGCGCCGTCATCCGTCTTCACGAACTCGTACACGCCGGCCGGGCAGTAGCGCTGCTCGGGGCCCGCGTACATCGCCAGATTCGTCTGCACGGGGATCGATGCATCGGCCAGCGTGAGGTGGATCGGCTGGTTCTCCTCGTGGTTCGTGTTCGAGATGAACACGGACGAGAGCCGGTCGAAGGTGAGCTTGCCGTCGGGCTTCGGGTAGTCGATCGGCTTGCACTGCGCCGCGGGCTTCAGGCACTCGTGGTCGCGATGCTTCACGTGCAGCGTCCAGGGTGCGTTGCCGCGGAAGAGCACCTGATCGATGCCGACCAGCAGCGTTCCCGTGACCAGGCCCTTCGACATCGCCGGCTTGAAGTTGCGTGCGCGGAAGAGTTCGTCGTGCAGCCAGGAGGCGCGGAATGCAGTGGGGTACGTGTCGAGGACATCGTGGGAACGTTCGGCGCCCAGTGCCTCGAACGCGGACTCCGCGGCGAGCATGCCGGACTTGATCGCTGCGTGGCTGCCCTTGATGCGCGACGCGTTGAGGAAGCCGGCATCGCAGCCGATGAGGGCGCCGCCCGGGAACACCAGCTTCGGCAGTGCCTGGATGCCGCCAGCGGTGATGGCTCGTGCGCCGTAGGCGATGCGCTTGCCGCCCTCGAGGAAACGCCGCACTTCGGGATGCGTCTTGTAGCGCTGGAACTCCTCGTACGGGGACAAGTACGGATTCTCGTAGGCGAGGCCCACGACGAAGCCGACGGCGACCTGGTTGTTCTCGAGGTGATACAGGAAGGATCCGCCGTAGGTGTCGTTTTCGAGCGGCCATCCGGCGGTGTGCATCACGAGGCCGGGAACGTGCTGCTTCGGATCGATCTCCCACAGTTCCTTGAGGCCGATGCCGTACGACTGCGGGTCGCGACCCTCGTCGAGTTCGAAGCGCGCGATGAGCGACTTGCCGAGATGGCCGCGCGCGCCTTCCGCGAAAAGCGTGTAGCGCCCGCGCAGTTCCATCCCCTGCTGGTGATGCGGCGTGGGCTGGCCGTCGCGTCCGATGCCCATGTCGCCGGTGGCAACGCCGGTCACGGCGCCGTCGGCATCGAAGAGCACCTCGGCCGCAGCGAAGCCCGGATAGATCTCGACGCCGAGGGCCTCGGCCTGCGTGCCCAGCCACCGCACGACGTTCGCGAGGCTGACGATGTAGTTGCCGTGATTCCGGAAGCAGTCGGGCAGCATCCGGTCGGGCGTGCGCCGGGCACCGGTGGCGGTGAGGAACATGAAGCGGTCCTCGGTCACCGGCGTGTTCAGCGGTGCCCCCATCGACTGCCAGTCCGGAAAGAGCTCGGTGATGGCCCGCGGGTCCATCACGGCGCCGGAGAGGATGTGGGCGCCGAGTTCCGAACCCTTCTCGAGCATGCACACCGAGAGGTCGCGACCGTGCTCGCTCGCGAGCTGCTTCAGGCGGATCGCCGCGCCGAGCCCCGCGGGGCCGCCGCCGACGATCACGACGTCGTACTCCATGAATTCGCGTTCTGCCAACTGCGGCTCCTTCGACTTTTCCATGCGTTGCAACGCGGCGCGGCGCAGATGGGGCGCCGCAGGATCGGCTGGGGCGACGAGGTCCGGCGCAGGGCATCCGGGCTAGAATCGCGCCCCCGTGTCCGGGACTTTCCTCGCAAGGTCCGACCCGCGCGATCGCGATCGGTTCGGTGTGCGCGGGCAGTTTCCCCGGGAGCGGCCGATGATAAACCGAAGCCCCATCCGAGACCCGCATTCCGCCATGATTCCGAGCCATCCCACTGCCATGCACATCGAACGCCTGCGACTGCGCTGGGGCGAGATGGATGCGATGCGGCACCTGAACAACGTGTCGTACTTCCGCTATTTCGAGCAGGCGCGCATCTCGTGGTTCGAGGCGCTCGATCTCGACCCCGCAGGCGACGTCGAAGGGGCGGTGCTCGGTTCGATCAGTTGCCGGTTCATCAAGCCGGCGCTCTATCCGTGCGATGTCGTCGTGGCGTTATGGCCGTTACGCATCGGCAATTCGAGCTTCACGATGGGCCAGCAGATGTATCGCGATGGCGGTGATGGCGAGGTCTACGCGGCGGGCGACGCCACCATGGTGTGGATCGACATCGCGACCGGCCGCCCGCGGCCGCTGCCAGAATCGATGCGGGCGTTGCTTCAGGCGGGCCTGGACGCCAGCGCGTCAACCACCTGACCCCGCATGCCGCGGCTTGCCGGGCCCAGGAGGCGCAGGTAGGCCGGCACCACGGCATCGATCGCAGGCAACGTCGGCGACCGGTCCCCGGGATGCGTGATCGCCCGCGATGGCGAGGCGACCGGCCCCGGGATGACCGCGTTGACGCGGAGGTCCGGGTGGACGGCCCACTCCTCGGACTGGGACCGCATCGCGTTTTCCAGTGCTGCCCGTGGCGCGGTGACGCCCGCCCACCACGCGCCAGGTGCCCGCAGGTGCGAGTCGAGCGTGTACACGACCGAGGCGTCGGGCGCGACGCGCAGGTAAGGCAGGCAGACGCGGGTGAGCGCGAGCGGTGCGAGCCAGTTCACCCTGGCGAGCCGCATCCAGGTGTCGAGATCCATCGCGTCGACACCGGTGAGGCGTTCGGTGTGGGCGGCGCAGTGGGCGATGCCGTCGAGTCGGCCGACCGTGCGGATCACGGCGTTCACCGCTTCGCTGAAGTGGCGGTCCGTCGCCGAGGAGAAGTCGAGCGGCACGGCGGCGGGTTCCGGCCCGCCGGCGGCCTCGATCTCGTCGTAGACCGCGGCGAGTCGCGTCTCGTCCCGGCCGTGCAACACCACGGTGGCGCCCCGGGCCGCCACCGCGAGTGCGACGGCGCGGCCGATCCCGCGGGATGCGCCGGTGACCAGGATGCAACGGCCCGACAGGTCGTCGGCCGATGGTGCGGCTGTGCTCATGTGTTCTCCAGAACGGCTGCCGCGGCGGCGAGTCCGCTGCGCACCGCGGCTTCCAGTGTGGCCGGATAGTCCGACGCCGTGTAGTCCCCGGCGAGGTGGAATCCCGGGAGGGCGGTCCGTTGCGCCGGGCGGTCGAGGCCGGGCGTGCAGAGGAACGTGGCGCGCTTCTCGACGATCACCCGGGTCCGCCGCGCCGCGGGCGGCACGCCGATCTGCGTCGCTAGCTGGGCCTCCACCTGCCGCGTCAGCGCCTCCTGTGGTGTCCCGGTCCAACGATCCGACGCGCTGATCACGACACCCAGCCAGCCCCGCTGCCCGCACAACTGCTGTCGATCGAACACCCATTCGCCGGGGCCGTCACCGAGGCCGAGCATCGGGGCGCGCAGTCCGACGTCGACGCCGTAGTCGAGATAGACGGACACGATCGGGGCGTGTCGCATCGCCTCCACGCGGGCAGCCACGCCGGACAGCGTGGGCAGATCGCGAAGCAGGGGGGCGAGGCGCGCGGGGTCGACGGCGCAGATCACCTGCGAGTAGGACTCGGTGCGGCGCGAGGTGCGGATCGTGAACGGCCCCTGGGCGTGGATCGCCGTGACGGCTTCACCGGTGTGGACGCAACCGCCGTGCGCCCGGACGAAGTCGGCGGCGGGCTCCGGGAACATCGCGGAGAGGTCGACGGCGGGGAACACGAGGTCCGACGCCGAGCGTTCGCTGGCGAGACCGTCGCGCAGCACATTCAGAAAGACCTGTGCGTCGGCGACCTCCGGCGGCGTGTTCAGCGCCGCGACGCATAGCGGATTCCAGAGCGCCTCCCGCAGACGCGCCGGCTGTCGGTGCGCGTCGAGCCATGACGTCACCGGGATCGCGTCGCTGCACCGGTAGCCAGTGCGCTCCGCGGCGCGCATCAGGCGGACGGCGGCCAGTCGGTCGGACCAATCGATCCCGCGGGCACCGAGAAGCCCGGTCAGCAGATGCCACGGTGCCGGAAGCTTCGGACAGACGAGGCGGAATCCGTCGACAGTCTCCAGCCTGAGCGGGGTGCGCAGGAAGGCGGCTGCGGGAGCGCCGACGCGCGCAAGGCTCGCGAGGGTTTCGGTGTAGGCGCCGAGGAGCAGGTGGAGTCCGTTGTCCAGCGGCACGCCGTCGATGTCCACGCGGCGTGCCCGTCCGCCAAGCACCCGGGCCGCTTCATAGACGTCGACGCCGATCCCCTCTGCAGCGAGCTTCGATGCGGCGGCCATGCCGGCCCAACCGCCACCGATCACCGCGATGCGGGGACGTTCGGTCATCGCGGGCCGATGGGCTCCGTCGGGCGCCCGGTCATGCGCGGACCCAGGTGCGCCACGCCGTCCAGAGTTTCACGATCGGCGTGAGCGAGACACGGCGGTTCATGATGCGCGCGCCTTCCGTCTCGACCTCGTCGAGGAGCTTGCGATAGATGGCCGCCATCACGAGGCCGGCCCGCTGTCGCTTGCGATCGGCCACCGGCAGCGCCGCCATCGCGCGGGCGTAGAAGGCCTTGGCGCGGTCGGCCTGGAAGCGCAGCAGGGCGGCGATCTGATCGGTTTCGCGGAACAGGATCAAGTCGTCGGTCGTGACGCCGAACCGGTCCAGTTCGTCGAGCGGCAGGTATATGCGGTTCCTTCGGACGTCCTCGCCGACGTCGCGGACGATGTTCGTGAGCTGGAGCGCGATGCCGAGGTCGCGGGCGTAGTCGAGCGTGGCGGGGACCGAGTAGCCGAAGATCCTTGCGGACAGCAATCCGACCACGCCGGCGACCCGGTGGCAGTACACCTCGAGGGTGGCGAAGTCCGGGTAGCGGTTGTAGTCGAGGTCCATCCGCATCCCTTCGATGATGTCCTCGAAGCGGGCCTTGGGCAGGTCGAAGGCCTTCACCACCGGGGCGAGTGCCAGGGACACCGGATGCGTCGGTGTGCCTCCGAAGACCGCGTCGATCTCGGTGCGCCACCAGTCCAGCTTGGTGCGGGCGACGACGGGGTCGAGGCCCTCGTCGACGACGTCATCGACCTCGCGACAGAACGCGTACAGCGCCGTGATGGCAGTCCGCTGGTCGCGTGGCAGGAACAGGAAGCTGTAGTAGAAGCTCGAGCCGCTGCGGGCTGCACGTTCCTGGCAGTACTGGTCCGGGGTCATCGGGCTACCGGGTGAGTGCACGCCAGAGCAGCACGGGCGCGTCGAGTGGACGGAGAACCGGCCGTCGATGGAACACGTCGCCATCGACGGCCGCCAGTTTTTCGAGAATGCGGGCGCCCCCCATCACGATCAGGCGCAGTTCCAGCCCGATGCGTCCGTCGAGCACCCGGCCGAGCGGGGCACCTGCCTGGAGCAGGCGGCGGGTGCGTTCGATCTGGAAGCGCATCAACGATTGCCATCTCGGACCGGTGTCGCCACGCGCAATCATGGCCTCGTCCACGTGGAATCGGGCGAGTTCGTCGAGCGGAAGGTAGATGCGCCCGCGGGCGTAGTCACCGGCCACATCCTGGAGGAAATTCGTCAGTTGCAAGGCGGTGCAGATGCCGTCGCTCAGCGCCAGGTTCCGTGGTTCCGTGCGCCCGAACAGGTGCAGCATGAGCCGGCCGACCGGGTTGGCCGAGCGTCGGCAGTAATGCATCACCTCGCTGAAATCGGCGTACCGGGTCTTCGTGACGTCCTGCCGGAAGGCGTCCAGCAGATCGCGGAAGGGGGCGAGCGGCAGGTTGTAGGTCCGAATCGTCTCCGCGAGGGACCGGTAGAGCGCAGACTGAGGGGATGTCCCCGACTCGATGCGGCTCAGTTCGGCGAGTCGCTCCTCCAGCGCTGCGATCCGCTCGTCGGGTGTGGCATTGCCCTCGTCCGCGATGTCGTCCGCTTCCCGCGCGAAACGGTAGATCGTCGCGACGGGGGGGCGCAGTCTCGCGGGCAGCACGAGCGAGGCCACCGGGAAGTTCTCGTAGTGATCGACGGATGTGGCGGCGCTGGCCATCGGGAAACGCTCGTCGCGTCAGTGAGTTGCGGCACCGCGGCGTTGGCGTCGGGTGCGGAGGGGTGGCGATTGTACTAAAATGCCTCGACCGCGAAAGTGGCGGAATTGGTAGACGCACCAGACTTAGGATCTGGCGCCGCAAGGTGTGGGGGTTCGAGTCCCCCCTTTCGCACCATACGTGTCAGTCCTGCCGATTTCCGTCCGCAGACGCCGTGGCAACACGGGGTCCGGATGCCGAGGCTTCACGCGCGGCGGGTTCCGGACGGCGGAGGAGCAGCCCGGGAGGTCTACGGCGTGACACGATCCACAAACAAATCCGAGTGAACCCCATGCAAGCGAGTTTGGAAACCCTGAGCAGCCTCGAGCGCCGTCTGAAGGTGGCGGTGCCGATGGACCAGATCAACACCGAGATCGACAACCGCCTGAAGCGCCTGCAGCGCACGGTGAAGCTCCATGGCTTCCGCCCCGGCAAGGTGCCCTTCAAGGTGGTGGCCCAGCAGTACGGTCCGCAAGTGCGCCAGGAGGTCCTGGGCGACACGGTCGAGCGGACCTTCGGCGATGCGGTCCGCGAGAAGAATCTCCGGGTCGCCGGATACCCCCGGATTGAGACTGCGCCCCGCGCCGAAGCCGAGAACGCATTTGAATTCACGGCGACTTTCGAGATTTTCCCGGAGATCACCGTCGGTGATCTCTCCGCCGTTGCGATCGACCGCCCGACCGTCGAGGTCGGTGACGCGGAAATCGACAAGACCGTGGAAGTCCTGCGCAAGCAGCGCACCCAGTATGTCCCCGTCGATCGCCCTGCAGCCGTGGGCGACGTGGTCGTTATCGACTACATCGGCAAGATCGACGGCGTTGCCTTCGAGGGTGGCAGCGCGAACGGTCAGGCCGTGGCGCTCGGTGAAGGCCGCCTGCTGCCGGACTTCGAGGCGGCGATCCCCGGGATGACGGTCGGCGAGACGCGAACGTTCGAACTGACCTTCCCCGCGGATTATCACGGCGCGGAAGTGGCCGGTAAGAAAGCGTCGTTCGACGTCACGTTGCAGTTGGTGCAGGAACAGAACCTTCCTCTGCTCGACGCGGAGTTCGCGAAGGGGCTCGGGATCCCCGATGGTGATATCGACAAGATGCGCGCGGACGTCCGCGCGAATCTGGAGCGGGAAGTGAAGCGCCGCGTGCAGGCTCGGGTGAAGGATCAGGTGCTGAAGGCGCTGATCGATGCCTCGACGCTGGAAGTTCCCAAGGCGCTGATCGAAATGGAGATCGACCGTCTGATGCAAGGGACGGCCGAAAGCTTGAAGGCCCGCGGGATGGGCGATGAGGCAGGTACGATGCCTCGCGATGTGTTCGAACAGGAGGCTCGCCGGCGCGTCACGATCGGTCTGGTTCTTGCTGAACTCGTGAAGCGTGAAGGGGTCAAGGCTGAGCCGGAGCAGGTGCGGGCCATGGTGCAGGACTACGCGCAGAGCTACGAGCATCCGGACGAAGTGGTGCGCTGGTATTACCAGTCGCCGGATCGTGTGCGTGAGGTTGAATCCGTGGTTGTCGAGAACAATGTAGTCGACTGGGTGTTGGCCAAGGCGAAGGTGACCGAGACGCCGACACCGTTCGATGACCTGATGGGGAAGGCATGATGAAGTGGGGCAACGATGGTCGGCAGCAGGAGCCGCAGGCGCTGGGCATGGTGCCGATGGTCATCGAGCAGAGCGGCCGTGGGGAACGTGCCTACGACATCTACTCGAGGCTGCTGAAGGAACGGGTGGTGTTTCTGGTGGGGCCCGTCAACGAGGTGACCGCCAACCTCATCGTTGCCCAGTTGCTCTTCCTGGAATCCGAGAATCCTGACAAGGACATCTACTTCTACATCAACTCGCCAGGCGGCTCGGTATCCGCCGGCCTGGCGATCTACGACACGATGCAGTTCATCAAGCCGGACGTGTCGACGCTGTGCATCGGGCAGGCGGCCAGCATGGGGGCTTTCCTGCTTGGTGCTGGCGAGAAGGGCAAGCGATTCGTGCTACCCAACTCGCGAGTGATGATTCACCAGCCCATGGGTGGGTTCCAGGGGCAGGCATCGGACATCGAGATCCATGCACGGGAGATTCTCTACCTGCGCGGGCGCTTGAACGCCCTCATGGCGGAGCATACCGGGCAGTCCATCGAGGCGATCGAGAAGGACACGGATCGAGACAATTTCATGAGCGCCGACGAGGCCGTCAAGTACGGCATCGTCGACAAGGTGCTGATGAGCCGTACGGGCGCCTGACGTCCGGTTCGCGAGCGACCCCGATACCAGAGCCCTCGAGGGCGAAGAGAGCTGCAGATGTCTGAAAAGCCTTCCGGTGAAAAACTGTTGTACTGCTCGTTCTGCGGCAAGAGCCAGCACGAGGTCCGCAAGCTGATCGCGGGCCCGTCGGTCTTCATCTGCGACGAATGTATCGAGCTGTGCAACGACATCATCCGTGAGGAGACTCACGGTGACAGCGCGGCGAAGGGCGCGAAGTCGGACCTGCCCGTGCCCCAGGAGATTCGCGGCATTCTCGATCAGTACGTGATCGGGCAGGAGCCCGCGAAGAAGATCCTCTCGGTGGCCGTCTACAACCACTACAAGCGGTTGAAGACGATCTCCAAGAAGGACGACGTCGAGCTGGCGAAGAGCAACATCCTGCTCGTCGGTCCGACCGGTTCCGGCAAGACCCTCCTGGCGCAGACGCTCGCGCGGTTGCTGAACGTGCCGTTCGTCATGGCTGATGCGACGACGCTCACCGAGGCCGGTTACGTCGGCGAGGACGTCGAGAACATCATCCAGAAGCTGCTGCAGAAGTGCGACTACGACGTCGAGAAGGCGCAGCGCGGCATCGTCTACATCGACGAGATCGACAAGATCTCCCGCAAGTCCGACAACCCGTCGATCACGCGGGACGTCTCCGGTGAAGGCGTCCAGCAGGCGCTGCTCAAGCTGATCGAAGGTACGATCGCGTCGGTGCCGCCCCAGGGTGGCCGCAAGCATCCGAACCAGGAGTTCGTGCAGGTCGACACGACCAACATCCTGTTCATCTGCGGTGGGGCGTTCGATGGCCTCGACAAGGTGATCCGTGCGAGGTCCGAGAAGGGCGGGATCGGTTTCGGCGCGGAGGTGAAGAGCCGCGACAACCGGAAAGACATCAGCGCGGTCCTGCGCGACGTCGAGCCCGAGGATCTCATCAAGTACGGTCTGATCCCCGAGTTCGTCGGCCGTCTGCCGGTCGTGGCGACACTCGAGGAACTCGACGACGCGGCGCTCATCCAGATCCTCACCGAGCCGAAGAACGCGCTCATCAAGCAGTACCACCGGATGTTCGCGATGGAAGGCGTCGAACTCGAGTTCCGCGACGACGCGCTGCGTGCGATTTCCCGCAAGGCGCTGGCGCGCAAGACCGGTGCTCGGGGCCTGCGATCGATCCTCGAACACGTGCTTCTCGAAACGATGTTCGAATTGCCGTCCATGAAGAACGTGCAGAAGGTCGTGATCGACGAAGGCTCCATCACCGGCGACGCGAAACCGCTTCTGATGTATTCGGATACCCCGAAGGTGGCGGGATCCGCAGCCAGTTGAACAGTCCAGGACGACTCGCTCGTCCTGGGCTCCGTATCTCCGGGGCTCGGGGGCACGGTCCAGACGCGGTTGAATGCACGCGTTTCGGCCCCAAGATTCCTTATTCGCCGCCCCACAACAGGTGACCTCTATGGCTTATGTGCTCGATTCGCAGGAAAACCACCTGACGCTCCCGCTGCTGCCGCTGCGCGACGTCGTGGTTTTCCCGCACATGGTGATTCCCCTTTTCGTGGGCAGACCGAAGTCCATCCGCGCGCTCGAGATCGCGATGGAGGCCGGCAAGAGCATCCTTCTCGTCGCCCAGAAGTCGGCTGCCAAGGATGATCCCGGCGCCGAGGACCTCTACGACGTCGGCAGCGTTGCGAACATCCTGCAGATGCTCAAGCTGCCCGACGGCACGGTGAAGGTGCTGGTCGAGGGTGTCCAGCGCGCCAGCGTTCTGCGCGTCACGGACGAGAAGACGCACTACAGCGCCGACGCCGTCTCGGTCGAGGAAGAGCAACCGGTCGGCGACGACGCCAATGAAGTCGAGGCGATGCGCCGGGCGATGATCGGCCAGTTCGATCAGTACGTGAAACTGAACAAGAAGATCCCGCCCGAGATTCTCACGTCTCTCGCGGGCATCGACGAGGCTGGGCGCCTTGCCGACACCATCGCGGCCCATCTGCCGCTCAAGCTCGAGCAGAAGCAGGCCGTGCTCGAGATGTTCCCGGTGCGCAAGCGTCTTGAACACCTGCTGTCCCTGCTCGAGGCCGAGCTGGATATCCTCCAAGTGGAGAAGCGCATCCGCGGGCGAGTGAAGCGCCAGATGGAGAAGAGCCAGCGCGAGTACTACCTGAACGAACAGGTCAAGGCGATCCAGAAGGAGCTTGGCGATCTCGACGAGGGTGCCGACCTCGACGAGATGGAAAAGAAGATCAAGGCCGCGCACATGCCCAAGGAGGCTCGTGTGAAGGCCGAAGCGGAACTGAAGAAGCTCCGGCTGATGTCACCCATGTCTGCAGAAGCGACAGTGGTGCGGAACTACATCGAGGCGCTCGTCTCTCTCCCGTGGAAGAAGAAGAGCAAGATCAGTCAGGATCTCGCCATCGCCGAGTCCGTCCTCGAAGAAGATCACTACGGGCTCGAGAAGGTGAAGGAACGCATCCTCGAGTATCTTGCGGTCCAGCAGCGCGTCGACAAGGTGAAGGCGCCGATCCTCTGCCTCGTGGGTCCGCCCGGCGTCGGCAAGACGTCGCTCGGGCAGTCCATCGCGCGGGCGACGAATCGCAAGTTCGTGCGGATGTCGCTGGGTGGCGTGCGTGACGAGGCCGAGATTCGCGGTCATCGCCGCACGTACATCGGATCGATGCCCGGCAAGATCCTGCAGAACATGACGAAGGTCGCGGTCCGCAACCCCCTCTTCCTGATGGACGAGGTGGACAAGATGGGGATGGATTTCCGCGGCGATCCCGCATCGGCACTGCTCGAGGTGCTGGATCCGGAGCAGAACAACACGTTCGTCGATCACTACATCGAAGTCGATTACGACCTCTCCGACGTGATGTTCGTCGCGACAGCGAACACGATGAACATTCCGGCGCCCTTGCTCGACCGCATGGAGGTGATCCGACTCTCCGGTTACACCGAGGACGAGAAGGTCAACATCGCGATCCGCTATCTGCTGTCGAAACAGATGAAGAATCACGGTCTCAGCGATGCCGAGTTCACGCTGTCCGAGAGCGCCGTCCGGGATGTCGTGCGGTACTACACGCGTGAAGCTGGCGTGCGCGCTCTCGAGCGTGAGATCTCGAAGATCTGCCGCAAGGTGGTGAAGAGCCTCCTGCTGAAGAAGCGCGAAACCACGGTGCAGGTCAACTCGCGCAACCTCGACAAGTACCTGGGTGTCCGCCGCTACACCTTCGGCATGGCGGAGAAGGAGAACCAGGTGGGGCAGGTCACGGGCCTCGCCTGGACAGAGGTCGGTGGCGAATTGCTCACGATCGAAAGTGCCGTCATGCCGGGCAAGGGCAAGATGGTCACCACCGGCAAGCTGGGCGAGGTGATGCAGGAGTCCATCCAGGCGGCGCTAACCGTCGTGCGCAGTCGATCGCAGAAGCTCGGCATCCCCGAGGACTTCTATCAGAAGAACGACATCCACATTCACCTGCCCGAAGGTGCCACGCCGAAGGATGGTCCGAGCGCCGGCATCGCGATCACCACCGCGATGGTGTCGCTGCTCACCGGGATTCCGGTGAAGGCGGATGTGGCGATGACCGGCGAGATCACGCTCCGCGGCGAAGTGCTGCCGATCGGTGGGCTGAAGGAGAAACTGCTGGCGGCGCACCGTGGCGGAATCAAGACCGTACTGATCCCTCAGGAGAATGCGAAGGACCTCACCGAGATTCCGGACAACATCAAGAACCGTCTCGATATCCATCCGGTGAAGTGGATCGATCAGGTGCTGGCACTTGCCTTGGAGCGCGTGCCGACTCCGTTGCCGGAACAGCCCGCGGCGGTCGCGATTCCCGCTGTGGAACCCGGTGAGACGGTGGTGGCCGTCAAGCACTGATTCCTGTCGTCTGCAGCCCTCGAATGCAGCGAATTCGAGGGCTGCAGACGGTTCCTTGACACACGCTTTTTTGGCTTGCTATAAGTTGCCGGACAAACGAGAACCCTGCGAATCACGCAAGGCATTCTTCCGGGGCAGCACCAAAGCAAATTGCAGCAGTCGGGGACGGGATCGGGGAGCAACTCTCTTCGATCATCGAATGGGACCTATCGGGCGAAAGGGGACGGGCGTGAACAAATCGGAACTGATCGAGGCAATCGCAAAATCCGCAGACATTTCGAAGGCAGCAGCAGGGCGCGCGTTGGACGCTGCGGTGACATCGATCCGGACGACGTTGAAAAAGGGCGGCACAGTCACCCTCGTGGGGTTCGGCACGTTCTATGTGAACAAGCGGGCTTCGCGCAGCGGTCGCAATCCACGGACTGGTGCAGCAATCAAGATCAAGTCAGCAAAGATTCCGAAATTTCGGGCTGGAAAGGCGTTGAAGGACGCATTAAACTAGCGGTCTTTCGTGAGTCGCGAAACGCGGTGGGCGCTTTGTTCCAGCGGCGAGATCCCGCAGGTGCGTCTCCAGATGGCGTCTCCGGGTGCTTAGCTCAGTTGGTAGAGCGTCGCCCTTACAAGGCGAATGTCGGGAGTTCGAGCCTCTCAGCACCCACCAGGTAGGGCAACAGATTAGGTAGAGCAAGAAATCGGGAGTGGTAGTTCAGTTGGTTAGAATACCGGCCTGTCACGCCGGGGGTCGCGGGTTCGAGTCCCGTCCACTCCGCCAAATTCGGGAAAGGCGAACTACGGTTCGCCTTTTTCGTTTCTGCTGTCCGGTCTCCATGGTGTGCACTGCATTGCAGACACCGCAAAGACCGCGTGCCGCGAGATCTGCGGTCTCGGCGGCTTCAGTGTCCCCAACTTTCCAGAGCGTGCGATAGCCATGTTCGAATGGGTCGAGAAGCACAAGCGTTGGATCATGATCGGCTTGTCCATCCTGATCATCCCGTCGTTCGCAATGTTCGGGATCAATTACTACTTCGACGATTCATCCGGCTCGGGTGCCGTGGCAAAGGTGGCGGGTACCACCATCTCGCCCGGTGAATTCGAGCAGGCGCTGCGCGAGCGGCAGGATCAGTTGCGGCAGATGATGAAGGACAAAGCGGATCCTGCGATGCTCGACAGCAACGAAGTCCGCAATGCCGTCGTGAACTCCCTCGTGGAGCGCCGTGCGCTCCTGGCCCACGCGCTCACGTCCGGCCTCGCTGTACCGGACGAGCAGGTGCGGAAGGTGATCACGGAAGTGCCGTACTTCCGAGATGAAGCCACGGGCGGATTCTCGAGCACCAAGTACGAAGAACTCCTCCGTCGACAGGGCAGGACGCCCGTCATGTTCGAGGAGGGCATCCGTCAGGATCTTCGTGTCTCCCAGGTGCGCGACACCGTGAATGGCTCCGCGCTGATTTCCGACACCGTCGTGAAGCGCCTGGGCAAGCTTCGCGAGCAGCAGCGCGAGATCAGTCAGTGGACCATGACGCCGGATCAGGTGTTTGCTCGTGTGACGGTCACCGATGAAGAGGTACGCAAGTTCTACGACGATCACCAGAGCGATTTCCGCATTCCGGAACGCGTGAAGGTTGAGTACGTCGTACTGACACCGGAGGATGCCGCGAAGGGTGTTGCGATCCCGGAGGCGGAGGTCAGGGCCGTGTACGAGAAGAATGCCGCTCAGTACGGCAAGCCTGAGGAGCGACGGGCCAGCCACATCCTGCTGACCGTCGCCAAGGATGCGAAGCCGGAAGCGAAGGCCGAGACCAAGGCCCGCGCCGAGAAGATCCTCGAGGAACTGCGCAAGGCCCCCAAGACTTTTGCCGAAATCGCGAAGAAGGAGTCCCAGGATCCCGGCTCTGCGGCCAACGGCGGCGATCTCGGATTCAATGCACGCGGGGCGATGGTCAAGCCGTTCGACGACGCCGTGTTCGCGATCAAGGTCGGCGAGTTCGCAGGGCCGGTCGAGACGCAGTACGGATTCCACATCATTCGTCTCGATGCCATCAAGGCTGGCGAGACGGTGTCGTTCGAAAAAGCGCGCGGCGAGATCGAAGCGGAGCTTAGGAAGGCCCAGGCAGGAAAGCTGTTTGCCGATGCTGCCGAAGAATTGCAGATCAAGGTGGTCGAGCAATCCGACAGCCTGAAGCCCGCTGCGGAGGCCCTCAAGCTCACCGTCCAGACGAGCGACTGGATCACGCGCAATGGCGGCGGCCAGCCTGCCACGCTGGTGAAGCCGGCGATGTTGGCGAAGATCTTCTCGGAAGATTCCCTCAAGCAGAAGCGCAACACGGACGCCGTCGAAGTCGATGCGAACACCGTGATTTCCGCGCGGGTCGTCGATTTCCGTGAAGCGCATGTCCTGCCCTTCGACGAGATTAAGGGTGAGGTGCGCAGGCAGGTTCAGATCGACAAGGCGCTCAAGCTCGCAGAGCAGGAAGGGAAGGCTGCACTCGAGCGGGTTAAGAAGGGCGACGACAAGGGCATGACGTGGTCTGCGCCGACGATGGTGTCCCTCGGCAATCCGGGCGCTCTCCAGGCCGAGGCGGCTCGCGATGTGTTCGCTGCCGATCCGGCTAAGCTGCCGGTCTACGTGGGCGTTCCCGCGGACAAGGGGCGCTTCGTGATCTACCGCGTGTCGAAGGTTGTCGAGGCTCCCGAGCCCTCTCCCGACGTCAGGAAGACTCTGGCGAAACAGATCGCGCAACTCGCGGCGCAGCAGCAGTTCGACGCTTACACGCAGACGGTGAAGGCCTCGATGGGCGTGTCCGTCGATACCGCCAAGGTACAGAAGAAGGCGCAGTAGTCGCCGCGCCTCGCGTGCAACGCCGCGTCAAGCGCGGAAACGACAACGCCGCCCTCGGGCGGCGTTGTCGTTTCCGCGGATCACGCGACCAGCGCTTGCCGTCGATCAGGCGGTGTCGAGACCGCCCAGACTCGTGATGTTGAACCCGCCGTCCACGTAAAGGATCTCGCCGGTGATTCCGCTCGCAAGGGAGCTCAGCAGAAATGCGGATGCGTTGCCCACTTCCTCGGTCGTCACGTTGCGACGCAATGGCGCTGCCCGTTCGTTGTGGGCGAGTAGTTTCGAGAAATTGCCTATGCCGGCGGCCGCGAGCGTCTTGATCGGGCCGGCCGACACCGCATTGACGCGGATCCCGCGCGGACCGAGGCTCTGCGCCATGTAGCGAACGTTGGCTTCGAGGCTGGCCTTCGCGAGCCCCATCACGTTGTAGTTCGGCAGGGCGCGCTCGGCGCCGAGGTAGCTCAATGTCAGCAGGGATCCGCCCCGGCCGTCCATCATCGGGCGCGCCGCTTTCGCGAGCGCTGCGAAACTGTACGAGCTGATGTCGTGGGCGATGCGGAACGCTTCCCTGCTGACCGTATCGAGATAGTCACCCGCCAGTGCTTCGCGAGGTGCGAAGGCGATCGAGTGCACCACACCATCGAGTCCGCTCCAGCGGGCACCGAGATTCTCGAACAGTGCGGTGATCTCGGCATCGCTGGAGACGTCACATCCAAAGACGAGATCCGATTCGAACTCGGAGGCGAGTTCCCGTACCCGGTCCTCGACGCGCTCGCCCTGGTATGTGAACGCGAGCTGCGCACCTTCGCGGTGGCACGCCCGCGCGATGCCGTAGGCGATCGACCGGTTGCTCAGCATGCCGGTGATCAGAATCGACTTGCCCTGCAGGAATGCCATGGATGTGTACCTGCGCTGAATGGAGGTGGCTATTATATGGGTGCACCGTCTCGCGACTCCATGTCTGCGGAGTGGTCGCAGCACCTCATCTCCAGGGGATTCACGTCTCGCATGCGTCTATCGCTGCCGCGCCGATCGTTGTCACTGCTCTTCGCGCTGTCGATCCTCTGCGCGTGCAGTGGTCCATGGAACGATCCGCATCCGCCGGCCAAACGCCTCTCCAACACGCTGCACTCCGCCTTCAACGAGCGACCGAAGCACCTCGATCCGGTGCAGTCCTACAGCTCCAACGAGATCACGTTCACGGCGCAGATCTACACGCCGCCGCTTCAGTATCACTATCTGAAGCGTCCCTTCACGTTGATTCCGTTTGCTGCCGAGGCGGTCCCGGAGCCGCAGTGTGCGGCAGGATGGCAAGCCTGTCTACGTCGACATGGACGAGCGTGCGCTGTCGAAGGTCCATGTGCTCGGCGACCTCGATCAGCGGGGTTCCCGGGAAGTGCGCGCCGAGGACTTCGTCTACCAGATCAAGCGCCTCGCCCACCCGCGATTGCACTCGCCCGTGTTCGGTCTGATGAGCGACTACATCGTCGGGTTGAAGGAGTTCGCCGGCACGCTCAAGGATGTCGATGCCGCGGCTTCGAAGGCCGGTCGCAAGGGCGACTGGCTCGACCTGAGAAAGTACCCGCTCGCCGGCGTCGAGGTGGTCGACGAACGCACGTATCGCATTCGGTTGAAGGGCAAGTATCCGCAGTTCGCGTACTGGCTCGCGATGCCGTTCTTCGCGCCGGTGCCGCACGAGGTCGACCGCTTCTATGCGCAGCCAGGTCTTGCCAGCCGCAACATCACGCTCGACTGGTATCCGGTCGGCGCCGGCCCTTACATGCTGACGGTCAACAATCCGAATCGCGAGATGGTGCTGGAGCGCAATCCGAACTTCTTCGGGGAAACCTACCCGACGGAAGGCGAGGAGGGCGATGCCGCGCGGGGACTGCTCGCCGATGCCGGCAAGCCGATCCCGTTCATCGACCGTGCCGTATTCACGCTCGAGCGGGAAAGCATCCCGTACTGGAACAAGTTCCTCCAGGGCTACTACGACATGTCCGGCATTTCCGCAGATTCCTTCGACCAGGCCGTCCAGGTGTCGGGGTCCGGCCAGGTCATGCTGACGGATGAAATGCGCGCGAAAGGCGTGCAGCTGAAAACGGCCGTCGCGCCGTCCACCATGTACATGGGTTTCAACATGCTGGATGCCGTGGTCGGTGGCAACGGCGAGGCGTCGCGCAAGCTCCGTCAGGCGATCTCAATCGCCGTCGACTACGAGGAGTTCGTCTCGATCTTCGCCAACGGCCGGGGCATTCCGGCGCAGGGCCCGATCCCGCCCGGTATCTACGGGTACCGTGGCGGTGAGGCCGGCATCAATCGCGTGGTGTACGACTGGGTCGACGGGCAGCCTCGCCGCAAGTCGATCGACGAGGCGAAACGCCTTCTGGCCGAGGCCGGTTATCCGGGCGGCGTCGATCGTGCCAGTGGCAAGCCGCTCGTTTTGTACCTCGACGCCACGGCCCGCGGCCCCGATGACAAGAATCGCCTCGACTGGATGCGAAAGCAGTTCGCCAAGCTCGAGATCGACCTCGTGGTGCGCGCCACGGATTACAACCGGTTCCAGGAGAAGATCCGCAAGGGCAATGCGCAGATCTTCAATTGGGGATGGAACGCCGACTATCCCGACCCCGAGAACTTTCTCTTCCTGCTGCATGGCGAGCAGGGCAAGGTGAAGGTGCAGGGCGAGAACGCGGCGAACTACGTGAATCCGGAGTACGACCGGCTGTTCGAGCAGATGAAGAACATGGAGAGCGGGCCCGAACGGCAGGCCATCATCGATCGCATGCAGGAGATCCTGCGCACCGATGCGCCCTGGCTGTGGGGCATGCATCCCAAGGAATACGGTCTGGCGCACGGCTGGGTGTTCAACCGGAAGCCCAATCCGATCGGGCAGAACCTGCTCAAGTACCAGCGCATCGATCCCGCGCCGAGGGCCGCGCTGCAGGCGCAGTGGAATCGCCCGGTGCTCTGGCCGATCGGGGTCGTCGGCATCGCACTGGCCGGCTTCGTCGTCCCCGCCGTGGTTGCCCACCGCCGACGCGAGCGGCGCACCGCCGCCTCGGAGGGTTGAGCCGATGCTCCGTTACATCGTCCGTCGCATCCTCTACGCGATCCCGATCCTGATCGGCGTGAACCTCATCACGTTCTTCCTCTTCTTCATCGTCAACACGCCCGACGACATGGCAAGGATGCAGCTGGGCGTGAAGCGCGTGACGCCGGAGGCCATCGAGCGCTGGAAGACGGAGCGCGGCTACGATCGCCCCGTGGCGTGGAATGCCGCGGAACAGGGCATGGCGAAAGTCACGAACACGATCTTCTTCGATCACTCCGTACGCTTGTTCGCGTTCGATTTCGGTGCTGCGGAGTCCGACGGTCGCGACATCGGGCATGAGATCTCGACGCGCATGTGGCCGAGTCTCGCGATCGCACTGCCGGTGTTCGTCGTGGGTCTGCTGGCGTACGTGAGCTTCGCGTTGCTGCTGGTCTTCTTCCGCGCGACGGCCCTCGACACTGCCGGCGTCGTGATGTGCGTCATCGCGATGTCGATCTCGGGGATGTTCTACATCATCGGCGGGCAGTACGTCGTCAGCAAGCTCTGGAATCTCGTACCGATCTCCGGCTTCGGAGACGGCCTCTCCGCGTGGCGCTTCCTCGTCCTGCCCGTGGTGGTCGGACTCGCCCATGGACTCGGCGAGAGCGGCCGCTGGTATCGCACGATCTTCCTCGAGGAGATCAACCGCGACTACGTGCGCACCGCCCGTGCAAAGGGCCTCCGGGAGAGCCGGGTGCTGTTCCGGCACGTGCTGCGCAACGGCCTCATCCCGATCCTGACCGGCGTCGTCGTCGCGATCCCGTCGCTCTTCATCGGCAGCCTCGTGACCGAGTCGTTCTTCGGGATTCCCGGCCTCGGCAGTTACACGATCGAGGCCATCAACTCGCAGGACTTCGCGGTCGTACGCTCGATGGTCTTCCTGGGTTCGCTGCTGTACATCGTCGGCCTCATCCTCACCGACATCTCCTACACGCTCGCCGATCCGCGGATCCGGTTCGACTGATGCTCCCCTTCAAGCCCATCCTGCTGTGGACGGACATGCTGGTGCTGCTGCTCATCGCGGCGGTGATCGCGTTCATCGTGCGGGCGCGGCATCACGAGCACCTCCGCGCCCCGTGGCGCAAGGTGGTCCGATCGACGGGCGGCATGATCGCGGCGCCCGTGCTGCTTGCATTCCTCGCGGTGGGGTTCATCGACAGCCTTCACTTCCAGCGCGGAACGCCTCCCGAGAAAGGGCAGACGGCGATGCGCTATGGTCCGGACGTCCTGTCGGTGCTCGACGTCCTCGTGGAGCATCTGCGCACCCGGCAGGAACGCAGCTTCTCCGCGCCGTTCGCGACGCACGCGCATTCGAAGGAGACGATCACACGTCCCGACGGGACCCAGGTGCGCGAGTTTCCCCGGCTGCGTTTCGGCGGAATCCATCTGAAGGATCCGGACGCGGATCGCGCTGCGGATATCGGCAAGCGGTTGCTGCAGGCGCTGGGGAAGGCTGCCGTGTTCGGCGTGCTCGCGTCGGTCGTCATCATCGGTGGCTACGCACGGCGGCGCGGACTCACGTTCGATGGCGCCCTCGCCGCCATGCGCGAGGGGCGCGTCGATGTGCCGCTGGTCCCGATGCTCGTTTCGACGATGCTGCTCATTGCGACGTTCACCGCGTTGCTGGCGCTGTCGGGCGTGTATCACGTATTCGGTACGGACAAGGTCGGACAGGATGTCTTCTACCTCACGCTGAAGAGCATCCGCACGGCACTCGTGATCGGGACGGCGACGACGCTGGTCATGCTGCCCTTCGCGGTCACGCTCGGCATGCTCGCCGGCTACTTCCGCGGGCGCGTCGACGATGCCATCCAGTATCTGTACACGACGCTCAGCTCCATCCCGGACGTGCTGCTCATCGCGGCCGCCGTGCTGATGATGCAGGTCTACATGGACACGCATCCCGAGATCTTCGATTCGGTCACGCGGCGGGCGGATTTCCGGCTCACGTTCCTCTGCATCATCCTAGGAGTAACGAGCTGGACCGGCCTCTGCCGATTGCTGCGCGGCGAGACCCTGAAGCTTCGCGAGCAGGAGTACGTTCTTGCCGCGCAGGCATTCGGCGTGAGCCACTTCCGCATCCTGCTGCGCCACATCCTTCCGAACGTCTTCCACCTGGTGATCATCACGACCGTGCTCAAGTTCAGCGGGCTCGTGCTGGCCGAGGCCGTGCTGTCCTACGTGGGCGTCGGGGTCGACCCCGCGATGAACAGTTTCGGCACGATGATCAACTCCGCGCGGCTCGAGATGGCGCGCGAGCCGATCGTGTGGTGGTCCCTCGCGTCGGCGTTCGCCTTCATGCTGCTGCTCGTGCTGTCCGCCAATCTGTTCGCTGACGCCGTGCGCGACGCGTTCGATCCCAGAGTCCGCAGTGCGCCGCGCAGCCGTCGCGGTGGGTTGCTTAAGCCTGCCTCGCGTTCGGCGCAGGCGGTGACAGCATGAGCGCACCGATCCTCAGTCTGTCCGGTGTGCGGACGACGGTCCAAGGGGGCGATGGCGACCTCCATCCGGTCGATGGCGTCTCGTTCGATATCGCGCCTGGCGAGACCTTCGCGCTGCTCGGCGAATCGGGGAGCGGCAAGTCGCTCACGGCGCTGTCGATCATGCGGTTGCTGCCCGATGGCGTAGACGTCACGGGGGGGCAGATCCGCTTCGATGGCAGCGACCTGCTAGCGTTGCCCGAGCAGGCGATGCGGGATGTCCGCGGGCGCCGCATCGCGATGATCTTCCAGGAGCCGGGGACGAGTCTCGATCCCGTGATGACGGTCGGCGACCAGATCCGCGAAGTGCTGGAACGACACCTCGGACTCCGCGGTGCGGCAGCGGACAAGCGTGCGCTGGACTTGCTGGACGCCGTCGGTATTCCCGATCCGCGCCGGCGGCTGGACGAGTTCCCGTTCCAGCTTTCCGGCGGCATGAAGCAGCGGGTGATGATCGCCGGGGCGCTGGCCGGCGAGCCTTCTCTGCTGGTCGCCGATGAGCCCACGACGGCGCTCGACGTCACCATCCAGGCACAGGTGCTCGAACTGCTGCGCGACCTGCAGAAGCGTCTCGGCATGGCCATGCTGCTCATCACGCACGATCTCGGCGTGGTCGCCGACATGGCACATCGGGTGGGCGTGATGTACGCCGGACAGATCGTGGAGCTCGCGTCATCGGAGGGATTCTTCGCCTCTCCCGCGCACCCGTACTCGAGGAAGCTGTTCGAATCGCTGCCGACGCGCCCGACGGCATCCGGGCGTCTCGCGGTGATTCGCGGCAACGTGCCTCCGCTAGGGCAGGTCTGGACGGGGTGTCGGTTCGCCGACCGATGCGACGATGTGACGCCTGCATGTCGCGCTGCGGACATTCCGCTGGTCAGTCTCCCGGGTGTCGATCTCGAGCACGGCCGCGCGACGCGCTGCATCCTGCCTCGGCGGCCTCCGCTGCCGGTAGTCTCCTCGACGCCGCCGGATGTGGTCCATGCGTCTGCGGCGCCTCTCCTCGATGTGCAGAACCTGCGCGTGCATTTCCCGATCCGGAAGGGACTCATCCGGCGCACGGTGGGTCATGTGCGGGCGGTGGACGGCGTCGATCTGTCGATCCCCGCCGGGCGCACCCTCGCGCTCGTGGGCGAGTCCGGTTGCGGGAAGACGACGGTCGGCAAAGGCATCGTCAGGCTGCTTCCGCTCGCCGAGGGGCGGATCCTGATGGAGGGCGAAGACCTCGCCTTGCTGAAAGGACGAGCCCTCCGCGATCGTCGTCGCGACTTCCAGATCATCTTCCAGGACCCCTTCGCCTCGCTCGATCCGCGCATGCGTGTGAGTGAACTGCTGGAGGAGGGGATGACGGCGCTGCGCCCTGATCTCGACTCAGCGGCGAGGGGCGCTGCCGTCGACGCGCTGCTGGAGGCTGTGGGGCTCTCGGCAGAGGCCAAGGGGCGCTATCCCCATGAGTTTTCCGGCGGATCCTCAACCTTCTGCGCGACCTGCAGGAACGCCTCGGGCTCGCGTATCTGTTCATCTCGCACAACATTTCAGTCGTCCGGTACCTGGCGCATGAAGTGGCCGTGATGTACCTCGGACGCATCGTCGAACGGGGGCCCACGGACGTGGTGCTTCGCCAACCTGCGCATCCGTACACGGAGGCATTGCTCTCCGCGGTGCCGGCGTTGCACGGCGTGGAGGCACGAACGCCGATCCGGCTGGAGGGCGATCTTCCGTCGCCAGCCGCACCGCCGGCTGGTTGCCATTTCCACCCGAGATGTCCTCGTGCGACCGAGGCTTGCCGCCGCGAGTATCCGGTGGCCACGACCCTGGGGGCCGGACACACGGTGCATTGCCTGCATCCCTCGCGGTAGGGCGGGAGGGCGTCTCGAACGACAACGGCGCCCGGGGCGCCGTTGTCGTTGGGGGACCGTGATCGAGAGGTCACCTGCGGGCGATCTGTTCCTTCCTGGCCGGTGCAGGCGATCCGCTGCGGCGCGTCGCCACCTTGGCGCGAGGTTCCGTCGATGCCGATCTGTCGCGCGTCGATCTCGCAACCACGGCAGCCTTCGCATCCCGCCTCGCATCGCGCGATGCCGTGCGGGCGGTCTTCCTGCGGTCGTCTCGCGGAGTTGCGCCCACTTTGCCGCGTCCTTTGCCATTCGTGATGGCGGCGGGCGATTTGTCGTGCTGCGCCTCCGCACGGTGGGCGAGTGCTGGCCCCGTGGCCGTGATCTTCAGGACCTGACCAGGCTTCACGGCTGCGGTGCGCATGCGATTCCAGGTCATCAACTGCTGGACCGTCACCCCGTATCGGGCCGCAATGCCCCGCAGCGTGTCACCCTTGTGGGCGCGATGGATCCGCGGTTCCGGCACAGCCTCGGGAGGATGGAAGTCGATGGCGTCCAGCTTCTCGGGCTTTGCCTGAGCCAGGCGCGAGGCTGAGATCGGCACCAGCAGGGTGGAGCCGGCCTTCAGCTTGTGGGTGGTCGAGACGCCGTTCACCAGCTTCAGTTGGGCAGCCGACGTCCCGAATCGCGCAGCGATCGTGTCGAGGCGTTCGTTGCGTTCCAGGCGGTAGGTCTGCCAGCTGACGAGCGGGGCGGCGAGCGCATTCAGGTTGGCGTTGAAGACATCGGCCTTGTCCGCGGGGATCAGCAGGCTCCCGCTGTCTGCCGTGATGACCGGCCGGTTGTGCGCCGGGTTCAGGGAGCGGAACTCCTCCAGCGGGACTTCGGCGAGCTGGGCGGCGCGCTTGAAATCGATCTGCCCGGGGGCAGCGACGCGGATGAAGTAAGGCTCGTTCGGCACATCGTCGAGTGCCAGTCCATAGCGCTCCGGTTCGACGATGATGTTCTTCACCGCCTGGAGCTTCGGGATGTAGTTGCGTGTCTCCACCGGCATGCGGAGGCTTTCGTAGTCGGTCGGCAAGCCCTGCCGCTGATTGCGCTCGATGGCGCGGCTCACGGCGCCTTCGCCCCAGTTGTAGGCCGCCAGCGCGAGGCGCCAATCCCCGAACATGCCATGCAGCTTCTCGAGGTAGTCGAGCGCCGCGCGCGTGGCAGCGGTGACATCCCGACGGCCGTCGTACCACCAGTTCTGCTTCAGACCGTAGTTGCGCCCAGTGGCGGGGATGAACTGCCACATGCCCGAGGCGTGTGCCTTCGAATAGGCGGTCGGGTTGTAGGCACTTTCGATCATCGGCAACAGCGCGATCTCGAGGGGCATCCCGCGCTTCTCGAGTTCCTCGACCACGAAATGCATGTAGCGGCGTCCGCGTTCGACCACGCGCTGGACGTAGTCCGGCCGGTTTGCGTACCAGTCGGTGTGCCGATCGACGAGCGGAGATTGGAGGTCGGGGATCGCGAAGCCGGCACGCATCCGGGCCCACAACGTGTCGTAGACGACCTTCTTCTGTGGGTCGGGGGCTGATGCCGTTGCCTGCGGACCGGTGACGTCGGCCTCGAGCGTGTCAGAGAGTCGGTCGGCACCGGCCGGTGGTGTCACCGACAACGGCCTTGTGGATGGAGCGGGCAGGGCGGAAGACGGGGCGGCGGACGTCGAGGCGGGGACATTGCCGATCGACGACGAGGCGGGCGGAATGGCGACGGGGGATGCGCTCTTGTTGACTGCCGCCCCCGGGATCGTGGTCGAGACTCGCCCGGAATTCCGGATATCCGGGTCGGGGGCTTGCAGTGCCAGTGGAGCGCTGGTGCCTGACTCCGTGGCGCGCGGCGTCGGCTGCGAGCGCGCGGCGGGGTCGGCGAGCGGCGACACTGTGACGGAATCCGTCGGGGCGCCAGTCTGCGAGGGGGCGCTGCGCACCGGAGGCTTCGCGGCCAGTTCGCTTGCCGGCAGGCTGGCCGCGCCTACGACGGCGGGCGTTGAAGCTGCCGCCGTCAGAGTCAGCGTGGAAACGCCGTCGTGCGCCCCCCGTCCCGTGGCGCAAGCCTGGCTCATGGCGCCGAGAACGACCACGGCGAACACCAATTTTGACTTCCTACTCACCATTGGCCAGGAATTCCAAAGAACCTCAACAATCTTATTCAGATCATTGATTTCAGTCAACAATTTTCTCTCCTGGGGCGCTACCGTGAGCGGGTGTCGCGTCGGGTTGCCGTCGTATCGCTTGTTGCATGAAACGCCGGGTCCGCGAAGGCACGACATCCGGACCCCGGTTTCAGCAAGGGTCGATCCAGGAGACCGTTCGACTCAGAAAACGTTTTTCCAGCTACGAAGTTCTGTGAACACCGCGAGGCGATCGGGCAGGGCGTGGCCCGAGTGAAGTGCGGCGGCCGAGGCAACCGCCGGGTCGTCCGCACGAAGGAATGGATTGAAAGTCAGTTCGGCCCCGATGGTTGACGGCAACGACGGTTGCTCTTCATCCAGGGCCGCACGGGTCTGGGCCAGGCGGCTCTCGACAGCGGGATTCCGCGGGTCCGCCGATTGCGCAAAGCGCAGGTTCGACATCGTGTACTCATGAGTGCAGTACACGCGGGTGTCAGGGGGCAATGCCGCGAGCTTGTCGAGCGACGCCAGCATCTGCGCGGGCGTCCCTTCGAAGAGCCGACCACACCCTGCAGAGAACAACGTGTCGCCGCAGAACAGCATGCCGTGGCCATGGTAGGCGATGTGTCCGGCCGTGTGGCCCGGGACATCGATCACGTGAAATGCGACCCCGAGTTCGGGGATCTCCGCGACGTCGCCTTCCCGCAGCGCATGGGTGAGCGCAGGGATCGCTTCGGTCGCGGGCCCGAAGACCGGTACGTTATACTCGGCCGCGAGTTCCGCCACCCCACCCGTGTGGTCGGCGTGATGATGGGTGACAAGGATTCCCACCAGCCTGGTGCCGGCGCCTCCCAGATGCTCACGCACTGGAGTGGCATCACCGGGATCGACGACAACGGCATCGGTGCCCCTCTGCAGACACCAGATGTAGTTGTCGCGGAAAGCTCGGAGCGGGTGGATGTCGATCAACATAGCAACCGAGTGTCGAGTGCTGACCCCCCCACTGTCAACCTGTAGTCCGGCCATGGTGCCTTCCGAATGGTTCGAGACGCCGCTCGGTCGGAACCTGATGGCGCGCGAGATGGCGTTCTTCGACGCCGAGGTCGCCGACATCTTCGGATTCCATGCACTCCAGTTCGGTCTGGCCGAGCACGATTTTCTGCGGGCGAACCGGATGCCCTCGCGGGTGACGCTGGGCGCCGATGGCCCCGTGCGATTGCGCGCGGACCTCTGCGAACTGCCGGTGGCCACGGGGAGCGTCGACCTCGTCGTCCTGCCGCACGTGCTCGAGTTCAGTCACAACCCCCACCAGTTGTTGAGAGAGGTCCAGAGAATCCTCATGCCGGAAGGCCACATCGTCATTTCGGGTTTCAACCCATGGAGTCTGTGGGGCGCCACCCGTACCTTCTCTCGCCACGACCCCGATTATCCGTGGTGCGGTCAGTTCATCGGCTTGTCGCGGATCAAGGACTGGTTGTCCCTGCTGAACTTCGAACTTGCCGCCGGCAGCATGGCGGTGTTCACGCCCCCGTGCCGGGGAGAGAAGTGGCTCCAGCGGTTTCGCTTCATGGAAGCGGCCGGACATCGGTGGTGGCCTTTCGCCGGCGCCGTCTATTTTCTGCATGCCGTGAAGCGCGTCCATGGCGCCCGCCTCATCACGCCGAAGTGGCGCCTTGCCGGCGCGCGAAGAAAGGTATTCGCGACGGTGCCGCAGAAGGTGGCCCAGGCAGCGCGTCTGCGCCTGGATCGCGATGACGACCACGGAGCGGATCCCTCATGAGCGACTCCGTCGAGATCTTCACGGACGGTGCCTGCAAGGGGAACCCGGGCGTCGGGGGATGGGGGGCGCTGCTGCGATCGGGTGAGCACGAGAAGGAGCTCTTCGGTGGCGAAACCCTGACTACAAACAACCGGATGGAACTGCGTGCGGTGATCGAAGCGTTGGCGTCGTTGAACAGGCCGAGCGTGGTGAGGGTGCACACCGACTCCCAGTACGTGCAGAAGGGGATCTCGGAGTGGATCGCCGGATGGAAGCGGCGTGGCTGGAAGACGGCCGACAACAAGCCTGTGAAGAACGTCGATCTCTGGCAGCAGCTCGAGACCCAGGCGGCACGGCATCAGGTGCAGTGGGTCTGGGTCAGGGGGCATGCGGGTCACGAGGGCAACGAGCGCGCCGACAAGCTTGCCAACGAGGGCGTGAAGTCTGCAGGTCGCCCGGGAGGGCGCGCGTGAGTCTGCGCCAGGTCGTCCTGGATACCGAGACGACCGGCCTCGATCCGGCGCTCGGGCATCGCGTGATCGAGATCGCCTGTGTCGAGGTGTTGAACCGCCGGGTGACCGACAGCGATTTTCACCTTTACTTGAACCCCGATCGAGACAGCGATCCGGGGGCATTGCAGGTTCACGGGCTCACCACCGAGTTCCTGCGCGACAAGCCGAGGTTCAAGGATGCGGTGCGCGACTTCCTCGAGTTCGTGGCGGGGAGCGAACTCATCATCCACAACGCGCCGTTCGACATCGGATTCCTCGATGCGGAACTGGCGCGGATCGATCTGCCTCCGATCACCCAGCAGATCGCCGGGGTGGTCGATTCACTCCGTCTCGCGAAGGCTCTGCACCCCGGGCGGCGCAACAGTCTGGATGCGCTGTGCGAGCGCTACGGCGTCGACAACTCCTCGCGGACACTCCACGGTGCCCTGATCGATGCGCGCCTGCTGGCGGAGGTCTATCTCGCGATGACGCGGGGTCAGGAAAGCCTCGTGATGGATTCGGAAGCCGGCACGACATCCGTCGGCCAGATCCGTGTCGACACCGGGGCCCTGGATCTCGTGGTGCTGCCGGCAGGCGATGCGGAACTGGCCGCGCACAAGGCCGCCCTGGAGGACGTCCAGAAGGCGTCCCGAGGACGCTGCGTCTGGATGGCCGCTGATTGACGGTGACGCGGCGCGGTGGATGCGGCTCGGCGAGCCTGCGCCGGCTTGCCGTGTTCAGCGCGCTGGTGCTGCTGGCGGGCTGCAAGAGTGCGCCGGTCCCGCGCTCGGACGTTGCCGAGGCCTGCGAGCGGCGCGTGCCACCTGGCAGGGTCGAAGTGACGACGCTGCCGGTGAGGCCGACGATCGACACGTCGCTCTCGTATCTCGAGCTCACCAAGCTTGCCCGTCGTGAGGACGGCTCCTGGGTGCTCGGCCTCACCCGGCCGGCGCTCCGGGTCGAGGCCCGGTGGCGCTATGCGGGGCTCTCCGACGATGGCGGACGTCGCGCGTGCATCCGGCCTTCGCTGTTCATGCGCTTGCGCTACGAACCCGTGAACGTGTTCGTCGGCCGCGAATTCCTCGACGACGATTGCGCGTACCAGTTCATCCTCGCGCACGAGCAGCGGCATGTCGATGTCCACGTGCGGCGCCTTGCCGAAGTGGCGGTCGATCTCCAGCGGGATCTCGACGAACACCTCAAGGGCGTTGTTCACGTTGGCTCGCGCGACGAACTCGACAAGCGCCTCAAGGCCGAGGTCGCGGAGCGGTGGATCCCGCTCGCCGAGCGGCAACTGAAGGACGTCGCCCGCGAGCACGCCGCCATCGATTCGCCGCAGGAGTACGCGCGTGCCACCAGCGCCTGCCAGGGGCGCATCGCCAGCGTGATCGCGGCGCACCGGGACGCCGCGAAGGACTGACCGTCCGGCGTCGGACCCTCAGGGCAGGACGCGGATGTCCTGCATCGGTTCCAGCGTGTAGGCCTTCCGATAGTCGGTGTCGGCCTTGGCGAGTCCGGCGCCCGCCATGAAATCGAAGGTCTGCTTCCAACGGGCGTCCGTCATCGAGAGGATCCCCTGACGGGCAGCATCGCCGCCGGTGACCAGGCCCAGTTGCCGGATCCGGGCATGCCCGAAATCGAGCAGGCTTGTCTCCATCTCGGGGTTGGCCTTGCGGATGAGCGCATTCCCCGGAGCCGGGTTCGCCAGATAGCTCTTCCATCCCTCCGCCGTGGCCCGCAGAAACTGCTGGAGGGCCGCCTTCCGTTTCTCGAGTACCGCGCGTGTCGTGACGATCGTCTGCGCATAGGGCGGATAGCCGTGATCGGCCAGCAGGAACACCACGGGCTTCACGCCCGCCTTCTCGATCGAGTAGGGCTCCGAAGTCGCATAGCCTTGCTGCGCGACGCGACGATCCGCGAGGAACTGCTGGACGCTGAATGCGTAGGGACGCTTCTGCGCGTCCGTGAAGCCGTAGCGGCCCTTCAGCCAGGGCCAGAACGTCGTCTCGCTCGCCTGGCCGATCAGCAGCGTGCGGCCCTTCAGGTCCTCCAGCGTCTTCACATCCGGATGCGCGATCAGCGCTGCGGGGTCCTTCTGGAAGGTCGCGCCGACGGTCACCAGAGGGAGGCCCTGCTCGATGCCTGCGATCGTCTGCAGGTCGTAGCCCATGACGGCGTCCGCCTTGCCGGCAAGCAACAGCTGCATGACGTTCACCTGCGGCCCACCCATGCGGATCTCCGCCTCGAGCCCGTGCTTCCGGTAGGTGCCCTCAGCGAGCGCCTGGTAGAAGCCCCCGTGCTCGGCCTGGGCATACCAGTTGGTCAGAAAGACGAATCGTTCCGGGTCGGCAGCCTGCGTCGCGGCCGGCAGGAGGAGGGTCAGACCGACCAGGGTCGCGAGGCGCCTGAACGCGGCAGCGAAAGTGGGATGCATGGGGATCGGCTCCTGCTGTCGGGATGGCCGGATTCTAGTGCTCCGCGGGCCCCATCGGGGAATCGCCGGGCGGCCCTCCGCATCGTGCGCGTCGCCGTGCATGGGCTGCGGGATGCAGGCGACATCAAGTGGAGACCGAGACTGCCGATAGCGCAGCCAGCGGGGGCCGTTGCCGGCGGTCCCCATCGAGAGGCCGGAACGGCCAGTTCGCGTTTCCCGATTCGAACCCGCGAGGACTCCATCGCATGCAATCTCTCACCACAAGACTGGCGATGTTCCTGACCGCCATGCTGGCGGGCAGCGCCATTCTTCTGACGGCGTTCATGTACACGAGCACCCGTGCGGACGTGCTGGCCACCCTCCAGCACGAAGTGAATGCCGTCACCGAGCAGCAGAACATCACGATCGCGAACTGGTTGCACGCGAAGCGCAATCTGGTCACCGCCATGGCGCCCTCGGTCTTCGATCCGGACGTCAGGGTGCAATTGAAGCGCACCGCTGCCGCCGGAGGGTTCAGCAATTCCTACGTGTCCTACATGGACCGGAACATCGTGCAGGCCATCGACGCGCCGCAGGCCCCGAACTTCGATGCGACGGTGCGTCCCTGGTACAAGGCCGCACTGGAGAAGGGCGGGCTCGTCGTGACGCCACCTTTCATGAGCATCTCCGACCAGAAGCTGGTGGTCTTCATCGCGACGCCGGTCCAGCGCAACGGCCAGACGGCTGCGATCTTCTCGAACAACGTGCTGCTGGAAGAGATCGTGGGCGGTGTGCTCGGCGTCAAGCTGGTCGGGGACAGCCACGCCTTCCTCATGTCGAAGGACGGGACCTTGATCGCGCACCGCCAGGCCGATGCATTGCTGAAGCCCGCGACAAGCTTGATGCCGGAGCTGACCGCCGAGCGCGTGAGTGCCCTGGCCGCGAGTCATGATCTGGTGGAGATGAAGGTGGGTGGCGAGACCGGATTCGTGACCGTGCGTGCGATCCCGGACTCGGACTGGTATCTGGGCATGGTGGTGGACCGCAAGGCCGCGCTGGCACCGCTCAACACGCTGTTGGCGATGCTGATCGGTGCGACGGTCGTGATCGTGGTGGTGAGTGTCGTTGTGGCCGTGTTCGGAATCCGTCGGTTGCTGGCCGGTCTCGGCGCGCTGCGTGACGCGATGCTCGAGATCGCCCAGGGCGCGGGCGACCTCACGGTCCGTCTGCCGGTGCGCAGCCGCGACGAAGTGGGGCAGGCCGCGGGTGCGTTCAACCAGTTCCTCGAGCGTCTGCACGGCATGTTCCGCGAAGTCCGTGACGAATCCGAGCATGTCCGCCAGGAGGTGGAGGCAGCGGCCGGGACGGCCTCGCAGGTGGCGGGTGAATTCTCGCGGCAGACCGACGAGCTGAGCGCCACTGCAGCGACGATCGAGGAAGTGACGGTGAGCATCGGCTTGATCGCGGAAACGGTGCGCGAGACGGAGCACGCGATGAGCACGGCGGACGCCGAGTCGTCGCGCAGTGCGGAGTCGGTGGAGGAACTCACGCGCGAGATCAGCCGTGCCGCCGACACGATGGGTGGCCTGTCGAGCGTCGTGAGCCGTCTGGGCAGCCGCTCCGACGAGATCGCGGGGATCGTGGGTGCCATCAAGGACATCGCGGACCAGACGAATCTGCTGGCGCTCAATGCCGCCATCGAGGCGGCGCGTGCCGGAGAACAGGGTCGCGGATTCGCGGTGGTGGCCGACGAAGTGCGCAAGCTGGCCGAGCGGACCGCGGAGTCGACCGTGGAGATCGGCCGGATGATCGACTCGATCCGGAGCGAGATGACGAGCGCGGTCAGCGGCATGGACGACGCGCAGCGGATCGTGCATTCCGGCGTCGGCATGGCGGAGCAGGCGACGCAGGGGATCCGGACGATCCGGGAGCGCGTGAGCGACGTCATGACACGCGTGAAGGACATCTCCGGCGCGACGAGCGAACAGGCGGCGGCGACGACCGAGATGGCACGTCGCGCGGAACAGGTGCACGCGATGATCCAGTCGAGCAGCGAGTCGTTGCATGACACCGAGCGCACGCTGAGCAGCGTGAACGAGCGCGCCGATCACCTCGGCAGGATCGTGGGTCGCTTCCGTCTGTAGCCGACCGTCGACAGGCGCGCCGGGTCAGTGATCGATCGATCCGGCGTGCCAGCGCCGCAGGAAGAACCACGCAAGCGCGCTCGTGGCTGCGAAGAACGAGACTCCGGCCACGGCGATCAGCAGCAGCGCCGCGAACATGCGCGGGAAGTTGAGCTGAAGCCCGGCCTGGAGGATCTGGTAAGCGAGGCCTGATGCCGTGCCACCCGTGCCGGCGACGAACTCCGCCACCACCGCGCCGATCAGTGCGAGGCCCGCCGAGACCTTCAGACCCGAGAAGAAATGCGGTAGCGCGGACGGGACGCGCAGCCGCATGAGCACCTGCCATCGACTGGCCCGGTGCAGACGGAAGAGATCCCGCAACCCGGGATCGATGCTCTTCAGGCCGGTGGTCGTGTTCGAGATCATCGGGAACAGCGCGACGATCGTCGCGCAGATGACGAGGGCGGCCTCCGGGTCGTCGACCCAGATGATGACGAGCGGCGCGATCGCGACGACCGGCGTGACCTGCAGCAGGATCACGTAGGGCAGCAGACTCGCCTCCAGCGCGCGGCTCTGCACGAACACGAAGGCGATCCCCACCCCCAGAACGGTCGCGGCCGCCAGCGCTTCCAGGGCGATGCGCAATGTCACCCCCAGTGCGGACGTCAGCAGGGGCCAGTCCTTGACGAGTGTGGCGCCGATCCGCGAGGGCGCCGGAACGATCCAGACCGGGACTTCCCATCGGATCACCAGCCACTCCCAGACGAGCAGCGCGGCGATGAACACCGCGATCGGCGCAAGCCAGCGGACCGTGCGCCCCATCATGCACTCCCCGCGGCGACCAGCATGTCTGACAACTGCGCGCACAGGTCGGCGAAGCGTGTGGATACGCGGAAAGAATCCTCGCGGGGATACGGTTCATCCACGGTCAGAGCGGCGGAGATGCGCCCGGGGCGGGGCGTCATCACCAGCACGCGATTCGACAGGAAGACGGCCTCATGGATGCTGTGCGTCACGAATAGGACGGTGAGGCGCCGTTCGGCCCACACAGCGAGCAACTCGCGATCGAGCCGGCCACGCGTGATCTCGTCGAGCGCGCCGAACGGTTCGTCCATCAGAAGCAATGCGGGCTCGGTCACGAGCGCTCGCGCGATGGAGGCGCGCATCTGCATCCCGCCGGACAGCTCGCGAGGCAGGGCGCCGGCGAAGTCGTCGAGGCCCACACGCGCGAGGGAGCGGCGCGCCAGCGGATCCGATGTCGGGTGCGACACGCCTTCGAGATCGAGGGGGAGGCGCACGTTCGCCAGCACGCTCGCCCAGGGCATCAGCGTCGGCTGCTGGAACACGTACGCGATCGGCGCGTTCGACGGAGACTGCAAATGTCTGGCGATGGTGCCCGCGGTCGGCGATTCGAGTCCGGCGACGAGGCGGAGAAGAGTGCTCTTGCCACATCCGGACGGACCGATGATCGAGACGAACTCGCCGGCCGCGATGTCCTGATCGACCGAGTCGAGAGCGACGGTGCCGCGCGAGTAGGTGTGCGAGACCCCGCTGAGGCTCAACGCGGGATGACGGACTTGCTTCGCAGGGGATGGCGCCTGGTGCACGGCTGTGGGAACTGCACCCGCTTGGTGTCGGGCCACTGGAGGAACATGGCCCCGTTGCGTCGGGCCACCGAAGGGCCCTGGTCCAGCGAACTCGGGATGGTGGGCGGTAGTGGGATCGAACCACTGACCCCTGCCGTGTGAAGGCAGTGCTCTACCGCTGAGCTAACCGCCCGCCGCGAGAAGGCGCGAATTAGGCCACAGCGCGCGACGCACGGTCAAGCCGCGCGACCCGGAGCCGAAGGGCGTCACGTAGAATCCAGCGCTTTCCCCATGTTCCACCCGCCGCCATGATCCGCACACGATTCGCTCCCAGCCCCACCGGCTATCTCCACATCGGTGGCGCGCGCACCGCACTCTTCTCCTGGGCGTTCGCGCGTCGCCATGGCGGTACGTTCGTCCTGCGCATCGAGGACACCGATACCGAGCGGTCCACGGCGGCGTCCACGCAGGCGATCCTCGATGCCATGCAATGGCTATCGCTCGATTACGACGAGGGGCCGTTCTACCAGATGGAGCGGCTCGACCGGTATCGCGCCGTGGTGGATCAATTGCTCGCCGAGGGAAAGGCGTATCGCTGCTACGCGTCCCGCGAGGAACTCGATGCGATGCGGGAACAGCAGCGTGCCGCGGGCGCCAAGCCCCGGTACGACGGTCGCTGGCGGCCGGAGAACGTCGCGGGTCAGGCGATCCCCGAAGGCGTCCAGCCTGTCATCCGCTTCCGCAATCCCGACGATGGCGTCGTCACGTGGGACGACCTCGTGAAGGGCCCGATCACCTTCGCGAACGAAGAACTGGACGATCTCGTGATCATGCGAGCGGACGGTGTCCCGACGTACAACTTCGGCGTCGTGGTGGACGACTGGGACATGAACATCACACACGTGATCCGCGGTGACGACCACGTGAACAACACGCCGAGGCAGATCAACATCTACACCGCGCTCGGTGCCCCCGTTCCGCTCTTCGGTCACGTGCCGATGATCCTCGGCGAGGACGGCGAGCGGCTCTCGAAGCGACACGGAGCGGTCAGCGTGATGCAGTACCTCGACGACGGTTATCTGCCCGAGGCCCTCAACAACTACCTCGCGCGACTCGGTTGGTCCCACGGCGACGAGGAGATGTTCACCATGGAGCAGTTCGTCGAGTGGTTCGATCTCGGCCACATCAGCAGGAGCCCGGCCAAGTTCAATCCCGAGAAGCTGCTCTGGCTGAATCAGCAGTACCTCAAGGCCGCCGCCGATGACCGGATCGCCGAACTCGTGACGCCGTTCCTCCGGAAGCACGACTGCGACACGTCCTCGGGGCCGTCGCTCGCGAGGGTGTCGGCGCTCTTGAAGGAGCGCGTGAGCCGGATCGACGAACTCGCAGATGCGGCCGTGTATTTCTATCGACGACTCTCGCCGACCGACGCACTCCGTGAGCAGCACTACGCGGAGGGTCTGGGCAGCGCCGTCGACGCCCTGGTCGATCGACTTCGCGCCGTCCTTTGGGAACGTCCGGCGATTGCCGAGGCCATCAAGACCACGGCCACCGAGCGCACCTGGAAGATGCCGAAGCTCGCGATGCCGCTGCGGGTCATCTTGACGGGCGAGGCGCAGACGCCCGCCATCGACGCCGTCGTCGAACTGCTCGGGCGGGAGGAGGTCATTGCACGCATCGGTCTGGAGCGCTCGCGCATGCCGGCGTAGCGTTCACCGCGAGCCAGCGATGTCCAGGAGGTGCCGTACGCGTGGCTATAATCGGCCGCGCAGTGGATGTGGAGGCGATCCGTCTCGCCGATCGTTTCCTAACAACCGTCTTCGTCCCCGCCAGCGGGCCAATCTCGGGAGTCAAACACCATGACAAAGCAGGAACTGAAGGAACAGAACGAGGCGCTGCGAAACCTCCTGATGGAGATTCGCGAGATGATCGACTCGGAGCTGGAAGCCATGGATGACTTCGAGGCCGAAGACGACGAGGAAGAAGAGGAAGACGAGGACTGAAGTTGTCCCTCGGCGCTTTACTCAGGCGTCTGCGGCGGGTATAGTGCGCCGCTTTCCGGAGGGGGGTATAGCTCAGCTGGGAGAGCGCTTGCATGGCATGCAAGAGGTCAGCGGTTCGATCCCGCTTACCTCCACCACCCGAAAAAGTCCCCATCGTCTAGAGGCCTAGGACACCGCCCTTTCACGGCGGTAACCGGGGTTCGAATCCCCGTGGGGACGCCAGTAAAAACAGCGGCTTAGGCCGCTGTTTCCATTTCTGGGCCCGCAGTGTCTAGATGGTGTACAGAATGCGGGGCGGCAGACGTAGCTCTATCCGAAGTGCAGCCTGCGACGACAGTCGGGATGGCGGCGAAAAACAGCTGAGTCGCTCCGGATTCGAGGAGGCCGTTGCCCATCATGGCGTCGAACACTGGCGCGCGTGCGACTCTGCGGATCCAGCTCTTGGAGCCACGCAGACAGCAACGACCTCGAGGGATAGCCCAGCGCCTTGATCGGTTCCGCGATGCAGCGGCTGTGCTCCAGGTATTGCCCGACGACCCGCGCCTTGTGCGCCTGCGAGCACCTCGGCGGGCAAACGTAGCCGGCGGGCAAGTCGAGGCGCCGCTCGTATTCGCGATACCAGCTCTTCAGCGCGTTCTTCGTCGGGTAGCCGAGCTGACGAATGGTCAAGCCGACCCGCTTGTCCAGCTTGATGTAGAGCTGCACGGCCCGAAACCGGTCCTCGTATGAATGCATGAACTGCCCTCCAAGGTGGTCCAGGAATTCGTCCGCATCCCCTTTCTCCTGGGGTTGGGAGGACTGCACCCCCTGAAGCGGAGACCCGGCCCGGAGGGGGTCAACGCACGGACGACCGGGAACTCAAGACGTCGGCGGGGTCTCCGATGCGTTCTTCATCCCACCCCCGCCCGGAGCCTCGCCATGCGCATCGCCGCCACCCTTTCCCTGCTCGCCCTCGCCGGTCTCGCTCACGGCGCCGACCTGCCGCCGCTCGCCACCGGTGGGCAACTGAAGCAGGCCGTATCCGGCAACACCATCGAAGGCTCCATGGACGCCTCCGGCCGCTACACCGAGTTCTACGCGAAAGACGGGACCGTCCGCGGCAAGGACTACAAGGCGAAGTGGAGCATCGAGGGCGACACCATGTGCTGGCTCTACGAGGGCCAGCCCAAGGACTGCTGGCGGGCCGCCGTGAAGGGGGCCAACGTGAAGTGGGTCAAGGACGGCAAGGCACAGGGCACCGGGACGGTCGTGAAGGGCAACCCCAACAAGTTCTGACCGGGCGCAGCGGCTGCAATGCAGTCCCTTTCGCTCCGCAAATGTTGCCGCCGACCGAGAACTGACCCGCTTGAGCGGGCTTTGCCAATTCCATACTGACCCAGGTTTTCAACGCAGCCCGCAGCATTTGTGAGCAGCCATCGCTGGAATAGACGCTGTGAACTGGCGTGGGTCAATCTGCGGGCGGAACGGTGGGTCACGTCGGCGCCAACACCTTGCGAGATCCGGCGGAAATGCCCTGGCGATCCAGAATCTAGACTTGATCGAGTCCCTCACTACTCCCCAACAGCGCGATGCCGCGCAGGCCGAGGCGTGCAATTGGAAGCCGCGTGAGCAGCTGTCGGAGTAGCGACTCTGGGTCGATCCAGTTGAGGGCCGGCACTGGGCCTCCTCCGCCTGCACCGGTTGCCCCTAGCTTCCGCCTGAGCGGGGAGGGGCGTTCGGATGGGGTGTGGCCACAGTGGACTGGTGACGCGCGCCCAGAACTGACGCGGGGTCCGGATGGCTCGAATGCTGAGCGCGGGGCCGCAAGGAGCAACGCCATGAGGACCATCCGATCGAGCTGGCCCAGAAGCGCCGCGTTGAAGATGGCCAACCGATTGGCCCAGCGACGTCTTCCGACCCCCCTGCGTGCATCGCGCGTCATGACGAGTTCGTCGTGGCGAGATTCAACAGCCTTGCATTGTCTGTTGGTTCACCGGCAACCCATGACCGGCATCGATCATCCATGTTTGCTCGGATTGCCCATTCGCCCGAGCACGCCGGACAAAAGATCGTTCTCCAACGTGAGGTGCCCGATCCTCGGGTGCAGAACTTCAGATCTGGTTCGCCTTGGCGTTTCTCGATGGCACTGCCAAAGCGACCGATGCGCGTTCCAGCGGCTCGACCTTCCACTGCGTGATCTGGTTCGGGTGAACTGCGAACTGCTGTGCTATCGCGGCCAGGGCATGCTCACCCTGCCGGGCTGCGATCGCCGACTTGGCCTCGAAGGCGGCTGAATGATTGCTGCGAGGACGTCGGTTGCTCTCTGCGCCTTCGGGCGCGGCAGGAGACGATCGCAGAGACGCCATCATCCCTGTGCTTAATCATGTGGGGCCCGTTCAGGGCGCGCGTAGCGAATAGGCATCGGAGCCGCATCGCATCCTCCCCTATCTCCCGCCGCGCAGCCCCATAAATGTCACCCGCACCAGATAGTCGATCACCTGCTGGTTGGTGTACTGCCCGGTCATGCGCAGATACTCCACCGCGGGATCGCAGGTACGCGCATAGAGGGAGAACACCACGACGTCAGTCGGTATCTCGGGGTCGATGACGCCCTGCGCCTGAGCCGCCCGCACGAGCGCCGTAATGCGGGTGTTCAGGTCCAGGATGCGCTTCACGTACTCGCGATTGGACAGCAGGTTGGCCTGCAGTGTGGAACTGGTGGAGGGAAGAAGCGGTAAGCCGCCTTCGAAGCGCAGGTCGATCGCCCACCGCAGCACCGCCTGCATCTTGTCGGTGGGCGACGTCTCCGGGGGAAGGTCCTCAAGGAACGCGAGCGCCCGGTCGAGCAGCCGGATCATCACCGCCGCGGCGAGCGACTCCTTGGAACTGAAGTGCTTGTAGAGGCTGGCCTTGGCGATACCCGCCTCCGCCGCCACCTCGTCAACGGTCATCAGGTCGTAGCCCTTGCGGGCGAGCATTTCGCGGGTGGCATCGAGGATGGCTTCCTCCCGCACCTTCTGCTGCTGCTGACGTATGTTGAGCTTCGCGAGAATACCCATGGGTATTTTGTTTGAACTAATCAGTTCAATATGTAGTCTATTGGGTGGCGGTTTGACCCGATGGAGTTGTGTTTCCAGGAGGAGCCCTCCTCACCCGGGGGACACCTCGCCTCAATCGGAGTTCCGCACCGGCCGCGGCCGCGCCGCGGCACCACCCCACAATATAGGAAATGGATTATGAACGCTCGTCGTGCTGTTCTCGCCCTCGCCGTGACCTGCTCCCTCGCCGCTTGCGCGGGGATGCCCAACGTCAACAAGCCCGCCGCCAAGGCGGACATCGTCGACACTGCCGTGGCTGCCGGATCCTTCAAGACGCTGGTCACTGCCGTGCAGGCTGCCGGGCTCGTCGACACCTTGAAGGGCCCTGGTCCCTTCACCGTCTTCGCACCGACCGACGCGGCTTTCGCAAAGCTTGCCCCTGGAACAGTGGAAGCCCTGCTCAAGGACAAAGCCGCCCTCGTGAAGGTTCTGACCTATCACGTCGTGCCCGGCAGAGTGCTTGCCAAGGACGTGCCCACCGCGGACGTGAAAACCGTGCAGGGCCAGACCGTGGCGCTGAAGAAGGACATGAACGGCGTGACCGTGAACAACGCGAAAGTGGTGACCGCCGATGTGATGGCCACCAACGGCGTCATCCATGTGATCGACACCGTGATCCTGCCCCGCTGATGAAGGGCGACCGGCGGCCTCTTCCCCTTGGGAAGGGGCCGCCGGGCCTGGTCGCGCGCCGCCGTGCAAGGCCCCCCATCTAGCAACAGAGGGAGCGCCGCGTCGCGCGCTTCGACAGCCTGCCGCGCCGATTCCGTGCCGGCGAAAGGCGGGATCTCTCCAGGTAGCAGCGCTCTCACTACCGAGCGATGTTCGCACTCGCTGCGATGCTTCCAGCTTCCGCTCTCCCGGCCCCTTGGCCGGCACCAGTTCCACCCTACCTTCGCCGCGCGAGCCGCGCCCCCCGCCCCCCGTCAAGGACGGCTCCGCCATCGCCTGCCCGGCACCCTGCAGCCCGGGCGGCGCTGCGCGCCATGTCGGCACGACGTGGCTCACATCGGAGGCAGCGATGAGCTCAACGGCAAGACTGCTGGCTGTGAATCCTCCGGGGCCTGCCGATTCGACAGATGCGCCCGTCGAGAAGCCTCGTTTCGGGCAGGTCAGCCCGCGGCGGAGCCGGTCTGGCGCCTGCATTGAGCGTTGCGAGGGGCGCATGCACAGACTCTATGCAGTTTTCGAAAAAACCGAGCGGTACAAAAAAGTAACTGATCAGTTCACAAAACGTTTTTAATGGTTTAAATTCCTGTCGGAAGGCTGGGTGACCAGGAGAGACGAACCTGAGGCGGGCGGTATCCCGCGTCAGTTGGTTGTCCGCATCACCAGCGGCCTCGCCCCGGATCTGCCAATGCACCCACACAAATGGAGATCGATCATGAATGTGCATCATGTTGTTTTCGCCCTCGCCATGACCTGTACCCTGTCCCTGACTCCAGTCGCGGCCGGGGCTATCGGCATGATCGATGGCCCCATCTCGGTAACGCCACTTCTGACCACGTTCGGGGATCCCTCGAACTACACGGTCAATGGAGTGAACGAACAGTTCTCGGGCGTTGCAAAGCTCTTGATCTCCAGTTCTATCGGTACTGGCGGTTGCTCGGGCTCCCTCATCGGCAACGGCGGTTTCGTCCTGACCGCAGCGCACTGTGTGGCGGATGGCGGCCCGGGCATCACCGCGACATCGCTCCAGATCCAGTTTTCGGCAGCCCCCGGCTCTCCGACCATCTCGATGGGTACGGCGGCGCTCGCAGGCAGCATCTTCCTGCCAACCGGATCCGATGGCTGGACGGGGGCTTTCAAGGGCGGCGCCGACCTGGCGTTGATCAAGCTGCCTTCGAAGGTTGCGGCCACCAGCTACGACATCGTTCGTGATACCGGCGTGGGAATCGGCAGCGTGGTGACACTGGCCGGCTATGGCCGATCCGGTTCCGGGCTTCAGGGTGACGCTCCGATCGGGTTCGGCACCTTGCGCACCGGTACGAACGTCTACGATGCATTCTGGGCCGACTTCAAGGGCAAGCCCTTCGCTTTCGACTTCGACGACGGCACATCCGCCACCGACGCCATTGGCCTCACGCTCAACACGTGGCAGCCCGGCACCGGGGCAAGCGAGGTATTCATCGCGCCCGGGGATTCGGGCGGGCCGACCTTTCTGAATGGCAAGCTGATCGGCGTGCATTCCTTCGGGGGAACCTGGGGCGCCCCGTTCGACGTCAACCGCATGCTCGATTCCAGCTTCGGCGAACTGGGTGGCGACACCAGCGTTGCCTTCTATGCAGGTTGGATCGACAGCGTGATCAGTCCTGTGCCCGAAGCGCGGACTCACGTGCTTATGGCAATTGGCCTGCTCGGCGTTCTGATCGCGGTCCGGCGCAGGGCTGACGGAGGCTGGCGGACGCCGATGATCCCAGCTACCGTCGAAGCCCTCGATAGCTGCCCAAAGAAATCCCCGCCGACGAGGTCGGTCGACTCCGACGCCCTTCGCGTCGGTACCTCCCATCCGTTGAACACCCGCCTGGTGGTGCATCCGGTCCATCAGGCGTCACAGTGCCAGCGGGGGATCATGCGTTGGGGTAACTGCTTTACCTTCGCCATCCGCCAGTATCGGCGGGACGGTGGTTTCCTGGTGCTGCGCAAGAGCGTGAAGGCCATCGTTCCGCACATGCAGTGGGCCGCGAACGGCGCCGAACGCGGTGCCGAGCCGATCAGCTGGATGCGCGGTTTCGTGAAGGTGATGGGCCGCGAGCGCGGTTACCTGCTCTGGAACAGCACCGGCGCCTACTGGCGGCCACGCATCAGCCAGCTCGCGATCATCGAATACCTCCCGCCGGAGTGGTGCAACCAGCTCGCCCGCCGGTTCTGGGTCGCGCGATTGCTGCCGATCTACGTGATCGTGTTCCGGGGGTGGGTACGGGTCGGTGAGGGTGAGCAGGAAAGCACCCAGGAGATCATCGACCGCACGTGGCCTGGTGCCCGCCAAGAGGTTGCGCTCTGACCGGAGATCGTACCGTGTGGTCCGCACGATCGAGGGGCGCGTCCCCTCCGGACGGACGCCGGCGTCTCGCCGGCACCCTGAATCCGACCTCGATACCTAGAATGGTGCCGCGATGGTTGCGTAGGTCCGACCCCGAAAGGGCATCAGACAAACCTCGGCGCGCGATCAGCGTCACACCGATACATCCCGTCCAGCACGAGGCAGCGACTCGGAAAAGGCTGCCAGACCCGCCGCGTCGAGGTCGGTCAATACCAGGTTGGCGCCGTGCGCACCGAACAGCATCGCGATCCCGCGGCCGATGCCGCCGTTGGGCCCGGTCAGCAACAGCGTCCTGCTCTGTATTCACACATCGCAATCGGTCGCCAGTAACAGCCTTGCGGCTTGGTCAGACGTGCACGGCCCGGCCGTAGGCGCCGAGAATCGCTTCGTGCATGGCCTCGGACATCGTCGGATGGGGCAGGATCGCCGTCAGCAGGTCGGCCTCGGTGGCTTCCAGCGTCTGGGCAATGACGAAGCCCTGAACCATCTCGGTCACCTCTTCGCCGACCATGTGGGCACCGAGTAGCTCGCCGCTAGCCGCATCGAACACCACCTTGGCAAATCCACCGGCAGCGCCCATGGCGATGGCCTTGCCGTTGGCGGAGAAGGGGAACTTGCCGATCTTGACCTGATGCCCGGCCGCTCTCGCCTGGGCCTCGGTCAGGCCGACGCTGGCAACCTGCGGGTGGCTGTAGGTACATGCAGGCACGCGCTTCGGATCAAGCACGTGGGCATGCCGGCCGGCGATATGCTCGACACACAGCACCCCTTCGTGACTGGCCTTGTGCGCCAGCCACGGCGGACCGGCGACGTCCCCGATGGCGTACACGCCCGGCTCGTCGGTGCGACAGAACTCGTCGGTCACGATGTGGGTCTTCTCGACCTTGACGGCGGTCTTTTCCAGGCCGAGGTTCTCGACGTTGCCGACGATCCCTGCTGCCACCAGCACCACCTCCGCCTGTAACCGGGCGGTGGTCTGCCCCTGCACGTCGACCTGCCAGCGACCGTCTTGGTAAGTGGCGCTCTTCACCGCACTGCCGGTCTGCAGCGCGATGCCGTCACGCCTGAGACTCGTCGCCACATGGGCCGAGACGTCCTCGTCCTCGACCGGCAGGATGCGCTCTGCGATCTCCACCACCGTCACCTCCACGCCGATGGCGTGATAGAAGCTCGCGAACTCGATGCCGATGGCCCCGGCGCCGATGATCAGCATGCTTTGCGGCACGCTCGGCGGGGCCACTGCCTCAAAGTAGGTCCATACCGTTCTGCCGTCGGTGGCAAGCCCCGGTAGCGCCCGAGGGCGGGCGCCGGTCGCCAGGATGATGTGCTTGGCGTTTACTGTGCTGCTCGTGCAGTCGGCGTGGCTGACCAGCACGGTGCCCTGACCGCCCAGACGCGCGCTCCCGTTCAGCACGGTGATGCCGTTCTTCTTCATCAGGTGCGTCACGCCCTTGTTCAGCTGATCGGCGATTGCCCGCGAACGTGTCACCATCGCTGGAACGTCGGCGGTCGGCGGCGCGGCATGGACGCCGAACTGTGCGGCGTCCTTCACAAGCCGCAACACATCGGCCGAGCGCAGCAGGGCCTTGGTCGGAATGCAGCCCCAGTTGAGGCAGATCCCGCCCAGCCGCGACTTCTCGACGAGCGCAGTGCGCAGTCCCAGTTGCGTCGCGCGGATGGCCGCCACATAGCCGCCGGGACCGCCGCCAACCACCACCACATCGAAGTCTTGGTGTGTGCTCATCGCCGTCGCTTCACACCAGCATTGCCAGTGGCGTCTCGATGACATGCTTGAAGGCCGCCAACCACTCCCCGGCCAGAGCGCCATCGATGGCCCGGTGATCCACCGACAGCGTGCAGCGCATGACGGTGCCCACGGCGAGCACGCCGCTATCGACCACCGGCAATTGCTGCGTGGCACCGACCGCCAGAATCGCGGCCTGCGGCGGGTTGATGATCGCCGAGAACTCGGCGACGCCGTACATGCCGAGGTTGCTGACGCTGAATCCGCCGCCCTGGTATTCCTCCGGGCGCAGTTGCCCGGCCCGGGCGCGTGCCGCGAGGTCGGCAATCTCGGCGCTGATCACCGACAGCGGCTTGCTGTCGGCGTTACGCACAATCGGCGTGAGCAGTCCGGTATCGGTGGAGACGGCCACGGCAATGTCGGCGTGTGCATAGTGGCGCATCGCCGTCTCGGTCCAGCCGACGTTCGCGCCCGGTACGTCGCGCAAAGCCACGGCCACCGCCCGGACGATGAAATCGTTCACCGAAATCTTGCGCGGCGCGGCAGCGTTGATTTCCGCGCGCAGGGCCAGCAGGCGGTCCATCCGGCAATCGGCGCCGAGGTAGAAGTGGGGAATGGTCGACTTGCTCTCGAACAGGCGCCGGGCGATCGTTCGGCGCATGTTGCTGTGCGGCACCTCGCGGTAGGCAGGACTGGGCGCTTCAACGGCAACAGCGCCCGGCTGGCGTGCCGGAGCAGAAGTAACCGCTTGCCCAATCGCCGACGCAGCATCGACATCGCGCTTGACTATGCGGCCGTTGGGCCCGCTGCCCCGGAGGCTTGCAAGATCGATCCCGCGCTGCTCCCCCAGGCGTCTGGCCAGAGGGCTGGCGAATACCCGCCCCGCAGGATTCTCCGGAGCGGCCTGCATCGGCGACGGCGCGGACCCGCGCGCTGCAGCGGCAGAGGTCGCCACATCGACGTCAGGCTCGCCTGCCGCAAGAAGCACGGCGATCGGCGCGCCGACCTCAACTTCCTCCCCGGCGGCAACGAGCAGCTTGCCGACCACGCCGCCCACCTCGGCGCTCAACTCGATCACCGCCTTGTCGGTTTCGACATCGGCCAGACAGTCGCCGACGGCAACCGCCTCGCCTTCCTTCTTGTGCCATCCCGCCAATCTGGCATGGGTCGCATTCGCAGCCACTTCAGGCATGCGCAACAGGGTAGCCATGTCAGGCACTCCTTTCGTGAAGATCGGGTCGATAGTCGACAACGTCTGCAGACGGGACAATCTCCAGAACACTGCCCTCGGGGTCGCGACAGAAAGCCGGATAGGTACTCGGGCGCACTTCCACCCGCCGCGCGCCAGTCATGCAGGCAACCCCTCGTCTTGCAGGCGCGCCGCCACGGCGTCGATGTCATCGTCGATGAAGGTCAGATGGACGGCATTGGCTTTGTCGAGGATGTACTCCGGCGGCGCGGCTGCGGGCCGCCAATCGACCGGCGCCAGCAACTGGATGCGTTCGCCACAGGATGTCGGCAAGCGGGCGACGGCGTACCCCGTAGTGCCCAACGCCGACTCACGCGCCTTCTCGGTCGGCACCACCACCTCGCTGACGAAGCGGCAACCAAGCACCTCTTCGTCGAAGCGGCGCATGCGCGGCAGATCGCGGACGGCGCTGCCGACTTCCAGCGGTACAGTCGTGTTCACGTTCATGCGTGCCTCTCCGACTCAGGCCGCGCCTTTGTCGCGCATGACGGCCAGCAGGGCTGCCACCACCTCCTCCGTGCGGGCCGCGGCGGCACGCTCGAGGACCTTGGAGATGCTCGGCGATGCCTCTGCACCGCTGACGCGCTGCACTGGCTGGTCGAGCCAGTCGAAGCAGCGGCGCTGAATCTCGTCGGCCAGCCAGCCGCCATAGGAGGTGCCGCGGACTCCCTGCTCGACGATCAGGACGTTGTTGGTCTTGCGGATGCTAGCCTCGATGGTTTCCCAATCCAGACTGGCGCGGTCCAGCCAGCGCAAGTCGATCACTTCGACGTCGATGCCGGTTTGCGCCACCGCTTCGAGCGCGTGGTCGACCATCGATAGATAGGTGAGCACGGTCATCTCGGTACCGCCGCGACGCACCGCCGCCTTGCCGAACGGCAGCTGGTAGTCGAAGTCGTCCACCGGCGCCGGACCGGTGGCGCTGTAAAGATCGACGTGTTCGATCACCAGCACCGGGTCCTTGCAGGCCAGCGCGGCGTTCATCAGGCCGACATAGTCGAAGGGCGTAGACGCGGCGACGATGCGCCAGCCAGGACTGGTGGCAAAGATGCCCGCCGGATCCATCGAGTGCTGCGAACCGTAGCCGGTGCCCATGGCCACCTTCGTGCGCAGCACCAGTGGCATCTCGAAACCGCCACCGAACATGTGGCGCGCCTTGCCGATCTGGTTGAAGAGCTGGTCCGCGGCCACCCACATGAAATCCGGGTACATGAACTCGATCACCGGCTTGTAGCGGCCGTCCATGGCCATGCCACCGCCCAGACCGGCAAAGGCGTTCTCGCTGATCGGTGTCCCCAGCACGCGATCCGGGAACTGGTCGCGCAAGCCGCGTGTGGCGCCGTTGGTTCCGCCCTTGAGGCGATGAATATCTTCGCCCATGATGACGATGCTGGCATCGGTGTCCATCCGCCGACCCATGACGTCGGCGACGATGTCGATGAATCTGCGCTGCTCGATCTTGCCGCCGAAGGTGGCCAGTTCCTCGGTTCGCGCACCGGCGAGTTCACTCAGGTCGCCGCGGATGCCGACATCGCGGAAGTCCTGACTGGGCCATAGTTCGGGGCGAATGCGGCGCTTGCCCGGCTTGCCCGACGGGTCCGCTTCGGTGAGTGCAGCGGTGGCCTCCCACATCGCCGCCTTGACGCGCTCGCGGAGTGCGGCCACGCCATCGGCATCGATCAATTTGCGCGCTGCCATTCTCGCCGCCAGCAGATCGAGCGGATCGCGGTCACGCCACTGCTGCTCCTCCTCCTTGCTGCGGTAGCCAAAGGCGCTGCCCGGGAAGGGCCCGTTCTGGTGGAAGTAGCGGTACACGTCGGCCTCGATCATCGTCGGCCCCTTGCCCGCGCGCATGTGCGCCAACGCCTCCTGCATGGCGAGGTGCACCGCCAGCGGGTCCATGCCATCGACCTTCCAACTCGGGATGCTGAAGGCGCCACCGCGCGCCGACAGCCGCGTTTCGGCGGTAGCCTCTTCAATCGTGGTCGATACGGCATAGCGGTTGTTCTCGATGAAGAAGCACAGCGGCAGCTTCCAGGCCCCTGCGAGGTTCATCGTTTCGAGCGCCGAGCCGATGTTCACCGCCCCGTCACCGAAATAGGTGATTGCCACGGCGTCGGTGCCGGCATGCCGATGCGCCCAGGCGGCCCCGGCAGCCAGCGGCACGCCGCCGCCGACGATGGCATTGGTGCCTAGCGCGCCGGCGTCGGCCCACTGCAGGTGCATCGATCCCCCCCTCCCGGCACAGAAGCCCTGGGCCAGCCCGAGAATTTCCGCCAGGGTCCGTTGCAGCAGCTGCTGCACGTCGGAAGTGATCGCCGCCTTGGGGTCAAGCCCCTCCGGCGCGAGATAGCCCAGCGCCTTGGACAGGAACTGGTGATGACCGCGGTGCGAGCCGTTGATCTGGTCGGCGGGCCTCAGACCGACGATCGATCCCGCCGCACCGCCTTCCTGCCCGACACTCGAATGCGCCGGCCCGTGAACGAGCCCCTCCGCCGCCAGTTCGAGAACGCACTCCTCGAAGCCTCGGATCAGGTGCATGTGGCTCAACAGATTGCCCAGGAGGGCGGGGTCCGCCTGCGCCCAATCCGCATCGGTGGTGCGCAACTCCACCCACGCGGCGGCTGGGGCCAGATCGATGCGTTCGGTCATTGTTTGGTCTCCAGAATGTCCTGGGTGTTCAGTAGCCGTCGGCCAGCCAGCCACCGTCGGCAACCAGTGCGTGGCCTGTAATGAATGCAGCGGCGTCCGACGCCAGATAAAGGGCGACCTCAGCCATTTCCTCGGGCATTCCGAGGCGTCGGAGGGGGGTCTTGGCGCACAACTCGTCGCCGTCGATCACTCTTCTTTGCATCAGGTCATCCATCAGCGCGGTTTTCGTATAGCCGGGGCAGACGGCATTGACGCGGATGCCGTGGGGTGCCCACTCGACAGCCAGCGACTTGGTCAGCGACACGACGCCGGCCTTGGCCGCGCAATACGCAAGGCGCTTGGCCGAGGCAGCGAGACCCCACATCGATGCCGTGCTGAGGATGCTGCCGCCGCCCTGCTTGACCATCCGCCGCGCGGCGGCCTGGGCGCAGTAGAAGACGCCGGACAGGTCGATATCGATCGCGCGGCGCCATTCGGCGGGCGTCAACTCGAGCGAGGCTTTGTTCATCGAAATGCCGGCATTGTTGAGGAGGATGTCGATCCGGCCGAAGCGCGCCTCGGTCTCGGCGCACGCCCGCTCGACAGCCACGTCGTCGGTGATCGAGGCCTGCACCGTGGCGATCTCGAGTCCCGGCCAGGCAGCCAGCAGTTCAGCCTTGGTCGCCTGCAATGCGCCGTCGTCGATATCGAGCAGCATCAGCCGCACTCCATGCCGGGCGAAGCCATGGGCCATCGCCCGGCCGATGCCGCTACCGGCCCCCGTGTCGAGAACCACCTTGCCGGACAGGCCCGGATAGGCCGCCGGCGCGAAACCTTGTGCCTGCGGCACGCCAATCATCGTGGGTGTATTCATACGGCTAACCAGTTACTCAGAAGATGTTTGTCGGACGTGAGTTGCTCGGGCGTCCCTTCGAATCCGTTGCGGCCGTGCCCCATGACGCTGACCCGCTGGGACACCGTTAGCGCGACCGCCAGCTTTTGCGCGACAAGCACGACCGAGACGCCGCGGCGACGGGTGTCCTGTGTCACTTCCCCAACCATTGCCACGATCTTTGGCGCCAAGCCCTTGGTGGGATCATCGATCACGATCCCCCGAAGATTGCCGAGCAGCGCGTGGCATATGGGCCGCATCTGCAGCTCGCCGTCGGACATGCTGCCGGGCTGCTAGGCATCCGGATGCGCCGCCGGCGCTGAACGGAGGCGCCAAAAAAAAGGCCGGCCTCGCGGACCGGCCTTTCTTCTTGCTGCGTACTGCTTACTTGATCGCGATGGGGTTGATGACCGCCTGCACCGCGCCGCTCAGGCGGGACGGCCCGAGGGTGAAGAGAACCTCGAAAGCGCCGTCCTTGATCAGCGGCTCCACGTTCATCGTCTCGAGAATGTAGATGCCGTTCTGCTGGATCAGGATCTGGTGGATCTCGAACACGCCGACACCTTTCTCGAACGGCACGGCCTCGAGACCCCACGTATCCGCGCCTACCGCGGCCACGCCCTTGTCCACGAGATAGAGCGCGCCTTCCTTGCCGAGACCGGGCTCGAGCGAGCCGTAACGCTTGTCGTCCTTGCCCAGCAGCTTGAGCCAGCCCGTGTGGAAGATGACGATGTCGCCCTTCTCGATGGACTTGACGCCCTGGCGCTTCATGGCGCCCTCGATTTCCTTCACATTGATCGCGGTGCCTTCGGCCAAGTACTCGACGCCCATCAGGCCTGCGATGTCGAGGATGATGGCCTTCGTCGCAATGGGCGGCACGGTCTCGATGCCGAACTTGGTGAGGCCAGTCACCTTGGCGAAGTCCTCGCCATGCGCGCAGTTGAAGTACACGCCATCGGTGCCGATGTGGCCGAAGCCGTCGATCTGCGAGCCGACGCCATTCCAGCCCATGACGATGTCGTCGTTGTAGGTGAGCTTGTTGCCGCCGATGCTGGTGCCGTTGACCTGGCCCGGCTGGAGCACGATCACCGAATAGTTGCGCGGCGGATAGGCCGGGGTGCTGCGATTGGTTTCGATGCCAAGTTGGTAGGCCTTACCCTTGGTCACCAGCTTCGTCGCCGCGAGCGTTTTCTCGGCGGTGACGTAGTTCATGTTGCCGATCTGGTCGTCCTTTCCGAATTTCGAAGGCTTGCAGTTGCCCTTGTCCTCGTGGGCCGCGACGCTCGTGGACAGCGCGGCACCGAACAGCAGGGCCCCTACCAGGGCCGTGAACCTGCGCGATGGGTGAAACATGGTTATCTCTCTCCTGGGTTGGACGAACATCCAATCGGCCCGTCAGCCGACGTGGCAAAGGTTCCACTCCGACTTCAGACCATGCACAACTTATAGTACCAGTATTCTCAACTTGTACTACAAGTGGCGCAAGTAGTTATCCGTTCCGTGTTGCGAGCACATGCGTTCTCCCGTTCTGTAGCACGCAAGTTGTCTGGCTTTCTGGGTGGGCTAGGGTGACAGGCACCCCGAGGCCGGGCGAGATGGCGACAGGAGACGCGGATGTTCTAGGTTCGAGGAAGCCCAAGAGGGCTGGAACGCCCAGCGGCTGACGCAGGCGCAGGCCGCGAGGTTGCTGGCGGTGAGCGAGCGGACGTTCCGGCGCCAGATCGGTCGCTAGGAACTCGGGGGCAGGACGGGTTGCTCGACCGGCGCGCGCGAGTCGATGAGGTCATGGCGCTGGTGGATCTGTACCGGCGTGACTACGAAGGCTGGAACGTCCTGCACTTCCACGGCTTCCACAACTTCTCCCGCCGCGCGCACGTCAGCGAGCGAAGCTACACGTGGGTGAAGCTACGCCTGCATCCCGCCGGTACTCGCCCATGGCCTTGCCGGGGATGCTCGTGCACCAGCGCGGCAGCCGACACCAATGGGTACCTGGCAAGTGGTGGGACCCGATCGTGACCATGGACGAAGCGAGCGGCGAGTACTATCCGTTGCGAAATTCACTCTCCCCCAATGGGACCTCTTACCTCCAGCCTGGCGTAAGGAAGCGCTGGCCCACCGGGGCGTCAACGGACTTCTTGATGCAGCAGAAGGTGGCTGCCGTCTGCGCGAGCCATTCAGTTTGGCAAGTCGATCAGCTCGCTGCCGTCTTGCGTTTCTGGACTCGCCCGGCTGGCGAACGGGATTTCGGCTCCAGCTTATGGGCAGTCGTCTTGGTGTAGGTGGCAAGTCGCCTCGCGGCATTGCGGAGATGGGTTTCGGCAGCAAGGCCGGCCACCGCGGAGTCTCCTGCGGCGATTGCATCGAAAATCGCCTGGTGCTCGTCTTGCACGGCCTGCACCATGTGCGCATGCCGCGCGGCAGTATTGCTACGCGCTTGCCGGATCAACCGACGCACTCCATGCTCGAGATACTCGCCGAGCTCACTGAAGTGGGGATTGTGTGTCGCATCGCTGATCGCTTGATGGAACGCATAATCCTCCTTGTCGCCCAAGCGATCGTCGGCCACAGCGTATTGCATACCGATCAAGGCACGGCGAATCGCCTTGAGGTCTTCCGCTGTACGACGGGCAGCAGCCAGTCGCGCCGCCGCCCCTTCGATGGCTACCAGTAGTTCGAGGACATGCGCCTGCGCCTCTTTCTCATCGATGGACACCTCTGGAATCCGGAAAGACTGACGTCTAGTACGCTCCGCGACGAACGCTCGTCGCCCTTGCTGCGTAACAATCAGGCCTTCGGATTTCAACTGCGACAGCGCCTCCCGCACAACCACGCGGCTCACTGAAAACTGCTCGCCCAATTCACGCTCACTGGGCAATCGATCGCCAGCCACCCAAGCCCCGCTGCGCAATTGTTCGGTCATCCAGGCCACAATTTCGCTCGACAGGGATTGGTGTCCTGACACCGTGACCTCCTGGTCGCCATTGGTCGTCGATTCTCTTTTCGTCACAGTCTCCGTTTGGATCTTGTCGCTTGTCGCCTTGCCACTCTTCGCTTTGTTCCGGAGTGGATTGTTTTCGGTTGCCCTGCACCGGCTCGAAGGCACGCTGGAGTATGGCAGCCCTTCTCGGATAGAACTTGGTACATGTTTCCCTGCCCGGCGGAGCCGCTCGGGGCTGGCCTCGCCGCGTCAGGCCAGCCCGAACGCCGCGAGGATTCCTTGGCGATGTCTGAAGCATTCCTCGTTCATCGCCTTGACGGGGCCGCCATTCAGGTTGCCCACGATCACGCGCATGGACCGCGTGTCGGCAGGCATCTTGACCAGATCGAGAATCGCGTCGGCCACGTCCTTGGGGTTGGGCGCCTGCGAACTGCCGAACAGTTGCCCGAGCACTTCGCCCATTTTCTGCGGCATCTGCGCGACCGCGCCATAGCCGTTTGACCGCGAGGCGCCGTTAGCAAACTGCGCGTCGTTGAAGACGTAGGTCGGGAACGCGCCCGGTTCCACTGCGACGACGTCGATGCCAAGAGCCTTCACTTCCTCGCCGATCCCCCGAGAGTATAGGATCTCAACCGCCCTCATCAACGCTCAAGCGAAGCTTGGAGAGGCCTGAGGACCGCGCTGCGTCGCAGGTGCAGGCGGTGGTGGCACCGCCGTGCGGTTCGCTTCCTCTGGCCTTTCACCTTCGAAGTTCCAGTGGGTTATCGAGATCAGTGCCGTTGAGCGGGAAAGAGAGGTTTCGGGAGGTCTGTCATCTTGAAGATCAGCTGATTGCGGGGGCGCGAACCTGGAAGATGTCGGATCACCGCCTTCAGCCGGTGCGGCAAGGACGCCCCGGGGGCGATCTCACTCGCTGGCACATGGCAGGCGCAATGTGCGCTACGCTTCCTCGCTGCCGATCCTCCACAGAGCATCGAGTGATGAATTCGATCGCGCAGCGAGTACGAGAAGCGGGCCTCTATCTCCTTGCCTGCGTACGCTCCAACCTTCTCCTGGATCCCATCCATGACCTTTGTTCCGATCTGGCGCGCACTCAGCGCGGCCCTCGCGCTGTCGATGGCGACAACGTCCGCCCTGTCCTGTACGGGCATCTCGCTCAGGGCCAGCGACGATGCCGTGGTGGTGGCGCGCACCGTCGAGTGGGCGCTGAGCGATGCCGCGCATGACAGCCTGGTGCTTTTTCCGCGCAATCACGTGTTCACTGCACAAACGCCCGATGGATACACCGGGCTGCGTTGGAGTGGTCGCCATGGCTTCATTTCGCTGCGCGCGTACGACCAGGACTACGGCCCCGACGGGATGAACGAAGCCGGGCTCTACGTGGGCATGTACTACTTCCCGGGCTTCGCCGACTTCGCGCCCTATGACCGGAACCTGGCAGGACGTTCGCTGAGTGTGGGTGATCTCATGCGCTGGATGTTGTCGTCATTCGAGACGGTGGCCCAAGTGCGCGCCGGTCTTGACAACGTGCGCGTGGTCAATGTCGATGATCCGCGCTTCGGTGGTGCCGCCCTGCCGTTCCACTGGAAGATTGCCGATGCAACCGGCGCGTCGATCGTCATCGAGATCGTCGAAGGTGGTCAGGTCAGAGTGCACGACGCGGTCCTGGGCGTGATTACCAACTCCCCCACCTACGACTGGCACTTAACGAACCTGCGGAACTACCTCGGACTGACCCAAGGCTCTAAGCCCACGATCACTCTCGATCACATCAAGCTTGCGCCTCTGGGCGCCGGCTCGGGCTTCCTCGGTCTGCCGGGCGACTTCACGCCGCCGTCCCGATTCGTCCGCGCGGCAGCCTTCGTCGCCTCGGTGCGCCCGCTGGCCACCGCCGAGGACGCGGTGTACGAGGCGTTCCGCATCCTCGACAGCTTCAACATCCCGCTGGGGTCGCTCGCGCGAACCGACGAGCAGGCCGCGGATATCCCCGGTGCCACGCAGATCACGACCGCTGCCGACCTCAAGAACCGCGTTCTCTACTTCCACACGATGGCCAACCGTCAAGTCCAGAAGCTCGACCTGAAGCAGATCGATTTCAGCAACATCGAGCGGCAGGTCCTGAACGGTGGCGCGCGACGCACCCAGGCTGTCCACGACATCACGCAGGACGTAAAGCTTGGCCGCTGAGCTTGCCTGCATTCCGATGAACAGATGGGTGGCGTGTTCGAATAAAGGTGCTCTCCAAGGTGTAGTTCGATCGGCACGCCATTAACTGTCTGCATCGGCAGCGACTGAAAACATGCCGCAACGCCTCCGATACATCGGTGCCAGTCACGGATCAGGCGGCGCAGAGACTGAGGGGATCCGCCAAGTGCGCATCGAATCACCCGGCGTTTCTCCGTAGGCGCATCGATGAGCCAGGCTCCTTCTTGTGGCCCCATCAGCTACCCCGTTCCCCCGATTGTCGCGAGCGATTTGATGCGGGCGAGGGCAGGTGATGCTTCTCGTCTTTCAGGGATGCCAGCGTGACCGACGCCCCCAGGGGCGTCGGGGCGAACCGAACGGTCAGTTGGCGATGGCTTCGTCGATCAGGGCCATGTCCGCCGACAACAGGAGCCGTTCGATGTCCACGAGGATGAGCATACGGTTTTCCACCGACACGATCCCGGTGAGGTGGCGTGTATCGAATGTCGATGCGAACTGCGGTGCCGGCTTGATATCCGCTGGGCTCAGCGTGAGGACGTCCGAAACCGCATCCACCACGACGCCTACCACCCGCCCGCTGACATTGAGCACGACCACCACCGTGAACTCGTCGTAGACAACCGAGTCCAGCCCAAACTTGATCCGCAGGTCGATGATGGGAATGATGACTCCCCGCAGATTGATCACGCCCTTGATGAACTCTGGTGCACCCGCAAGGCGGGTCACGGCATCGTAGCCGCGGATCTCCTGGACCTTGAGAATCTCGATGCCGTATTCCTCCTGTCCCAGGCGGAACGAAAGAACTTCTTCGGGCCATCTCGCGGCGTTGGCCTGCGCGGCGGTGGCGATGTCCAGATCGCTCGTTTCAGTCATTTCGATTCTCCTCGAAGGGGTTGATCAGAGGCTGTTCGGGCATATCAGAAGTCTTCCCATTCCCCTTCCGCGTCGGCGCCACCCACCACTCGCGACGCTTTCGCTGTGGGCTTCGCCGCCGGTTTCCCTGCCTTCTTCGCCGGCGCCGCCTTCGGAAGACGCGCAACGTTCTTCGCACGGTCCGGGCCGCGACGCTCGGTCTGCGCGTCCCACTGGTCGTCCCGCTTTCCGCCGCCGACCGCGCTCCCCGTCACCTTGAACACCGACACCGCCTGCGACAGCACCTGTGCCTGTTCCTCCAGGCTCTCCGCCGCCGCGGCCGCCTCTTCCACCAAGGCCGCGTTCTGCTGCGTCGCTTCGTCCATCTGCGTGATCGCCTGATTCACCTGCTCGATTCCCGAACTCTGCTCGATCGACGCCGCCGCGATTTCCGCCATGATGTCCGTCACGCGCTTCACCGACGACACGATCTCGTCCATCGTCCGACCCGCCTCGTCCACCAGCTTCGAACCCGACTCCACCTTCCCCACCGAGTCCGAGATCAGTGCCTTGATCTCCTTCGCCGCCGCCGCACTACGCTGCGCGAGGTTACGCACTTCGGTGGCCACCACCGCGAATCCGCGTCCCTGCTCGCCGGCGCGCGCCGCTTCCACCGCCGCGTTCAGCGCCAGGATGTTCGTCTGGAACGCGATCCCGTCGATCACCGAGATG